>Ga0315284_10014218_pt1 | contig 11340 bp, 12 predicted proteins | sample YL17G09_16_MG_FD_203696 | JGI IMG/M metagenome (GOLD analysis project Ga0315284, IMG submission 203696) | Sediment microbial communities from Yellowstone Lake, YNP, Wyoming, USA - YL17G09_16 | ecosystem: Environmental > Aquatic > Freshwater > Lake > Sediment | place: USA: Wyoming | collected...
TATTAATCCACTTGAATATCAGGTTGATGAAAAAACTGGCGAAGCAAATGCTGATTTTGCTTTATTTAAAGCACCTGAAAAAACACATTTGACGGCCAAAGAAGTTTATAATCGCTTCATGTATGAAGATTTTGTGTTTGAAATACATGGTAGCGTACCTAAAATGTATCCGAACCTTGACTTGCATCTAAAAAACTTCTATGAGAAATATAAAGATACTGTTGATTTTGTGATTGTTTCAAAAGAAAACGAGTTCAGCATACCATCTACATTATTTTTCTTAAGTAAGATAATGTGCAGAATTCCAAATTATCGTTTTGTAAAAACAAATGAGGAATTAATTGGAGATTTGGATGTGATTATCACAACTGACCCCGAAATACTTGACGGAATCTACATAAGAAAAGCAATAAAAATAATAAAACTAAAAAGGCCATATAATGAAAAATGTGATAATGGCGACATACCCCCCGTACTTCAAGTAAATGACTTATTTGAAAATCCGGAATTTGAAAAAATAATAAATTATATAAAACCCCAATAAAATGAGCGAAGAATTATTAGTTAATGGAGCACAACAAGCCGAATTAGAAAAAATCGAAAAAATTAAAGCATCCTTAGATAGGATAGCTAATAAAAAATCAAAGTTCTTATTCTGCGTACCAGAAGCACAGAATCCTAATGCCAGTGTGTATGAGATTTATTTTCATGCTACTGTGGTGAAAAACATGGGTTTCGAAGTTGTTATTATGGTAGAAAAGGGTGACTATGTTGTACCCGCTTGGATAGAAAAAGAACTCACGGCCTTCAAGCATATGTCAATGGCCGACCCGAAACTAACCGTTGGTCCGGAAGACATTATGATTATACCTGAAATATATTCAAATGTTATGGAACAAACCAAAAACTTACCTTGTGTGAGAATTGGTTTATTGCAATCCGTTGACTATATGGTAAACTCTTTGATTCCAGGTACAGACTGGAAATCATTTGGTATTAATGATGTTATTACTACATCAGAAACCATTAAGGAATGGATTGAAACATTCTATGGACAAGGTAAATTCAATGTTAAAACATATAACATTGGAATTCCTGCTTATTTTGAGAAATCTAAATTACCGCAGAAGCCAGTAATTTCAGTTGTCGGAAGAAACGCTAACGAAATCTCAAAACTCGTAAAGCTGTTCTTTAGTAGATATCCTCAATATTCGTGGGTTACATTTGACCCTATGCTTACCAAGAGTAAACCACCGCAACAAATGCGTAGGGTTGACTTTGCAAAAAGACTTCAGGGTAACTTTGCAGCGGTTTGGATTGATAGAATTGCATCTTTCGGTACATTCCCTCTTGAATGTATGAAATCCGGTGTTATTCCTATCTGCTTAAAACCAGATATTACTCCCGAATACATTCTGGAAAGAACATCAGGCGATACTGGCAACGTAGTAAAAATTGCTGATGGTGCTGGTGTTTGGACTGACAATTATTATGACTTGCCAGTATTGGTTGGTGATGTTTTAGTTAAATTCCTTGACGATGCTATTTCTCCTGAATTATACGTATCAATGGAAAAACTTGCAGAGAAATACACTCAGGAAAATTCCGAAGTGCAATTGGCCGAGATTTATCAAGGATTTATTGACACAAGAATAGCATTATTTCAATCAGCATTACTGCCAGTTGAACAAAAATAATTTAAATTAATAAAATATAAACAATGAATATATCAGTAATAATTCCGGTTCACGAATTTAATGAAGTGGTTGCCGGATACTTAGACAAAGCAATTGAATCAGTACTTAAACAAGAAAATCTTGTAGAATTACCGGAAGTTATTGTGGTAGCACCACTTGGTTTACAGGGACTTATCGAATGTTGCGTAAAATATAATGATGATACCTTTGTTCCGGGGCGTGCCCCAAAAGTGAGAATTATAAACCATGAAGGAAAAACGGATTATCAATCACAGGTTAACCTTGCTGTTGAATCAGTAACTACCGATTATTTCTCGGTACTTGAGTTTGATGATGAATACAGTACTACTTATTTGCGTAATGCAAGTAAATATACTCAAAGTTATCCGGAGATTGATGTGTTTTTGACCATGATGATTGAGGTTAATGAAAAGAATGAAGGTCTTAAATTAACCAATGAGACCGTATGGGCACAACAGTTTGTTGGTGAGAATGGTGAAATGGGTTACCTAAACGCAAATGCTCTGAAACAATACACTGACTTCAAGTTAAGCGGTGCTGTTATAAAGAAATCCGAATTTAAGAATCTCGGTGGGTATAAATCAAACATTAAGTTAACCTTTATGTATGAGTTTTTACTCAGAGCATTAAATAATGCCAGTAAGGTATTTAGTATTCCGAGAATCGGATATAAGCACCTTGCAACCCGTGAGGATAGTCTATTCGGCCAATATCAAAAGAACATGCCAGTTGATGAAAGAAAATTCTGGTTCGATACGGCCAATAAGGAAGCCAACTTCACTAATGATAGAATCATAGATTTATCAAGACTTCAACATAAAATAGTTGTTGAATAAAAATAATCAATATTTGATACTATTATGAATGAAAGAGAAAGAGATAGAAAATGCTCCGTACTTTGCTGAAAGGGAAGAACAAGCAGTAATTAATTTTATAAATTCAAATTCCGCACAAGAAAAGAATAAGATTTATAATGAAATTTTGCTTGAACCATTTCGTAAAATGATACAATCCATACTTCGTAGGTATCCGATTCACATCGGAAACTACGAGATGGAAGAAGTCGAATCCAATGCTTTAACTCACCTAATTGAACATATGATTAAATACAGACCGTTTATCATCGAATGTAATAAATGTGGTACTGATAAATGGAATAAATTGGATAAAAGTCATAGGTTTTGGTATGCCGAAGAAGCAATTAATGATTTAAATGCTCTAATTAAAGAGGATGACAATAATATTAATAATTACAGGATATTTAATTCCAAAGCATTCAGCTATTGCCAGACAATTATTCGTAATTACTATAAAGACCACTCAAAGAAAAGTTACACTGAGAAAAAGGTCAATCTTAGTTTTGATGATTATGTAGATGAAATTAATGAAAATATTGAATATACGTATGAATTAGAGGTAGATACACATCAACAATTGGAGAAGTTAATTAAAACCGTGATTAATAAGATAGAAGATAGAATCAATAATGATACCACGATGAAAAAGAATGAGGTTGTTGTTGGGGATGCTATTATTAATGTTCTGAAAAATTGGCACTTGCTATTCATGGAAGATAGTCCTGACGGGAAATATAATAAAAGGATAACAAATAAATTCGCAAAAAATAAAATTTTATTGTTCTTGAAGGAACAAACCCAATTAAGTACAAAAGAAATCAGGATTGCCATTAAACCCTTCAAAGAAATATATTTTATTGAAAAAATTGACTATCTTGATGATTAAGGTAAATAAAATAACCCGTATTTATATGTACTAAAACCATAAAGTCATGCCAAGGCCAACGAGAAAACGATTACAATTTAATGAAGAGAGCGTAAATAAACTACTTCAGGAAATTTATGATGATAGTCATAATATAAAAGCAAAGATTACCAGACTATTCACAAAATGGGAGATTAAGATAAAAGAAAATAGTGAGGTTGCTGCAATCGGTGACCAAATTGTTAAACTTATCGCTGCTGAAGCCAAGAATCAGGACCAGAAAATCATGCTATTGAGGTATTTAAAAGAAGTGGTTTTTGAAAATAAGTCTGGCGGTCCGAGTGATAGTCAAAAGTCAGAAGATAAAGAAAATACTACAACCGATAGAAGAAATGAACTTCTAAAAATGGTTGAAGATGAATTGGAGAAAAGAGATAGAAAATAATGGGATTAAAAGACGATAAAAAAAACGTATTTACTACTATTGGCGCATATACCTCTATGATGCAGGCCGGAAATATGCCCGATGAGAGTAATCTATTTCCTTCAATAAATAATAAAAAGGATGTAGTACCGTATTTGCTTGATGTTTTAAAGGTTGTTGTTGGCACTGATGCTCTACAACAATTAACAGGTGAATTATTTACTAATCTCATTACTAAAATAGAACCAAACTTTAAGTCTGGTGTAAAAAAACAACTAATACAATCTAATGCTGGTGATACAATGCCGGATTTTAATATAAGTGTTCCGGTAAAAGATATTGATGTGTTTGGAAAATATAAAACTAATCCAGCATCAAAACAAGGTAGTTTAATTTATGGCCAAGCCACATCAGGCTTTGATAATGTTGCATATAATGCAATTAAAAACGGTAGTTCGGTATTTGGGGGCATTTTATCAATTGAATATGACTCAGCATTGGATGAACTTGTATTTAAACCTATAGGTGGCAGCACATCTATTGGAAGTTATTTAGAATCATTTGTCGATGAAATGACATTAATCGATAAAAAGGCATTTATGAGTGATGCTATGAACTTATTTTATGGCAGCATTACGGCAAGTCAAAATAAAACAGTAGAGCAAGCTGCTCAAGAACTACAGATTCTAAAATTAATCGAACAATTAATTAATGATAATGATAGTTTTGAGATTTCACCAGAAGATTATGATGCGATTCTACAAAAAGCACAGGAATTAATAAACGGTATTGTTTACTATGACTTAGGTTGTGGTGTTATGGCAGCAAATCTATCATTAGACGGTATGGCAGACCTAATAGCAAACATCAGTGGTTCAACAGACCCCTTTCAAGTAAGTAATAGGGTTTATGGTACTGTTGCAGAAAGCACGAAGGATAATCCGGAAGTTAGTGCTGCAAATAAACAGACAGTAAAAGATGGATTCTTCCAGAAATTAATTGATTTAATCACGCAAACACTTGCAAATGCAATAACAACAACGCCACAAATAAGAACAATATTGGCAATTTATAGTTCGTTTCAAAATGGGGGCATTCCGCAAATTGGAAATCCACTGGATGACTTGAAGAAATTCAAGATATTCATAAAATGTAATCTTAATGTGGCAATGGCCGAGATTAATAAATTCATTTATAATATAGTTATTACTTATTTAATCGCACTTTTATGGCCAGTGATTCAGAAAGTAATAAGAGAAAAAATAAATCAGTACTTAGGTGTCATTAAAAGTTTGGCAGCAAGTAAATTAACGGGATAATAAATAAATAAATATATGATAGTAGACCAGAAATTAAACAAACAGTTTGTAGGCGTTTATCTCATCGATGGTGAATTAGATGGCACACAACTCGCAACAACCGTAAAACCAAATTGGTTCAGGATACTGATGACAAGATGTTTTTTGGGTTGGAAATGGATTAGCATTAAGGAATTAAAAGCTAAAAAGTAATATTGTGATTAACTTTAATAGTATTGAATCAATTATAGGTGGTTTCGATAAGATATTGAAACTAACCTCTATTGGTGGACCACCACCTGTGCCAACACCACTGATTTTAGTGGGTGTTCCACAGCGTCCTGGTTTATCGCCAACGAAAATTGCTTCACGTATTATTGCCAGAAAGTCCGAGGCAGGTTTACCTGTTGGTGCATTACCTTCGGGTGGTGCAAGTCCTGATGAAATAATGGAAAGAATTAGAATCGAAGAAATTGTCAAAGCGTTTCAACAAGATGCACTTATTAGTGTGGCGATTCCACCGGGAATCACACTTAGTGCTGCAGGTATTTCACCAACAGGTCCGGTTACGGTATTTGGCGCAACAATTATGTTTTCAAAAGGTTATGGTATAATACAATAATGGAAGAACTGAGCAAATACACACCAATAGAAATACTGAAGATGATTAATGATTCTAAAGTAGAACATGAGGGGTTAAAAAAAGAAATTATTGACCTTACTTATGAGTTTGATGAACTTGAAAAGAAAATTAATGAGAAAATTGAGGTTCTTCATGGAATCGAAAAAAATTATGTTGCTTATATTGAAGAATTAAACAATAGAGAAAATGGCTCACGACAAACCGATATTACAGACGAGCAACCCGTATAAAAAAATCGATGTAACTGCTAATATTAGCAGAACCATTTATTATGGCGAGGTCACAAACATAGACGACCCAACTGATGGCGGTAGAATCCAAACAAAAATTTTGGGTTTGGATAATAGAACAGGAAATGCTGATTTACCTTGGTGCTATCCAATGGTAAGTAAATTTCTACATGTATTTCCAAAGGTTGGTGAATATGTGAGGATTTTTATTGAGGATATTAAATATCCACAAAGAAGTCGTTATTGGGAAGGTCCGGTTATCAGTCAGCCACAAAAAATAGGGTTTGATTCAATATTCACTGCGCTTTCAACAACAAATATGGCATTAACTTCACCAGAACCAGCAGTAAGCACATATCCGGATGCTGTGGGCATATATCCACTAAAAGAAGACATTGCTATTGTTGGTAGAGTTAATACGGATGTTATATTAAAGATAAATGAAGTACACATACGGGCGGGAAAGCATGAAAATAATAATATTCTTAAACTGAATGTAAAGAATCCGGCCACAATTGGTATGATATTCGAACAACAACAAGATTCAGCCAATTATTATAGCAACACAATCATAATGAGTGATAAGATTGCTATACTTTCCCACAATGGTAATCCACAATTTAAAGCAGCAAGACAAACGCCTGAAGACCGCACGAGAATTTTCACCGAAGGCCATCCTGTTGCAAGGGGTGATGTTCTTGTTGAAGCATTGAATATTATTCGTACTGCGCTTGTTAATCATATTCATGGCTATTCTAATCTTCCATCAGATAAAACATCAGTCATAAACAATTTGGAGAATATTGATTTTGATGCTATACTACAAAAAAACATTGTAATTAATTAAAATTATCGTACTTTTGTTTCTATGATTAAACTTGTAATTCCAAATGAGTTATTTACTGCATTTAACGATATTACGTTTTATGATGAACCGCACAAATATTTTCTTGGTGGTAAAGAATTAATTTCAGTAACCACCCTCATTCATAAATATCAGGAAGATTTTGATGAAGAATATTGGTCAGACTACAAGAGTAATCAATATAATATACCCCAGAATCACGTTATAAGGGCATGGAACTTCATCAATAAGAAGGGAACGATAAAAGGTTCAGCCATCCATGATTATACTGAGAATCTCTTCCAAAACAAGGAATTTGAGTATCCCCTGCAGACCATTATAAATGAATTTGGTTTTGACCCCGTTCTTATCGAGTACCAAACAACAAAAAAACACGTGGATAAATTTTATAAGGATGTTCATGGCAAGTTGATTCCGATTCGCACCGAATTTGTTGTGTTTGATAGAGAATCTCTTGTCGGTGGTATGCTCGATATGTTATTTTATAACGTCAAGGCCAATGAGTTTCAAATTTGGGATTGGAAAACCAATAAGAAATTCAGTAAAGAAGAAAAGGGTAGACATTTACTTGATGAGTTATGCACAATTGAAGATTGTGATTTAGAAATCTATAGCCTTCAGTTAGAAATGTATAAACAAATTATTCAGAAGAATACTGGCATTAAACTCGGTAAGTCTTATATTGTTTGGTTCTCGCATAATAATGAATCCTATGAAATCATGGAAACCAAAGACCGAAAATACTATGTCGATTTAATATTGGATAAAAGAAAATTAGAAATTGCTGCATGAAATTTTCTGAAAAATTCATGCAACTAATGATGGGTATTTCATACATTATCGGCATAAAAGACACTTAATGATGAGTATTTCATACTTTAGCAACAAAAAAAGCCACATCACTGTGGCTTTTAATTTTCTCTGTTTGTATATCTTATAAGTTAAGAATACATCTCCAAGGTTGAATTGTTAATTGGATGTTTGTCAATGCATCGTCTTCGTAACTGTTGTCGCCAAAGTCGATAGTAACTATTTGACATTGTTCCAAGAACCATTTTTCAACTTCAATACCTGTTGGGTCTAATGCTTTCAATAGAATGTTCTTCTTATATCCTGCTGCGTAACCCATACGACCAGTTAGAGATTCAGCGTGTAGACGAACCCACTCCATTAATTGCTGTGAGGTTGAAGGACCGATAGGGTCAAGGAATGTAATCTGCATTTCATCCCAATTATATCTACCAGCAACGTAATTTTGTTCATTCATAAACTGAATAGGAACTGAATTGATTTTCATTGAAGGTCTTTTGAATTTCTGAACCTTCCATACCTCAATACCTAATTCATCAGCGAACTCCGCAAAGAATCTATTTACTCTTTTTGGTTCATATTCGAAAGGGATACCCCTAATCATTTCTCCTGCCATGTTTTTACTTTTATTTAAATAGTAACGTTTATTTTTGTTTTGTTAAATATAAATACTTACAATGTTGAAAAATAAACATTCATTATTGAGGTATTATTCCGGTCCTTTGATAAAGTCTTAATTCGCTCTGGCCTAAATCTTCAATTCTTCTTTTGGGTTTTTCGGTAACAGTTGGTACTGTTGCTAAGTTTTTTAAATCCTCTAAGATTTTATTATCCACAAATTCTGCAACCGCTTTTGCACCCTCTGCCATCATTTCTTCCTTCATATCATCATCAATTGTTTCGTTTACAACTGGTTCTCCAATAAATCCATAATGAACTTCTTGGGTTTCTTCGGATAATTTATTAACATCCACTTCAAATACTTCTGGCTTCGATTCAGAAGATTCATTTACATCATCATAATATATTTTTTTTATATCTGATTCTATTGTGGGTTTTTCTTGAACATTTATTTTTCCACCTCTTTTAGTTGACATGATTTTATAGTTTATTATAATATTATTTGTACATAAATACTCTTAAATAAAAAAAGACCCGCCAAAGTAAGCGGGTCTTCAATTCAAAAAACTAATTATGCACCAACATCGGCAAATGATGCACCAGAAGGAGTAATTGTAAATGTGATACCGATAAATTCAACAGCACGTGTTGGTTTTAAGAATATTTCACCAAACAATTCATTTCTGTCAATTGTTTCAGGAGTGTTAATCGTATCATCCATTTTAATTCTGAAATCATACAATCCTCTTTCTCTCTTAATCGTGTCAAGAACCGGAGTTGCCTTTGATAAGAACTGGTCAATTGTCGTCTGGTCATTCTGTTCAAATACAAGTCTGATTGCGATGTTTGCAATAAGAACTTTAATCTGAAGTAACAATCTACGAACATTGATTCTGTCTAAAGCACTCTGTTTAACCTGTAAGGTCTTCTGTCCAAAGATTGCTGTACCTGCATCTGCAAAGTCAGCCATTGGATTGATTCTACCTGCGTAAAGAATATCACGAGCCTCAAGAGATAATTTGTATTTTGATTTAATAGCATCAGTTACACCACGATTTAAACCAGCGGGTGCAAACCAAGGGAATGCTGTATTATCAGTAAATGCCATTGCTTTTACCACTTCACCTGTTGGTGGAATATAAACATTAACATTATTCTGAGTATCCCTCATCTGAATCCAAGGGAAGTATGTACATGAATAACTACTGTCAATACCTGCACTATCAAGTAAGTCAACGATATCTTGTGCTGCAAGTACGTCTCTATTATTATTACCAAGTGTCATTGGTATTTCAACATCAGGAGTATCGATAACATAAAGTGTATCGGTTCTCTGTTTTGAAACCATATTAATGGTATCTTGAACCAAAATATTCTGGTCTGACCAGTTAATACCGGGTGTTGAAAATACGTTAATTGTCACTTCTTCTGGATTTGCAAAAGTATTAATTGCTGTTGTCCATGCTTGGAAGTCATTCGTAGCAGGAACTAAAGGATTAGGACCACCACGATAAACGCCTTCCTGACGATATAAATCACCATATGAACGATAACCTCTATTTGCATCCCAGCCATCAAAACCGCCAGAAGGAGCAAGAGTGAATTTTCTTGAAACTAATGTGTAGTAAGGATTTAATGGGTCGAGAACATCGCCAATACTTGCAAACGGACCTGCACCCACTTCGAATTCACCAACATACTGATTACCGTCATAATATATTCCAGTTGCATTACTATCCATGTGAAAACCCTTAGTTTTTGAAAATCCACTTGATTGTGGAGAAGAGTTGTTATAGCCATCAAAGTTAAAAAAGTTCTGATTTAAGCCATCGCCAACAACGCCAGGAGCATCATATGCTGACATAGAAACACCTAAGTAAACACGTGCAACCCTTTCGGTTGTAGTATAACTTGTTTTATAGAAGATAGCTGGTGCTATACCTGCAACAACATCACCAGTTGCAGCGATTGCATAATCATTAAACATCAAACCTTCGAAGCCAGCAGGCCATGAATCTTGATGGTCATCATCAGCCATCTCAACCATAAGATACTTACTTTTTATTGAATATTCACCATCGGTTGTACCAATTGCCTGACCAATATAGTTATTAGTACCTTTAATTAAGTTAACTTTTGAATAGGTTTCCAAAATATTTGGTTGCGCATCGGTATCGTAAAAAGCACGAACAATAACATCAAATTCCATTGTTATTGGATTGATGTTTATTAGACTAATTTTAATTTCCTGATTAGCAGCATCACCATCAGAGATACTAACAAATTTAAATAATCTGTTAACCTTATTACCCATAAGTTGAGATACAATCCAAGGGGTTTCAGGTGTTTTGAACTGAGTTTTATAATTTGTGTATAAATTCGTACTACATTTAATTAATCTTGTGTTAATGGCATATCCATATCCTTCTGCATCAATTTTCTTAATTAATTGAGGATATGTTGCCTGAACCCAAATCTTGGTTTTCTTATCTTTAGCACCAACACCGAGTACGTTTGGCATAAAGCTGCTTGCATCAGGATTCAATGAAACCGTATATAATTCCGTACTTCCGCTTACCGTTAATGTTGGGGTTAATCCGGTGTTTGTTGCCGTTAAAGTAAATTGGGCAAACATATCACCAATACCTATATTAGTACTGTTTGAAGTAATTGTGAGTTGCTTTGCATCAAATACTGTAGTCGAAGGTAAATTTATGTGGTCTAAAACATAACCTCTACTTCTTATTACAGCAAGTACCATATTTTCATACTCAGCGTATGATGTACCGCTTAATACGGAAGTTACTTGATAAACAGTACCAACTCCCGTACCGCCATTATATGTCATTGCAGTAAATGCGTATGAAATACCAGCAAATGTTGTTGAAGGATAAGCACCTTTAGTAAAGCCACTGAAACTTACACCAGTCTGGCCAGTTGCATAAATGCTAACACCTAAATAACTACCACCGCTGAATGGTACAGAGGCTTGAACTGTTGGCGTACCAT
>Ga0315284_10014220_pt1 | contig 11339 bp, 9 predicted proteins | sample YL17G09_16_MG_FD_203696 | JGI IMG/M metagenome (GOLD analysis project Ga0315284, IMG submission 203696) | Sediment microbial communities from Yellowstone Lake, YNP, Wyoming, USA - YL17G09_16 | ecosystem: Environmental > Aquatic > Freshwater > Lake > Sediment | place: USA: Wyoming | collected...
AATCCATACTCGCTGTACATAATTCTGGCAGAGACCAACGCTTTGACCGACGATGTCATTCTCAAACACACGAAAATAGACCAGGTGTTTATCCTTCGCAAACAAAAGCGAGACGCGAACCCGCGTAAGCCTATAGACACAGATGTTGTTTATCAGTTTTTCCAGATGGTCCAGAATTACCTGACTGAAGACTGGCGAAAAGCCGGTGCAACAGAACGGGGAAAGCTGATTGGGTAAGCAGGTCTGGAGAATTCCGGGCAGCAGTAGGCGGCAATTATCCGTAGCGGTTTCAGGAAATACTTACTTTTGGGATTTCGCACAATAACTGAAGGTTATGTCCTGGGAACAGGTTAAGGATATCCGCGCAAAGCTCTCCCGTGAAACGGGCGCCGTCATCAAAGACTGGGGCGGCAAGCTCCCCGTTGCCCTCATCTACCCGAACTCCTACTACATCGGCATGTCCAACCTGGGCATCCAGGCAATCTACCGCTTTCTCAATGAGCTGCCGGACTGCGTCTGCGAGCGGGTCTTCTGGACGCCGGGTGACAGCGAACCACCTCCTTCGGCTTCCTTCAACTCCATTCAGGACAAGTCGCTCAGGACAAGCCTGGCGATGGAGTCGCAGCGCCCCCTCACCGATTTCGCCGTGCTCGCCTTCTCTGTCAGCTATGAGCTTGATTACTTCAACGTGGCGCAGATTATCAAAGCCGCCGGTATCCCGTTGTTTTCAAAAGACCGCGATGAAACCCACCCCGTGGTTATTGCGGGCGGCCCCTGCATGACCGCTAATCCCATGCCACTCGCCCCTTTCTTCGATTGCATCGGCATCGGAGAAGCGGAGGCGCTCCTGCCGGACATGATTCCCATGCTGAAAGAGGGCGCCAGTGAAGACCGTGAGGCGCTCCTGAAAAGCCTGGCAGAAGTCCCCGGCATTTTTGTGCCACGCTATGCAGGTGGACCGGTGGCACGCCAGTGGCTCGCCGACCTAGACAGCAGCCCGGCGCACTCGACCGTGCTGACCCGGAACACAGAGTTGGGCGATATGTACCTGATTGAAATCCAGCGCGGTTGCCGCTTCGGGTGCCGCTTCTGCCTGGTAAGTTGCGCCTTTCGCCCGGCGCGTTTCAGGTCGCTGGAAAGCCTTCTGGCGCAGGCGCAAACCGGTCTCAAATACCGCAAGCGGCTGGGGCTGGTGGGACCCGCCGTGACCGACCACCCCCGAATTGAGGAATTGGTGACCCGTTTGAGCGCGATGGGAGCGCAGATTTCGGTAAGTTCCCTCAGAATCAAGCCGTTGCCGCCTTTAGTTCTCGGCGAGGTGGTCAGGGGCGGAACACGCACCGTGGCGCTTGCCCCGGAAGCCGGCTCCCAGCGACTGCGCACGTTTATCCACAAAGGCATCGATGAAGACGACATCCTGAAGGCGGTGGGAAAAGTAGCTGTCGCGGGCGCGAAACAGCTCAAACTCTACTTCATGGTCGGCCTGCCCACGGAGACAGACGGGGACATTGAAGAGATGGCGCGACTGGTGAAGGCGTGCCGGGACATCATGGCAAAGCCTTCCCCGGCGAGCCGCATTACACTGACCGTTGCCCCATTTGTACCCAAGGCAGGCACGGATTTCCAGAGGGAAGGCATGGCGCCGGTGGCGGTACTGAAGCAACGGCTTATCCTGCTTAAAAGACTGCTCACGGGCACGGGCATCAACATCAAGAACGAAAGCATCGAATGGAGCGAAGTGCAGGCGGCGCTATCGAGGGGAGACGGACGGCTGGCGCCCGTTATGGCGGATATGGACGTGGTCTCGCTGGCGGAGTGGGCGCGGGCGGCGGAGAAGGCAGGGCTGGACCTGGATTTCTACGCGCACCGGAAGTGGGGTTCAAAACAGGAATTGCCGTGGCGCATGATTGACGCAGGTGAAGGGGTTTAGCATGCTGGTCACCAATAACTGCGAAGATGTGACCCAGATTAAGTTGAGCCGCTACCCGGAGACCACCCCGGTGAGCGCCTACCTGGTGGACGGGTTGCTGGTCGATACAGGCCTAGCATACACGGCGGAGGAGTTGACAGGTTTTTTGCAGGCCCGGAAAGTGAAGACGGTGGTCAATACGCACTACCATGAAGACCACATCGGCGGGAACCACCTGCTACACGAGCGACTCGGCATCGAGTTCTTTGCTCACAAAATAGCCGTGGAGAGAATCAATCAGCCGGCAAAACTCTACCCGTACCAGGAACTGGTCTGGGGATACCCGGTGCCCACCCGGGTCAATGTCATCGGTGAAAGCATCTCAACCGACTTGCACCGATTCGAGGTCATTCATACTCCCGGCCACAGCCCCGACCACATTTGCCTGTTGGAACGCGAGCGGGGCTGGTTGTTTGCAGGTGACCTGTTTCACAGCACCCATCCGGTAGTGGCGAGGCCGGAGGAGGACCAGAAACAAATAATTCAATCGCTGAGACTCGTTATAGACCTGAAACCACGCTTACTCTTTACCGCCCCAGCGAATGTGGTCGCGGAACCGGAGAGTGTGCTGGACGGGACGGTCCAATACCTTGAGCAATTGGGGCAAAAGATAAGAGAACTGCATAACAGGGGCTTAACGCCACCTGAGATAAGACGGGAAATCTTCGGGGATGAACATCCGGCGGCGGCAAGGACACAGGAACAATTCTCACATTTGAACCTGATTCTGGGGTTCATGAAAGACGGGGATTAGGCAAAATACGTCCGGCATTCAGCTCTGTGTCAAAAACAGCGCATGGAGTTCTGGCAAGGGATATTTTGAATTTCAGATTCGTTTGTGATTTGATAATGGGTAATTGGAATTCCCCTTAAGGAGGTCTTATGGGCGGCTATTTTAAAATTCTGACGGCAATCCCCGGCTTTTTCCTCAGTTCTTTTATCCTGATGCTGCTCTGGAATGCCAACATCAACAAGCTCTTCTCGGCGGCGAGCGTGGGAAAAATCGACTACCCGGCGGCCATGTTCATCACGATAGTCGCCTGGCTGGTCGTGGCGCCACTAGCGGCGGTCGGCACGAAGTGGAGGTAGACACGAAGCAAGAAGTAACAACTGTCAAGTAACCACTGACAAACAATAATCGGTTGCCAGTGGCAATGGCATCCGTGGCCGGAATTTATGAACTGGTAATTCCTTGATACTTGAGGATGCGGCAGGGTTAGGGGCTAGTGTGGCGTATCTAACACTTCATTAGTCTTACCGGTCAAGAGCCGGAGTGGTAAGAGGGCGCAGCCCTCTTACGAATGGTCTCCCTTCCCCGCGGGAAGGGATTCAAGGGTTGGGGCGACGCGGTGTAATTACCTTTGGGTCTCACAAATGATACGTCCCTGGATTCCAGCCTGCGCTGGAATGACAAGGTGTTGCAAAGTGCTACGGATGCATCTTCCCCTCGGCATCATGCTGGGATGTCGCAGGAGACTCGGGTGCCCTGGGTAACGAAATTTCAGAGACACAACACTAGATTCCCCGCGCGTATTTGACCGCGTTCTGAAAGACAGGGAAACCATCGCCGTATTTTCTGGCGCCGATGCGCGTCCAGCGGGGGTGCTGGGTACCGCGGACATGGCGTTCGGGGTGGGGCATCAGGGCAAATACCCGCCCGGAATCATCACAAATGCCGGCGATATTCTTCAATGAGCCGTTCGGGTTCCAGGGATAACCGGCGGAACGGTCGCCCTTCTCATCCGTGTAATAGACCACGATGTTCCTGTCCGTGATTGCCGCCAAATTCCCGGTGACCTTACCTTCGCCATGAGCTACGGGCACATACATCTGTTCCATGCCCTTTGTAAAGACGCAGGGGCTGTCCTTGTTCACACTCAGATATACCCAGCGGCACTCGAATTTCCCGGCATCGTTATTTGTCAGCGTCAACGGCGGCGCCTGACCTTTTTTGAGCCGGGGCAGAATGCCGGCTTTCATCAACACCTGGAAACCGTTGCAGATGCCCAGGATCAGTCGCCCATCATCGATAAAACGCCCCACTTCCTCCCCCAGCTTCACCTTAAGCTCATTGGCAAGCACCTTGCCGGCGGCGATGTCATCACCGTAAGTGAAACCGCCGGGAATGACCAGAACATGATAGTCCGAGAGTTTATATTCGTGACGGCTTAACTGATTGATGTGCACTAAATCAACCTGCGCGCCCGCTTGCTCAAAGGCAAAGACCGCCTCACCGTCACAGTTGGTGCCGGGTCCTCGCAAGACCAGAACCTTGACTTTGCCCACCATATTACCAGCGCAGTGGCTTCTGCCACGCCTCCTTCAGGTCAGCAATGCGCTCCCGCAATACCGCTTCGCCGTTCAGCCCGCGCACCTTAAGGAATCTCGCCGCGGTTACCTTACCGATGCGGGTAAATACGGCGCCCCGCATTGCTTTCTCAAACGCGTCTATATTCTCCGGCGCCACTTCAACGACAAACCGGCTGTTAGATTCGGAAAACAGGATATGGTCGTCACGGGTCAGTTCGCCGTTCAGCGGCACCTTTTTCAGGTCGATTTTCGCCCCCAGCCCGCCGGCGAAAGCCATCTCGGCAATGGCGACGCCGATGCCGCCTTCAGAGCAATCGTGGCACGCCTTTACCAGCCCCTTCGCGGTGGCACGGCTCAATTTCTCCATCGATGATTTGGCCTGCGTCGGGTCAACGGTCGGGACCATGTTGCCGCTAGCACCACGGGTCAGGAAATACGCCGAGCCGCCAAGCTCCTTTTTTGTCGCGCCAATGATATAGATGGAATCGCCGGCCCGCTTGAAGTCCATCGAGACGGCGCGGTTGACATTGTCCATTACACCGAGCGCCGAGATGAGCAGCGAATGCGGGATGGAGATGATTTTGCCACGGTATTCAAATTCGTTGTAAAGGCTGTCCTTGCCGGAAATAAACGGGGTGCCATAGACGATGGCCATGTCGTAACATGCCTGCGCGGCGCGCACCAGCGCCCCCAGCATCTCCGGGCGGCGGGTATCGCCCCAGCAGAAATTGTCCAGCAGTGCCACCTCTTTCAGGTTCCCGCCCACGGCGATAATCTGCCGCAGGGCTTCATCGATAGCAGAGGCGGCCATCCAGTACGGATCGATTTTGCCGTATTCAGGGTTCATGCCGCAGGAGATTATGGCGCCGCGGTCTGAACTCAAGACGGGCCGGATGATTGCCGCATCGCCGGGTCCATCATTAGCGGTGCCTACCAGTGGCTTGAGCACACTGCCGCCCTGCACCTCGTGGTCGTACTGGCGGATGACCCATTCCTTGCTGCACACATTCCATGCGCCCAGGATGGCTTTCAGCGCCGGGCCGAGGTCTTCAGGCTGAGCAAAGCGCGGTTCTGTATTCCGTGGCGGTTGCCAGACTGCTTTCATCTGCCATTGCGGGCGCCCTTCATGCAGGAAGTCCATGGAAAGGTCGCCGACCTGCTTACCCCCGTAGAACAGCCGCAGGCGCCTGTCATCCGTAAACTCACCGATAACCGCCGCCTCCACATCCTCACCGGCGAAGAGCTTGAGCAGTTCATCGATATGCTCCGGAGGCACGGCGAGAATCATGCGCTCCTGCGATTCCGAAATCCAGATTTCAGTGTAAGAAAGCCCGGCGTATTTCAGTGGCACTTTGTCCAGGTAGACGCGCACGCCCGTATCCGCGCCTATTTCCCCCACCGCCGATGATAGCCCGCCGCCACCGACATCATGGATGCGGCAATAAAGACCTTTATCGCGCGCCTGCAGGATGACATCGAGCATTTTCTTTTCGACGATGGCGTTGCCTATCTGCACTGAGGTGAACGATTTCTCGCCAGAGGCATCGGTCAACTGTTCCGAGGCAAAAGTGACGCCGTGAATGCCATCGCGGCCCGTCCTGCCACCTACCAGTAATACCAGGTCGCCGGGCTTCTGCCTGCCCCTCTGTGATTTCTCTTTTGGCATGATGCCCAGTGTGCCGCAAAAGACGAGGGGGTTCGCCAGGTAATTTTCATCGAACAGAATGGCGCCATTCAGAGTGGGAATGCCCAGGCGGTTACCGTAGTCCGCCACACCGGCGCGCACGCCCTTGAAGATGCGCCGGGGGTGCAGGACGCCCGCGGGCAGTTTTTCGTGCGGGAAATCAGGCGGACCGAAGCAGAAAACGTCCGTATTGGCGATCGGCCTGGCTCCCAGCCCCGTGCCGAGAGGGTCGCGCACCACGCCACCGATACCTGTGGCCGCGCCGCCGTACGGCTCCACCGCCGAGGGATGATTATGCGTCTCCACCTTGAAGCAGAGCGCCCACTCATCATCGAACTCGATGACGCCAGCGTTGTCTATGAAAACGGAGAGACACCACGGTTTATTTAACTCCTGCGTGGCTTTTGCCACCGTGCTCTTGAGGAGGTTATTGACAACCTGGCTATCGTAGGTGATTTTCGCCTTGAAGGTCTTGTGGACGCAGTGCTCGGACCAGGTCTGCGCCAGCGTTTCAAGTTCTACATCTGTGGGATTTCTGCCCTGCTTTTCGTAATAGTCACGGATGGCGCTGAATTCAAGCCTGTTGAAGCCGAACTGCCGGCCGAGTTTCGATAGCTTCGCTTTACTGGCTTTGAGCAGCCCGACTTCGACAAGTTTGAAATGGTACCGCGGGTTTTCCGTGAAGGTGTACCGCCCCGAGGGGATGGTGTGCTGGATGATGGGGTTGACCAGCAGTTTAGCGGAAATCTCCTCCATTTGCCTCGCCGTCACCGGACCACGGATGATGTAACGCTTCGCCGTCTTGACTGCCCTGACTGAAGTGATACCGAGGTCGCATATTGCCTTCATCACGCTTTCTTCCACGGGGTCGGTGACGCCGGCGTTGTAGGCAACCTCGATGTCATGGACGCCTTTTTCCGGCGCGGCTGAAGAGGTGGCGTCATGGGCGTAGTCCTGCGTTACGGGGTCGGCGAGCAATTCGCGGCAGATACGCTCAACTGACGTTTTTGGCAGACGTGCATCAAGGTAATAGACGTCGCTAACAGAGGCGGAGGCAACGGAGGTGATACTGAGGTCGGCAATATCCTTAACCAGCCCGAGGCCGCGGGCATCCGGGATGTGGGGTTTGAGCCGGACTTCAATTCTGTGCATAAGATTTATGCGGAACGGACAACACTATGATAGCAGAAAAGAGGGGGTGAAAACTAGATGTGCTCGTTCTATTTAGAAAGTAGCGTGAGTATTAAAGCAGGTATGCCTATAATAGCAATCATGGCTAATATTGATGCAATACGCGCAGACTTCCAAGATTACGGCGGAATGGTTTTGAGCCAGAGTTTCAACTGCTCTTCAAACTGAGCTTGTGTTAGATTTGTCTTCTCAGTTACAGCCCCCCAAAATGTCCCTTGCGTTGATGTTGTCACAGCGATAACAGTCTTTGTGCCGAACGCTGCCCCCATGAACCTCAAAACCCACGCTCCACCGGCGTAGACGTCAGAAATGCCCGAAGTTCCATTTGCAATGATAGCGGGAATTTCCGACTTGTACCTTCCGTATTTCTCATTGAACTTTTGCTCTCCGATTACAAGCAGTCTTAGGTACTCACCGAATCCTTCATCAAACCAATTTGGGCAGTCGGCTCGCTGGTACCCGCCAAAAAGTTTCCTATACCGGTCAAGAATCACATGACCGATTTCATGCGCTATGTTACCAGCATACCAATCCGCATCGTAGTAGCTGCTTGCCTTGGCTGCTACTGAGGGAGCAACAAATGAGATTGAAGGTCGGGTCGGGTCTGCCGAAGCATGGCTGGGGTCTCCTGTGCTAGCTATCTCTATCGTCAAGCGACTGCCTATTACCACGAATAAGTCAGGGAACCAATTCTGCAGTTTACCTGCAACCTGGTTAGCCCAGGTGAGCATGTTTGACGCATCCGTGTCATAACCTTCAGGATACGCCACACAGAAATTGGTGTCGGATATCTCGATTTTCTTATTTAGTGCGGTCACACCACCCTTACCAGCAGCAATAATAGAATATGACAATGTCCACGCGACATTTACAGGTACTTGTTGGTCTTTCATCACACTTAAAAACGATGTTAATTCACCGTCGCTAGTGGCAACAACGATTGCCCGTATCAAGCCATTATTATCACGTTTTAATAAAGCGAATGGCAAATTTATCCCGGTTAATTCCTCAGTAGTGAATGGACATACTTCCCTGTATTGAGTAGGCCAATCAGATATATTCATCACTGATTCAGCGGAGGCATTGAATAAAATAATCGTGTTTGCCTGCTGAATTCCACTCCAATACGTACTTAATCTCGAAAAGATATAGTACATACCGCCACCTAACAAACCTGCTTTTACCCCGACAGATTGTAGATAGTTCCCAGAACCTGATGTGCCCTGAGATGTCAGAAGATACAAACTACCTGTTAGTTTCCACCAGTCAGACGCCACGAGTGTTCCTGGTGTTACAGTCTCTGGTGGCGTCTCTGTTGAAGGAACTGTTACCGTTATCTTGTTTGTAACTGAGGGAGATGTCACTATGGTTGTCTCGGGTGGAGACGTTACAGTAACCTCTTTGTTAGTGCCCGGACTTGAGCATGAAATTATTGACAAGGCGACAAGCATGGTGGAGAATTTTACCCCAACTAAAATCCATCCTTTCACCCTTTTCTGTTTCATACTCGAACCTCATTTTTCAATTATCAGCTTTTACGGATTTATACATCGCATACGATTGTAATTGAGAAATGAACTCGCGTCAATGAGAACACCAGGAAGAACAGCATGAAAAAACGTCTGGATTCCCGAGCAGGTCGGGAATGACGACTGCGTCGTCACTTTAGCAGTTCGGTGACGACGGCGTTGATTTCACGGCCATCAGCCTTGCCTTTTAGCTCGGCGATGATTTTGGGCATAACCTTGCCCTTATCCGCGGGACCATGCGCACCCGTTTCGGAGATAATCCGCTGGGCGGCGGCAATGATTTCATCCCGGCTTACCTGCGCCGGCATATAGGTCTGCAGAACGGCCATTTCCGCCTCTTCAATTGCCACAAGGTCGGGGCGGTTGCCCTGCTTGAAGGCGGTGATGCTCTCCTGGCGCTGGCGGATTTCCTTCTGGAAAACACCGAGGATGTCGCCATCGGTAAGCTTAGCCTGCTTGGCGATTTCGGCGTTATTGACGGCGGCCAGCACCAGGCGGATGACGTTGCGCTTTGTCGTATCGCCACTTCTCAGTGCTTGCTTGAGGTCAGTAGTGAGCTTCTCTTTTAAGGACGTATCCATATTTCGGTCCTCAATCGGCTTTTAAATGCGCTTGCGGGCAGAACGCGCGCTCTTGCGTCTCTTGGCGGCGGCTTTCCGCTTGCGCTTCATGCTCGGTTTTTCAAAGTACTCGCGATGGCGGATTTCGCTGAGAATGCCATCCTGCTGTACCTTGCGGGTAAACCGGCGCAGTAAGCTTTCGAAGCTTTCATTACTGCCGGCGACCACATTCGACACGCAACCCCACCTCCTTCCGGTCGGACCGCCTTATGACGGACAATTCCATATTGTAGTGTGAGCAAGACAGGGATGTCAACACAAAACCTGCGAGGTCAAATCTCAAACTATCAAATACCGGGTGGCTCCCCGGTGGTGGCTTGCCGCCGTGTTTTTCCCGGCAGACACGGCACAATTGGCTGGACTCACCTCAGACAAGTTCGCCTTTTGCCACGGGAATCACCCTGCCGCCGACATCGACAGCAATCCCCGCGCCCGTATCTCTCGCCTTCAGGTGGAGCCGTGACGGCCGGCCAATTTCTATGCCCTGCTCGACCTTCACGTCTATTTCAGGCTTTCCGAAGTAACGGTGCTTGACCATGTACCCGGCGAGACAGCCATTGGCGCTCCCGGTGGCGGGGTCTTCCGGCACCCCGTAGTAATCCGCGGAAACCCGGACGTGCAGGTCATTGGACCGGCTGACAGTCTGCGGGCAGAATACCAGTATCGCTTTGGCATCTGTGTTTTTGACCAGGCCGGCCAGTATCTCCATGTTGACCGTAATATTCTGCACGGCATGCAGGGTTCTCAGAGGCGCGATGATGAATGGCAAACCCGTGGATACTTCCTGGACGGGGAAACGGTCATCTACCTGCGCAACGGACAGTCCGAGGACCCGCGCCAGCGCCGCGGGCTCAATCACTTTTCCAAACACCGGGTTCATCTGCCGCATCCATAGAAGGGACGTTCCGCTTCCGGCGCCAGAAAACGTGACGGCAATCTGTCCGACTTTCAAGTTCAGTACGACTTTCGGTGCGGGTTGGCGGAGGACCTCATGCCGAATGACATAGGCGGTGCCCAGGGTGGGGTGGCCGGCGAAGGCGACTTCCGCCTTCGGGGTGAAAATACGGACATCATACCCGCCGTCCCGTTGCGCCTCGGAAAGAATAAAAGTGGTCTCAGAGAAGTGGAATTCGCCGGCAATCGCCTGCATTTCCGCGTCAGTCAGGGGTTCCCGCATGTTAACAACTGCCAGTTGATTTCCCCGGTATTTCTTTTCGGCGAAGACATCGACGATGAAGAAAGGATTGGGCATTTGCTCCTCCATAACCGGCGGGAGGTTACGGGATTCTTCTCATTACGGATAACGGCCAGAATGACGTTAGTGTCCGGGCGCCTTATTGTTTTTCCCGCCGCAGGATTTCCCGCGCGGCGACGACTCCGGAGGCGCTTGCCTGAATTAAGCCGCGGCTTACACCGGCACCATCGCCGGCGGCAAACAGGTTCGCGATTTCCGTCTCCAGGCTCGGCGTAAGCTGTAACCGGCCGGAGTAGAATTTCACCTCGATGCCGTAAAGCAGAGTGTGACGTGAAGCCACGCCCGGCGCCAGCTTGTCCATCGCCTGCAACATCTCAATGATACCCGTCAGGTGCCGGTACGGCAGGACAAAGCTCAGGTCACCGGGCACCGCCGTGGAAAGCGTGGGCTGGACAAGTCCGCGTTCGATACGCCCCGGCGTGCTGCGCTGGCCTTCCATCAAGTCGCCGAACCGCTGGACCAGCACCCCGCCGCTCAGTATGTTCGCCAGCCGGGCGATATATTTCCCATAGGCAATCGGCTCACTGAAAGGCTTGGTGAAAGTGGTGCTCATGAGAATGGCGAAGTTGGTGTATTCTGTCTTGCGCCCGGCATAGCTGTGGCCGTTCACCGTGACCACCGGGTCCGAACCGCCGGTCGATTCCATAATAACCTCGCCGGCAGGACACATGCAGAATGTGCGGATGCGGTCGTCGAAATGCTGGGAGATGAACTCAAGCTTGGCTTCGTAGAGCACGTCGCTCAGTTCAGCCATGACCGCCACGGGCACTTCTACCCGCAC
>Ga0315284_10014223_pt1 | contig 11337 bp, 10 predicted proteins | sample YL17G09_16_MG_FD_203696 | JGI IMG/M metagenome (GOLD analysis project Ga0315284, IMG submission 203696) | Sediment microbial communities from Yellowstone Lake, YNP, Wyoming, USA - YL17G09_16 | ecosystem: Environmental > Aquatic > Freshwater > Lake > Sediment | place: USA: Wyoming | collected...
TCGGCTTCTTCATCCTGGATTCGCTCCAATTCATAGTTGAATTGGCGAACTAAAAGTGCTCTAGTTTTTTCCATTGTTGTTGGATTAGAATAGCGCGAAATTATTTATCATTTTTTGTTATTTAAAAATAATTGGATTAATAGTCCCAATCAGAGAACAATGACTGAACGCGATACATTACAATATTTACGAAATTACGGGCGCAAAGTAGAGGAGAATGAGTCCAAATTGGGGAAATTGGAGGAGTCCGTAAAATGGGACCCCAAATTGGGACTTCAATTGAAGGGACCTGTATATTACTCGAGTCATCTTCTTCCCACGGAAAACGGTAAAATAAATATTGGAAGCCCCAATCATTTTGTGAATCATATTTATTTGGCGGGGAAAATCATTTATCCCGATGCCCTCGATTTCGGCGTGAATCATGACTTCTGCATTGACAAAATGGGTCGAATTGGCTTCCATGCCAATGACCACTTGGACGGAGTTACCATAAAAGGGCTACCTAGTTTTACGATCCAGAATGTGCCCTATGTCGGCGATGATATCATGTATTTTGAGATGGAAAAGGGGAGCATTGGTGATTTCGTGAATTGCCAGGATATTCTCGCTATTGAGGGAATTTATTATCAGGCACTTGAAATAATAAGGGACAAAATCAGGGTGGAATCTTTGCATAGATTGACCACACATTTGGAGGTTAACAAAAATTACGATGTGATTATTTATAATACTATATTGGGGCTTAAAACGGCGAAAGGCGAAGATGTCTTGCGTGTCAATGCATTTGGCGACATTTTTTATAAAACTCTGGAAAGAACTGCGGATGTCAATTTTAATGGCGAAGTTTATATTCGGGATCTTAAAGTATCTCAAATAACCCTAATGAATGAGGGGACTGCGGTAATCCCCAATTTAAATGCGGAATTTTTGTGCGGGAAGAGGGCACCCCAAGAGGGCGAACTGGTGAGCACAAAGGACCGTCAGGAGCTCTGGAATAAAAATTTCGGCAATGACGTGGGAATGACATTCCACAGAATTCAGGATTTGGGTGATCCAATCCATGACATGGATGGCGCCAATAAACGCTATGTGGACCGGTATTTGTCTGGACTGAGGATTGCAAAATCGGTCGCTTGCATCGCAACTGAGGGGCTCGATGCGGATTATGACAAATTAACAGGGAGTTTACATTTGCGGATGAGCGAGCCCCTTAAGTCAAACACAATTGTGCATATATTTGATGACTACAGGGTGCAGCTAAATGACCGGGTTTTGTTAATTAGCCAGGCGAACCGCTGGCAAAATGGTGTGTATCAGGTGACGAGCGATGGGCTAGAAACGAAGCAGATTATTCTGCAGAGGGTTGCAGATTTTTGCGAGAAGAAGACCGCCATGGAATTGCGGGGCTATTACGTATTTGTGCGCAATGGGCGCAAATTTGGCAATACTGGGTTCGTGTTTGAATCTATTGGAGGCGGCGATGACTTCACTTTGGGGGAATCCCCGGTGAATTTCCACATATTTTCGAAAATGGAGAATTGCGGAGGGGTCCATGGGATAAAGAGGGTCGGAAATAATTTCTCTTTGAGCATTGATGATAAAGTCCTAAAAATAGAGGACGACAGATTGGCGATCCAACTGGGAAAAATTGGGAATCATTTATTGGAGAATCGAGGCATCCATATTTTGCCCGAAGGCGGCATTGATCTAGAGCACCAGGCGATCCAATTGGGCGACCATGTTAAATTGGGGCTAAAAGTAAATAAAAAACAGTTTAAATTCGGCAAAAATGGGGAGCTACAACTGGCGAACCAGGGCGGCGGCGGCTGCGGCGGCGGGGACGAGGGTAAAATCTCCGGCACACTACTGGAATGTCAAGCGGAAACATTCGCCGGGATATTTCAGATTTACCCGCCGAAGCGATTTGAAGTGGCGATCCAATATAGCGATGATTTCTTCGAAAAAGAGAAGAATATGGTGGTCCAATATTACATTTGTGGGCTCAATGCGGATGGAAAAGAGTCCCATTTTCGGGCGAGCGATGAATACGCCATTTGCGATGACGCGAAGAGTATTTTTGCTAATCTGGATTGGGATTTGGAGGGGGCAGCCCAAGGGTATGTCGTATACAGGCGGATTGGGGCGACATATGCGAAAGTCCGGATGACCCATTTGGACACCTCTCTGTTGGATGTGATTATTCCAAAGAATTTCAGCAAAATTGACTGGGTGCCTTCGACTGAGCCACCGCCAGCGGAAAATCGGACAAAAGTTGTGATCAATCGGTTGGGTCTTCAGGGCGACAATTTCGTGACGAGTGGTCGGCTAGGGATTGGAACAGTGGCGCCAAAGTCGGGACTCCATGTTAAAATGAATGACATTTTAGATGGAGCTGGTGCAGCGGGGCTGTGCATAGAAGGCAGTGACAAGACGATGGATATGCTCAGGATGGTGAGTAAAGGCATAAAAAATGCGCGGATATTGGGGGAGAATGGTGAAGGAAAGTCCATGCTTGAGATGGGGAAAAACATAAAACTGACCACATTGGACGAAGAAGGTGTCCTCTATTTGGGGCGCGATGAGAGTGCCGAGGACAAGAATATTAACCGCCGGGTGGGCAGCGATGATTTCGTTGTTCAGGTGCAGGACGGCTCTATTTATTCCGCGGGCGAAATAATGGCGGGCGATGGCAAGCCTTTTTCCAGCTATAACAACAAACTGGGGAATAACGCGGCGATTTTGAAGACGGGATGTGTGGGAAATAGTATTGGGAATCAGGTGGCTTTTTCCTGGGAGGGCGACCAATTGCAGGCAGTTCCGTTTAATGATGGGAATATGCTGACGAGGAAGAAGGTTCAGGTTAAAAATTTCACGATCCAGCATCCTGTCTATCCTGGGAAATATTTGGTGCATGCATGCCTTGAGGGGGCAACGGCGGACGTTTATTACCGGGGGCGAGCAGAGATAGGGATAGCCCGGGAGTTCGTGAATGTCAAATTGCCGGATTATTATTACCATATTGTGGAGTCAGGGTCGTCTACGATCCAATTGACTCCAATTGGGCGCCCATTTGCGCCTATTGGAGGTGAAATACTGGAACGTGAGAATATTATTCGGGTGTGGACGGACACTAGGTATAAAGCGAATATTCCCTTTTATTGGGAAATTAAGGGGAAGCGGAAGGACACGGATTTTAAGGTGGAGCCAGAGAAGGACGAAGTAGATGTCAAGCAGTGGGGTCCTTATACGTATATGGATGGCGAATAATATTAGAATAATAATTTCTAATATAATAATACAAATGATTAAAAAACTTTTCAAATTTGTAGCATTTGTGGTTCTTATTTATTTTATATTGATGTCACTACAGCCGCAGAGATATAATATGTGGTACCCCACGATCCAATCTACATATCCCAATAATGCGCGAGAAATTGGAATAATGGTGCGCGACTATTTCCCTAAAAGAACCCCAAAGAACATCCAATTTTTCAAATTGACGGAAAATATTTAATTTCACATAGTGAAATTAAATATTTAAGACATTATAAATTCGCAATGCGAATTTATATGTTCCCGAGCCCATTGGAAGCCTTCCGTGGGAAGCTAACAGAAGAGCAATTCCAAAAATTAAAAAAAAAAGGTTAAATCTCCGGCAATAATTGGCAAAATTACGTATTACAAGCGGCTTTACAATAGGGCGCGCCCATTTCAAGTGGCACCCCAAATAGTAGACGCATTTTATTCTATGACGGCGAATACACCTGCATATCCATCTGGGCATGCTTTTCAGGCGTATTACGCCGCGAAATTGTTGTCCCAATGGGAGCCCGCGAGGAAAAAAGAATGGGGGGCTATTGCGGAGCATGTAGCGAATATTCGCATTATAGTAGGGCTTCATTACCCAAGTGATCGGGATTTTGCCCGGCGATTGGTGGATAATTTAAAAGATTTTAAATAACATATAAAAATGAACATTGGTAAAATATATATAAGACCATTAAATTTAATTACTTATCGAACATTCAATTCAGAATATTATTTAGATCTACGTAAAAAAATGATTGAGAATTATAATAATAAAAAAAAACGAGTGTTTGTTCAAAAGAAGCCAAAAAAAATAGTTACAAATTATGGTAGTTTTCAAAATTTTGATAAGACAAAATGGTCTCCAGATGATATTGTAGTCGAAATGAAGTCATTAAAAATGGATAATTCACATAGCACAAATGATGCAAATGATGCTGATGATGAGTGGGTCGATGTAAAAAAAATATTATAATTCTAAAATATTTTTATTTCTTTATATACAATACAATATAATGGATTCTCAGCAACCTCAGTATGAAGAAGAAGAAAAAAAATCCCCTGGCAAAATTATAATATTAGTTTTAGTTGCAATCTGGATAATTCTCGGAATTGCGGCATTTATTATGTCCATAGTATGCTTTGGTAGGAGTGGTTCAACTTCACAGCATGTTATTGGTTTACTATTGGCAATACTTTTCGGACCTATTTATTGGATTTTCTATTTTGCAGTGCCGGACTATTGCAAACGCATATTTTCTTAGTTCTTAAAAGGCTTAAAATTTATGATATATTTTATTACAATGTATCATAATAGTTTTTTAGAATCGAAGCGATATGCGAAGCTGCATATCGAGAATAATTTAGAGGTTCGCAACCAGAATCTGGCGCCGTTTATAGTCGAAGGCGGCAGTATATTTAAGAAGCAGTCATTTTTCCTGGGGTCCCTCGTTATAGGCGACCATTTCAGCGAAAAAGAGGGACAAATAGTGTATCGCAATGGAGAATTTATGGGCTATAATGGTGCACAATGGCGCAGTTTTACGCGAGAAAATCTTTGGATGGAGGGCGGTGAAGGCGTGATTACTACGGAGGGGAGGCGGATTGGAATAAATAAAATTAATCCGAAGAAAACGCTGGAAGTCGGCGGGGATGCTGTTATTGACAAGAAGCTGCATATTGGCGACATTCTGAGCTGCAATAATGGAATCGTATTGGCGGAAAATCAGACCAAGAAGAGGTCCGGCATGATCCGCTTTTGGGAGAACCGTTTTGAGGGCTTTGATGGCGAGAAGTGGGTGGAATTTGGTGGGGGCAGCCGCCAAGAAGCCGCACTAGAATTGGACCCTCCAGAAATTGATTTAGGACATATTCAGACAATTGGGCTCCTGAATTGCCCCCTTAGTTTTTTAGATGGGAGATCCAATCGATCACACATTTGGTTTGATTGGGAAAAAGAATGCTACCATATGGGGCGGCTATTGGAGGGAAATATGGAATTGGTAAAGCGTGATAATCTTCATATTCGAGAATTGAGCCTGGACGGCGATATCATCATGAATGGAAAGTCCACTATTCGCAATGTTGCGGACCCCCAGAATGGTGATGAAGTGGCGACCAAGCGATATGTGGATACGATCAGCCAGGGGCTCCAGAACTACATGTTTGTGCGATTTCTATTATTCGAAGAAGACGTGGAAATTGGAGAAAACCAGACAACAATCCGTCTCCGCAGAGATGTCGGCGATATAAGTAAATTCCCCGGCGCAATTATTGGCGTAATACTGAAAACAGGGGCGACTTTGTTGGAGGTCATAGAAGTCCAAGAAGGTGACCTACTACGCCTGAAATATCTGCAAGAAATACAAACTCCGGCGAAATTGTGCGTGCAAGAAGGTCGCTATGGAAATAGTGAATATTTCGTGTTCGACAAAAACGACGAAATTGGATATTTGCAGGTCAATGGGATAGAAAATTTGGAATATAGTGGCTGTATTCAGCGGAAAGGGAAAAAAGTGGAATTAGCTGTCGCCCACCTTTTTCAGATAACCCCGGAATTGGACATCAAAGAGGGCGCCATTGTGGCGAAATACTTGGGAAATGGGGTCATTGGTGGAAATCATTTGTCTGATGGCTGTATTCATGCACTGAATTTGGCGAATGAAGCCATCGAAAACCGGCATTTGGGCAAAGCGGTCGTCAACGGATCCAATATTGAGGAAAAAACGATCAATGCCAAACATTTGAAAGAGGGCTGTGTGAAAACGAGCCATATGGGGGCGGGTATTATAACGGATCACGAACTATCTAGTGAATGCATCCATATGACGCACCTTAAAGGCGCCATTATTTTACAGAAGCATTTGACAAAGAATAGCATAGCCGGTGAGAATCTCATGGATGGAATAGTCGAAAGGCGGCATTTATTGGATAAAATCATTCTGACATCGCACCTGAATGACGAAATTATTTTGTCCAATCACATCGCGAATGGGCAAATCATGGAGCGCCATTTAACGCCTGGTATTATTCAGGAAGCCCATATTCAACATGCTCAGATTAAGGGTGCACATATTGGCGAAAGAGAGATAACAGGGGCACACATTGCGGTGGGAAGCATTGATGGACTCCTAATTAAAGAGGAGTCCATTGGAGCAGGCAATATTAAAGAACAGAGCATTTTTCCGAGACATCTGACTCGCGGCTGCATTGGAGACTGGAATATTGGAGACGGGCAAATCAAGGGTCGCCATTTCGAAGAAGGGTCAGTTGATGGAGGGAAAATAGCCAACGGGGCTATTATGGACCACCATATTCAGCCTCAGGCAATAACATCGGAACATATAAAAAAAGGCTCGATTCAGGGGGGGCATCTAGCACTGAACAGTATTGATGATAAGCATATTTCGAATGCATCTATTAAAACAACGAAACTAATGGATGGGGCAGTCACGGAGACTAAATTGGGGGAAAGTAGTGTGACTACGAATAAAATAAAGGACAAAACGATCACAAATGACAAATTGAAGCTGCCATTTCTGAAAATAGAGACGGACGCAATGTTTATTGCTCCGAAGATGGTTAATTTGGGGGAAACTCTGCAGATTGGGCTAAATCAGAATTATATGATTCCCCGGAAGAGGGATGGAGTGGTGGAATTCATGGGGGCAGTTCGGTTTGGAGAAGAGGGCAGTGGGCAGACAATGGAGGTGCACATGGAATTGGATATTAGGGGGAAAATGAGGGTGGCGGGAGAGAATCTATTTTTCCCGGGGGAGATCCGGGCGGTCGCCAAGGGTGTGAAAATGGATGAGAGGCGATGGCTACTCTGTGATGGGAAGAGGGTGAAAAGGAGCCAGTATTACGAGCTTTATAAGGCGATGGAGGAAAAGAAGGAGGACGGTGATGACTTTTATTTACCGGATGTGAAGCATGAGGTGATGGAATATTATATTAGGTCGTCTTAATAGCTGCATTGACGACCTTTGGAATAATCTTAGTATAGGACTGGTTTACTGCCTGTGCTGCCATGCTACATACAAGAACAAAAATCAAAAGGTGAATAATTGTATTGCTCTTCTTCTTTTTCTTTTCTTCTTTTGGATTTTGACTTGTACATTCACCACCTAAGCGTAATACCCACATTGAAACTGAAAAAATAAAGAAAATGAGAATCCCAACAAATGCTAAAAAATAGTATTTTGCTATTAGAGTATCAGGTTGTTTCATATTTAGATATATATTATAAAAAAATTTTGGGCTTAAAAAATTCATACCATAAATAAATATATTACAATGGCGGAACAATTAGACGACGATACTACGGTGCATGGAGTAGAAGATAATAGCGAACTGCTTAAGATCAGTGAACTAACGGTCCAATCACAGACAATCCTAATTTCTATGTATAATTTGCGAGTGAATATAAAGAATATTGAGACGAATTTTCGCAATTATGAGCGGGAATCCATCAAATTTATTCGCCAACTACGGAAAAATCAGAAGTCCCGGGGGACATTAAAGAGGGTGGAAGACAAGAAAGAGAGAGAGCCATCGGGGTTCGCCAAGAAGTCGAAAATAAAGCGCGAATTAGTGGAATTCTTGAAGAACCCGGAGATTGTCGCAATTACGAATGAAATTGTTCTGGAAGAGGACGCCAAAGATGATTCCAAATTTCAGAAATTGGATGATGACAATATGATCAATCGACCGTCTACTACAAAGATAATTAACCGGTATGTTAAGGATAAAGGTCTACAGAATGTGACTAACAAACAATTTTTCATACCGGATGATAAATTGAAGAAGATATTGGCGCCATTGGAGACACTGGACAAGAAGAATGGGGGGTATAGATATTTTAATTTGCAGAAGTATATAAAGCATTTGTTCGTTTAATGTTTAGAAGAAATATATTTTATATTTGATATTTTATATTTTCTTATAATTATATAATATGTCTTTTGCAAAATCTAAATGGGCAACAGGGAGTAATACGGCTGGTATTTTTCAAACAGTATTTATTAATGGAACAAATGGAATTGCTTGCAGTGACGATGAAAGTTTAGGAATATATTATACTACTGATTCAGGACAAACATGGTCAAATAGTAATATTATAACGGGTTCCTTCACATCAGTCGCTTTATCTGGGTCAATTGGAATTGCTGGAAGTGGTTCTAATAATGGGATTTACAAAACTACTGATTCAGGTGCAACTTGGACACAAACTGCTGTTAATACTGGAGATTTTAGGTCTGTATCTTTATCTTCTGATGGAACAAAAGGTATTGCTGGTAGTAGCTCTAATTTAGGAATATATTATACAGCTAATTCAGGTACAACTTGGACACGAAGCAATGGTGTTGATGGAATTACTCCAATAACTGGAGATTTTAGGTCTGTATCTTTATCTTCTGATGGAACAAAAGGTATTGCTGGAAGTTTTTCTGAATTAGGATTATATTATACAGCTAATTCAGGTGCAATTTGGACACGAAGCAATGGTGTTGATGGAATTACTCCAATAACTGGAGATTTTAGGTCTGTATCTTTATCTTCTGATGGAACAAAAGGTATTGCTGGAAGTGGTTCTGAATTAGGATTATATTATACAGCTAATTCAGGTGCAACTTGGACACAAACTGCTGTTAATACTGGATATTTTGCGTCTGTATCTTTATCTTCTGATGGAACAAAAGGTATTGCTGGAAGTTTTTCTGAATTAGGATTATATTATACAGCTAATTCAGGTGCAACTTGGACACAAACTGATGTTATTACTGGAAATTTTGAGTCTGTAGCATTATCTGGTTCAAATGGAATTGCAGGGAGTTATTCTAATAATGGGATATACAAAACTACTAATTCAGGTGCAAATTGGACACAAACCACTGTTAATACTGGATATTTTAATTCTGTATCTTTATCTGGTGCAAATGGAATTACTGGGGGTCAAGATACAGGATTATATTATACATCAACTTCTTTCTGTTATGAAAAAAATACATTTATATTAGTCTTAGAAAATGATACTGAAGTATATAAAAAAATATGTGAATTAAAAATTGGAGATATTGTTAAAACCTATAAACATGACTATAAAAAAATAAAATTAATAAAATCATTCAATTATAATCCGTCTTATACAAGAAGAAATAAAAGACTTCTGTATAAAATGAAAGATCACGATGTAATCGTTACTGGGAAGCATGGATTTTTAGTTGATGAAGTAACTACTGAAGAAATACAGAACACTAAAAAATGTGGTACATCAATAAGATATATTGAAGATAAAAAATTATTACCGGCTTGTGCAAGTGATAAATTTGAAAAAATAACAGATGATATAGATTTTGAGCTATGGCATTTTGTATTAGAAAATGATAATATAGATAAGAATTATGGTGTTTATATAAATGATGGAATATTATCAGAGAGTTGTTCTGAAGCGGCGTTTACTATTTTATAAATTCATTTGAATTAGGCTATGCATAAATATTGGAATCAGAAATTTCTTCTCAATATTTACCCGCAGGAATTTCTCCAATTCCTCCAATCTGCAATTCTTTTTTACAATGGACGCGGAAATGCGCTCCATTGTTTCCCCAGGAAGTTCCTTTCCAAACAATTCCCGGGCTTTCTGGATTAGGGTCAAATCAATAACATAATCCGTATTTTTGGCGACTTCCTCAATTGACCCCCATAGTAAAATTAACTGCAGGGATTTACCACAATTCATATTCCGTATTTTCGTAGTATAATCACAGCCACAGAGAATGCAAATATCCACAAATTTCTGCATTGGGACGCCCAAGCTCATGAGTATATCGTCCATATTATATAATTCACATTTCTCTTCTTTTATGCAGAAATTCTTGAGAACTCTTTTCGCCCCGAACGCCAGAACATCGGAATCGTCCGACAGGATATAATCTATTTTATTGGCGGCACTCAATTTTGCCAAGATAAAATCGGCTTCCTCATTTTCGCGGATAACTGGAAGCCCCAGCAATTCGAAAAAATACAGAATGTCCTGCACCTGTTTCTGCGAGAAAACTACGCATCGCCTCTCCAATTTTGTGATCTCCGAATTTATCAGTGAGGTTGTATTTGGGCTATTATTATTTGATTGAAGCTCCAATAAATCCGCAATATTGTCATACATTTTCTGCCGCTTCTGTGCCCTTTTATCTAGAGTCGTACGTTTTTCCAAGGGAGCATCACCATCTATGACGTAAACAGGTAAAATTTTATGGCGGAAAAACATTTGAACCTGTCGCAAAAAACATTCAACAGGATTATTATTATTATATACAAATCGGTAAAGGAATAGTGAGAAATCGACGCCGATTATTGATCCCCGCAATTTTTCAAACGTTGTCTTTTTCATTGATTCTTTTATAACTGAATTTAAATTTTTTATTCCCATTTTATAATAATCGGAATAAAAATACATTTTTCGTGATAATTATATGGCTAATATCATCTTCTTTCCTACAGGACTCTCAATGTGCCGTATTATTTCCCGGGCAAACGCACCATTTTTTATAATATCCAAAAGCACATATTGGTAATACACTCCAATTCTCCCCACAAATCCAATCGCCAGGAAATCATCTAAACATTGAAGTTTATCAGTGCGACCCTTCGTCTTACTCTTGCATTTCGTCAAAAGACTCCATAAGAGACCAGTGCGCAAAATAATATAGCTAAATGCAGCAGCTTCTTGGCGGTAGCCTTCCAAATCCTGGAGGTTCTTAAAAGAATGAATCCCATTCACCCGGAGTAATCTTGCACAGTTCTTGAGGGAATGCTCCAAATCCTCCAATAACAGGGCTCGCAAGAGGCGGCGGTTTGTGCCAATCGCCGCCTTAGGCGACAATTTCAGAATATTATACAAATAAACCGCGCATAATTCCGTGTAAGCCTCGTTAATATTTAAGCGATCAAATCCGTCTTTCTCCAATTCCCGTAATTCAGGAATAACCCTTTGGTTTATAATATCCAGATCATAATGCACACTGT
>Ga0315284_10014224_pt1 | contig 11336 bp, 8 predicted proteins | sample YL17G09_16_MG_FD_203696 | JGI IMG/M metagenome (GOLD analysis project Ga0315284, IMG submission 203696) | Sediment microbial communities from Yellowstone Lake, YNP, Wyoming, USA - YL17G09_16 | ecosystem: Environmental > Aquatic > Freshwater > Lake > Sediment | place: USA: Wyoming | collected...
CTTGGGCATGTGCTTCCTCCGCGAACCCCGAGCGGCCGTTGACTTTCCCTCCCCGCGCGATTACACTAGATGTCGCCCCGCGTTACCGTTTGCGCGGAGAGGTGCCCGAGTTGGCTTAAGGGGCGCGACTGGAAATCGCGTGGGGGGCCAAAAGCTCTCTCGTGGGTTCGAATCCCACCCTCTCCGCCATCCTCCTCACGGCTTCGCCTCACCCCACGCAGGCGCCACTCGCCTAGTCCGCCAGGTGGGCGAAGAGTTCGGTGGAGAGGTAGCGCTCGCCGGTGCTGGGCAGGACGGTGACGATGGTCTTGCCGGCGTTCTCCGGGCGCCGCCCCACGACCAGCGAGGCGTGGACCGCCGCGCCCGACGAGATCCCGCAGAGCAGCCCCTCCTCGCGCGCCAGGCGGCGGGCCATCTCCATCGCCTCGTCGTTGGTGACGGTGACCACCTCGTCCATGAGCGACATGTCCATCACCCCGGGCACGAACCCCGCGCCGATGCCCTGGATCTTGTGCGGCCCCGGCTTGCTGCCCGACAGCACCGGCGACGCCGCCGGCTCCACCGCCACGAAGCGTACCTTGGGGTACTTGGGCTTCACCGCCTCCGCCACCCCCGTGATGGTGCCACCCGTGCCCACGCCGGCGACGAAGATGTCGAAGGCGCCGCCGGTGGCCTCGAGGATCTCGCGGGCGGTGGTCTCGCGGTGCACCCGGGGGTTGGCGGGGTTCTCGAACTGTTGGGGCATGAAGGCGTTGGGGGTGGCCGCGAGGATCTCCTGGGCCTTGGCGATGGCGCCGGGCATGCCCTGCGCGCCCGGGGTGAGCACCAGTTCCGCGCCGAAGGCCCGCAGCAGCATGCGCCGTTCGCGGCTCATGGTCTCGGGCATGGTGAGGATGAGGTGGTAGCCGCGCGCGGCGCACACCATCCCCAGGGCGATGCCGGTGTTGCCGCTGGTCGGCTCCACGATCACGTTCTTGCCGGGCTCGATCAGGCCGTCCTGCTCGGCGGCCAGGATCATGGACATGCCGATGCGATCCTTGACGCTGCCGGCCGGGTTCATGAACTCCAGTTTGGCCAGCACCGTCACGTCGCAGTCCACCACGCGGTTCAGGCGCACCAGGGGGGTGCGCCCGATGATCTCGATCACGTCCTTGGCGACACCGGGCATCTTGGGCTCCCGCCAGTATTTAGTGTAGTTATGCTTCCGCGGCCGGCCGGAGGGTTCCTGTCTAGCGCGGCGCTCAGCGGCCCCCAGTGCCCAGGCGGAGCACGCGCACCTCGGCGCCGGCGAGTTCCAGGTCAAGCGCCCGTGCCTGGGGTGCGGTCATGCGCACCCGGCCGATCCACCGGGCAGGCGAGGGATTGGCGAGCGCGAGGTAGGCGCCGGAGGGGTCGGAGAACCCGAAGGCGGCGATGCCTTCGACTGGCTCGCAGAACGCCTCGGGTCGGAAAGGGCCACCGGAGAAGGCAAACCAGTCGAGCGATGGGTCGCGCTCGCCTGCCGAGGAGGCGAACTCCAGCACGCAAGCGCCGCGCTCGTCGCGCCGCCGCGGCGCCGGGCCGCCGAAGAAGAGCGCCGAGTCCTGGCCCGCGAAACGAACCCGGCCCTCCTCGACGATGGGGTCGGCGACCCGATCCTTGCTCAGCACCCAGCGGGTGATGCGGGGGGCCGGGGGCCCTGCGTAGATTACAACGGTCGAAGCGGGGGAGAAGACGTAGAACTCGTAATGCCGCCCGCGCTCCGCGGCCAGCGCCTCCAGGTCGGAGCGCCAGACGCCGTAGCCTCTCTCGCGCACGTCGGTATTGCGGGACGCGTAGTCGCCGGTTTCGACACCGCTTCCAAGGTCGCCCGTCGGGCAGACCACCGGCTTCTCGCGGCCGAAGGTCCACATCTGCAAGCCGTTGCGCGGCTGGCGGCTGCGCAGGTTAATCACGGTCTGGTAGCGCCGGCGCACCGCCACGTAGATGGAGACATCGGCCTGGTACACCGCGAAGTACTCGGGCGGTTCCGCGCCGCTCGCATCCGGGCGCGCGCCGTGAAAGAGCGCGGCGCGCAGCGCGTAGGCGCCGCCGTGCTGGGCGGCGAAGCCGGGGGCGCGGCGCTCCAGGCAGCGCAGGTAATCGCCGGCGAGGCGATCGAAGAGCGGCTCGCGGCCCGCATAGTATTCGAGGGCCGGTAGGTAGGCCTCGAGGCGGCCGCTGTCGTCGGTGTCGTTGCGGGTGCTCATGCCGGTGAAGGGAAGGCCGTTGGGGTCATACAGGCGCATCGCCCAGCGCAGCGAGCGCACGAGCGCCTCGTCGGCCGCCGCCTCGCCGCTCATCAGCCGGTAGAGGAACGCGTAGCGCAGCGACACGCTGCTGTAGCCGAGGTCGGGGCCGGGGCCCTCGAGGATCTGGCCGTCGGCGGGGAAAACGACGGGGGCCACGTGCGCCCAGTTCTCGCGCGCGGCGTCGAGGTATTCGCGCTGGCCGAGCATCGCCCAGCAGAGCGCCATCACGCCGGACCACACCACGCCCCGGTTGCACTGGTCGCGGCAGGGCGTGTGGAGGAGAAAGTCGGAGGCGCGCACGAGCATGGCGCGGAAACGCTCGCGGTCCGAAGGCGAGAGGTCGGCCTGGACGCAGGCGTACGCGCGCAGCAGCGGCTCCAGCCGCCAGGCCATCTCGTGCGAGCCGTAAACCGTGCTGAAGCGGATGGGGCAGAAGACCCATTCGCCACTGGGGTCCTGGCGGTCGGCGAACGCGGCGAGGCCCTTGCGCACGGCTTCGAGGAGTCCCGGGGCGTGGTGGAAGCGGGAAAGCGGCAGCGCGTAAGCCTCCCCGAGCACGCCGATGGCGGAAGCGGAGCCCCGGCCGAGCCGGTAGTACTTCGAGTACTCAGGCGTGATGCGGCGCTTGCGCTCGAAGCGATCGAGCGAGGCGATGGACCAGTCGAACTGCTTGGGGTCCATGAGGCCGGGCGCGCGCAGGAGGCCGGTGGCGGGGTCCATCGAGGCGAGCGTGCGCTCGGCGGCGGCATCGAAGTCGCGCAGGGTGCGCTCCGTGCGCTCGTTGCGCTGGATCGCGGCGAAATCGTCCACCGCCGCGGCGCGGATCTCCCCGCCCCACGCGGCGCCTGCCCACAGCACGCCCACCGCCACCAGCGACAGGATCAGGCAGGACTGCACCGCCCGCTCCCTCCCTCCTGCTCCCTGCTTCCGAGACCCTTCGCCTTGCTCAGGGTGACGGCCTGCGGCCGTCACTTCCCACTCCCTGTCACCCTTGTTTTCCCTGCCCGCAGCGGCGGAACCTTTGCAGGGGCGCAACCGGCTCCCACACGCCATTGACGCGCCGCAGCGCGTTGCCTATACTCTCTTGAGCGGAGAGAGGGCGGAGGGGGCCCCGCGTGTGAGGTGCAGATGGCGAGGCAGACCGCTGCCGGCCTCGGCCCCGATCATCGGGGCGGAGGCGGGCGGTTAGGGCTTTCCGATCGCGCCGGGTTCATGGTCCTCGGCAACACCGCGCAGTCCCTGGCCCAACTGGCGACGATCATGGTGCTGACGCGGCTCTTCAGCCGCGGCGAGTACGGCTCCTACCGCCAGGTGTGGCTGGTATACTTCACGCTCTCCCCGGTGCTGCTGCTGGGCGTGCCCTACAGCATCTTCTACTTCATGCCGCGCCTCGACGCCGAGGAGCGCCGCCGCTTCGCGCTCCGCACGGTGAGCCTGCTGTTCTTCCTGGGCGCCGCGCTGGCGCTGGTGATCGGCGCGGGGGCGCCGCTCATCGCGGCCTCGATGAAGAACCCGGCCCTGGTTCCGCTGCTGCGGGCCTTTGCGCTGTACGCGCTCTTCGCGCTCCCCACGGCCGTTTTGCCCAACCTGCTGGTGGCCGACGGGCGGCACCGCGCGGCGGGCGCGGTGATCGGCGGCTTCGCCTTCACGCTGGCGGCCGTCGTCGTCGTGGCGGCCGCGATCACCCACCAGGTGATCTGGGCGCTGCGCGCGACCGCCCTCGCCGCCCTGGTCCAGTGGGCCGTGGCCGCCGTCCTCCTCACCCGCGCGCATGGCTATCGGTTCTCGCTCGACTGGGGCGCGTTGAAAAAGCAACTCGGTTGGTCGGTGCCGGTGGGGCTCTCCGCGGTGATCTCGGTGCTGGCGCAACGCGCCGGGAACTGGATCGTTGCGGTGCTCTACAAGAGTCCGGCGACTTACGGCATCTACGACGTGGGCGCTTTTGAGGTGCCGCTGGTGGGGGTGCTCACCTTTTCGGTGACGACGACGCTGCTGCCGATCTTCTCGGGCATGCACCATCGCGATGAGATCGCCGCGCTGGTTCGGCTCTGGCACGAGTCCATGCGCAAGGTGGCGCTCATCCTCTTTCCGGTCTTCGTGGTGCTGATGGTGTGCGCCGAGCCCGTCATGCTCATCCTCTTCACCAATAAATATGCCGCCAGCGTGCCGATCTTCCGGGTGTATCTCCTGCTTCTGCCCCTTCGCACCGCCAACTACTCGGCGGTCCTTCAGTCCGTGGGCGAGACCAGGGCGCTGTGGCGCGGCACGCTGGGGTCGCTGACTGCGGTCGCGGTGGTGGGCACGCTGCTCGCCCACACCATCGGGATGATCGGCCCCGCCATCGGGTTGGTTCTGGCGACGTACGGCGTCTCGGTGTTCTGGCTGCTTCGGACGCGCCGCGCGCTGGGCATCCGGTTTGCGGAGACGTTCCCCTGGGTCAGGGTCGGGCGCATCTTCGGGCTCTCGGTGGTCCTGGGCGGCGTGGTCTTGCCCATCCTGCTCCTGAGGCTGAGCCCCTGGGCGACGGTCGCCGTGATCGCGCCGCTCTACGGGGCGCTCTACCTCATTGCCATTTCCAAGATGGGTTTGCTCACGCAGGGTGACCGCGACCTGGCGCGGCGCTGGCTCACCCTCTCCGTGCTGAGAAGGCCCGCGGCCGAGCAGGCGCCCGGGCCCGCGGCCCCGAAGGGAATCACCCCCGAGGTGGAGTCGCAACCATGAGCGCCGTCAAGCCCTATCTGCCTGCCGCGCCCAGCAGAGCCCCCGCCTGGCTCGCCCTGGCGATGGGGGCCGCGATGGCGGTCCTGGGGACGCTGTTCTTTGCGCGCCTGGGGGCGGGCCATCTGCTGCTGGCCGTCGCCCTGGGCGTGGTGGCGGCGCTGGGCGTCGTGTACCTGGGGGCGCGGGCCATGGGTTTCGGCGGCGCGATGGTTGTGCTGATGGTGGCCTGCGCGCTGCTGGTGCCCAACCGCGTGACGATGCCGCTGACGCCCAAGGTGTGGGGTGAGGCGTGGGATTTCAGCATCCTGCTCTCGGGGTTCTGGCTCCTGCTGCTGGCGATGGGGTTGCTGATGGGGGGCCATCGCCTGCGCGCCACGGGGATGGAGAAGTGGTTCGCCGCGCTCTTCGCGGTCGCGCTGCTCAGCCTGCTCGTGAACATCAACCGATATGGCGACCTCGATCCGGCGGCGCGCGGCATGGTTCGGCTGTTCGCGCCCATGGTCACGCTGCCGCTGGTGGCCAGCGTCCCGATGAGCCGGCGCCAGCGCGGGCTGCTGCTCACCTGCCTCATCATCCTGGCGGTCGTCGTGTTCGGGATGGGGCTGTTCACCACCTTCCGCTGGTGGTGGACGCGGCTCGGGCCGATCGGCTCGCTGGTCTTCTCGCCCATCCAGAGCGCGCTGGGCCGGACCCGGTCGCCGCTGGGCGGACCGCATGTCATGGCGCTGGTGTTGGCGATGATCGCGCCGGTAGCATTGGTGCGGATGCTGGGCGCGCGATCGCTCGGCCGGCAAGTGCTCTACGGGGCCATCGCGCTTTTCCTGCTCGCCGGCGTCGTCTTTTCGCTGAGCCGGTCCGCCGTGGCGGTGGCGCTGCTGGGCATGCTCTTTTTCGGGGCCATCAACCGCCGCGCGTTGGAGCGCCGCGCCCTGCTCACCGTCACGCTCCTCGTCCTGGCAGCGCTGGTGATCGTGGGCGTCGTGGACGCGTACCGCAACCGGCTCAACTTCGGCCGGCTGATCTGGGTGGTGACCCGGCAGGGCCAGGTGCTGCGTTCCGACCGGCTCCGCTCCTCGTCGGTGGAGGCGGTGCTGCGCATCGCGGAACGCCACCCCCTGATCGGGTCGGGCATCGGCCGCTGGTATCCGCGCGACCGGAGCATCACACCGGTCAAGATCTACGGGGCGGTGAGCGCGCGGGAGCCGCACAGCCTGTTCCTGATCACCCTCTCGGAGATGGGGGGCATCGGGCTGCTGCTGATCGCGGTGATCGTGGTCAAGCCGGTGCGCGACTTCCTGCGCGCCCACCACGCGGCGCGCGACCTGGAATCGCGGGCGCTGCTCTCCGCGTTGGCGACGGGCGCCTTGATGGTCGCGCTCTACGGCGTCACCGCCTCCGGCGTGATGGTGGGCTACCGGATGGCGTACTTCCTCTGGGCCTTTCTGGGGCTGGGGTATCAACTCGTGTTCGAGACGCAGGAAGAAACCCGTGCGCCGTGAGCAAGATCTGCATGTTCGTCACCGGCGACTGCACGCGTGACGGCCGCACGCTCAAGGAAGCGAAGGCGCTCTCGCGCCGCGGCCACCAGGTGGTGGTGCTGGCGGTGAAGGAGCCGCACACCCCGCGGGTGGAGGAGCGCGATGGCTGCCGCATCCGCCGCGCGGAACTGCTGCTGCGCCGTCTGCCCAAGTGGCCGCCCCTGCTGCCCGCCAAGGTGATCGAGTATGCGCTGCGCACCTTCGCCATGGCGCTCCAGGAGCGCGCGGACGCCTACCACGTCCACGTGCTGGAGCCCATGGCCATCGCCTGGGCGGCGGCCAGGCTGACCAGCGCCAGGCTCGTCTTCGACAGCCGCGAGTTGACGCTCGACCGCATGGGCTATCACGGCCTCCCCAAGCCTGCGAAATGGCTGATCGCCGCCTACGAGCGCGCCATGGCGCGCCGCGCCGACGTCGTGCTCGATGTGACCCCCGAGCGCGCGGCCCTGCTCGCGCAGCGCTGTGGGATCGCCACGCCGCCGGTGGTGGGCAACTACCCCGAGATGCAGTCCCCCGGGCGGAACCATCTGCTGCGCCAGGCGTTGGGGCTGCCGGAGGAAACCAAGATCGCGCTCTACCAGGGGCTCTTCCGCGCCGACCGGGGCCTGGCCGAACTGGTCGAGGCGATGGAAGGCGTGCGCACCGGTGTGCTGGTTCTCATGGGCTTCGGGGACTACCGCCACGAACTCGAGCACCTGGTGCGCCGTCGCGGCCTGGGCAGCCGGGTTCGCTTCGCGGAGGCCGCTCCGCCCAGCGAGACCGTGCGCTACGCCGCCTCGGCCGACGTGGGCCTGATCACGCTGAAGAACACCTGCCTCAATAACTACTACGCGGCGCCCGGCAAACTGTACGACTACCTGATGGCCGGACTGCCCGCCATTGTGAGCGACTTCCCCGGCCTGCGCCAAATCGCCGAGCGCGGAGCCGGCATTGCGGTGGACCCCGAGAATCCCGCGCAGATCGCCGATGCGCTCAACTGCCTGCTGGGCGACGACGGGCTGCGCCAGCGCATGAGCCGCCGCGCCCGCGAACTCGCCGAGACCGAGTTCAACTGGGACCGCGCCTCGCGCGTGCTGCTCGATGTCTATGATCGCCTCCTCGCGAAGCGCTGATCTGCTGCTGCACATCAGCCAGAAGGACCTCGGCGAGCGCCACGCCGAGACGGTCCATATCATCGAACTCGCCCGCGCGCTCCACGAGGGCGGTGTGCCGGTGCGCGTGGTCGCGCCGGCTCTGGGCCGCTATCCGGGCGCGGTGCCCTTTGAGATCACCTACCTGCCTGTCGTGCAGCGGCCCCGGCTGCTGCGGCTGCTCTCCTACGAGGCCGTGCTCCTGGCGCATCTCCTGGCGCGACCGAGGTCGGTTCGCGCCGGCGTCTATGTGCGCAAGGGGCTGCTGCTGCTCGCGCCCGTGGTGCTGGCGCGGCTCTCCGGCGCGCCCGCGGTGCTGGAAGTGAATGGCACCGACGAGGAAGCCGCGCGCCAGCACCACCTTCCGGCCGCCGCGGCCGCGCTGCTGCGCCTCCTCTCGCGGGGATCGTTTGCCCTGGCGCGGCACGTGGTCGTGGTCACCGAGGCGCTGCGCGACGATCTGCTCGCCCTGGGCGTGCCGGCGCGCAAGATTCACGTCGTGCCCAATGGCGCCAACACCCGCCTCTTCCGGCCCATGGAGGCGCAGGAGTGTCGGCGCCGCCTCGGCTTCGATCCCGACGCACGATACCTCTGCTTCGTTGGGCAGATGGCGAAGTGGCAGGGGCTCGATGTGCTCCTCGACGCCGCGGCGCGCATCGCCCGGGACTTTCCAGACCTGCGCGTGCTGCTCGTCGGCGGCGGCGAGGAGCGCTCGCGCCTGGCGGAGCAGGCCGCGCGCCTGGGGATCGGCGAGCGCGTGCTCTTCCGGGGGCCGGTGCCGTTCGAGGAGGTGCCGGTGTATCTCGGCGCGGCGACGCTGTGCGTGGCGCCGCTGATCGTCGCCACGCATTCCCCGCTCAAACTTTTCGAGTACCTCGCCTGTGCGCGCCCGGTGGTCGCCTCCAACGTGCCCGGCGTGCGCGAGGTCATCGAGGCCTATGCCTGCGGCTGGCTGGCGCAACCGGGTTCCGCCGACGATCTGGCCGCGAAGTTGGCCCAGGCGCTGTGTGCGGACCCCGCGGAACTCGCGGCCATGGGTCAGCGCGGACGTGAGGCCGTGCTGAAGCACCACAGTTGGGACCACGCCGCGCGCCAGATCGCGCCGCTGCTGGCCCGGGCGGCGCGTGCGCCATGAGCTGCGGGCCGTTGAACATCGCGCAGGTGGTGGGCGCCTCGCCCTATGGCGGGGGCACGGTGTGCATCCTGCAATGGTCTCAGCGCCTGATCGAACGCGGCCACCGCGTGACCATCCAGGCCAATGACCCCAAGACCCGCCAGGCCGCCCAGGCCATCGGCGCGCAGGTCGTGCGCATCCCGGGCATGACGCGACCCATCCGGCCGCAACTCGACGCCGCAGCGGTGATGGCGCTGGCTTGGTGGCTGCGCCGCGAGCGCTTTGACGTGGTGCATACCCACACCTCCAAGGCCGGGTTCGTGGGCAGGCTGGCGGCGCGGTTGGCCGGCGTGCCGGTGGTCGTGCATACCGTGCACGGGTTCGCGTTCCACGAGTTCACGCCACCCGCCCGGCTTCGCGTTTACGCCGCGCTGGAGCGGCTCGCCGCGCGCTGGTGCGACCGCATCATCACCGTCAGCCAGGCGCACGCGGACTGGGCGGCGCGCCTGGGCATCGGCCGGCCGGGGCAGGTTGTCGCCGTGCCCAACGGCATCGCGCCGCGGCCGTTTCCAGATCCGGCACACAGGGCGCAGGTCCGCCGCGACCTGGGAATCACCGATGACGCCATCCTGCTGCTTTCGGTCGGCCGGCTGGAGCCGCAGAAGAACCAGGTTGATCTGCTGCGCGCCATGAACGCCCTGGGCGCGCGGCTCGGCGGCGCCCTGCTCGCCATCGCCGGCGAGGGACCGCTTCACGACGCGCTCTCGGCGCGGATCGCCGAACTGGGGCTGACAGGCCGCTGTCGCCTGCTGGGCTTCCGCCGCGACGTGCCCGACCTGCTGGCCGCCGCCGACGCCTTCGTGCTCTCCAGCCTTTGGGAGGGGACGCCCATTGTGCTCCTGGAGGCGATGGCGGCCGGGCTGCCCGTGGTGGCCAACCGCATCATGGGCAACCGCGAGGTCGTGGCGGATGGCGAGACCGGCTACCTGGTGCCGCCCCGCCGGCCCGACTTCTTGGCGGAGGCGCTTTGCCGCCTGTTCGCCGATCCCGCGCAGGCGCGGGCGATGGGCCTGGCTGGTCGCCTGCGGCTGGAGCGGCAGTTCACGCTGGCGCGCACCCTTTCCCGCCTCGAAGACGTGTACGACGATCTCCTCTCCCGCCGCCTGGCGCGAAGGCTGTAGGGCGCGCGCCTGTGCCCGCCATAGCGGCAGGGGCGGCCCAGTGCGGCCGCCCTTCTTCTTCGTGGGCACCCACCATTCGACGGGCTCAGGGCAAGCGTTGGGCGCCCCTACAACATCTTGCCCGAATGTGGAACAACGCACAGGCTCGCCCGCGCCAGGCGGGCGGCGTGAGGCCGGGATGGAAGAGCGCGACGATCAGCTCGTCTCCTATGACACCGAGGGCGATGGCACCAGCGACGAGGACCGCCGCATGCTACTCGAATTCGCGCAGCGCCACCGCTGGCATGACGCCGAGACGCTCCGGGAGATCGCGCTGGCCTGTTTCGACGCGGGTTACTTTCCCGAGGCCGCCGCCCTCTGCCGCCGCATCCTGGAACTCGATCCCGGCGATGACGGCGCGCTGCTCCACGTGGGCGTGGCGCTGCTGCACGACGGCCAACTCGGCGACGCCGAAAGGACCGTGCTCGATTACCTGCGGCGCTGCCCCGACTGCGCCGTCGGCCACGTCAACCTGGCCAAGATCCACGCCGAGATGGGCCGCGAGGCCGAAGCCGCCGCCGCGCTGGACCGCGCGGTGGACTTGGACCCCGACAACACCCACGCGCTCGACCTCTTCTACCTGACCGCGCGCGAGGCCGGCCGCACCCAGGCCGCGCTGGATCGCCTGGAGCGCATGGCTGAGATGCGGCCCGCGTCCTGGGGGCCGTACCGCACCATCGCGCAGCACTTTCAGCGGGAGGGCGACGCAGAGCAAGCGATTGCTTACTACCGGCGCGCTTGCGAGCGGGCCCCGCGCAACGCCGAACTTCTGAGGACCTTCAGCGGATACCTCGGCCAGCAGGGCCGGCTGCAGGAACTCGTAAACGTGGTGGAGCAGGCCGCGCGCAGGGGACCCATCCCGCCCGAGGCTACCTACAACCTGGCGCGCGCTTACCTCGAACTGGGCCGCGTGGAGCAGGCGCGCTCACTGCTGGAGGCGCTGCGCGCCGGCGCCACTCCCGCCTGGAAGCCGGTGCTCGACGACCTCGCCGCCGCCATCGCCGCCGCCTGCCTGCAGCCGGCCTGAGCGTCCGGCTCCTCTCCCTTGCAGGGAGAGGGAGGGTGAGGTTGCGGTCGCCGCGGCCGCCTCCAAGGTTCGCACTTCCACCGCGCAGAATACTCCATGCGCAAGCCTGTCAGGCGGAGTTGCCCATGGCGCAGACCTATCGCGTGGCTGGAGCGCAACTGTGGCCCCAGGAATCGGTGGCCGGGGCGCTTCGGAAGGTGCTCGAGGCCATCCGGTGGGCCGGCGAGGAGAACGCGGACTTCCTCGTCACGCCGGAGATGTACCTCAGCGGCTACCACCCCAACTTCGATCCCGATGAGGTTGAGGCGGCCATCGG
>Ga0315284_10014225_pt1 | contig 11336 bp, 10 predicted proteins | sample YL17G09_16_MG_FD_203696 | JGI IMG/M metagenome (GOLD analysis project Ga0315284, IMG submission 203696) | Sediment microbial communities from Yellowstone Lake, YNP, Wyoming, USA - YL17G09_16 | ecosystem: Environmental > Aquatic > Freshwater > Lake > Sediment | place: USA: Wyoming | collected...
ACCCCGCTTACGATTCAGTCAACCTAAGCTGGAAGAGACGCGGCCTGCATCGGTCTCGCCACCGCTAGCTGTGCCGCCAGATCACGGTAGTTAGATTAAGCCTTCTTTGCCTTGCGTACAAGCTGTTATCACACTGGAATGAGGATCGTGCTGAGCGCCCAATGGAGGTTATCACCCTAGCAAGGGAGAGACCTGGCGACATGATCAGGTCATGGTGGGTGGAACTGATATCAGCGGTCGCCGGAATCCGACGGCAACCCGTCGGCGACGCCAACCCCTCGCTCTGTCAGAAGCAGAACCCTATACACCGATAGACCAAAGTGCCACTCTCTCGCACTGCGACAACGGCACCAAGCTGTCCGACAACCGACTCCAGAGACTGGCAATGCTGGATGTGCCGGGCTCTTCACCACCACCGAATTGCTCGACAACCTGCAGCGGCGCCTCGACATCAGCCCACAAATCCGTGAATTCCTCCGGCTCCCCGCCAAAGTCCCACAGCCCATGGTTTAGTCCATATGGTTCCCACCAGAATCGCAGCTCGTCCCTGTCAAAGGCCGCTGCCCTGAGCAAGCTTGCCGTTACGGCTGAAGCCAACCTAAGCAGAATCGTCGCGCGGGCAAGAACGGGCTGCGGAGAATCCGGCCCCCCTGCCTTCGAGGCCCATCTCAGTAACTGGCTGTCGTCAGGGCTTTCCTGTCTTAACAGAAAAGGTCGAAGTCCCTGATCTCCAACCACAGCTAGTGAGCGGTCGATGTACCTCTCAAACGCAGGACCCACGCGGCGGCTGCCCTTAAGTGCACGGTAGCTTTGGTCTAGCGCCAGCCTTAGGAGGTGACGATCAAGGTTTGGGAAGGAACCCCCGACAGAGGGCTCGCAGGACCGCCATACATCCGCAATGGGCGTCATGCAATTGGTGAAGCCTGCACGTTGGCAGCCGCGTACCCCTGATGGTCTATAACTTGCACGGTTCCGGAGGTTCCGGTCTTCGGCCATGCGCCTTATGTCAAGGCTCCACGCGCGGAGCCACTTGCCGACAAGCAGTTGGTGAAGTTGCGCAGGCGATCCAGCACTGGATAGCCAGTCGGTGAGAGGGCGCGATGCCACAGCTATCGAAGATAGAACGGCCGACAAGCTGGTTGGACGTCGAGTCCATGAGTCCAGCGCAGCCCAGACGAACCGGTGAGTCGAGATATTCTCTACGAGGCGCACCCCGCCACGCCGGTCCAGACAGACATGAGTCCTGTTTAGGACACCGATGCCTTCCGCCGCCAGAAGGCTCATCGCGGCCCGTAGCTCAGCATAGTATCCCAGATGGATTGCATTGGGCCAGTCTCCTTTGAACATGGCATCACACGCTCGGGCCATGAAGCCCCATCCATCCGAGTGGTGAAGCGGTACAGAGGCAGCCACGTAGAGACGCAGCTTGCCAGCGTGGATCTTAGTGGGCCCTTCCTTACCCACGAGCGTAGCTGTGTCATGAGCGTAGCGATTGTGGTTCAGCCAAGCCACTCCGGTCTTCTTCGCTTCCTTCAGTGTTGCCATCGCCTGGACGACAGCTTCCGAAGACGCCGCGGCCACAGCTGCTTCCTGTCGATGGCTCAACGAGATCCCGGGCATCGTCAGTTCAAATCATATCTGAGACGACCGGCCACCACTTCTGCGGCGGATGAAACTTGAGGATCGCGAGAATCAATCAGCAGCCGGAGCAACTGAATTCGGAGTTCTTTGTAGCCGCCGCTTCCTCGATACGCCGCCTGCCGCAACCTCGCGTCCGCGTCGAGCCCAGGAGCGGATGACGAGCGCCAATCGAAGGATGCAAGAGTTTCAGCCATGGCCTTCATATACCTAGCTGCGGTCGGAAGATCCCGCTTTAGGGAACCGAGCGCCCAGCTGACAGCCTCCTCGCTGGGCGCTTCCCCGGCCTGTTCTCCACGCCAGGACGCCAAGTCGAGGTCATCGGTTAGTACGAAAGTGAGGTCGTTGGTTACTAGGAGTATTGCACGCACTCCCTGATCCGTTGCCAGCAAGCTATACGAACCAGAGAACAGAGCCGCCCGACTTCCAGTTCTCTCGACAAGGTCTCGCGCCCACGGCTCCTCAGACCGCTCAACGCTGTGCTGAATACAATTCCATACGAAAATCAGGAATGCGGCCTGTTGAGCTCTAGTCCACGGCAGCACCTGACCTCCATCAAGCTCGGAACCGTAGAGCCCGCCCACGCTGATGCCCCGACCGCTCGCCCGCTTCACATAGCTCGCCAACAGGGACCTAATGAAGGCTGCCTGGCTTACGTCTCCAGCTCCAGGTTCGCCGAGCATGTTGATGCGCTGGCACCACGGGCTCGAAGGGTGTGACCACAACGTCTCGGTCAGTTCCTGGGCGCGGGTCTCGCGATATACCAGAGGACCTTCAGCCGCCGCTGCTTCTAACCAGGACTGCGTCCTAAGCAACGGGTAGAGGTCAAACGCAAGAGACGGGCTTATCCGCTTGGGTTTAACGTTAATCGTCCAAAACAGATAGGCCTGCCAACCTACGTCGAGTCCATGGAAGGCGACGACTGGGATCTCAAAACGCCCGTCGAGCTCCCCACCATCGTCAAATGCCCAAAGCCTGTGCTGTCCATCAATCACCTCAAGCGGTGGAAGGGCTCGCGGTCGGTACTTAGGCGATTCGCAGCCGCTTGGCAGAACTATGGTCGCGAGTCCGCGTTCAAGGTGTTGCACATGGACAAGGTCTCGCGAGTCCACCGAAGCCTCGTACCGTCTATCGTTAGCGGTGAGGATGTTGACCACGATCGCCGTGGGCAGCCAACCTGGCATCCTGATGTCAGGAAAGCGCTCCCGATCAACTGACCTCACGCCAAGCGTTGACCATGGGTATCCACCCCGGATGTACCGGCCAATCTCCTCCGAGCGCTCGGTGTCGTGTCGTCTCTGGATTCCAAGGTCTTTCATCGACGGCCCTGTCCTTCGGCGACGTTGGATTCCAGCCAGGCGGCGAAGTACATTCGCGGAAATTGAACACAAATAGAACTGCGGACGCGGTTTCGTTCGAAGCTCCTCCGGATCGAATCTGACCCTTTCCCATTCTTCGAGCCACTGCTCCACAACTATGGCCGTCACGTGCTTCATTTGGGCCAGTCCTTACTGCGCCGGTTCGATAGCCAACACTGCCAGGCACCCCTCTCTCGCGAGGCCCTCACAGCAACTCGGACCAACGGCCGTTAACGCCACGACAGCGCTCCGTCCTGTATGACGGAGATCTTACACCCCCAGCCGCCGATCGTAAACCATTGCGCCTTAGTGTTCGGTAGTACTTTCTCATGGGAGTTGCGTCGAAGCGCTCCGCTAACAGCAAAGACCCCTGTTTGGCAGGGGGTCTCCAGGGCCTCGCGCGGGGTCTGGAGGTCATTCAATCTTCGCTGGATGATCCTGGCCCAACACCTCTAGCTAGGCGCTGGTCCATGACCGTTTGGCCTTGCACCGCCCGCCCTCCTGCCGTCCAACGCCATCGTCTGGTTCGTCGTGGCGATGGGCTGGCCGTAGCTTCTTCCCTTGCTAACCCTCGCGGCTGCGAGTAGGATCGGGGCGTCATCACCGAATCGGCGCGAACGGTGGGAGTATTGCCAACCAGGGTGCTGCGGCCTTGACGCCAGCTGACGAGGAGGTGCGGTTATGGCGGGACCGGTGGAACGCGCAATCCGCGCAAGCATCGAGCCAGGCGGGACGCTCTATACGGTCTCGAAGAGAGCACCATTCGTGATCCAGGCAATGGACGAGCAGGGTGTGGTGCTCCTGCTCGGAAGGAAACGAGCCTGGACACGTCTTTCCTGGGAGTGCCTTGAAGGCATACCGCCGTTTCTCCGAGAGCGGGGATGCGTACGTGTGGGTAGTGTCTTCTCGGTTGACAGCGATGCAGACACTCTCGATGGGTATCTGAAACAGTGCATCAATAGGGCCACCGCAGGCTGGATAGCGAGCCTACTGGCAGAGGCGGGTGTTGTCGACGTAGACGCGGGACCGCCGGCAACGGTCCGGCTCCGCCTTGGCGAGCCTCCGGGCCGCTAGTGTCGGCAGCAAACGGGGGAGAGCGGTATAGGCCGCCCCATGAAAGCCGAGGTGATGAAAGATGGTGGACAGATACGACTTGCCAGCAGCACGCGGCGGCAAGGATAATACAGCGATTGAAGAGGCGCTGAGGGGCAAATGGGACGCCCTCCGACCAGGGGATACAGATAGGTCCTTATTCGCTCCGCCGTTCGCACTGGACCGGCAAGGACCGAGTGGACATTCAGTCGGGCCATGCCGATTTTCTGAACCGAAATGACCATACACGGTCACCAGTCCCTATCAAGGCCACAGTGCGGGTCTTTCACAAGAATGGATCTCGGGGGATTTTTCAGATTGAGGTCTCCCCAGGCTCCCTGTTGGTCCAGCGCGGATAGCAGGGGGTTCTTTCTGTCCGAGGAGGCGCGTGAAGGGTATCCGGGAGAAGAATGGCGGGGCTTCCATGACGAGTGACTTGACTCCCAACCAGGCGTGCGCAGCGATCCACGAGGCTCTGAAGGCATTGCCGCTGCTGGCCTCTCCTGCGGACGTCCCGTTCGGAGACGGTCTGTACTTCTTCTACGAGCAAGGGGAGGTGAGCGATCACGCGCCTAAGGAGAGAATCGTCCGCGTGGGGAACCACCCAAGGAGCCAGGGAGGGCTCGTGCGCCGCCTAAGGATGCATTACTCCGGAAACAAGAACTCAAGCGTGTTCCGCAAGTTCCTCGGCGGAGCGCTCCTAAGGAGGGATGACCCCAGCAACCCTTGCCTCTCGCCGGCTCCAGGCAAGGGCCATTGGGAGAGGCAGGACGCTAGGACATGTCCCCGCTGTGCGCCGACCGAGACACTAGTATCCGGCCTCCTTCGCGACCGTTTCAGGTTCCGCTGCGTGAGGGTGCCGGATCTGGTCGAGCGAAATGGATTGGAGGCCCTTCTAGTGGCGACGCTGGCCGCCTGCGATGTATGTCGCCCGTCTTCCTCCTGGTTTGGGTTACATGCGTATAGCGAGAAGGTCCGTGCATCGGGCCTCTGGAATAGTCAGTACGTAGGAGGCCCGACCTTGGACCGCCGGTCTTTGGACCGTTTTCTGGGAATGGTCCGCAGGTCAGCAGCGGAGGTCTAAGGGTATGTCTGGCTCCTACACCGACACACTTCTCGTGATTCCGTGTTGTGGAGACAAGAAAGGAACCGGCCCCATACTGCCTGCACCGCATCGGCCAATAGCCGACTTCCTGTCTGAAAGCACTGGTGCCCTCCTGAGAGAATGCCGCCAACTTGCTTTCTCGAAGAGGGGGGTCTCTCTCGACTTGGATTCACCACTTCTGCCAGCAATCACTTGGTATACCGGAATGCCCTATCGGCTCGGCGGTTTTCACGAAGCCGTTGCCGCCGCCAGGGCTGAGGGTATCCACTGTCTCGTCGTCTCCGGCGGGTACGGCTTGCTTCGAATCGATGAACCCATCCACCACTACAACGCGCCAATGGGACGCACGTGTGCCATCTGGAAGCGGTGCCTGCCCGCGATAGTCTCCGACTATGTCCAGAGAAATGGAATCCGTCGCGTCTTTGTCGGGGCGTCAAGCAAGTACCGAGAGGCTTTGAATCCCAACTCCTGGACGTGCCGCGCCGCAACGTGGTGGCTGGTGCCCCATTTCGACCGCAGAGTCCAGTCTGGCTCTGCCCTCACAGAGGTCCCGAAGATGGTGGGCCAGGGCGTGATCCGGCTACTGAGCTCTGGGCTCGCGCCCAACAACGCGTGGTCCAGCGGGCCACCCACCCCGCGGCACCAGGCCTCGTCACTCCATCGGACAACTTCGCTCGTGCCTGTCAGCGAGCCAGCCCCAAGCGTTCCCCGCCCGGGCAGCAAGGAGGCCGCCATCCCCACAACCAAAGACTTCGAGCTAGCTCTAAGTCAACTTCTCCGCGAGGGCGAGCGTGCCGGACTGCCCTACGTCGAGCTGGACGCTAGGAGCGTGCACCAGCGGGTCGGCGGCTATCCGGGTCCCAACCATCGCATGCCGGTCTGCTGCCGCGTGATGCGAGGAAACATGAAGCTGGGTGACCAGATCCTGACTGAGCCGCCAAGTGGCCAGGGTGCTTCGCTGAAGATACGTTTTTGTCTGCCTCGCTAGGGGTGCGGCTGGGTCCTAGTCCTGACCCTTGTCAACCTCGCCCTGGCCGATGCCATCGTGTGGCTTGTCGTCGCCCAAGCGTGGCCTTAACTGTGAGGGAGACCTGGCGCATCGACGACGAGTGGTGGAGGGTGCGGCCCGTGAGTCGGGCGTACTTCAGCCTGTTGCTGGAGGACGGGCGAATGATGACGTTGTATTATAGCCTCCTGGCCGACCAATGGCTGCAGCAGGATTATCGGCAGGTGGAGCACGATGACCGATTTCCGAGATAACCTCTACATTGACAAGGATCACCCTATTTTCCGGGGACCGCTCTTTGTGGGCCAGAGCGGCAGCCCGACGAAGAAGGCCCGGTATCTGGCGAGGCGCGACAGTGAAGATGCCGTCACCTGGAGCGTGTTCCGGACCCTCCTCAGAATTGCTCCGTGCCGTTGGCTAAACGGTTTTGTTAGGGGTGCTACCGATGTTGTGCCTCCGATTCTGAACACCGACATGAGCCATATGGAGATCGAATATATCAAGTTCTGGCCTCATGTCCCCGCCCCGCAAAGCCGTCTCGTCTGGCTTCTGGACCACCTTGACGATCCTCGAATTCAAGAGAGCGAGGGCGGCAGCCACAAACCCGAGCGGTTGCAGCGGATACGACGGCGATTTCCGTTCTATCGAGAAAAGGCACGAACGGGTTGCTCGGTTCGAGGCACCGGCGTCCTCGAGGGAGCCACCGAACTTGATGCGCTTGTTGAGCATCCCAGGTTTCTAGTTGCAGTAGAGGCCAAGTATACGGCCGACCTTTCCTTCCCGACATGGGATTCGGAGAGAGATCAGCTTGGACGCGTCATCGACATTGCTATCGAGCTCTCCTCGCAGCAACGCAAGCCGGGCTTCGCTGTACTCGTCACCGACCGGCGCTCCCATGATCCGCCGAAACTCTATGAACACCTGGCTCCCCGCTATCAGGATCGGGAGTTCTTAAGAAAGAAGCTGCCGCACCGCACCGCAGAGGAGCTTGATAGACTTGCCGGCGTTGGATGGATCACGTGGCGGGAGGTCCTGGACGGCATCGACCAGCAGGGTCTTAGCGGGTGCGAGAGGCAACTCCTTTGTGGCTTGGCTGCCTACCTCAGTGTTCGGCGGCTCTATTGACTCCTTACCCTGAACTCCACGCCGACTCCAACTTCTCCTTCCTCGAGGGCACCTCACACGTCGAGGAGATGGTACGGCAGGCGCGGAAGCGAGGGTACGAGGCGGCCATTCCGCCAGAACGCCAGGGTGCCCCTATTCCCAGGGCGGCGCCCCCTCTGGCGCGGCAGGGTGAGACGGAACGAAGCCCTTGCCTTCTCGGCAGATCTCCAGGAAGTCGCAGTAGCCACATAATGGCCCAGGTTCGGCAGGGTACTCTCTCTCCGCCACAATAACTGCCACCTGCTGCCGAACATCCTCCAGGGCCTGGTCCATCGTTTCCTCAGTCGCCGCCTGGGTGATCCACTCCCCCGTTTCGAGGTAGTGGTAGGAGGCTCTGATGGGCGTGGGGTCAAACTTCCTGGCGACGATGAGGCCGTACATCTGCAGCTGTAAGGGGTCAGGCTCTCGGGGTGCCCCGGTCTTGTAGTCGATGATGTGGAGGCCCGCGCCGTCGCGGTCGACGCGGTCTATCTTGCCGAGCAGGGCCAGCCCCTCATCTACCTCCACCTTGTGGAAGTCCTCCACCGCCAGCGGTTGGGCTGTCAGGTTCTCCCTCTGGGCGAAACGGCGGAGCTGGGCCGTGGCCCTCTCACCGTAGAGCTTCTCTTCAGCAAGGTCGGCGAAGCCCTCACGGTTCTTGCGCCACCGGTCGCGCATCAACTCGATGAGGCGTTCCTCGCTCCGTTCCTCCACCGGCAGGGAGAAGAGAGCGCGGAGCGCCGCGTGCACATGCTCGCCCATGGTCAGGTAGGGCCGTGGCTTCCTGTAGACCTCCGCCAGGTCGTCTACGTAGTGCAGCTTGTACCTGTGGCGGCACTGGCTGAACATGCTCAGGCGGAAGTGGGAAGCTGGGTAGGGCATCGAGACGATGATACCACGCTTGCTCATCCCAAAGCGGACGGAGGGCATGTGAAGGGGCACCTCTCGATCGAGCGCGTGGCCGTTCCGCTGCTGGCCCACGCGTCGTGGTGGGCGTCGCAGAATTTGTGTCAAGTCTGTCCGCGAAGGGCCTTGACAAACGCGGCTGAAGCGTGTACAAGGTAACTACACATTATGTCATACTGGATTGTTTCACAAGCCGTGGCGTCGAGGCGGTGCGGGTCTCGGCGGAGGAAGTGGTGAATCGGCGGCGGCATCGTCGCCGGTTTTTTGTTCGTTGGAGTCATAGTTGCGAGGCATCGCTGCCCGCCGGATGGGAGTGCGGAAATGAAGGAGCTGTCCGTCTTTGCGGATCATGTCGGCTCGTTTGCCTTTAGGGGATGGGGCCGGATGCGATGGTTATTGCTGCTCTTTCTGGGCCTTGCGGTCCTCGGGCTTTCGTCCGCGCCCGGCGCGCAGGCCGAGGCACCGGAGCTAACGATCAGCGGACAAGTGCGTCATCAGAATGAACAAGGAACCGTGGTGGATACGCCATACGTCAAGGTGGAGGCCTGGGAGAGACAGTTCGACTTCGACTACAAGATCGCTGAAGGCTACACCGACGGCACAGGGCACTTCACCTTTACGCACGATGTCCACGGGCAGCGAATACGCAACGAAGATTACGGACTCGGAGAGTCGGGGACACGAGACATATTCATCAAGCTCTTCGCTGAGAACGACGCCGCCAGGGTTTCGCGAGAGTTGATCGGGGACCTCCTCGGCATCACCTTGTGGGCCCAGAGCGAGCTGCACGGCGACGTCAGTGGTCCTGTTGAGGAATTCTCCATTACTCTCGGCGATGACGCAAAATCGCCTGGCTGGGGTATCCCCGCCCTCATCAAGGGGGACAGAGATTGGCTCGCATCACGCGCCTCGGGCTGGGAAAAGGGCCAGCAGGGAGTCCTGTATACCTCTTCGCCGTCGGCGAGTCCAGGCTTCTGCATCGCGTGGCTCTATGACCGAATTGAGATCCCTGAGGGTTGGGCGGACTCATGGGGCGTAGTTGCACACGAGTACGGACACGCCATCCAGGACGAGGCTCGAGACAAAGTCCTTCCGTTTTGTGTGGATCCTCTTGGCGGGGGGGGACCTCCCCCTGATGAGAGACCACCTGGTAGTAGCTCTTACAGTCATTGGCTCTATAGCGAGTCATCCGGCAGTTTCGCTCTGTCAGAGGGCTGGGCCCAGTTTTTCGCTGCAGCCCGATATGGAGATCCGTCAATTCTCTACGGAGATCCGCCGGACCCTTCTTCCCCCTGCAATCTCGAGTCGAACGACTGCTGGATGGGGCATGATGGCAACAGGGAGCTGGGGCCCAATACTGACGGCACGACTGGGGAAATCGTCGAGTCTGCGTTCGCCAGCATTCTCTGGGACCTGTTCGACGGCTTGAATGACGACGGGGTGGCTGGTGGGTTCCAGAAGATCTGGACCGTCTTTTCAAACGATGACCCGGACCGAGTGTACAGTGGTCCGTTCGTAAATGATGATTTTTATCACTACTGGACGGCCCGTTACGGAGGAACCAGGGCCGTTGACGAGATCTTTATCGATCACGGAATTCCGGTCAGTAAAGATATGTACGACCCGAACAAGACATCCGCCTCAGCCGCCTATTTCGGCCGGGCCGGGAAGGTTACCCAAGGAAACCTGATACTGACAGACCTCGACTGGTACGAGTTTGACTTGGAATCGGGGGATCCGCGTGTTTCGATTTCGTTTGACAACCGCCGTGGAAACCTGGAACTCTCAGTCTATGAGTCTGACGGAACCACGCTTGTTGGGGAGTCAACCTCCTCCAGCAACTGCGAAAGCGTCCCTCTTAACGGTCATCCCCCGGGAAGGTACAAGATCAAGGTCTGGGGCCACTACGATGACCCTGATACGACGATCTACGAAGGCGACTACAGCCCCAACTATGCGCTGCGAGTGGGAGGCGATTGTCCAGCCGTCCCTGGGAGCCTGATCCACGTTGGCCCTGGCGAGACTATCTCATTTCTCGCAGAGGTTCCAGAAGATCAAGGCAGTGCTTCGTTCTCAACCGACTGGTCCGGGTCAGATGTCGAGATGTCACTTCGCAGCCACTCGGACAGGGAGATTCGACGAACAACGACAGCTGACGATCTGATTCACCTTCTCACGTCTACTTCCGAGACTTACACTCTCCAGAACCCCGAGGCTGGTTCCTGGGAGATCACTCTGTTCGGTGCTGATGTGCCACCGGAAGGTGAGGACATCCTCTTCTCCCTCACGTTCTCGGGCACGCCCCAGCCTAACCTCATCGAACGTGAGGGAGATATCTTGTGGATCAACATCGGTCCAAGAGCAAGCTTGCGCAACGTGGACGTCGGGGAGATCAACGAGAGCGTGAGCCTGACATTCGATACAGCAAGCGGGCTGTACGTGGCAACCGGGTTTGGGGGTAGCGATAGCGAGCCGGCCGACGGCATCACGAGGATCCTAGCCGATGGGGCCGATGGAAACGACGAAGTGTTCGTGACTGACGTACCTGTTCCGGCTGAGTTAGACGGCGGAGCCGATGACGATTTGCTCACCTCTGCCAGCTTCGACGATGTGCTTTCGGGAGGCGGCGGCGCAGATATCATTCATGCCGGAGCAGGGGCTGATCATGTAGATGGCGGGGCGGGGGATGATTTCATCGTAGCCGGCTCTGGCAACGACTACGTCGACGCGGGAGATGGCAATGACCAGATATTCGGCGAAGAGGAGGGGGACACACTGATCGGTGGCCCCGGTAACGACGAAATCAACGGCGGCGCTGGCGCCGACGACATGCAGGGCAACGCGGGCAACGACACAATGTTCGGCGACAGCGGCGACGACACGATGTCCGGCGGCGGAGACGCCGACACTATGCACGGCGGAAGCGGCGACGACGTCATGCACGGCGACGACGGCAACGACGTGATGAACGGGAACGCCGGGCAGGACACCATGTTCGGCGGGCCCGGCGGAGACATCATGCACGGCAATGAGGACGAAGACCATATGGAGGGCGGCGGCGGCAATGACGAGATGCACGGGGACGGCG
>Ga0315284_10014226_pt1 | contig 11335 bp, 9 predicted proteins | sample YL17G09_16_MG_FD_203696 | JGI IMG/M metagenome (GOLD analysis project Ga0315284, IMG submission 203696) | Sediment microbial communities from Yellowstone Lake, YNP, Wyoming, USA - YL17G09_16 | ecosystem: Environmental > Aquatic > Freshwater > Lake > Sediment | place: USA: Wyoming | collected...
ACGGGAGGGATCGGAGCCTCCGGAGCCTACAGAGCGAACAACTGTCCACTTGCCTGAGAAATCTTTCGTCAAATCAACAGGTTTTTTAAATTTGTATTCGATCGTCGGTCCAGAGTTTTTGGTATCAAACCGGAACTCGACTGAAGCTACTTTAGAATTCTTATCAGCGCTGATATTTGTAAAAATCAGGACATCAGCCTGAGGGTCGTTTTTCATCTCTGTCATCTTGACGGCCAGAGGTTTATTGCCGTCGTCTTTGACGCGCCATGCCCGGTTAGGGAAGGAGCTGATCGCTATCCGTTGATCGTCATTGTCGATCACCATGCAACCCATGAGCGATGGCTCCTTTGCTCCTGCGCTCGGTGTAGAATAAGGCGCACACGTCAGATACGCGCCCGCGACGCTCTGCGGTGGGGCCGCTGTTTCTGATTCAGGATCTTTACTACCGGCTGTAGATCTGCTCGCTTGGAATTGCGGTGTCGCTTGGTTGTTCAAGGTGGCTGTCCCAAAGGATGATTTCGAGTCAGTTTTACCGCATCCGATTCCATTGATCGCAAAAGCTACTAACATGTAGGTTTGAGCTCGCATTTGTGTTCTCCCTTAATACCCTGTTCGGATGGATGCGCATGGAGCTTTAGGGCCCTTCTTAACAATCTGAAATTAATGATAAATTTGCCAGTTTTTAAACCTAAAGCAAGTGGTTTCCGTGATTACTGCCTTCTTCTGCAAATAAGTTTAAGTCCTCGACCTCACCCTAGGCACCACACTCACCATGCCAACCTCCGCTGCCGCGCGGCATGAGATTAGACACGATCACTCGGAAAATATCAGAGGTAAGAGCCTCAGGGAGGCTAAGCTTTTTATGTCTCGCGTCACCCCAGATGGTGAGCTGCTGCCTGAGGAAGAGATCTGTGAGTTAAAGCTCACGCTGACTAAGTCGCAATTCGCCTTGCTCGACAGGGCGCGTGAAGTTTTAGCTGCTGCCGGCTCCGTGCCAACTGATGCAGAGATTTTTATGAAAGCCTTGGGCGACTTGCTCACCAAACGAGATCCTATGCGCAAGGCCGAACGCGCTGCCGCGCGGCAGCGCGAAAACACCGCCGGTAGATATATACCCGCTGCCGTGCGGCATCAGGTTTGGCTGAGAGATCAAGGGCAATGTACGCTCATGTATCCGCCGATCTCTGATGATATTTAGCATGTTGAGGATGTCGACACTCCGACTGAAAATCTACGGTAAAGTTCCATTCTCTTTAGTCAGATGACTCAAAACTGCGCTTTATAAAGGCGTTTGATCACTCGCATGCTGTATTTCTCTAAGTTTTTGCCTTTGGCAGTGAGTATTTCGTCAATCTTGGCGTGTAGCATGGGGCACTGCGGGTAAATCGCGGTCAGGCGCTCTGGAGGTAACATTTTCTCCACGATTGGCGTTTCAAGGGCCGCACGGCGGCCAAGGTCTGCAATTTGGCCGGGGAGAATGGCACCAATGCGGACCAATCTTTGGAGAGCAGATGTCGGTAACGCAGCTAGCAAGTCAGGCATGTCGCTTTGGCTGCGTCTGAGTACCCAATTGAGATGCGCATGCCACAATTTAATCTGTAGAGGCAAAGAGAGGTTCCTGGTTTCGTTGTAGGAAAACCAGAGTCGTGGTGGTGCCTTTAGTAAATAGGGAAACCACCATAATGGACCGCCGTGTGGTGCCAGGGTCAAGGCGCCAGTTTGTGCTGCCGTGGAATGCGTTAGATACAGCTCCAGATTATTTTCAAAGCGGCCATCTCGGGCGCGGTCGGTAAGGTCGGTTGCACTTGGAGCCTTCCACATTGGATTAGGCAGATCGTCGAGTTCAGCGTAACGGTCAAGTAATCCGACGATATGCAGGTCTGCCTTGGATATTGCATCGATCCAGGCGCTAACACACAGGCGAGTCTCTCTAGGGTGCAAAAATGTGTCGGCGAATCGTGCATTATTATTTATTGTATCCGCCCCAAGTTGATTGATGCGATTCGCTAGTGAAGGTGATGCGGCAACTGCAAGTGCCAGCAATTCTTTGGCATGTCTAATGTCATCCGATGACAGTCGATCGATCCCAAGCAACGCGAACATGCGTTGTAGATGGTGAATCCAAGTGCGGGCTTCACCGTTGTAAACCATCAGCCGTACAGTGCCACCGTGTAACAGGCGTGAACTGATAAGCTGCAAAGTCTCGCTCGGATTTGGCATGTGATGCAGCACACCATAGACATCGATATGCCTAAAAGTGCGTGGTGTTTGGGCTTGGAGATATTGATCTAGATCGGCGCGCGCGAATTTTGTTCCTCTGGGATCCCATAGGCAGCGCCACCGGGCGCGACGCAGGCTGCTAGCTGACAAGTCAACGCTAATGACTTTATGCCTGGCGGGCTCCCATTTACGAATCACATACGGGAGGATCTCGCCACCTCCACCGATAAGTACGGTGGCCGACGTTTTTACGCCACTAGGAATTAATGCGGTACCACTTGTGCCGTAAAGATCTGAAACTAAAGTGCTGGCAAAGTTAGAATGCGTTAGGTATCCGTCCTGCCACCGCGGTGTTGCTAGTAGTGGGTAGCGCGGATAGGGATAGGCTTCGTATAATGCGCGCACTGCGGATGTGATGGCGTCCGGCACTTTATTGGATATTGGCTTTAAGTCTGTCACGAGGCACTACCTCCGGTGCAAGGGTCGCGGCTACGAAGTCGTCGCGCCATTTGCTATTCTGGCACTTTTTCGCGGGCATTTCCTAGTTTTTAAACGGTGCCTCTCCTTATGAATTTTCAAATGTGAGTTTTGCCTATAGTCGAGCCGCCGGTCGAGGTTTGGGTTGAGAGGCGTAGTTTTGAGACTTGAAAAAGCTCGCGATAGTCAAAAATTTGTTTTTTTGCGGCAAGTTACACCGATATTTGGTGTTCCTCACAAAAAGATAATCAGAAAGCGAATCCCATGAGTAATTTGGAGCCAATCGAAAGCGAGCCAGGAATCTTGCTCAGCGTTGAAGCTTCGGAAGTTTCTGGCCTCTGGCTGGTAGTGCCTAAAGGTAAATTATTTTTGACGTTTCCAAGTCCGACGTAATAGCCGACATCCAGCCACTCGACCATGATGGTCCAGGTCTTCCAATGCCACTGATTTCCAATACCCAGATATGGACGCCAGATGGTTACGCTCTCTTTCCAGCTGGTAAAATCCGGGGATATGTCTTCTTTATGTTCGGCTTCGTATTGACCGATTCCACCGCCAAAGGCGCCGTAGAACGATTTGCCGAAGAAGACGCGCAATGCACTGGTGCCTTCGTATGCGATCTGTTTATCGAATAAGTTGGAAAAGTTGAACGGCCTTATTCCAAGTGCAAGGCGTAATCCAACATCGATTACCACATTAGGTGTCAGGTAATAACCTATGACACCAGTGCCGCCGCCCAAAACTGAAGGCGTGATGGTGGAGTCAGCGCCGCCAAGTAATTCGATGGTTTTTCTTTTGCGTTCACGGTCTGTGCGGTGCACCCCGAAAGTACGTTCTAAGCCTTCAATAGTATCCTCGTTGTGGCTACCAGAATTAGGTTTACCGGCTCCACCTTCTCCTTGGTATAGAGTCGTAGATCGCGTAGATTCGGACAGCTTCGCTATTAGCGGGGATGCTGCTAACGACTCAGCTTGGACAGCGCCCGAATATAGAATTGATGCCGCAGTCATTAAGACGGTAGGCAGCAAATGGCTCAAAACGCGACTCATATTAGTCCTCCGCAAAGCAATTGGTCATCCCGAAGATGACTGAATTATCGGCAATATTTGCCGAAAACCTTAGATTTTACAGCGGACTAACCCGTTACAAAGTAATCACAGTCAATTGCTCCAGCGATTTCGATGAACTGTTAATGTCGGCTCTAGCGTCAAAGTGAATTTAATAAACAAGCAATAAACTGTTTCCGTTAACTGACGATGAATCTCGGGTCTTGCTGCCGTAAGTCGCAGTTGCAGCCGTTTCAAAAATCGTAACCCGTTGATTTCCCGTGCGACCCCCTTTGCGAATATATTTCATCCTGATTACAGGGTCTTAACCGACCAAAACCGCTTCTGTATACGCTTGTATACGGAATCTTGCCCAAACCAGGCGAGCGCCGACTCCATTCTGCCGAAAAGGGGTAGGTGACCAGCACAGAGCGGGCAATCAAACATAAAAGACTTACATTAATCACTGCGGAGAGACTAAACATGACAACTAAGAAGCTTGGCAACATCCTAGTGAAGAGCAGCATCATCGGCGCTATGTCCCTGACCTATGCGGGTTGCGGCATACAAGCTCAAAAGCAGACCAAAGAGTCTGCGGCAGAAAATTCGACCGATCTGAAAAAAGATCCGACTGAAAGGGCTAGTCTAGCTTTGTCACTACCGACCAATCTGCCAGCGGCTGTGGACGAACTCGAAGTCACGTTGTCCCGCATCCATCATTTCGGCCAAGCAAAGCATGCTTCAAAACCATCGGCTCCATCGATAGACAGTCCGAAAACCAATGGGGTACTTGAGCAACTTGATCCCTTCGGCCGAGTGACGGCCGATACGGTTTTTACGCAGATCTTTCAAATCAAAGGGCAAGCGATTCAAATCAATGATCTTGAAGCGGGCCATTATTGGATCACCGTTAAGCTTATCGAAAGCAACTCGGGCCGGAACTACTCCCGCGGTGAAGGAAAGGCAACTGTCCAGGCCGGTAAGGACGCAACTGTCCACATCTCTATGACCAAGGTTGACGCCACGACTGGCGGACTGGTTATCGTCCTTGACGATGACAGTTCGGGTGCGACAGACCCACTGCCTGCTCCAATGCCACTGCCTGCTCCAATGCCACTGTTCCCTGGTCAGGCTTGTAATTTGATCGCAATGGCTCCGGTCTGTGTGGTGGTGGGCAAGAGCAAAGTTTACCAAGTCTATAACCACAAGAGGGTGGCGAATAGCTGTAAATTCGCACCACTGCCACAGTTTGTCCAACAGGTACCAAATAGCTTCTGTAAAGGTCTGCCCGGTTCTGAAGGTCTTTTCGGTTCTGAAGGTCTTTTGCCGTCCCATCCAATAGGACTGTAATTCAAACTGGTGGTTTGACGGTTTGTTCTTTTCATACTCAAGGCCCGGTGGCAAATTGTCACCGGGCCATTTTCAATTCATCTGTCAAACATCATAGTTGTACCAACTGCTAGATTAGTTCGTTCCTAAAGATCACCGATTGCCCCGGGGGAGCCATGACGCGCAAAAGTACTTATCATTCGGACCGCATTGCCGAGTTGGCAGACGCGATTGTGCATCATAAGCGTGCCTATTACGGTGGCAAGCCCGAGATATCGGACGTCTCTTACGACAAGCTTGAGGATGAACTTCGCCTTCTTGCGGCGGAGCACCCAGCCCTGAGTATGGTCGGCGGGGAGCTGATCTCTGATCTGCCTAAAGTTTCTCATGCACAACCTATGCTCAGCTTGCAGAAGACCTATGAGACAGCGGAGCTCCTGCGCTGGGCCGATGCTGAATGGGTGGTCGGCACTCTAAAAGTGGACGGCGTCAGTCTAAGTTTAATTTATGAAAATGGTTCATTAGCTCTGGCGAAGACGCGCGGCAATGGCCTAGTCGGAGAGGACGTCACAGCCAAGATTCGCTGGGTAAGCGATGTCTTGCCGCAGATTAGTTTAAACGGCACGGTTGAGATTCGCGGCGAGCTTTATTGCAGTGAGAGTAACTTCGTCCGACTTGCCGAGGAGATGCAGGCTTTAGGTTTGGATCGACCCAACAGTCCGCGCAACATTGTCGCCGGTCTTTTGGGACGTAAAACCTATGGTGAGCTTGCTCGACATTTTAATTTCTTTGGCTTCAGTGTGAGCGGCCAAGATCAGGATCTCGAGCAAAAGTCAGAGATGGACCAGTTAAACTGGCTAGGTGCAGCAGGCTTTCGCCTGCCGTCGCCGCAGCGTCTGAAGGGTGAGGCTGCGGTGCAGGCTTATCTAGATCAGGTGAAGGAAGCGATGTCCGATGGCGAGGTGCCGGCAGACGGGGCCGTGTTTAGCTACGACAGTGTGGCAAAACAACATGCTCTCGGTAATACTGCGCACCACCCGCGATTTAAGATGTCCTTTAAGTGGCAAGGCGAGACCGCGATCAGTGTCATTAGCTGGATCACGTGGGCTACCTCGCGTCTGGGAATAGTTACCCCCGTCGCTGTGATTGAGCCCGTCACTCTGAGTAGCGCTGTTATCACTAACGTGACGTTACATAACGCTGCGCATGTGCAGACTTTCGCTTTAAAAGTCGGCGACAAGATTGAAATCGTCCGTTCTGGCGAGGTGATTCCCAAGTTTCTGCAAGTCGTAGAAGCAGCCGAGGGTGACGTTGAATTGCCTAAGGACTGTCCGTCCTGCGGTAGCCATCTCACATATGATGATGTGCGTTTGGTGTGCCAGAATCACGATGCGTGTCCGGCTCAGCAGCTGGGTAGTATCCTCAACTGGATTCGTGCCGCCGAGATTGATGATTTGAGCGAGAAGCGTTTGGCGTCGCTCATGGCAGCTGATTTAGTGAAGACAATCCCCGATTTATATCGGTTGAAGCTGGAAGATTTTTATCAGATCCCCCAGACCAAAGAAAAAATGGCGGCAAAATTATTTGCCAATATCGACAAGAGCCGGCATTTACCGCTGTCGCGCTTTCTTAGCGGTCTTGGCATTGAAGGCGCCGGTGTGACCACCTGGGAGAAGCTGCTGGCGGAAGCGTCAACACTCACCGATCTATTCGCTTTGTCGGTCGAGAAAATTGCGGCGATTGAGGGTTTTGCCGATAAAACGGCGACACAACTAGTCGCTGGGCTAAAGGCAAAAAAGCCAATTATTGATGCGCTACTAGCTGCGGGGGTCAAACCAGAGGCGGCGACGGCTCCGGCGAGTGATGGCCCATTGGTCGGTAAACAATTAGTGATTACCGGGTCGCTTAGTCGTCCGCGCGCAGACATTGAAAAAGAAATCAAAGCCGCGGGGGGACGAGTCGCTAGTTCGGTAAGCTCGGCGACTTATGCCGTGGTGACTGAAGACGAAACGTCGACGTCAAGCAAGATGGTTAAGGCCCGCAATCTGGGTATTCCTGTATGGAACGAAGCAGCTCTTAAGCAGGCCTTAGAGGGAGAGAGCTGAGGCTCTTAGCCTCTTAGCCTCACGGCTTTTGCCAGGGAAGTTCACCCTTAAGAAGGTCGCGGTAGCATAGCTTTTTATCATCAGTGCAGACGAAAGCCGTAAGGGTGTAGCTGACGACGCCCTTTGTTTGGCTGGGTTTGGCGATGGTTGTGGCACTAAAGCCCGGGAGCGCCTTATCTAACGCCGCTTTATTCCATTTCATCTGACTAAAGCTAAGGCCCGGGGCTTCTTTCAGTTCCAAGCTCCATGGGGCGTCTTGATTGACGTGCAGGCCATTGCCGGCATTTATTTTGAATTCTAATCTCATGTTTTCGCCTGCGGGCACGGCCTTAGCTTCAACACTGCTATGGGTTTGCGGGGCTTCTGGCGCTGCCATTGCAAGGGCGGATGAGAATATGAAAGCGACTAGATTCATTTACATGGTCCTCATTTTTGATCTTATTTTTTGTTGATCCGGTGAGTGCTCATCCGTTCTACTTTTTGAACGAATGGAATCGACTCAACTTTACGAATGATCGCCTGCAGCTGCGTTAGGCTTTGCAGGGTCATTTCAAATTCTAAAATTCCTGATAGGTCTGGGGTCACGCGAATTTGTGCGCGCTGTATATTAGCGCCGCAAGACGAGATAGCGCTAGTCACCTCAGCCAACACACCTTGTCGATCTTTCGCTGTGACGCGGAGGAAAGCCGCATGCTGGCCACGGCTATCTTCTGATTCTTGTGCCCAGTGTACTTCGACACGTCGCTGTGGATCTAAATCAAGTGCGCGTTGACAACTGCCCCGGTGCACAGTGACACCGCGCCCACGCGTGATAAAGCCGACTACAGACTCCCCGGGCAGGGGATGGCAGCAGCGGGCAAAGTTGATCAGAACGTTTTCGATGCCATGCACCAAAATGCCGACGTTCTCTCCACCTTTTTTCTCGCCTGCACCGGTGCGCGATTTTTCGGAGCCTTGCTTGAGTGCATCGGTTTTTTCCGGGACCTTAGGCTGGCGCGCAGGAAAAGCGCGACTCAGCAGCTCATTCGGGTTTACTTTGCCGTATCCGATCGCCACCAGCACATCTTCTAGCGTGCTCTCTTTGCCGAATCGGCAGATGGGTTCGATCTCAGCACTTTTCAACTTGTCGAAATCCAGGCCAAAATGATGCAGTTCCTGCGCCAGCATCTCTTTTCCAAGTGCTCGACTGCGATCTCGCTGTTCCGAGCGCAGGTAGGAGCGGATTTTGTTCCGCGCCTTCGACGTCGTAACGAAGCTCAGCCAGTCTTTGCCCGGCTTTTGGTGCGGCGCCGTCAGGATCTCGACAATATCGCCGTTTTTTAGTGTTTTCTTGATCGGAATCATGCGGCCGTTGACTTTGGCTCCGACCGTAGTAATCCCGATTTTGGTATGGACATTGAACGCAAAGTCCAGTGCTGTCGCGCCGGCAGGTAATTGAATGACGTCGCCTTTTGGAGTGAATACGAAGATCTCTTCCTGAAAGAGATCAACTTTCACGGCCTCCAGAAATTCGTCTGGATCTTTGATCTCTTTTTGCCATTCCATGATCTGACGCAGCCAGGAGAACTTTTTCAGATCGGCATTGCCAGATCCCTGCGGTGCGTTTTTCTCTTTGTACATCCAATGAGCTGCGACACCGAGTTCGCATGTTTGGTTCATCTCGTGAGTGCGAATCTGGATCTCTGCTGGCTCGCCATTAGGACGAATCACTGTCGTATGAAGTGACTGATAAAGGTTGGCCTTTGGCATCGCAATGTAGTCTTTAAAACGCCCAGGCATCGGCTTCCACATGGCATGCACAACGCCGAGTGCTTCGTAGCAGTCTTTGACATTGTCGACAATAATGCGGAAGGCAAAGAGATCGTGAATATCTTCAAACTCTAGGCCGCGCTCAACCATCTTTTTATAAATGGAATAGAAATGCTTGGGTCTGCCGTAGACCACGAGGTTAGTGAAACCGTATTTAGCCAACTCATTGGCCAAGATAGTCCGAACATCCGCGATATATGATTCTCGTTCAGCGCGCTTGATCGATACCTTATTGCTGATGTCGCGGTAGAGCTCATATTTGAGCTCACGCATGCACAAATCTTCCATCTCGCTCTTGATGCCGTATAGTCCGAGCCTATTAGCTAACGGGGCATAAATTTCTAAAGTTTCTTCGGCAATACGTTGCCGCTTCACCTGTGCGAGATTGTCGAGGGTCCGCATATTGTGCAGGCGATCAGCTAATTTAACTAAGATAACTCGCAGATCCTGGGCCATAGCCAGGACCATCTTGCGAAAGTTTTCAGCTAGGCGCTCCTGACTTGAGCGAAATTTGATCTTGCTGATCTTGGTTAGGCCGTCCACCAGATTGCTGACATCTTGGCCAAACTCTCTCTCTATGTCCTCAAGGGTGGCATCGGTATCTTCGACGGTATCGTGCAAGATCGCAGCAACGATGGAACCTATGTCGATGCGAAGCGAGGTCAGGATGTTGGCAACCGCGAGCGGGTGCGTGATGTAGGGTTCGCCGGAGCGCCGCTTTTGATCCCGGTGATGGTGCGCGGCAAATTGATAGGCCTTCTGGATGGTGTCCAGCTTTTCCTCGCGCATGTAAGACTGCAGGTTGCCGACGAGTTCTCGATAGATCACGTCAGGATCCTGGTCCGCGGGTAAGTTTGCCGTGGGCTCTTTTTGCGTGAGATCGGCCTGACTGGGGCGATTTGAATTCATGCTTTCTTGATCCCGCCTAGTTTCTAGAGTGTACCTCTAGAAGTCGCAATACGTCGATCTGCGAGCGTAATTACGGTGGTTTTTATCCAAGTGGCATGAGTCGGTTGGGTGTGGAGGGGGTTAGGTCGGGTTAGCAAACTCAAGGGCAAGCTTCTGAATCCACGGTGCATTAGCGAACTCATCGAGAAGTCGGTTACAGAGGGCCTCGCCCTCGGCATGTCCTATTTTGGATGATTTCCCTTTAATTACGATGGATTCCAGCTCTTCGTAGGCGGCATCTAACGCGTAATTGACGATAAAATGATCGTACATCATTCCGTTAGCAACCTCGGTCTTAGCTGTCATCAGCCGGCGCCAGCGCACTGCCATGGGCTCGGTCCCTCGTTGCTCCAACCTTTGCCACAGCGTAGCAACCGAGGGTGGGAGGACGAAGATTGACTTAGCTTCCGGTAAGGACTTGTGTGCTTGCCTCCAGCCTTGGACGTCGATCTCGAGCAAGGCAATTTTGCCTGCATGAGCCAAACGCCTGATTTCATCCCTGGGCGTTCCATAAAGTGTGCCGAATACTTCAGCATATTCAAGCATCTCGCCGCGGTCGATGAGCTCCTGAAAGCGTTCTGTAGTGACGAAATGATAATGGACGCCCTCTACTTCACCCTGACGCTTGGACCTAGTGGTATAGCTGACGGACATTTCCACTTCTGGGTGATCACTGACAAGGCGGCGATTCAGCGTGGTCTTGCCCGTTCCTGAGGGAGCGGAGACCACGAATACTTTGGTTTGGAGATTAGCCATGTTCAAAGTTGAGTTCCCGCTGGTATCTGCTTAGTTCTGGGGGCATTCACATGTTCGAATGCTGACGCTAAAAATGAGAAGGTGTGATAGCAAGATTCTCTCACATCGGCCATGAAAAATCAGGGTATCGACCAGTTATTCAATGGCGAAGAGTGTGCCCAGCAGGTCGCTTTCGCGCTCTAGCAGCTGCACAGCGCGGGTGATAGCGTCAATTTTGGCTGCAGCGAGCTCATCTTGGAATGTGTAGCCAGACGTCAGCGCATTGACAGTAAATCCAAGGGTACGCAGCGCCGCCTTTACATCATGACGCCGCTTAGCGAGTGAGCGTGCGGTTGGGGTATCAGCTCCGTAAAGAAGGACAACCGGCACTAGATTAGTGCTCTGTGCTTGCTGAAAAAGCTGTGATACGGCTGGGAGAGCCGGGGGGCATGGGTCGCCTGGTCGCAGAATAGTGAATTCACCCTTACCGTCTTGGCGCATACAAATTGCTCCCTCCTAGCTTCCGTCCACGTCCTAGAGCATTTTCAGACATCGAATAGCCTTCTTAGTCTTAAGACTCAGTCTCGCTTTTACCCGCCTGCAATCGTAGAATCAAATTATATGAAATCCGCCGTCTTAAGAGTATCAGTCCTTATGTTGTTCGGT
>Ga0315284_10014227_pt1 | contig 11334 bp, 5 predicted proteins | sample YL17G09_16_MG_FD_203696 | JGI IMG/M metagenome (GOLD analysis project Ga0315284, IMG submission 203696) | Sediment microbial communities from Yellowstone Lake, YNP, Wyoming, USA - YL17G09_16 | ecosystem: Environmental > Aquatic > Freshwater > Lake > Sediment | place: USA: Wyoming | collected...
AGGTGACCGAAATCATCCAACGATTTCTTGCTGATTATGTCAGTGAGGAACTGGTCCTGCAAAACCATGAAATGGGCGCTGCAAATAAGGCTTCAAATGTTGACTTCGGCAACCAGCTTGATATAGGTGGACTCCCCTGGGTCCAAAGGACCTACATTCTCCCAGGTTACCATGTTGCCAGAGACAATCCCACTTCTGTTATCGCTGACATAAACCATTAAAACCGGCAATATATCCATCACTCTGACCGTTGATAGAGGGATATCGCCATTATTAGTCGTATTTATAATATATGTCACTTCATCCCCTGGTCCCACCTCTTTGGGATTTCCTATCTTGCTCACTATGAATCTTGAGCAGGGAATGACGGAGACGACTTTTGTGCAGGTTTTCGAGCAGCCCAACTTGCTAACCGTCACACTCAGAGTGATGTTCCCACTTGATCCTGCAGAAAAGGTTATGTTTTGGATATTGTTGGCCGAAGTTATCGTGCCATTGGTTATGGTCCATAGATAGGTGGCGCCGGAGGTTGCTGTGGATGCATTGTTGCCCGTGGAGTTGTAGCAAACCGAGCTTGGTGCGGTTATGGTACAGTCTGGCAGAGGAGTGATGGATATGCCTTTGGTGCAGGTTCTAGAGCATCCTAGCTTGGTGACCGTCACACCCAGAGTAGTGGTCCCAGAGGAGCCGGCGGTATAGGTAATGGTTTGAATATTGTTGGCCGAGGTTATCGCGCCATTGGTAATAGTCCAGAGATAGGTAGCTCCTGCAGTGGCGGTTGAAGCAGTGTTGCCTGTCGAACTGCCGCATACTGGGCTGGCAGCGGTTATGGTGCAGTCAGGCAGAGGTGTGATTGATACGGACTTGGCACAGGTTTTGGAGCATCCCGACTTGGTGACGGTCACACTCAGGTTAGTATAGCCGGTTGATCCTGCAGTATAGGTAATGGTTTGAATATTGTTTGCCGAGGTTATCGCGCCGTTGGTAATTGTCCAGAGATAGGTGGCTCCTGCAGTGGCGGTTGAAGCAGTGTTTCCTGTCGAATCACCGCATACTGGGCTTGTGGCGGTTATGGTACAGTCCGGTAGAGGCGTGATGGATATTGCTTTGGAGCATGTTCTGGAGCAACCTGATGCGGTGACCGTCACGCCCAGGGTAGTCGTCCCGGATGAGCCGGCGGTGTAAGTAATTGATGAAGTCCCGGCACCCGCAGTAATGCCGCCGTTGGTTATAGTCCAGGAATAAGTTGCTCCTGACGTTACAACGGTCGATGCAGTGTTGCCGGTGGAGTTGGAGCATACTGGGCTTGTGGCGGTTATGGTACAGTCTGGTAGAGGCGTGATGGATATTGCTTTGGAGCATGTTCTGGAGCAACCTGATGCGGTGACCGTCACGCCCAGGGTAGTCGTCCCGGATGAGCCGGCGGTGTAAGTAATTGATGAAGTCCCGGCACCCGCAGTTATGACGCCGTTGGTTATAGTCCAGGAATAAGTTGCTCCTGACGTTACAACGGTCGATGCAGTGTTGCCGGTGGAGTTGGAGCATACAGGGCTAGCAGCGGTTATGGTGCATTGAGGCAGGGCGGTAATGGATATTGCTTTGGAGCATGTTCTGGAGCAACCTGATGCGGTGACCGTCACGCCCAGGGTAGTTGTCCCGGATGAGCCGGCGGTGTAAGTAATTGATGAAGTCCCGGCACCCGCAGTAATGACGCCGTTGGTTATAGTCCAGGAATAAGTTGCTCCTGACGTTACAACGGTCGATGCAGTGTTGCCGGTGGAGTTGGAGCATACTGGGCTTGTGGCGGTTATGGTGCATTGAGGTAGAGCGGTAATGGATATGGACTTGGTGCAGGTTTTGGAGCATCCTGACTTGGTGACCGTCACGCCCAGGGTGGTGGTCCCGGATGAGCCGGCAGTATAAGTAATTGATGATGTCCCGGCACCCGCAGTAATGACGCCGTTGGTTATAGTCCAGGAATAAGTTGCTCCTGACGTTACAACAGTTGATGCAGTGTTGCCGGTGGAGTTGGAGCATACAGGGCTAGCAGCGGTTATGGTGCAGTCTAGGCAGACGCATTCTGTCGTGGGGCTTGGAAACGTCTGGGTGTTATAGGTGCAGTCTGTCTTTTGGTAATATATTGAGGCGGCTGTGTTCACGGACTGCACGCCACATGTGCCGCTCTTGCACGAAACATTATATTGCAGACTCACAGTCTCAGAGGAGAGATAGCCAAAGTTCCAGGTTATAGTATTTCCGATGGTGCTGACCGTGCCCCTATCGGATGGACTGATCTTTACAGTACCTGAGATTATGTTAAATGCACCTGATACCGTATCTGTAACTACGGCATTCCTGGCCGCAGGTGAGAGCTTAGTAGAAATTTGGCTGAAGATGGTAGTGAGATCAGCTCCGGAATAGGTCTGATAGTATCCGCCATTCTGAGCCTGAACCAAGGTATCCATAGCCACCCATTCCGAAGCGGGTTGGTAGGTATGAACATATCCCAACAGGCCGACGGTGAAGACTACGGCATTAGGCCAGGCAGCTTGACCAGAAGATATGGCGGCATTAGTGCAGGTGGTATGAGCTGTAGGCCATGTCGTACAGGAGCTAGGATAGGCGGTATGTCCATAATAATTGGCAACTCCATCGCTCAGAAGCACAATTGCCTGGGTTCTAGTGCAGCTTGGAGCGGAAAATTGGCTCGCAGCCCTCCAGAAGCCGGCATCGATGTTGGTACTTCCACTGGCCGACAATCCATTTATGCTGCTATGCAAGAGCGATGCAGTAGAAGTCAGTGATCGAACCAGGGTCGAAGTGTCGCTGAAGGAAACCAGACCCACTTGGTTTGACGGATTTGCGCCTAATACTTGGTCGACGAAAGAGTTTGCAGCTGTCTTGGCATGATCAAGAGAGGTAGGCGAAGGCAGAGAACCCATGCTACCTGACACGTCTATAACCAAGAAGACATCAATGGGTTTTTGCACTCCAAGCCCTTGCACGCTGAGCAACACATTAGATTTATTGCACTCTCCAGTGATGGGTGTGACCACCTTATTTACTATCACATTTGAATCCGGGCTGCCGGCCGCCATCTGGACCGCAACGGCTGTTATCAGCGCCAGTGCCAGAGACAGAGTGCAAGCCAGGGCAATGGTCTTGGCAAAATCGATCTTTATCTTAATTAATTTTTGGAAATTATATTCTGTCGTCTTATGAGCTTTTGATTGCGTCCCTCCATGTCTACCCCAAAAAGAACTCTTGCGGCATTGATTTCGATCTTCATGCCGACATGTATATTGATCCGGACCATTGACGACTCGGGGTTCTAGGGACATCATTACTCCTTATTTATTTTTACATATTTGATCTTTTCTATAAGTGATCCGCTCAGCTCTTGCACCTGCTCAAGAGCAAGGAATCCCACCGGTACCGGCTGAGCTGAAAATCGAGACCGCCCGCGGCAGGGGGTAGGCTTGTGCGCCAGGACAGCTCGGCCTTGGCAACCTGCCCTTAAGGGATCTAATTGTCCACGGGACCTTATGGCGAGAGGCTGTTTGGATCGTTTAATGAAGAGCAGAGATAGGAGTCAAATCGCGACGATACAGCTAATCACAAGCATGTGGCGAAACTCATGCCAGGGTATGATTCGTTGTACCCGAAGAAGAAATTCAAGCCGGCAAAAAAACGATTCCGACCATGGATGGCCGGCATATCCAAACCTTCTAAAAAGCACCAAGATCTTGGGACCGAACCAGGCTTAGACTACGGATTTCACGTAAGCTTCAGTTGCTGCATGAGCACATTTGCCTCGCGGTGATCTTGGATCTCTCCGGCAAAGTGCATTGCTTGGGATCCGGGCAGGTTCATGCAAGAAGAGAAATCAGCAGAGCGACTTGATAGCCACCGGTCATAAAGGGAACGGATCTATTGGAGCAGCATATCCCAATATTTCGGATGCCTGCTTGGCGGCCGCGCCCCATTCCTCCTTTGGAAATCGCCGGATATCTGGCCTCCTTCCTCCGTTACTAGGTACTGTGAGCTCTTCACTTATTGCCGGCTCTCGAGTTGGAAAATGCCGCTGCGCTCTGGTCTCCGACCCCTATCTTGCTGCTGCCGTTATTGCCGGGACAGCTCAGGCATTTGCTCCTCTGATCCCCTTCAATCTTCACTACGTTCTGGGCCTTTGACCTTTGCGAGCCCACTGCCACGGATCTCTGAAGCCCGACCTTGATCCTGTCTTCTTTGACCATAGGGCAGACCAGCTGGACGCAGACCTTCTTGCTAGAGTTGTGGACCATAAAGCCCTTGGGGTCCTCGCCCAGGACCATGGCCGTGTTGCAGATAACGGTGCCGCATGGCCCCTCCAATACCGACGATGCATTGAGAATGGTCATCTTATGGGGGCTCAGGCTCAAGCCTGTGGCCACGATCCCCAGGTTGCTGTCTAGGACGGCTACGTTTCTTATGGTGTAATTGGCCTTGTTGATTATGTAGTAAGTGTAGTAGACGGTGTCTCCGGGCGTGGGACAGCACGTGCAAGCCACCTTCGTTATCTCAAGGCCTGGGAGGCATTTGAACTTGAGCAAGTCCTCAAAGGTCTCCAGGAGGATGGCCTGCCTCCGTATCAGGTCCTCGAAGCTCTGCAAAAAGGAGATCTTCTTGTCTTCCGGAAGCAGCTGCTGCTTGTGCAAGAAGTCCTCAAATTTCAAAAGGAGGCGGGACTGTCTCTTCAAGAGGTCTTCATAGCTGTCCAGGAACTTCTTTCTCTCGCCGTAGGAGAGGAAACACCAGATCTTCTTGAGATCGGCCTGAAAGACGTATAGATACTCGGCCTGCTTTCGCAGCATGCATTCCAGCTTAAATGTGAGGTCGATGCGCTCCTGATCGCTCAGACAATGCCATTTCATCTCCAGATAGCGCTCAAATGCCTCCAGAATCACGGCTCGCTTTCGTAGCTGGCACTCGAACTCGTCCATGCTTCCGCTGCATCTTCCTATTGAGTCAGGAGTGCACTTTCCCCAAAGGTCTTTGTTCTGCAGCTGCTCTATGCCGACGGTCAGGGAGCAATTGAAGGATGAGATATTGAGGTCGGGTGGGATCTCCAGTGGCGAGCTGTTGGCAGAAGAATTACCTTCATTGCCAGGGCTGGCCGGATCCACATCATCCCCTAATGAAGCGACGACACAGAATACAAGAACCATAAAGGCAAGTATAGCTACGCTAAAGAAGACCTTCGACCCCATTGCAATCTCCCTTCTAAATCCCTTTGAAAGTACTCTTAAGAAACTCATATATAATTCTTTCATCTAACAAGAGAAGTATAAATCCATCATTTATTTTTTTATTTAAAATAAAGTATTCTCATAAAAAGATCTGACACCGGTCTATTTGCCGTATTTCGCAAAAAACAATCACATATCTTAAAAAAGATAAAATTTAAATATTAGAAGAGATAGAGCATCAATTAAAAAATATATGGAGGAAGAATTGTGAAATATAACTGGGGGGTCAAGGTCACCTCGCTTGCCGTTCTAATACTGATAGTAGCGCTATCAGGGGTCGGTATTGCGGCCGAGTTTGACTCGATTACAAGCTACGAAGATCTATTGAGAAACCAAACATATCTTATAGAAAGTTTTGAGAGTCTTTTGAAGAACACAACACTTAATTCTAGCATGAGCTATATATTCCTGGTCAGCTTCGACGACCTGGCGAAAAGACAGCAAGACGGGCTATACAGCTTTGAGGATGTAGTGAGCTTTGAATGGAGCACCCTAACGGATGCGCAGATTATAGAGCTGACAAAGAGCTTCGAGGATCTGCTGAGAAGGCAGGCCGTCATCCTCACCAGCAATGAGGACCTGCTCAAGAGGGGCTTCTGCGGGCTTGATCAGAAGCAGGAACTCCTTGACAAATTTGAGGCCAGGCTGAAGGAGGAGGTAGTGCTTCTGAAGAAGTTCGAGGACTGGCTGCACTACCAGCAGATGCTAGAGGGGACGGATTACGAAACCTGGATGGCCTTCCTGGCAAGCTTCGAGGATCTGATCCGGAGACAGTCCAACCTGCTGGACAGCTTCGAGATGCTGATGAAGATAGACTGCGCCAGTGAATACATCAATGTGACCAAATCAGCGCAAACGCTGGACGTTGATGCCGGGGCGACAGTTACATACACCTATACTATTACTGCAAAGAGCACTTATCCCATCAAGAATGTCGTCGTGAAAGACTCGCTGTGGGGCGAAGTGGGGACTATAGCGCTCCTGGAGCCAGGTACGCCTAAGACCATAACTGTAGCCAAACCTCTTGGCTGCGTGGACTGCAACAACTGCATGTGCAATGTCTGCAACTTCGCCACAGTCTGCGGTGAGGTAATTACTGTAAACGGCAACTTCACAGTGTGCGATGTCAGCAATTTAGTTTGCGTAATAGTCGACGATAGCTTTGGAGGTCCCATCAATCCGGGGACGAAGGTGACGGAGGCTGCAGAAGAGCCGGTTGCGGCCGCTTTGCAACCTGTGGTAGAGGAGACCGGAAAGGTGACTGTGGAGGTGACTGAAGCCCCTGTAAAGCAGCCCAGCTCTACTGGCTGCACCACCTGTGGCAAGAAGTAGCTTCTGTAGGGCCGCTGGAACTCAGCGGTCCAATAATTTATTCTTGTTTCATAGATATATCCTATATTCCGGACTAACGGCCTCAATCTTCAAACATTTTCTTGAGACCGCATATTTTTTATAAAATATTCTCCCATTCTGATCTTGAAGGGAAATAGCAATGAAAATCACATCAACCCAGATAGATCACTTGGGGCTAGTAGCTGGAGTCTTCGACCGTCTCGGCATTGGAAAGGTCATGGATTCGCGGCTTCCGAAATCGAGACATCACAAAGTCACTCATTCAAATGCTGCTAAGGCCATGATCCTCAACGGATTGGGCTTCGTGGGCCAGAGGTTATATTTATTCCCAGAATACTATGAAAAAGTTCCTGTCTCGAGGTTGATCGGAGAAGGCATCCAGCCTGTCGATCTCAACGACGATGTTCTTGGATCAACGTTGGATGCAATTTACGATTACGGTCCTACCGAGCTCTTCAACGAAATAGTGCTGGAGATGATGAATCATGAGAAGCTGGGGACCCAGCTTCTACATGCAGATACCACCAGCTTCAGCGTCCATGGCGAATACGAAAGCGACGACGAAGAAGAACCAAGATCAATTGAGATTACCCTAGGCCACTCCAAAGACGGCCGAATGGATCTCAATCAATATGTGCTATCCATGGTATCCAACCAGCATGGCATACCTCTTTTCGTCAAAGCCCATTCGGGTAATTCTTCTGACAAGAAGACCATACTTCAAGCCATCAAGAAGGTTAAGGAGGGTCTGGATTTGAGTGATGACGCTTATTTTGTGGCCGATAGCGCCATCTATTCGCAGAAGAACCTCGATCATCTTGGCCAAGGCATAGCCTGGATCACCCGCGTCCCTACAACCATCAATGAGGCTAAAGCCCTTCTTGACGCCGATATTGAGATGGAGCCTTGCCGGGACAACCGCTATTCATATCATATTACCACTTCCAGCTACGGCGGGATCGAACAGAGATGGGTTGTATTCCAATCTCAACCCATGCAGCAGCGGTTGGGAAAATCGTTTCTGAAGATTTTAGAGAAACAGACCCGGCAGGCTCAGAAAGACTTGAACAAATTAATGCGCCGCGAATTCGCATGCGAGGCAGATGCCAGAAAGGATGCCGAATTGTGGTCAGCGGCTCATCCCTTCCATAAGCTCGTAGATACCATCATAGAAACCAAATGCAGGCGGTCAGGACGGAAAAGAGGTTGTCCTGAGAAGGGAGAAGAGATGGTGACAGCTTACTTGATAGCGGCCCGGCTGGATATCGAAGAAGCAGCCGTAGAAAAAGCACGACAGAAGCTGGGAAGGTTTGTACTGGCCAGCAACGATACACAAATCGATCCCGATTTGTTGCTCCAATACTACAAAGGACAGCAGTCAGTCGAACGAGGATTCAGGTTCTTGAAAGACAAACGGTTTCGAGTAGCTGAAGTCTATTTGAAGAAGGAGGAGAGGATCGAAGCTCTGGCTATGATTATGGTTCTATGCCTACTGGTTTATTCTTTCGCTGAGTGGATGATTAGGAAAGGACTCAAAGATACGGGACAATCTATCCCTGATCAGAAAGGAAAGCCCACACAGAAACCGACTCTAAGATGGATTTCCTTCCTTTTCTACGGTGTGGCGGAAGTGACAGTTGAAATCGGGACGGAAATACATCGCCAGATAGCTAATCTCAAAGACTCGCTTATTATCATGATCAGAATTCTTGGAAACGACTGCGAAAAATATTATGGCCTGGAGGGCTAAATCCGGAATGTAGGATATATTTTCTAAACGGTAATTTTATTAGGAGATGGATTTAGTAATCCTAAAGAGAAATGACTCTCTTTGAACTAGGATGGCCCCTTAGGATATGATCCCCTTGGACATAATATTGGATTAGACTGGACTGCAATGAGATGGGCACGGACAGGTTTGGCTGCATAAAATTATCACTCTCTTATCGTGGCCATCATTGGAGGTGCGGGCGGAATTGCCTTCGATCTATTCGTTTCGCTACTCCTAATAGTTTTATTCTCAGCTCCTTCTAGCTCTTAAGAGTTCAGGATATTATTCAGCTATATCGGTATCAAATAAATTTTGTATTGTTATACAGTCAGTATTTAAAGTCAGTTGATATAATCCTTATTTAAAATCTAATTGTATTGTCAGTACTTAAAGTTAATGTGAGTTTAAGTACAATTAAAATGCATTAATTAAAAAAGAAAATATGTAAATTTATGGCAGAATCGAAGGGGGTAGCAATTAGTGTTAGGTATCTATGAAGATTGGATCTCAAATAAAGTAGCCTTGGAGAGCATTATCGATAATTCGATCTGCTTGCTCAGGCATGGATGCCCTGATAGACTACGCTCAATATCTACATTTAATATAAAATATATTGATATTCCGAACTCTCCGAATTTCTGCTTAGGAGATGGTGATAGCTGATGAAAGGAAAATGCCCATTTGCGGCTATGCTTGCAGCCCTGATCCTTTTCAGCGGCGCCAGCATCTGCACAGCACAACCAGAAACGCTGACAGTTGACGCTGATGCATCTTTGCTGGGTGCTTTTTCCGATATAGGATCAATATGCACGACCATGGGTAGCTTTGGCTTGCTGCTTAACTTCGACGGGGCACAGATTCTGCGCTCGCAGATCGAAGGCGGAGCGTACGCCGATATTTTCGTGTCAGATAATAAGACGCATATCGATGCATTGGCAGGGGAAGGATACGTCCAGAGTTACCACAAATTCTTGCGCACCAATTTATCCTTGATAGTTCCCAAGAGCAACCCGGCGAACATCCAAAACCTCACCGACCTTGCAAATCCTGGGATCAGGATAGCGATAGGGTCAAATGCGTCGCCCATAGGCGCCTACACTCAGCAGATGCTGGACAAGCTCGAAGCGGATCCGGTATATGGCCCCGAATATGTGCAGAATGTATCGAATAATGTGATTTTTGAGGGGTCAAACGACTACAGTATCGAATCCAAAGTAGCCCTTGGGGAAGCTGATGCAGGTTTCGCTTATGAGGCCAATGTAACCGAAGATCTGGCGAATAATATCACGAAGATCGAGATCCCTGAAGATTACAGCGTAAATGTCGAGTACTACATGGCTATCCTTAACCAGTCTAGTTCTCCTGATCTCGTTGAGGATTTCTTAAACATGGTGGAGAATGTGGAGGGCAAGGGGATTCAGGTTCTCGAAAGCTACGGCTTTGAGCAAATTTGGTATCAACCGCCTTGAGGGGTAAAGATCCATGAAAACCAGAACTTGTCCTTTGGAGATGGGTGGAAGCCGGAGAAAGCAGCGGAGCTTAGGTTACCGCGAAAGAGATCTGAAGATCTTCTCTCGGGCTTTGATCATAGCATTTGTGCTACTGGCAGCCTTTGTCCAGATGTCTGCTGCCGATTATCCGGATTTGACCATCGATAAGACAGCCACGCCTGTCTCGGGGGAATGTAATCAGCACCAGATTACGCTTAGCGTAACGGGGTATAAAGCGGACAAGCCGGTAGATGTGTTCTTGGTCTTGGATGTATCCGGGAGCATGGGTTCTCTGCCTTCGCCTACCTCTCTTGATCATGCCAAGACAGCTGCGAACTCTTTCGTCGACCAAGTTATTGGCGGAAATCCGTTAAACAGAGTGGGATTGGTTACGTACAGCAATAGTGGGAGCCTAGTGCAGTCACTGACCCACGACGCCACTACTCTTCACAATGCCATTAATGGCCTGACAGCCGAGGGATTCACCAACATCGATGACGGATTTTACTATGCTGACATGAATCTGGGTCTGGATAGGGAGCCCTGCGAGACCAGTAAGGCGATTGTGCTCTTGAGTGACGGCGTCGCCAATAGGGATAGAGCAGGTGATTCCTGTGATACCTGGCCAACGACTCATACAGCCTGCACTAATGCCGCCATCGCCTCTGGACAGCATGCTCAATTGAAAGGCTTGGTCTTTACCGTCGGCCTGTTGGGATATGTTCATACCTACCAACCCGCTTCGGAATGGGTGGCTCGGGATACTTTGACTCAAGCCCAGAATGGCGGATACTATCAGACCTACTCTGGAGCCGACCTCACGCCCATCTTCAACGAAATCTCCACCAAGCTGGCACCTGCCGGCAAAACCGCCGTTGTTAAAGATACAGTTGCAAATGCCTTCAACATAATCCCAGGTACCATTGTGCTCGATCCGCCAGGCAGAGGGACATTTAGCACTTCTGGCAACGTGATTACCTGGATTTTCGGCACCATCTACGACGAGACGTTTAAGCTCAAATACAATGTTTCATGCAAGAGCGACCAATGTGGATTGAAGCCTGTCAATACCGAAGCTAATATCACATACGAAAAGCCGGATTGTACTTCCAAGACACTGACGTTCCCCAATCCATCAGCAGAATGTATTTGCATAGATTGCAGCTGGACATCCAACTCACCAGTATGTAACGGAACGGCAGTGAACTTCAACGGCCCTTCAGGTATGACTTCATACTTATGGAAATTCGGCGACGGTGGAACCAGCGCTGTAGAGGATCCAAGCCACACCTACTCCGCGCCGGGAACATATACAGTCAACCTAACGGTAACCAAGGACGGCTGCTCAAAGAAGTGTGAAGGTTCAGTTACTGTCAAGCCTCTGCCGGATTGCAGCTGGACATCCAACTCGCCGGTATGTAACGGAACGGCA
>Ga0315284_10014230_pt1 | contig 11333 bp, 16 predicted proteins | sample YL17G09_16_MG_FD_203696 | JGI IMG/M metagenome (GOLD analysis project Ga0315284, IMG submission 203696) | Sediment microbial communities from Yellowstone Lake, YNP, Wyoming, USA - YL17G09_16 | ecosystem: Environmental > Aquatic > Freshwater > Lake > Sediment | place: USA: Wyoming | collected...
CCCATCCGGGAATACATGGAAACCCCGTCGGATCTGTACATTATGATGTGTCCGTCGCTGTTCAACAAGTTCCGGGCTGAGTACGAAGCACGGGTATCCTTCAAGGCCGGTGACACGCAGGGCAGTACGAACTTTGACGAACTTCAGTTCGACAAGTACACCCTTGCCTCCATCCCTTACATGGAGAATGGTGGGTCCGGTATCTCGTACATGTACAACTGGGTCTTCATGCTGAATCTGGCCGACTGGGAGCTGCGGATTCACAACAAACGCAACTTCGAGATGACCGAGTTCACGTGGCAAGGCGACCGTTCCAACGGGTACGATGCGTGGTTGGCCCGTATCATGCTGGTCGGCAACTTTATCTGCTGGAAACCCAATGGCTCGATGTACTTGCAAGAAGTAAGTTAATAGGAACAAAAATGGATTTCGTATGTGACCCAAAAAACTGTCCTCCGGGAATTGATGATCAGGAAGCACGATGTTGCCGGGTATGCAGACTGGGCCATAGTTATCATGTCAACGACAACAATCGCCATCTATGGTCAGAAACGTTTGGTTTCTGGTCAAGAGATGGGTGTAGATTGAGTCGTGAAGATATGCCAAAACGCTGCCGGGAATATGATTGCCGACAGTATGAGCATGTCTATACGACAAGATGGTGTGGTAACATGGGCTGGCTATCGAAGTATCAGTTTGAGATGCTTCCGGGTCACGATCTTGTAAAATTAGAAAGGAAATAAAATGGCTTATCATATCAGGTTAAGTAATATCATTCTGAACGACCGATGGCCGGGAGTTCCGAACCCTAATTTAGGCATTCCGACTGGCGGATTCGACGCGACAACGTGGAACTTCCCGACGAAATCGGCGGCCCAAGTTGCCAGTCCTCCCTATCCGATTGGGACGAAGATCATGGCCTACACGGACAACACTAACTGTCCGGGGTGGTACACGATGATGTATCTGATGGCTCACGACTTCTCGTCGCAGGACTGTTCCGTTGGGACTGTTTGCACTGGTTATGCGTGGCACGCACAAGTCTCTCAGGTCGGTTGCGGAACCAAGACTGTATTTGCGTCCGCAGATACCACGTATGCTCCGTGGTATGTTGTGTCCAGATGTACTACCGGGTCTTCAGACCCGACCAAGGGCGCAATGACGTGTCTGCCGTGTTGTTCCGTGGTTGCGGACAGTTCGGTCGTTCTTGTAACGGACGATCCAAGAGCGGTCGGATATGGCGATGCTTACGGATGGTTCTGGGTTGGCGGTGTTTGCCCATGCAAAGACCTGACATTCCTTGACAAGTTGGCCGGTGGCTATGGTGGCGCAGACCCATCCGCCGTTGTTTCGACGTACAAGGGTCCGGCTGTCATCTGTGTTTCCGCAGACTGTGGCCAGATTGTAACCTGTGGCGACTACACATTGATTGCCGATTCGTCTTATAGCAATCTAACATCTAATGTCGCCTGCTACCTTTGTGCGAGTGTCGGCTAACCAGAAAGGTGGTGTCGTATGGCCAGTTTCGGCGATTGGAGTTCACGGTACATGCGTGCTGGCAATATCGGAAATGTCCGCTTTGAATGCGGTGAGTTTTCGTTCGGGGCCGTCGGGGATTTGGCAGGACGCACCCAAGCGGTTCCAACGAATCTTTCCCGTGTCCATTGCGGATTCGCAGTGGAGGACGGAACGTACGGGATCCGCGGAACTCCGGTATCTGTGTGCGAAGGTCAGTGGGTTGACTGGACGTTTACGGATGAAACCACTACAAACGGATACTGTCACTTCGTTGTCTTCGGATATTAGAAAGGACGGAAGCTATGTCAGCTAAAGGATTCGGAGACTGGAGTACGGCGTCATCTCAACGAGAAGCGATGACCGAAGGTGGTATTCGTATTGAGTGTGGCGAGTTCACGGTGGATAACTCTGCGGCCAAAACAACGGCATGCGATACCCACCTAACGACATTGTTCTGTGGGTTTGCTTTGTCAGGTGTGGACATGACCCATGCTCAATATGGTACTCCAGTATCCATTTGTAAAGGCCAGTTCATCGACTGGACGTTAACGGACGCGACGATGAGTCGTCTTCACTATATCGCATTCGGTATATAGGGAAAGGATATTGATATGACTACAACTACCGAATTTGCGGATTGGTCAGATAGTGTGAATATGTCGGCGGCTGTTGTCGGTATGAAGTTTGAACTGGGTGAGTTTACAGTGACCCCAGGCGGGACAACCAGTTTACGACCTACGAAACTTGAAAAGATATTCTGCGGATTTGGGTTCGAGGACACGACGAATCGGACGATGGTAGCTATACCATTAACGACGATATCGGGTGCTGGAACAAACCGCGAAGTTACGTGGGTCTGTAAGGATTGGACCGCGACGGCACACATGCACTTTCTGTTGATTGGAAGTTAAATTTCATCACCCTCCTCCTATGGGGTGTCGGTATGGTTTTGCCCAGCCGACACCCCAGAAGGGTATAAACTATGGCGCAAAAAGGTTGTGACGAACTGGTAACGGACGTACAGGCGAGGTGCCACCGCGTGGACGACAATGTCCTTGTGACGACGATTGCCGCCACCGGATGGCTCAACGACTGCCAGCGGCAGATTGCCGAACGGGTTCCAAACCTGCCCGAACTGGAGATGCGGAACGTGTCGTCGGTGACGTGTATTACCACCGAACAGTCCTATAACCTTAGAGACTGGACCAGTCCCTTGACTGATATAACTACTGATAACCGCGTATGTTACGTTAAGGACTTATACTTCCTCGACTCCATGAGTTCGCATAAGGTCAAGTTTCTGACGCAGGACCAGTTCGACGACAGGCGTATCGACTTTACCAATGATGAGTACGAGACGATCTACCCCAAGTGGTGGACGCGGCGTGGTGACAAAGTTGAGACATTTCCCTTGACAGACTCTACCTGGTCGGGATATACTCTGCGGTTAGACGGTTGGGTGTATCCACCCGACTTTGACATTGGAAGCAGTTGTGAGAGTTACTTGAAGAACTGCGACGAAATTCTGACACGCTATGCAACCGCACAGGGTTGGGCCGTCATCGGAACGGATGATGGCGATAAGAACTACACCAAGTGGATGAACCTATTTGAAGAAGCGTTGGAAGTCCGAAGACTTTCAGCGGGACGATTGACCGCATGGGATGGGAACATGTATGGCGAGGAAATTGACTGATGATGGACGTGTGTTCATCGTGGCCGAAATCGGGGCCAACCACAACCAGAAAATCGAAACTGCAATTCAACTGGTGTTGGCCGCAAAGGAAGCGGGTGCAGACGCCGTAAAGATTCAGATGTACACCCCGGACGATCTGACACTGAATCGACCGGATTGGGTAATGGGCAAGGGACCGTGGGTTGGGCAAACGCTTTACGAGTTATACGAAAAAACGTGTATGCCCTACAGTTTCATCCCGACCCTGCAAGAAGTGGCAAGAGGTATCAATATCGCTCTTTTTACAAGTGTATATGCACCGGAAACGGTGGACATCGCCGAAGGGTATGACTTCCCATACTACAAGACGGCATCATTCGAGATCGGGTACGAAGACCTGCACAAACGACTGGCGAAGACTGGAAAGCCGGTCTTTATCTCGATGGGGAATGCGGAGTTTACGACGGTCTGGAAAACCCTCCAGTTCTATCGTGGGAACAAGGATGTATATCTCCTGAAGTCGGTTCCCAAGTATCCCGCAGACCCTTCCGAGTACAACCTGATGACCCTGTACGACATTGCCAAGTATGTGCAGGGACGAGTGGGTCTTTCAGACCATAGTACAAGTGTTACCGCAGCAATCGCAGCGGTATGTGCTGGTGCAAGAATTATCGAGGCACATCTTACAACTGAATGGGATGCTCCTGATATGTCTGTGAGTCGCTTCTCAGATTCTTTTGCAGACCTTGTTAAGAGAATCCGTGAAGCCGAGAAAGTCATGGGAAAGTGTTTCTATGGCGGCGAGTCCATCCTGACCCGAAAGGTGGTTGACGGTCGTTCTGTGAGGGTTCCCCTATGATCTGGAAAGATAAAACCATACTCATAACGGGCGGTACAGGTTCCCTGGGATCGGCACTCACAGAACACCTTCTCCTCAAGGACATCCGAAAGCTGATTATCTTCAGTCGGGACGAGTTCAAACAACATGAGATGTCCAAGAGGATTAAGGATGAACGGATTCGTTTCTTTCTTGGCGATGTTCGGGATCGGAACCGGTTGGAGCGGGCGTTCCGGAATGTGGATGTGGTTATCCACGCCGCAGCCCTCAAGCAAGTCCCGGCGATGGAATACAACCCCACCGAGGCCGTCAAGACGAACATTGATGGGACTGTCAATGTCATCGAGGCGGCGATTGATTCGGATGTCGATGCGGTAGTCAACATCTCCTCCGACAAGGCGGTCAATCCGGTTAATCTGTACGGTGCAACGAAGTTGACGGGTGAGAAGATTATTTCCGCCGCCAATCACTATGCCGGACTGGGTCGAAAACGGTTCGTATCCGTCCGGTACGGGAATGTGATTGGAAGTCGCGGTAGTTTGGTAGAGTTCTTTGACAAGTTAATCGAGCGTGGCATAAAAGTATTACCGATAACGGATGCGCGAATGACGCGCTTTTGGCTGACTTTGGATCAGGCGATGTGCCTGATTGAATACGCATTGGAACATGGGAATGGCGGGGAAATCTTCGTTCCCCGCCTTCCCTCCATGCGTGTGGTGGACTTTATAACCGCTTTGTACCCAACAATGGAACATGAGTTTACGGGTATCCGTCCGGGCGAAAAGATCCACGAAATACTGATTGGTGAAGATAACGCGAACGTTAAGTGGATTGATCTGAACAAGATGAAGGAACTTCCGAAGATCGAACGGTACACCAGCGACGGAAACGACTGGTGGATGTCCCCGTCCGAGATTCAGTGGATTGTTCGAAGGAGAATTGACGATGTCCCTCTTTAATAGAATTGCCATAGGAACGGCCAACTGGGGTAAGAAGTATCGGGGTGTCCAGGTCCCGCAGAAGGACAAGGAACGGATACTGGAAGTCGCATACGAATGGGGAATCAACACCGTCGATACGGCGGTTGCGTATGAGAACGATGTGTACGAACTTGCTTACGATAAGTGGTTCAAGATAATCGACAAAATACCGGATAGATGGCACATCGTAAAACAGATACGACCTTATGCAATTCTTGCTCATTGTAGTCCAAGTCGCCACATGATCGAATGGTTGGAGAAGATAAAAAAGGAAGGAGAATGCGATAAGATTGGGTGGTCTATTTATAGCAATGATGCGAAGCCTGATCTGGATATAATCCAAATACCCTACAATCCCTACGATCGCCTTGCAATCGAGTATGTCAATCAACTGGACAAGGGAAATATGGAACTTCATGTCCGATCCATCTTCTGTGCTGGCAAGGCGTTGAAAGAATTCGGGGTAAAGTCGTGCATGATGTTTGCCCTGATGAATCCAAAGATTGATAAGGTGGTTATGGGATTTGATTCGTTTGATCAGTTTCGGGATGACTTGGAATGGATTGTGACTCTCGAAAATTCATGGTCGAACAATCCGGATGTTTATGATACGAGGAGATTTTGATGGTTGAACCAATCTGGAACCAGTTTCAATTTACCTTCAGGAATGGTTCTGCCGAAGCGTTTCCCGTGGATATGTCGGAGAAGGCAAACTGGATTGAACTACGAGTGGTCATGCAACTGACCAGCGGGGAGCGGGCTGAAACCCGCATGATCGTACACAAGACATGGGATAAGGAGTTCCTGCGGAAACGGATCGAGGCGTTGTACATGAACGACAAGAAGTTCTGGGAATATAACCGGGAAGAACGGAAGTTGATTTTACCGAAGTGAGTGGAAACTCAAAAGAAAGGGAGTGTTATGGAAACATGTAAAGGCGAAATAACATTAGATCAGCATTGGACAGAAAGATATTTAGCAGAAGGGCAAGACAGCAAAACGTGGGGTCTTGCAATACGGCATAAACAGTGCGGACTGTGCGACTCGTTTCATTATGTAAGATCAAGTTACTGGAACGTATGTGAAGCCTCAGGATGGGATCATATTGGATATTGTGATAAAACAAAACAAGAGTGCAAGACAGATGATCGTCCGAGGGGGAAGATAAAGGGATGTATTTGGCAACTAAGAGAATGCTTAAAAAAGAAATTCAATAAATCTCTAACAGATGAATTAAAAGATAATAGAGTAGATGGAAACAGGATAATAGAACTTCTGAAATATACTGAATGACATTACCGAAGTCCATTGAAAGGAATTGAAATGAAGTTGCGTAGAGCAGATTGGGATGCGGCGACAAAGGTCATCCCCGACGGTGTGCAAACGATGAGCAAGATGCCCAACCGGTATGTGGATGGGGTCTATCCCACCTTCATCGAGTCAGGGGATGGACCGTATGTCATTGATCCGGGTGGTGTCAAGTATGTCGATTATCCGCTTGGGCTTGGTACAATCCTTCTGGGTCACAACAACCGAATCGTCAAGGCATACATGCAGCAGCAGATGAACGTCGGAATCCTATACCCCCTTCCGTGCAGGAAGGAACGGGTTCTGGCCGAAGAGATTATGAAGATCATCCCCTCGATGGAGATGGTCCGATTCGTCAAGACGGGTTCAGAGTCCTGTTCTGCGGCAGTACGGATCGCACGGGCGGCAACAGGTCGGGAACATATTGTGGCGTGCGGATATCACGGCTGGCACGATTGGTACGCGGCATCGTGCGACAGGAATAAGGGTGTACCCAAATGTCTTCAGTCCCTGATAACCAAGTGCGACTACAACGACATTGAGGGATTCAAGAAGGCCATAACCGACAAGACGGCAGCGGTCATCATGGAACCCTATATGTTTGACGCACCCCAGAACAACTTCCTGGAAGAGGTCGAAAAACTGACGCATGAGAAGGGTGCAATCCTGATCTTCGACGAGACAATTACCGCACTTCGCAGTAAGCATGGTACGGCCCAGATGATGTTCAATGTCAAGTCCGACTTGACGGTGTTTGGCAAGGCGATGGGTAATGGGATGCCGATTAGCTGTGTAGGCGGAAAGAAAGAACTGATGCAGGAGCTAGAGGATAAGCCCAACGGCTGTTTCGTATCCAGCACCTTCGGTGGCGAGATGATCAGTATTGCGGCGGCCTTGGGAGTCTTGAAGGTCTATGGGGAAGGGAATGTCCCGGAGCGGATCTGGGGGACTGGAGAGCAGATCAAGAAGTTCTTCAACCAGACGGCCCTCCAGATGAAGCTGGACGCAAAGTGCGTGGGATATCCCTGTCGTACACGGTTTGATTTCCCGACAGCGGCACATAAGAGTCTATTCTGGCAGGAGTGTTTGAGAAAGGGTGTCCTATTTGGGCACGCCCAGTTCGTCAGTTCGGCCCACGATGTGACCGCGATAAACATCACGCAGGACGCAATCAATCATGGAATGACCGTATTGCGACAGTATTGGGAAAAACCTGAAGATGCTTTGGATGGTGAAGTGACCGTAGAGACACTCAGACAGAAGGAAACACATGAATTACGAGTTGAAACCACCCACAAGAGAACTGGTGCTAAAGGTAAGGCTATGGCGGCAGACCTGTCTGGAGTCGCTTCGGACAACACATGAACTGACTGAAGAGATGCAGGAAGAGTTCTATCGGGATGTCATTTGTAATCCTAATAGCAATCATCGGTACTGGATGATGAATGATGGGGCATCTCTTGCGGGTTTGACCTATATTGATTGGATCAATCGTATAGCAGAAATAAGTCTGATCGTTGATCCAAGTCGATCCAAGAAAGGGTATGGAGAAGCGTCCGTACTTGAGTTGATTCGGAAGGGATTCAACGAACTGGGTCTTAATGAAATCTATGGAGAGTGTTACCTGTGCAATCCGGGACTTGGGTTCTGGAAGAAGATGGCCGAGAAGTACAAGTGGTACACGACAGTGTTACCAAGACGAAAGCTGTGGAAATTGAAGTATTATGACTCACTGTATTTCAGTGTGAAAGGTGTTCCGAATGATTGATCCTCTCTACTCTGAATTGGGTATTGAATACCAACAGGCGTACAGCGGTCCCTACCGACCGATGGACATTATCAAGCCGGACGGACGGGTTATTCTATCCTGCAAGGACAGAAGTCTGAGCGGGTATGGACGACCGGCGGTATGTTTTGGAAACAGTGAGTCGGTGATCCATGAGTTTGTTTCAGCTTATGAGGACTGTCCACGGGTCAACTATATGGACTATCTGGAGAATGGGAAACTAACCGAGATATCCAGATATCTGATGAAACAACGGAGACTTCCGATCATCTTCTGTACCCAGATCATCGACCTGACCCGGTCGGAAGACGATCTTCACATGGATGTCAGGAAGTCGTATCAAAACCTTGTCAACAAGTACCGACCGGAGTTTTGCCCCGTCCAGACCCTTCGGGACATCCACTTTGCCCACTGTGGCCGGGAGACACGAAGTCCCAAGACCTGGGAGATTCAGGACAGGATGGTCAAGTCGGACGAGGCGTTCTGCCTGAAGGGTGAGAACTGTGCCGCCCTATTCCTTCACAGTACCGACCATTGCTACTATGGGGTAGCGGCTTCGATGGACCACACGGTGTCGCATCCTCTGATCTGGTACGCGATTATTGAGGCCAAGCGGAGGGGATGTAAGACCTTTGAGATGGGCAAGCAGGTGTTTGTGGGTGATACGAAAGAATTGGGCATCGCCGGATTCAAGCGTGGATTCGGTGGCCAGACGATAGTGAGACTGGAATTTGTATGAGATATTCGGTTAAGACAAACGCGATATTCTACTGGAAGCGGATTGTGGTCAAAGACCCCAAGGGTCGATACAAGACGATCCATGAAGCAAAAAGAGCAAGGGTTCGGAAACCCAAACGTGCTGAACTACCATAAGAAAGGATAACATGAGCAAGATTCTGATACTTTCAGCGTCCCCCGGACGGGACAGGGTCATCGACGAGAACATCAAGGAAGAACTGGTCAAGCGTGGCCACGAAGTGACGGTATCCCCCTGCGTTCGCGGGGGTCGTCAGGCGTTTGTGGACATCCAGCCGGACGTGGTGCTTCTTCCTCCGATCAAGAATCCCAACGCCCGTGACACTGCCGAGTATGCCAAGTACTGTGGCTGTGGGGTCATCAGTCGCCACACAGAGGCGTCCTGCGACTGGACGGACTATAAGGCAATGGCCCCAATGGAGAAACAGGAGATCATGGGGCCAGTCCCGTACGCCTTGGACGCAGAACTGGTGTGGGGTCCGGACGAGGCCGATATTATGAACAGGCGTGGACTGCCTTGGAAGACACAATCGGTGGGATCGTTCGCTACGGACATCTACTTCAAGGAGAACTGGAAGTCTGGGTTCAAGGGTCGGGACTTGTTCCTTCAGCAGTTTGGACTCGACACTTCCAAGAAGACGATGCTATGGGCAACCTGTTGGGGGTTTGCCGACACCGGACCCGATCTTCGGGTTGACCACATGGAGGAGTACAAGGGTGAGCGGGAAGGTCGGGACAAGTGGATGGGGGCAATGAACTTCCTGTGTGCCAAGTATGGTTCCACGTGGAACATTCTGGCTCGAATCCACCCCTCCGAGGAGATGGACGAATACAAGATGAAACTGGACCCACGGATCAAGGTGTATAAGGATTCGTCTGCTCCGGAAGCGTTGGCAAACTGTGACCTGCTGATCCATGCCGGATCGACGATGGCGGTAGAGTCGCACTTTGCCGGTGTACCGGCAATCCAGTTCTGCGATATTCACCAGTTATATGCAAAGTCGTGGTTTACCCGAAAGAGTCCGATGTCCTGTGTATCCCCGTCTGTTACCAATCCCGACGAACTGGACAAGATGATCAACACGGTCGAACTTGGCAAGAGCAATGCCAGCCCAGAAGCATTGGAAAACCTTCGCCTTGGCCGGTTTGGTGAGATGGATGGAAAGGCGTCGTTTCGGGCGGCTGAGGTCATCGACAAGATTCAGGGCAAGTTCAAACTTCGTTGGCCGCGTGCGTGGCGTAACTACGACTCCGAAGGAGCCAAGAAACAGGTTGAGGACTTCGTTGAGCAGAAGGGTTGCTCGCATTGCGGCGAGATGTTCTATATGAAGAAGAGTATTGGCGGCGAGATGGCCTGTCCGTGGTGTGGTATTCGGTTGATCTTTACAGGTAAACCACAATGATAATTCCGCTAAAGATCAAACTGTCTATCTGGTGGTGGAGAGTGAAGAAATGGTTTATGAAACCCTGTCATCACTCCTTCGTACAGGTGGTACTCCAGTACCGTGGATGCAGTATCATCTCTAAAGATCCACGGGATATGACAAAGAATCTGCTTGGTGATCAGATAGATACTGTCCAAGTGGTATGTTCTAACCCAAGTTGTTGTAAGATTCTGTTGAATGATCGAATTGTGATGGATCACATTTACAAGATATTTTGGGAGATGCCAAAATGAGTGTCCTGATCGTGATTCAGGCCCGCATGGGATCGACCCGATTGCCGGGGAAGGTACTGTTAAGATTAAGAGGAAAAACCGTAATTGAACATGTATTGAATGCGTGCATAGATGCTGAGTGGACATCAGTACTTGCGATGCCATTAAGTGATGAAAATACTGTCCTATCGGACGAAGCAAGTATGTATTATGGGAGATCGGTGTTTGTTGGGGACAACCTATCACAGCAACACTACATGTCAGAAGTAAATGAAGATGATGTACTTGGTAGGATATGGGAAATCGCTGAAAAATACAATCGAGATCATGTTGTTCGTCTGACTGGTGACTGTCCCATGTTGACCAATAAAATCATCTCCGATGTCATCTATCAACACATCGACAATCGAAATGATTTCACCTACAACTCCGACGCAGAGCAGGGCGATGGGATTGATGTGGAAGTGATGAAGATGTCCGTACTGAAGGAGTGCCATGAACAGGCAACTTCTTCTTACGACCGGGAACATGTGACAAGCTGGATTCGCAGTAATCCGAAGTATAAGAAGTTACGGGTAGATGTTCCGGACTATCCGACACGCTCGATTAACACGTTGGACGACTATGTTTGGGTCCATCAACATTGGCGAAAGGAATAGACGATGGGAGTACATGCTGACGGGTCAGGCGTATATTGGACGGAAGGAAGTCCCGATGCGGATCAACCGCATGGTTTGGCATACCGTGAATTTCAGGACTTGCGGGTTGGGGTGCGGAAGCGGCTGCAGCAGGAACATGTGACGTTCGCCGATGCC
>Ga0315284_10014231_pt1 | contig 11333 bp, 9 predicted proteins | sample YL17G09_16_MG_FD_203696 | JGI IMG/M metagenome (GOLD analysis project Ga0315284, IMG submission 203696) | Sediment microbial communities from Yellowstone Lake, YNP, Wyoming, USA - YL17G09_16 | ecosystem: Environmental > Aquatic > Freshwater > Lake > Sediment | place: USA: Wyoming | collected...
GCAAATAGACGCGAATATTTTCTTGAATCGTGATAATCATCGGTTAAGATAGCTTATCAGGGTTTTTTTACCGTGCCGTAAATGAATCGGTTTGTGAATAATTTGGAATTTACATCGTCATGTAAAATAATTTCTTGCCTATAATGCACAGATTAGATTATTTTGCATATACGGAAATAGCATCACAGAGCGAACGACAATTCGGATAAACGGATTGTTTCTTTAATATAATGGCGGTCATGCGGTTGGGATCGTTTCTTTTCGGTGTGTTATGCTGACAGGTATCGCCATGGTGAGCGTTATATGGAAAATTATAAACCGAAGTCGCAGGACAAAATGAATAAGAGAACTTTATCTGCCAAGAGGGTTACATGGGTTGGCTTTTTTATCAATTTGATTTTAACTACATTTAAGTTGATTGCAGGGATCATAGGGCACAGCGGGGCTATGATCGCGGACGCTGTGCACTCTCTCTCGGACTTCGCCACTGACATTGTTGTTCTTGCCAGCTTCAGGTATGTGGGCAAGCCTGCCGACAAAGACCATGACTATGGGCACGGCAAGTACGAGACTCTCGCGACAGCCATCATCGGTGGGGCGCTTCTTGTCGTCGGTTTTGGAATCTTCTGGGGCGGGGCGGCGAAAATCTGGGATAGTCTGAAGGGGGAGCATCTTGCAGCGCCAGGAGGTATCGCGCTCCTTGCTGCTATCGTCTCAATCATCGTCAAGGAGTGGTTATACCGATATACTGCCAGAGTTGGGAAGCGCATCAACAGCCAGGCTGTGATAGCCAACGCGTGGCATCATCGCTCCGACGCTTATTCTTCGATCGGTACGATGCTTGGAATTGGCGGGGCAATTGTGCTGGGTGACAAGTGGCATATTCTGGATCCGCTTGCCGCCATCGTAGTGAGCATCTTTATTATCAAGGTGGCATTGGGCATTTCGTCTGGAAGCATCAAGGAGTTGTGTGAGGAATCGTTGGATGAAGCCGTTGAAGCCGAGATTCTGCAGATCGCTTCTATCTATCGAGGTGTCACAGATACACACAACCTCCGCACGAGGCGCATAGGGTGCGACATTGCAGTAGACTTTCACATTCGCGTAGATCCCGATATGCACGTGTCGGAAGCTCACGCCATTGCTTCCAAGATTGAGAGTAGCATTCGTGACCGATTTGGGTATTCAACTTTTGTCTCCATTCACGTCGAGCCTTTGTCAAAGAATGAGGCGGGGAGACTATTTGAGGAAACAAGAAGTGCGAACAAGACCATGGACATCGACGAGAAATAGCTTGCCGTGCATGCGATTCCAGTCGCGACATGTTTGTCGTTATACTTCTTAACACCAATCCTTGCCCCTCCTATAAATTCTCCGACGAAACCCCTGATGTGTGTGAATCAGTGTATGGCGCCTTTTAACCGGTATCGCCGGGAAAGAATATAAAAATCCCCCGCTCCTTTTCCCCTTTTCCCTCCCCATCGTAACTTCGGCTTTAACCGTATAACGGTATTTTCTGTTTTACCGGTTGTTTTTATGAAAGAAAATCCTCATATTACCGTGTACCTATCATCAGGAGGCATCATGGCGGTAACGAAGCACGACGTCGATATCGTCGCCGACCTCGCGCGGCTCTCCTTCACCGAAGAGGAGAAGGAGGAGATGACCGGGGTGCTCAACAACATCCTCGACTATTTCGACAAGCTCTCGGAGCTTGACACGGAGGATGTGGAGCCCCTGACCCATATTCTCCCCGTGCAGAACGTCATGCGCGAGGACGTGGTCGAGCCTTCGAGATGCATCGGCCAGGAGGCGGCGCTCAAAAACGCACCGAAGCATGACCGCGGGCATTTCGTCATCCCGAAGGTGATAGAATAGTTCATTGTACTGCGCCGTGACAGGAAGCGGAGCACCGGAAGAACGTGGATACGGATACACGAGGGAAAATCATGGATATTTTTGAAGTTCGGACTGACAGGGCGCCGGAGCCGATCGGGCCGTATTCCCAGGCGGTTGTCGCAGGGGAATTTGTGTTCTGCTCCGGGCAGATCGCGCTCGACCCTTCGACCGGGAACATGGTGACCGGGGACATTGCCGCGGAGACCTCACGGGTCATGGACAACCTGAGCGCGGTGCTTCAGGCAGCGGGAAGTTCGCTCAACGGGGTGGTGAAGACGACGATCTTCCTGAGCGATATGAACGACTTCGCCGCGGTGAATGCTGTGTACGGCACATATTTCAAGCGGATGCCGCCGGCGCGCTCGACCGTGCAGGTTGCCCGCCTGCCGAAGAGCGCTCGTGTGGAAATCGAGTGTATCGCGGTACTCACACGCTGAACACCGTTTCTTCGAACGGCGGTGAGAAAATCGTCAACCTGCCGGATTGTCGTTCGGGCAGTGCCCTGGCCGGGACGCAGCGAGGTGACATGGCAGAAACAATCGAATTCCATAAGACCGTGGAGGACTTTTTCGGTTCGATTCACGGCAGGCGGCTTCTGATCCAGACGCATGATGTACCAGATCCCGATGCCCTGGCGTCGGCAGAGGCGCTCATGGTGGCCGCCCGAAGGTACGGCATCCAGGCGCGGATATATGCGAACGGATTCCCACAGCGGCGTGAAAACGTGGTATTCATGAAGGTATGCCACATCACGCTGTACCCCCTCGAATCGCTTGACATTCACCATCCGTCGAGATACGCGTGGGCGTTTATCGACTGCCTTCCCGGCGGGGGTAATGTGACCATGCACCGTGAGGCGCCGGGCGATGTTTTTCTCGCGATCGACCATCATGTCACCATGGACACCTCCGTCCGTTTCTCCGGGAAGGGGTATTACATCAGCTATCCCACTATGGGTTCGACCGCGACCGTGCTCGCCCGCATCATGTTCGGACTCGATATTCCGCTGTCGCCACGGCTCGCTGCGGCGCTTTCCTATGCCATCATCACTGATACCCAGGATTTCAGCAGGGGCTGGAGCGCCGAAGACCTCGAGGTGTATTCCGCTCTGTTTCCGACTTCGAACCAGCGGATCATCTCACGTCTCCGGAACGTATCCAAGCCCCGCTCATATTTTCGGAAGGTTCACCGCTCCCTTGCCGATACCCGGTTTTACCGTCATGCGGCATGGGTGTATGTCGGCGGGGTCGAAAACGGTGAGATGGTTGCGGAAATGGCGGATTTCATCCTCACCTGTGAACGTATCACCTGGTCGCTTGCGCTGGGGTATGCTTCCGGCCGCCTGTACCTGTCCCTCCGGTCGGTCAGCGGGAAAGCCCGGTGCGGACACATCATCAGGAGAATGACCGCACGGTATAACGGCGCCGCAGGAGGACACAACCAGTTCGCCGGCGGGTTTGTGAACCTTGATCCGGGGTCAAAACCGGAGGCGGTCGCCATGGACATCGTTGAGCGGTTCCTCAGGATTCTCTACCGTATCCCGAAGAGCGCGGATGTTCCTCATGGGACGCCGCTTGTGCAGAGCGAAAGTGCCGACAGGCGTGTGAAAGCTTTTACTGGGAGCGGATCATGAAAGTCCGGGTCGCAAAAAGCGCAGGATTCTGCATGGGAGTGAGAAAGGCCATGGACCGTGTGATCGATGTTGCCCGCGGAAAAGAAGTCACATATACACTCGGCCCGCTCGTTCATAATCCGCAGGCGCTCGAAATGCTCGAGTCAAGGAACGTCCTGGTGGCAAACAAGGTGAACGGATCGCTTGACGGCAAGACCGTCGTGATCAGGGCGCACGGTATCCCGCCGGATATACGCCGGAAACTGAAAGATATCGGCGCCACAATCGTCGACGCCACATGTCCCAATGTGCTCTGCAGCCAGGGAATCATCAGGAAATATCACGGGCTCGGATATACGGTCGTGATTATCGGTGACCGTGGGCATGCGGAAATTGACGCTCTGCTCGGGTTCACGGACAATGCGGGCATTGTTGTTGAAACCCTCGAAGAGGCGCGGGGGCTCCCCGCCATGGAAAAGGTCTGTGTCGTTGCCCAGACGACACTCAATATTCGTACGTTCGAGGAAATCGCCGGGGAAATCAGCCGGCACGCCGAAGAATGTTACATCGCCAACACCATATGCTCGTCCACCGAGCGGCGCCAGGACGATATCAGGAAGCTTGCCGAAATCACCGATGCCACCGTGGTAGTCGGGGGCAAAAACAGCGCGAACACAAACCGCCTCGCCGAAATATCACGTGAACTGGGGCAGCCGACGTATTTTGTGGAGGACCCCGCCGATCTCGACCTCGAGGAACTCTCGCAGTACGGCGAAATCGGCGTGACCGCAGGAGCATCCACCCCCCAGTGGGTGATCCAGGAGATAGTCGATATTCTGACCGCCTATACGCCGGACAAGCAGCGGTCCCTCTACGGCATTGCCAGGAGCATCGGGTACTGGACTGTGGAAGCGAATGTGGTCACCAGTTTGGCGGCGGTTGCCCTGACCTATGCCATGTGCCTTCTGATGCGGATACAACCGAAACTCCAGTTTCTCCTCATGTCATTCTTCTACCTGTTTCCACTCCATACCATCAACAAATACCTTGAAATCAATTGGAAATACGTGTCCATGAAGGAACGGGGAACGTATATCCGGAAATACTGGCGGTTTTTTCTCGCGGTCGCCGCGGTGTCCTCGGTGGTAGCACTGGCGATAGCCTGGCAGTACGACCTTTCTGTGTTCAGCTTCGTTGTGCTGTCCTACCTGCTCGGCGTTTTGTACAGCGTGCAGATCGTCCCCTCGGGCTGGAATGTGCGGTACAAAAGCATCCGTGACATCCCGGGCTCGAAAGATATTGTCATCGCTTCTGCCTGGACTTTCGCTGCCGTCGTCCTGCCCGCGATCACCCATGAAACATTTCCCGGATCGGTTCTGATTATCGGCGGGATCTATGTTTTCGTGCTCGTGTTCAGCAAGGCGACCACCCTGGCAATAAGCGGCATGCAGTCCGACAAACTCGTCGGGCTGGAGACCATTCCGGTGCTGATCGGCAAGGAGAGGACAGAACGCCTGCTCAATACCCTGAACGGTTTTCTGGGAGTCGGTCTTGCGGCCCTCGCCGTGGCAGGATTCGTGGAACTCAGGGCGCTTGTCCTGCTCGTGCCGGTCGGCTACATGATAGTCTGTATCAGGATGCTCAGCCGGAGAGGGCTCTATTACCGGCTTTACCACCAGATGATTCTTGACGCCGACATGTTCCTCGCGGGAGCGCTCGCGTGTCTGTTTTTGAGATAAATGGCCGCGTTGAGGAAATAATTGTTTCATGCAATTATTTCATATATCTTCGGAATATGTTTTAAGTCCGACGGTATGAATAATCATGGTTTTTTATTCACAACGTCATAAATAATTGCGCATTGGCGGGGATGGATGCCGAAACAGGTTCGGCATGACAATGCAATTACCATGGTCACCCTGAACTTGTTTCAGGGTCTTTTAGATAAAAATAATTTTATCAACATGTATAATTCCAGAACTAATACATAGGAGGAAATACGATGATACGCCGTGATGCGCTTCGATTGATCCCGTTATCGGGTGCAGGGATGGCTGGTCTGACGGCGCTGGCGACCGCGCAGGATATGTGCGCCGGTAAGTGCCAGGGCATGATGAATCCGCCCGGGGAACCGCTCGCTATCAGGTACACGAAGAAAGTCCGCGAAATGCTCCGGTGGATACGGTTGACTCAAGCTGATAATCTCCTCGAATCATCGTATGCAATCGCACGGACGGTGAAAAACGGCGGTACCTGCTGGTGCTCCTGGGACATGGGCCACAACACGAAATTCGATATGTTCCCGGGCCGTCACGGCAACCCTGGAATTTTCACCATGGGCTACAATGTGGAACTGTCAAAAAACGGCGACCTTTTTCTTGCGAGCATATGGGGAGGACCCCATGAAGACCTCGTGAAAAAGGACATCTTTGTCATCGGCGGTCCCACGCCGTGGGGAAGCGACGCTAAACTGGCCGACCTCATCGTCCGTGATTCCGCGAAAGTCCGTCTCCGCCCTTACTCGGACATCTGGATCGAAACGAACATCACGACTATCGGCGCGATCATGGAGGTTCCCGGGTCACCGGCGCCGATCGGCCCTGTATCGGGGATTATCGGCATGGTGACTTTCTGGATGATGCAGGCGGACGCATGCCGGATCCTCGCCCGTGACGGAATCGCCCTTCAGGTGGAGGGCGATGAACCCACATTGCCCGACACTGCCGAATGGGTCGACCTCAACTCACCGCTCATGGACGATTATTTCGATGCGGTCATGAACCAGATCGAAATGATCGGTTCCGAGATTGGAGGTATCAGAGAGATAGCGCGTATGGCGGTAGATTCGGTTCTTTCCGGCGGAAAAGTCTACTGTTACAGCAAGTACCGCAACTCGCTATCCGTGGAAGGGCAGACGCGACGCGGAGGCCTCGCCCTGACCAGGGGTCTTCACCGGTTCGATGGTTCGGAAAAGGATATCGGTAAACTCGAATCGTACGGTGAGGAATTCAGGGGCTCAAAGAACGACCTCGTCATCATGGGTCTCTTTCAGCCGGATGATCCCATAGACCTCGAGTGCCTTGACCTGTTCAGAAAGCTGAAGATGAAAGTGGTATCAATGGGCCCGATGACACGTGAAATCACTGTTACCGGGGAACGGACAGTTCCCAGAGAAACCGACGTTCATGTGGGCAGGATGTGCGACACTTACGGGCGGTTTGCCATACCGGGCTTCAACCGTAAGGTTTGCCCGACTTCGGGGGCGCTCCTGAACCAGATATTCTGGGCGACCTGCATGGAGATCACCGAGGAGATCATCCGCCGCACCGGCAATGTTCCGGGGATTTTCTTCTCCGCTGCAATCAAGGGCGGAACCGAGCATATGAACCGGGTGAGGGAAATCGCGAAAGAACGTGGATATTGAACTCCCCATCCTGTTCATAGTGTTGAGATTCTGCATACCCGTATAAGCTGAAAGTGAACGGGGGAAAAATCCATTGAGGATTATGCACAGCAGAATAAATACTTTAATGAAGGAACGAGGAATGAACCGCCGTGAACTTCTTGCGCTCATACCGATCAGCCTTGCCGGTTATGTCCATGCAGCGACGGAATCCGGATGCCCCGGCATGTGCCGGGAGAACGTGCCTCCGGTGGGGGCTGAACCACTCTCCGCCAGATACATCGGGAAGGTCTGTGACATGCTCCGGTGGATACGGGGGACGCAGTCCGAAAATCTCCTTGAAGCGGCCCATGTGATTGCCCGGACATACCGGAACGGCAGTGTGTGCTGGGCACAGTGGGACATGGGTCACAGCACGACAATGGATGTCTTCCCCGGCCGTGATGGCGAGCCGGAGATCTTCACCCAGGGATACGACCGTACCCGGTGGAAACAGGGCGACCTTCTGCTCGTCAATATCTGCGGTGATCTTCCGATCGAAGAAGCCGACCAGAAAGGACTGTTCATTATCGGAGGCCCCGCTCCCTGGGGTGGCGATGCAAAGGGGAGTGAAGACCTCATTGACAGCATAGGGAAAGTTAAAGTCCGCCCTTATGCCGACCTGTGGATCGAGACGAACATTACAACTCTCGGCGCGGTCATGAATGTTCCGGGCATGCCCGCCCCCTTCGGTCCTGTGTCCGGTGCTCTCGGTATGGTGACATACTGGATGATGCTCGCCGATGCCTGCCGCGTTCTCGCCCGGGAGGGATTGTCGGCACCGGTGAAAGGCGACACCCCTGAGCTTATGGATCAAAATATCCCCTGGGCCTGTCTCGATGCGCCGCTCATGGACGATTATTTCGACGAGGTTATACGCCAGATCGGTCTCATCGGCGCAGAGCTCGGTGCACTGCGCGAAATGGCGCGTACGGCGGTCGATTCGGTGCTTGCGGGCGGCAAAGTGTTCGTCTACAGCCGATACGCCATGGGACTTTCAGCCGAGGCGTCCTACCGGCGCGGCGGTATGCTCCTGACACGGGGGCTCTATGACGAAAAGGGAGAAATCGGTGCGCATTTTGGTGTTTCCGATTTCACCGGAACGAAAAATGACACAGTGATCATGGGGCTCGCGAAACCCGACGATGAGGTGGACCTCAGGCACTTCGACACATTCAGGAAACGGGGTATGAAAATCGCCGCGATCGGGCCATCGACCCGTAACCTCGCAGTCCCCGAAGGCCGGACAATCCCGAAAGAGGCCGACCTCTATTCGGGGAACATGTGCGATACGACCGGGATGTTCGCCGTGAAAGGCTTTCCCCGGAAAATTTGCCCGACCTCGGGCGTCCTCCTCAACCAGATGTTCTGGGCATTTTCGATGGAAGTCGCGAGTGAAATCATCCGCCGCACCGGCGATGTTCCGGCGATACTGTTCTCCGGGGCGCTCAAATGGGGAATGGAGCACAATCGCCGTATGGAACAGCTCTACGCCCGGCGTGGGTATTGAACTCCCGCAAGAACCGTTGATACGAAAGGATGAGGCATGAAACGACGTGAACTCCTAACAATCATACCACTCGGTTTTGCAGGATACGTCCATGCAGTCACGACACCCGAAATACAGGGTATGTACTCTCCCGCCCCGTCACCGGAGGACAATGGGCCGCTTTCCATCAGGTATACCCGAAAGGTGCGGGATATGCTCCGGTGGATACGGGAGACGCAGGCTGAAAACCTCCTCGAGGCCTCGCATACGGTTGCACGGACGGTCACGACCGGCGGCACCTGCTGGTGTATATGGGATATGGGACACAGCGCGACGATGGATGTGTACCCGGGCAGGAACGGCGAGCCGGAAATCTTCACACAGGGTTATGACCGTGACAAATCACGGCAGGGTGACCTGCTTTTGACCAACCTCGGAGAATACCCGCCGTTCGATGATGTGACCGCCAAAAACATTGTTGTCATCGGCGGCCCCACCCCGTGGAGCGGAGATGCAAAGGGCAGCGAGTTCCTCCTGGACAGGATACAGAAAATGGTTGTCCGTCCCTATGCGCACCTGTGGATTGAAACGAATATCACCACAGTCGGTGCCGTGATGAGCCTGCCGGGCATGCCGGCACCCATGGGCCCGGTGTCAGGTGTCATCGGTATGACGACATACTGGATGATACTCGCCGATGCCTGCCGCGTTCTCGCCCGGGATGGATTATCAGTCCCGGTGAAAGGCGACGATCCCCCTCTTGAGGGTGCCAGCGTTCCCTGGGTATCGCTCGATGCACCGCTCATGGACGATTATTACGACGATATCATACGGCAGATCGAGCTCATCGGCGCGGAACTCGGTGCAGTCCGGGAGATGGCACGGATGGCGGTTGATTCAGTGCTTGCGGGTGGAAAGGTGTTCGTTTACAGCAGGTATCAAATGGGACTTTGCATCGAAGCCTCGTACCGCCGCGGCGGGATGCTTCTGACACGGGGTCTGTACGACGACGGAGGCAAAGTGGGTGCTGCTTTCAGCGATTTTACGGGCACCGATAAAGACACAGTTATCATGGGGCTTGCGAAACCGGACGACGAAATCGACCTGAAATACCTCGACCTGTTCAGGAGTCGCAAAATGAAGGTCGCCTCTCTCGGCCCTGCGACACGAAACTTCGCCGTTCCCGAAGGCCGGACGATTCCGAAGGAAACTGATGTCCATGCTGGCGGCATGTGCGATACGTACGGTCTGTTTGCTGTGCCGGGTTTCACCCGTAACGTGTGCCCCACATCCGGTGTGCTCCTGAACCAGCTCTTCTGGGCGATATGCATGGAAACTGCCGAAGAAATCATGAGGCGCACAGGCGATACACCCGCAGTGCTGTTCTCCTCGGCCCTCAAATGGGGACGCTCACACAACCGCAGCATGGAGGCCCTCTATGCCCGCCGGGGGTATTGAGCGTTCCATTGGTAGTGGATTTCGAGGACCGTTATCCGCGTCCTGACGGTATGAAATTGTCATCGATTCGCCCCACGACGGCGAAGGGAGGCAGATGTACCTCATCGACATCGAGGGGATTGCGGGGGGAAAGAGATTCTATTGAGGAAAAAAATAAATGGTTATTCTTCCCGGTATTCCGAGGGTATTTGATCAGATATTGATTGTTTGAATCTGTTTAAGTGGGTATGGGGCACCATCTCATGATGTTGTAATATTCCGACGATTATCCCTTCGTTGATATTTAAAACTGACGAGCCAGCGACAATGCTTTTTTTCAAAATCCTATAACGGGAACGGTTATAAAAGTCGATAATTTCCTTTTCTTTCAAGACAGAAGATGCGAATGCATCGGCTTTTTTTTCTTCGGTTGTTGTAACTTGTTTTGATTTCTCTTCATCTATGAAAAATAAATTTTTATCATTAAGATGAAAAAGAATATGTCCGATTTCATGGGCTATTGTGAACCAAAAATTATCAACCCTGTCATACCTGCATGTGTACACTATGACTGGATTTGAGTTAATAATGAATGAAGCTCCGTCTGTGTATGTTTTTTGAAGATGCCTCAAAACAAAGAATTTAACACCTGTTTCGGTGAGTTCATCAAGAAAATGTTTTATGCCATTTTCTTTATTGGAAAAAACATGTATTCTTTTTGAGAGAATCTGAAGTCTTTCTTTATCGTAGTTTTTACCATGATAATTTTCTGCGATGTTTCTTGCCCGCCGGTACCATGTCAAGGCATAATACTGATTGTAATTACTATAGGACTCAGATTTTCGAAAATTCGGGAGCGACTGGTTTTCAAGAAAAGAAAAATCAATGTGAGGCACCCCCCAAAATATTTTTACTTCCCTGATGAGTTCTTGAGTTGTTTTTGTAGTGTGTATCCAACCTCTTCTCTGTAGCTCTTTTATCGGCATATGCCTGTAAATATCGGCTTTTGTCTCTATTTCGCTGCCAGAGTAAGTTTTACCGGATATTCTGAGCCTGTAATTTGTATCCAGATTAACCCAATACTGTGGAGATTGTCCGAATATTCTACTGAATAATTGAGCGGTTTCGATTGTTATCGATTGTTTATTGTTCATTATTTTGCTTATTGTCTTTTCAGTTAAACCGGTAATCTCCGAAAAATCAACCTGTGACCATCCCCTGTATTCAAGCTCTTCTTCAAGGAACTCACCCGGTCCGACAATGATATAAGGCGTATAGCTCATAATTAATCACCATAATGTTGAGACAGCTCACAAATATATATTTTCCCGATTGTCTTCTCTTCGTTTTTCCATTCAATCTCGAATTCTAGCCGCCATTTAAGCGTTACCCTTAGGGAATATCGGTTTTTATAACCCTGTAATTTTTCAAAGTGCAAAGGAGGTACCATCAAC
>Ga0315284_10014232_pt1 | contig 11333 bp, 12 predicted proteins | sample YL17G09_16_MG_FD_203696 | JGI IMG/M metagenome (GOLD analysis project Ga0315284, IMG submission 203696) | Sediment microbial communities from Yellowstone Lake, YNP, Wyoming, USA - YL17G09_16 | ecosystem: Environmental > Aquatic > Freshwater > Lake > Sediment | place: USA: Wyoming | collected...
AATTTACATCATTTTTATTTTTAAAAACTTTATTTTTATAAAAATGACATTCTTTTGGTTGTTCAAAGTATAAGGCATTTTTACAATCAGTATTATTTTTACATTCATCAAGACATTCTTTAACATTTGATGTATCAATCTCTTTTATTTTATTTTTGAAATCAAAATTATAATGATTTTTATTTTTAAAATAATGAATAGAATTATTTTGTGTTTCATAATCATTAAAATCATTCTCATAATTTGTTTTTTTAAATCTTTTAACATTATATTTATCCAACATTTCTTGGTCTATTTTTTTATTAAATTGGTCTGTATTAAATAAAAAACATTTATTTTTATTACCAGTGTATATAAACCCTTCATAATTTTTTTCAAGAGCATATTTGGTACATAATTGTTTATTTTTATGTTTCATTATTTCTTTTTTATTTTCTAAGGAAAATTTATTGGTATCAAATAAATAGTTATTAATTTCGTTATTATGATAATCAATTACAATTCTTTTTTTATTATGTTTATCATATTCCATACTTAATTTAATAATATATTTTTTATAAAGAAATAATAATTATCTATTTAAAATATATGCTTACAATTTATCAGCGCACTGAATTAATTATAGGAACAATATTATTTACTTTATTTTATTTTTTGGTTCTTTATTTTAGTAATAAGGAAAATTTATCGTATTATGATGTAATTGTAACAACAATCGCATTTTTCTTAATAATGTATATTAGATATTTTTTTATTAATTATTATATATTTCAATCTCAAAATTTTTCATCTAATAATATAGTAAATGAATAATATATTTTTATATTTAGGAATTCAAGTTGTTATACTTATTTTACAATTATTTAACTCAACTAAATTAGTTTTGTTTCAATATTATGAGCTTTTATTGGGTTCTTTATTTATAATCGTCTTTTTCGGTATATTCGGTTCAATATTAACACTACAACCAGAGTTACAAAGTTATTCAATTATATTTGCCGCTTTTTATTCAGTCTGGTATTATATGACAAAAAAAATAACAAATCTAATTAATAGTGATTCAAATGGTGTTATTTATTATTCTTAAAAATATTTTTCTTAGTAATATGTAATGAATTACTTAAATTTATCTTCTATACAGAAAGTAGATATAGGTATAACTAGTTTATTATTTTGTTTATTTATGACCATTATTCGACCTTTAATTATAGATTCTTCAATAAATAGTAGAAATATTATTGCATATACTTTGTTATTTTTTGCCACATTGGGTTTAACAACTATTTTTACAAATTCTTTATCATTTAGTAATATGTTTTATAAAATTAATATGAATAATAAGGAATAATAAGGAATAATAAGTAATAATAAGATATAATAAAATGAAATAACATTAATAATATGAAATAACAAGAATAATATTAAAAACAATAATTAAAAATGAAGAATATACTTATAAAATAATTATAAATATATTTAATATAATAAATCAAATGAAAGTTATAGAAATAAATACTTTTCAAGAATATATAAATCTTATTAATGATAATAATCATATTATATTAAATGTTTCGGCAAAATGGTGCAAACCTTGCATAGCCATTAAAAATGAAATAGATGCAAACATGAAAAATTTAAATATAAAAAATTTTATTTTTGGTAAAATTGATTTTGATATAATATATGAAGACGAGGAATTTAATAATTATTTAACAATTAAGAAAATACCTTACTTTTGTATAATTAAAAATAAAATTATAGAAAATGAAATTGTTTCACATAAAATTAAAGAAATAATTGATTTTATTGATAATAATATAGGTAATATAGATAATTTTGAATTAAATAATGATTTTTAAGTATAATAAATTATAAATTTAAAAATTTAAAAAAATATATTTTTGATATATAAGTATGTCAAATGATCCAGAATTATTTAAGTCTAAAAAAAAAAAATCGAATAGAAATTCTAAAAAAAAAGAATATCTAGATATGTTAGATGATTTTAATTTAGATAAAAATAATGATAATTATGATAAAAGTGTAAGTACTTATAATAAAAATTTTAAATATTTATCAAATAAAGAAAAAGATATTTTTGAAAATAAGTTTTCAGTTCCTAAAAATGAATCTCAAAAAAGATTTCTAAAATATTTAAATTCTGAGAATTATAAAATTCTTATTGCTTCCGGTCCTGCAGGAACAGGAAAAACATTATTTTCAATTGAACAAGGTGTTAAAAATTTTTTATTAGAAAAATATGAAAAGATTATATTAACAAGACCATCGGTATCAGTTGACGAAGATTTGGGTTATTTACCGGGAACATTGGAAGAAAAAATGGCTCCTTGGGTACGACCAATATATGATGTATTATATAATTTTATTACTCCGAAAGAAGTAGAACAATTGATAGTCGATAAAATAATTGAAATTTGTCCATTAGGTTTTATGCGTGGTCGCACATTTAAGAATTCATGGATTATTGCGGATGAAATGCAAAATAGTACAATTGCACAAATGAAAATGCTTTTAACAAGAATTGGAGAAAATACAAGATTAGTTATAACTGGAGATTTAGAACAAAATGATATGAAATATGAAATGAATGGTTTAGAAGATTTTTTAAATAAAATGAAAGGACGTCGTTCAGATAGTATTAATAGTATTGAATTTAATAAATCTGATATTGAACGTGAAAATGTCGTAAGAGAAGTAATTGATATTTACAGAGCAGAAGAAATTCCTTATCAATATAAAATAAATGATAATACCAATAATAATAGCAATAATAATAGTAATAAAAATAGTAACGATAATAGTGATGAGAATAATGAAGATGAAAATAATGATGCTGATGATGATAATGATGACAATAAATAAATATTAAATAAAATGTTATTGTAGAATTCTTTATTAAATATATAATATAAATATATTATATGTTTAGAAAAACTAATAAAAATTGGAATTCTTCAGAACTTCGTTCTTCTGCATTCCAGTCAAATAACTCCGCTAACGCTCCATTATCTGCCTGTAATACTTATGAATTTACATTTGATTTTAATAAAAAAAATGAACATAAAATAAAAAGATTAAATAAAAATGAACTACTAGATGTTATTATTATAGGTGGAGGGGCTTCAGGAATTGCAGCAGCAAATTATTTACAACAAAATGGTAAAAAAGTAATCATTTTAGAAGCACGTAATAGAATTGGTGGAAGAATTCATGATGCAAATATAAAAGGTTTCGGAAAAATACCTCTTGGTGCAGCATGGCTACATTATAAACAAAATGCTTGGAAAAACTATGATATTAAAACTCATATGTTAAAAGAATTATTAGATAAATGTGATGTTAAATATGTTAAATCTGATGGATTAAAAAATAAAGAAAACATCCCTATTTATGATAGTGATGGAAATTTATTTATTAATAAAGAAGCAATGAAAATATTAAGTAATCTTCCAAAATTAATATGCAGTGAATGTAAAAAAAATCCTGAAATGATACTTTCTGAATGCATAAAAAAAATATTAAAAAAAAAATATAATCTACAAGAAGATATAATAAATGCTTTTATAAATAGAGCAACAGAACATTGTAGTTTGAACGCGGATTTAATGAGATGTAAGAATTATGATTGCTGGGAACCAAATGGTGATATAGTTGTTGATGGTTATGGTAAATTAATAAAAAAATTAGCAACTAATATTAAAATAAAATTAAATTCTGAAGTAATAAAAATAGTTCAAGAAAATATTGTTATAGTCACTACAAAAGATAATAAAATATATAAATCAAAATATTTAATTTTAACGATTCCATTAGGTGTTTTAAAAAAAGGTATTATAGATTTTTCTCCCCCTTTACCAAAAGAAAAAATCGATTCTTTAAAAAATATATATACTGGATTACATGAGAAAATATATTTAAGTTTTCCTTACAAATTTTGGGATTCCAAGATTCATGTTTTTCATTATGCGGATAACAAGCATAGAGGTTTATGCACACAATGGCAAAACTTACCAATTAAAACAGATAAAAATATACTTTATACTAACTTATCGGGTCCTGAAGAAAAATATGTTCATAAAAGTGATGAAGAATTAAAAGATATTTCTATGAAACATTTAAAAAAAATATTTGGAAACAATATTCCGGATCCTTTAGATATTTATGTTACAAGATGGAAATTAGATCCATATACTATGGGAGCAGCTCATTCACAGCCAAATTTAAATGGTACAATGAATGACTTTAAAATAATTGGAAAACCTTTTCATAAAATATTTTTTGCAGGAGTATCTACATCAGAAAGTGTGACTGAAACAGTTGAAGCAGCTATATTAACAGGTATAAGAGCTTCTAAAGAAATATTATGTTTATAATTATATTTTATCATATATCATAAGTGCATCGTATTTATTTTTTATATATTTATTAAAAATAGGTCGTCCAGATTTGAAAAATATAAATATTTGTTTTTGACGCCATATTTCTTGTTTTTTTATAGAATCATCTATAGAAATAAATGAATTTGAATATATTAATTTAGAATATTTTTTCATTTTTATTGATTATTTATAATTAATAATTAAATTTTATATAATAATTATGATTAATTTATATAAAATATTTTAATATATTTTATATAAAATTTATTAAATATATTTTATATAAAATTTATTAAATATATTAAATATATTTAAACATATTTAAACATATTTAAACATATTTAAACATATTTTAATTAATATTAATATAAATCAACATAATGGCAAATATTAATTTTTATTATATTGAAGATAAAATACTCAATATTTTACAAAATAATATAGGTAAAAAAGTAAGCATTATAAATATTTACAAAGAATTAATTTCAGATAAAAAATATAATTTGAATACTTATAATGAAAAAAATTATTTTGATTATATATTTTTAATTATAATTAGAACATTTAATAATAAAAATGAAAATATAAAAATGAAAGATAATAAGAATGGAACTTTATATTATATTTTATTAAATAAAAATACAAATGATAATAACAATAATATTTATTATGCGAGTGATTCTGATAATGAAAGTAATAATGATAAAAATAGCTTAAATTCCAGTAATTCAGGTATTTTAAATGAAATTCATTCTGATACAGAAACAGATAGCGATGAAAATGATAATTATGCTGATCATACTGATAAATATTATTTTGAAATAAATAATTTTATTGAAAAACAAAAAAATAAAAACGAAAAACATATAATTGATTTTATAATTGATAATGAGCTTGAAGAATATTATTTAGTACAAGATTACAAAGGAAATAATATTTATCATTATTTATGTTTTTATAATGATATAGAACGTTTTAATAAAATTCTAGAAAATATAAAATATACAGATTTATTAGTCAAAAATAATGCTAATTATCAAGTATTAGATTTTATAAATCATAATAGTAATATGAATAAAAATATTAATAAAATCTTATTTAAAGAACTTCAACAAAAAGATAAATTATTAAATGAAGTATTAAATGAATTAAGAGAATTAAAACCAAAAGTAAGTATTTTATATAATGTAATGAATTTAATAAATATTTCATTATGTTTTGGTTTAGGATTAGGTTTTTTATATAATAAATTTATTTAAATTTTGAATTTTATAATTTTATACATTAGATAAATTATCTTCTTTAAAATTCAATAATTCATCTAAATATTTATTATTATGTTCATTTTTTAGATTATCAATCATTTCTGATTGCAAAGGTTCGCGTTTATATAGTTTGATGAAATCATCTTTAAACTTATTTAGTATTTTTTGCGCTTCTTCTTGTAAGTGAATATTGTCTTTCATTTTTTGTTCTACTTCGTAATTGATATTATTCATTTCAATTAAAATTTCTTGCGGTTTTTCTAAATACCATTTATGTCTAAATGCATCTGTTGGAGTTAATTCATCCAAAATTTCTGGTTTTGTAATATCGTGCATTATTTCTAAACGCTCTTTATTTTGTGTAAAAGTTTTTTTGAATTCTTCGATAATATCATTATCAATATTAGGACTAATTTCCATTAATCTATCAAATTCTTTTTTATAATTTTTTAACATATCAGTTGGATTTGGTCTTTCTGCAGGAGCTTGAGATAATTCTGTCTTAACATCTCTATAAAACTTATCCCAGTTTATACCACACATTCGATGACTTTCATTTAATTCGTTTACTTTTAAAAATTGTTGAATTGTGGTTAATATACCAGCAAAAATACTTAATGAACCAATAATCATTTGAGCATATCCCTGATATTCTGTTGGTAGTCTTTCTTGAGCAAAACTAGCTGTACCAGTAACAGTTGATAATATAATTACTGGAATGGTAAAATAAGTAGTCATTGTATTATATTTTTCATTTGATTTATTATGTAACCATCTATAGCACATTGCTTTATCCGCCCATTCTACAAGAACTTTTTCATGATCTTGTGACCATTCGGAATGATTATCTACTTTTAATATTTTTTTAATATATTTTTCGTTTGAATTATTATTTGAATTATTATTTGAATTATTATTTGAATTATTATTTGAATTATTATTTGAATTATCTAAATTATTTTCAATATTAACACTCATTATATATATAATAAATATTAAAAATTAAAATTATAGATAAAAAATATTAATTCTTTAATGTAAATATATGAATATAAATAAAAAATACATTGATAATAATATATTTTTTAAAAAAATTAATGAAGTTATGTTAGAAATTCAAAAAGTATTTTTTGAAATTAATGAACAAATGAATAATGTATATAAAATATATCTAAGTTTAATGAATGATAATAAAGATAATAAAGATAAATTAAGTTTATACGGATTAGATACATTAAATTTTCAATCAAATTTATTTAAAACGCAGTATGAAAATTGTGATTATATGTATAAAATGTTAAATAACCGCATTTATGGAGATTATTTTAAATTATATAAAATAATAATCAATACATGTATTAGTTCTAATATTGATGATCAAAAATTTTTATCTTTTATAAATAATGAACATAATATAGCAATTTATAAAGATTTAGACCAAACTAAAGTATATACAGATAAGGAATTATTTAATATATATGAATTAATAAATCAATTTATTACATTATTAAGTGAATATATAAAATCAAAAGAAATGATAGATAATAAACATAAAAATTTAATAAAAAATGGATTTAAAATAAATAGTTTTGCATATTCATATAATCAGAAGATTGATTTATTAAAATCTCAATTAGAATTATACTTAAATTATATAGATTTTTATAATCATATGCATCTAAAATATTTTAATAAAATCAAAATTCGTGCGGACAATTTATTAAAAGATATTAATAATGATATTATATTTGAAAAAAATAGTTTAGTAAATGAATTTACTATGTTTAATTTGGATGATAAATAATTATAAATCTTTAAAAATATAAAAGATAATTTTACGTATCTATGGAATTTTTTTATATCATTTAAGTATTATTAAAATAATTTTTATTATTATTTTAATATTTTATATATATAACGTAATAATATGGATATAAATAAAAAATATAATGATAATAATATATTTTTTAAAAAAATTAGCGAAATTATAATAGATATTCAAAAAAATTTTTTTGAAATTAATGAAAAAATAAAAAATATAGATAAAATATATCAAAATTTAATAAATGAGAATAAAGATAATAAGGATAAATTAAGTTTATTTGGATTAGATACATTATATTTTCAATCAAAATTATTTAAAACTCAGTATGAAAATTGTAATTATACTTATAAAATATTAAATAATCGTATTTACGGAGATTATTTTAAATTATATAAAATAATAATTAATACATGTATAAGTTTTAATATTGATGATCCAATTTTTTTATCTTTTATACATAGTAATCATAATATAGCAATTTATAAAGATTTGGAACAAACTAAAGTATATAATGATAAGGAATTATTTAATATATATGAATTAATTAATCAACTTATTACATTATTAAGTGAATATATAAAATCAAAAGAAATAATAGATAATAAACATAAAAAGTTAATCAAAAATGGATTTAAAATAAATAGTTTGGCATATTCTTATAATCAGAAGATTGATTTATTAAAATTACAATTAGAATTATATTTAAACTATTTAGATTTTTATAATCAAATGCATCTAAAATATTTTAATAAACTTAATATTGACACAAATGATTTATTAAAAGATGTTAATGATGAAATTATATTTGACCAAAATGATTTATCAAATGAACTTACTATTTCTAATTTAAATAATTTAAATCATCAAGAATATGAAAATAATATTATAGATAAAGATAGTTTAATTAAATATATTCCTGATGAACATATACCTAAAATAAATATTACTAATCAGATTATTCCAAATGAGGTTATTCTTAATCAAATTATATTGGAAGAAATTATTCCTAATGAGGTTGTTGCTATAGAAAATGTAGTTGAAGAAATTATTCCTAATGAGGTTGTTACTATAGAAAATGTAGTTGAAGAAATTATTCCTAATGAGGTTGTCACTATAGAAAATGTAGTTGAAGAAATTATTCCAGACGAAGTTATTGCTATAGAAAATGTAGTTAAAGAAATTATTCCAGACGAAGTTATTGCTATAGAAAATGTAGTTGAAGAAATTATTCCAGATGAAGTTATTGCTACTGAAATTATAGTAGAAGAAGTTATTTCTAGTGAAGTTGTTGCTACTGAGACTGTTTTAGAAGAAATTATTCCTAACGAAGTTGTTGCTACTGAAATTGTATTAGAAGAAGTTGTACCAAGTGAAGTTGTTGCTACTGAGACTGTTTTAGAAGAAATTATTACTAACGAAGTTGTTGCTACTGAAATTGTATTAGAAGAAGTTGTTCCAAGTGAAGTTATTACTACTGAAATTATAGTAGAAGAAAATATAACTAGTGAAGTTATTACTGCTGAAAATGTAGTTGAAGAAAATATTTCTATTGAGGTTGTTCCTGCTGAAAATGTGATTGAAGAAGTTGTTCCAAGTGAAGTTATTCCTACTGAAATTATAGTAGAAGAAGTTGTTTCTAATGAAGTTATTCCTACTGAAATTATAGTAGAAGAAATTGTTTTAAGTGAGGTTGTTCCTGCTGAAAATGTAGTTGAAAAAAATATTTATAATGAAGTTATTCCTACTGAAATTATAGTAGAAGAAATTGTTTTAAGTGAGGTTGTTCCTGCTGAAAATATAGTTGAAGAAAATATTTCTAATGAAGTTATTCCTACTGAAATTATAGTAGAAGAAATTGTTTTAAGTGAGGTTGTTCCTGCTGAAAATGTAGTTGAAGAAAATATTTCTAGTGAGGTTATTCCTAATGAAATTGTAATTGAAGAAATTGTTTCAGGTGAAGTTGTTCCTAATGAAATTGTAATTGAAGAAATTGTTTCAAGTGAAGTTGTTCCTAATGAAATTGTAATTGAAGAAAATATTTCTAGTGAGATTATTACAGATAAAAATATATCAGAAATAATTATAAATAGTGTAATAACAACTATAGAAGATAATGAAAATAAAATATAAATAAATTATAAATTATAAAATAAAAATATAAATAAAATGTTTAAACACTTTTTGGAAATAAATATTTCTTAAATTTAGCCATTTGACTATATGTATTAGATACAGTCACTTCAGATGTATGACAATTATCTGCGATTTCTTTCTTTGTAAATCCTAAATTATAATTCTGTGATATTAAATAAATACAACCAACTGCTATTGATTTAGGATTATTTTCTTGACATATACCTAATTTATCAACTAATAACGCAACTTTATTAGCGATCTCTATATATCTTTCATCAATTTCTAATACAACACAAAAACGTTCAATTAAATCTTTTGAATCAATAGGACGCATTTTTTTAACATAATCTTTATCTTTTTGATACATTAATTCAGCAAATTCATTGCATCCTTTAGATAATTTTTTAGATTTAACACCAAATAATTTAGCTACTTCTTCATTACTTCGAATCATATTATTATCTTTTAATGCATTAAAAAAACAAGCAGCAATTAAACATTCCCGTGAAGTACCTCTTTTAATATAATCCTTACTTACTATTTTATACATCTTCATTGTAGAGTCAATAATAGATTGAGGAACATTATCAATATTAGCTTTTTGCGCGATTTTATTTAAAATAGCAATTAAACTTTTTTCTTTGTATGTTAAACCATTCCAACTATTTAATTTTCTATAAATTTCAAATCCTCTTCCTAATATAACGGTACTCAATGTAGAATCAGAAATAATTTGATTCGTTGGCATACCACATCTATTTGGATCACTCGAACGTTTATTATCATCATTCCCATAAAATCTCCATTCCGCATTCCTGTCAATTATATGATCATTTTCCGTTCCACATAATGTACATGTTATCATATCATTATCTGATATTAGACAATTTTCTTCCAAACAATATACACATATTTCCTTTTCTTTAATTTGATTTTTTTCAGATAATTTCGTTTCATTTATATTTGTTTGTTCTTTTTCATTATCATTTTCTTTTTTATATTCATATCCCTTTTCCTTTTTAAAAGAAGCATCAATTTCTTTGTATATATTCCAAAATTCTTGATTCATTACATATATCTTTAAGTAGTTTTCCTTTAAGTCATTTTAATTTTTAATATATTTCATTTTTTAATTATTTATTAAAAAAAGAATTAAAAATATATAATATAATAGTAATGAAATCTAAAAATATATTAGGTGGTTATATTTCAAACCCAATAAAACAAGTGGAAGTTTTTATAAGTTTAATTATTTTAGGATATTTTGGAGTTAAAATTATATATGGTATATTTTTTAAATTTTACCCTCAAAAATATTATTATAGAAATATTGAAATAAATTCGAATAGTAATAATTTAATAGACAAAGAAAAAGAAAAAAAATTATTTGATTTTTTAAAAGATATTGCTAAAAAAAATGGATTAGATGAAAATACTATACCAACAGCAATTTCTGAAAACTCTTCAAATGAAAATGTTCAAAAATTAGTTTTAAATGCATATATGCCGGGTATGTGGAATAATGAAATAACTGATTTTGTAATTACAATAATATTATCACTCATTATTTTTGTTTATACAAGCTTACCTAATAGAAGTATGATTTCAGAAGAAGGTAATTTAAATCCCGCATTATTATTTGGCTTTGTACTAGGATTAGGTTATCCTCCAATTAATAATACATTGAGCCCTTTATTAATGAATGTT
>Ga0315284_10014233_pt1 | contig 11333 bp, 7 predicted proteins | sample YL17G09_16_MG_FD_203696 | JGI IMG/M metagenome (GOLD analysis project Ga0315284, IMG submission 203696) | Sediment microbial communities from Yellowstone Lake, YNP, Wyoming, USA - YL17G09_16 | ecosystem: Environmental > Aquatic > Freshwater > Lake > Sediment | place: USA: Wyoming | collected...
CACCGGGATCGAGGAATACCGGGGGTCCTGTTTGAGATAGCGGCAGACGCGAATCCCATCGATCTTCGGCAGGATCAGGTCCAGGAAGATGTAAGAAGGCAGGTGCTGGCGCACCTTATCCAAGGCCTCTAGGCCATTGCTGGCCCTTACCACCTCGTAGCCCTCCGCAGTCAGGGTATCGGAGAGGAGCTCTACGAAGAAACGGTCATCATCTACTACCAGGACTTTCTTTGCCAAGCAAATCTCCTCTTTCCAGCCGCTCGAGGCGAGCCAGCAAATCCTTTTGCGCCTCTTCCAGGCGATTCAACTCCTCTTTGGTCGGGAGGGTCATTTTGTCCAAGGTTCGCTTCAGGATTTCGCCCAATCGCTTTTCCAGGTCCGTCTTGTTCTTCTCCAGCCTTTCTCGAAGTTCTTTGACAAACTGGTTCCCCTCCTCTTTGCTCAACTCTCCCTGCTCGATGAGATCATTCACGATCTCCTTGACCTTATCCTCCTTAAGGGTCACTATCCCTAAACCTGCCAGGGCCGCCTTACGCAATAGCTCTAACATGTGGACCCTCCTCTGTATCGAAACCCCAAGAAACCTCACTTCTCCTTCGAGAGTAACCGCTTGATGATCGCCGGGACCGATTCTAAGGCCTGATCGATCTTTCCACGATCCTTCCCTGACCCTTCCGCCAGATCGGGCTTGCCCCCACCTTTGCCTCCGGTAATCTGAGCGATCTCATTGACAAGGGTCCCGGCATGGAGCCCCAAACGGTTGGAGCCGGAAGTACCGACAATCCAGTGGACTCGATCATCGACGGCTGCCGCCAGTATGACGGCCCCCTCCCCCATCTTATCCCGGATGAGATCCGATAAGTTCCTCAATTCGCGGGGCCCCATAAAATCGACCCTTCCGGATATCACCTCAATGCCTTCGATGGTCTTCTTCTCCCTCAAGAGTTCAGCTCTCTTTTGCAGGGCCAGATGATTCTGGATTCGGTTCAACTCCCCTTCTTTCTCTTTGAGGGATTCCATCAATCGGTCGATTCGGGGCAAAACATCCGAAGGCTTCACCTTGAGCTTACCCGCAATCTCCCTGATCAGTTCGTCTTGATTCTGCGAAAGATCCCAGGCCGCCTTTCCTGCCACCGCCTCAATACGACGGATCCCGGCGGCCACGCCTCCTTCGCTAACGATCCGAAACAATCCTAATTCTCCGCTGGCCCGCACATGGGTCCCTCCGCAGAGCTCCATACTGACCCCGGGGATGGTTACCACCCGCACCGCCTCGCCATATTTCTCATCGAAGATGGCTATCGCGCCCTGTTTCAGAGCCTCCTCCAGGGGCTTCTCCTCCAACGATAACGAAATGTCGGAGCGGATATAGGTATTGGCAAGCTCCTCGATCCTTCTCAACTCCCGGTCCGTAAGGGGGGAGAAATGGGAAAAGTCAAAGCGCAACCGATCAGGGGCCACGAGCGATCCCGATTGCTGGACATGGTCCCCCAATACTTGACGGAGAGCCGCATGCAGGATGTGAGTGGCAGTGTGGTGGTTCGCGTTCGATTGCCTCCTCGTCTCGTCCACCTGGCAAAAGACCCCGTCCCCTACGCAGAACTTTCCCGATTTTATCTGGCAGCGATGGAGGATATGTCCTTTGATCGAGGCAGTTGTATCCAGGACCTCCGCCTTCCCCTCTCCCGAAGAGATCCATCCTCGATCCCCCACCTGGCCGCCCGATTCGGGATAGAAGGGCGTGCGATCCAGAAAGATATCCACATCAGCAGGAGATCCTGCCTCCTCGATCGGCTTCCCTCCCTGAAGTAGGGCCAACACCGTTGCCTCCCCCTTCATGGCTTGGTAGCCGATGAATTCAGATTTAGGAACAACCGAGACGTCGCCACCAAGGCTAACACAAATAGCCAAGGCAGCATCCCAGGAGGCTCGACCCCGTTTGCGCTGCCCTTCCATCTCCCTTTCAAAACCGATCTCGTCCAGGCAGATGCCCTTCTCTCCCGCGATCTCGGATAAGAGGTCAAGAGGAAACCCATAGGTATCATAGAACTTGAAGATCTTCTCCCCGGAGAGGACCGCCTCTCCCCTCTCCCTGAGCCGCTCTAAATCTTCCTCCACTAAAGGCAATCCCTGGGAGAGGGTGTGGACAAAGCGCTCCTCCTCATGAAGGGTGAGACGGCTGACATATTGCCTCTTCTCCTCCAGTTCGGGATAGGCATCCTGCATCAGATCGATCACCGTGCCGGTCACCTGGTGGAGGAAGGGTTTCTGAAGTCCTAACATCATTCCATGGCGCAGGCCCCGGCGAAGGATCCTCCGGAGAACATATCCTCGCGACTCATTCGAAGGAATCACCCCATCGGAGATAAGAAAGGTGACCGCCCGTGCATGATCCGCCACAACCCGAAGCGAGATGTCCCCATTCGGGTCTTCTCCATAGCGTTTCTCCGCCATCTCCTCCATCCGAGCAATAATCGGGAAAAGCAGGTCACACTCGAAGTTGCTCTTCGCCCCCTGCAGAACCGCCGACAATCGTTCCAGCCCCATGCCCGTATCGATGCTGGGACGGGGCAGCGGTTTTATGCTGCCGTCGGGAAATCTCTCGTATTGCATAAAAACCAGATTCCAAAGCTCGAGATGCCGATCGCAGTCGCAGCCCACTCGGCAATCTTCCCTACCGCAACCGACCCCCTCTCCCTGATCGATAATGATCTCCGAACAGGGGCCGCAGGGACCCGTGTTCCCCATCGCCCAAAAATTATCTTTCTCCCCCAAACGAATGATCCTCTCCGCAGGAAGGCCGGCGACTTTCTGCCAGAGACCGAAGGCTTCCTCATCCTCCTGGTAAACGGTGGCCCACAAAAGATCTGCAGGAAGACCCAATTCCCGGACGAGAAACTCCCAGCTGAATTCGATAGCCTTCTCCTTAAAATAATCTCCAAAGGAAAAGTTTCCCAACATTTCGAAGAAGGTATGATGGCGCGCCGTCCGGCCCACATTCTCCAAATCGTTATGCTTTCCGCCCGCCCGGACGCATTTCTGACAACTGGACGCCCTCTTGTAGGGGAGTTGTTCGGCCCCAATGAAGACGTCCTTGAATTGCACCATTCCCGCATTGGTAAAAAGGAGGGTAGGATCGTTATGGGGAATCAGGGGGGAGGACTTAACGATGGTGTGGTCGTGCCGGCGGAAGAAGTCCAGAAAGCGACTTCGCGCCGCAGAGCCAGTTAGTTTCATTTATCAATCCTTGAGGCAATCCAGAGTCTTGATGATCATCTCAAAGGGAAATCCTTGTCGCTGCAAGTAACTTCCCACCCTTTGCCTTGCCCGGAGAGATCCTCTACCAAGAGTTGACTTCCACTTAGCCCGCGCGGCTCGAAGGGATAGATCTTCCTCCGGGTAATCAGAGTAGACTTGCTGAATTGCCTCTGCGATATCTTCAATAGATATCCCTCGGTTCAGCAATTCGTTCCGGACCCGCTCCCGGCCCCACAACTTGGTAGGAACCTTCGAATAGGCAAAATCCTGGGCAAACCCCGCGTCATCCAGAAGCTTTTCGTCTTCTAAGAGCCGGATCACTCCTTTAATCTCGGCAGGCGAGAAGCCTTTCCTCTCTAATCCCTTCCGAACTTCTTCGGCGGTCCTGCGGCGAAACGTAAGAAGTCTCAAGGCCTCCCGGCGAGCCTTCGCGAACTTCGAGGAATGATCTCCTCCCCTCTCTTTATCCAGAGAACCTCTCCATCCCTGTGGGCTTCGGCGCCTCCTGCCCCTGCCAGGTCTGATCGGTCAGGGATTCGATGCCCCTCACCTTCAGGGCAAAATCGTCCGGGTTGCTACTTCGAATCAGAGCGTCCTCGTAGGTGATCAGACCCGTTCGGTAGAGCTGCATGAGGGACTGATCAAAGGTCTGCATCTTGTATTGACTTACGCTGGCCGCAATCACCTCCGGGATCTTTCGCGTCTTATCCGGATCGACGATCGCCTCCCGGATGGTTTGGGTTGCGATCATAACCTCCACCGCGGGAACCCTCCCCTTACCGTCCGCTCTGGGAACTAATCTCTGGGAGATGATACCCTTGATCACCGAAGCGATTTGCAGTCGCACCTGTTTCTGCTGGTAAGGGGGGAATACGGAGATGATGCGATGAATGGTTTCCGCCGCATCGATCGTGTGGAGGGTGCTCATCACAAGGTGGCCAGTCTCTGCGGCAATCAGGGCTGTCGAAATGGTATCATAATCCCGCATCTCTCCCACCAAGATGATATCCGGATCCTGCCGCAGTGCCGACCGCAGGGCCGTAGAGAATCCCTCGGTATCGATTCCCACCTCCCGTTGATTGACCAGACACTTCTTATCCCGATGCAGGAATTCGACGGGATCCTCAATGGTAATAATGTGACCGGTTCGATTCGAATTGATATAGTCAATCATGCCTGCCAAGCTGGAGGACTTTCCGCTACCGGTGGTACCCGTCACCAGCAGGAGCCCCCGGGGCTCCGTGGCCAATTTCTCCAGAATCGGAGGCAGATTGAGCTCCTGGATGGTCATGATCTTGAAGGGAATGACCCGAAGCGCGATCGCAACGGTGCTCCTCTGTTGAAATACATTGGCCCGGAATCTTCCTAGTCCCGCCACACTGTATGCAAGGTCCAACTCATTATGCTCCCGAAACTTCTCCTTCTGTTTGTTGTTCATGATGCTGAAGGCCATGGCAATGGTATCTTCAGTAGCCAAGCGGGACTGGTCCATAAGGGGGAACAGGTTCTCATCGATCCTCAGGACCGGCGGACTACCGACCTTCAGGTGCAGGTCGGAGGCCTTTCTCTCCACTGCGATCTTCAATAGATCTTGAAGCTGCGTCGCCATCGCTTATCCTCGTTACCCCCTTCATTCGCCTCGGGAGGCATTCTTCGCTTCCTCTGATTCGCGCAGAGGAAGCATCAATTTCTCGCGAATGCGAGCCTCTATCTCATTTGCCATGGCGAGGTTCTCTTGCAGGAACTTCCGGGTATTCTCCCGTCCCTGACCGATGCGCTCGCCCTTGTAGGAGTACCAGGCGCCACTCTTGGTCAGCACCTCATGAGCTGCCCCCAGATCGATGACCCCGCCCAATCGAGAGATGCCCTCTCCATAGAGAATATCGAACTCGGCCTCTTTGAAAGGCGAGGCCACTTTATTCTTCACGACCTTCACCTTAACTCGGGATCCAACGATCTCTTCCCCTTCCTTGATGGAGGAAATTCGGCGGATGTCCAGCCTCACGGAAGCATAAAACTTCAGTGCCCGCCCTCCGGTTGTAGTTTCTGGATTTCCGAACATGACACCGATCTTTTCCCGAATCTGATTGGTAAAGATCACACAAGTGTTGGACTTGCTGATCCCTGCGGTCAACTTTCGCAAAGCTTGCGACATAAGCCGGGCCTGGAGTCCCATCTGGGGATCGCCCATCTCTCCTTCGATCTCCGCGCGCGGGACTAATGCCGCGACCGAGTCGATGACTATCACGTCGATGGCCCCCGATCTCACGAGCACATCGGTAATCTCCAGGGCCTGTTCCCCGGTATCGGGTTGCGAAATGAGAAGCTCATCCGTGTTAACACCCAATTTGTTTGCATATTTGGCATCCAGAGCATGCTCCACGTCAATAAAGGCCGCCGTCCCCTTCCTCTTTTGTGCCTCCGCGATGACGTGCAAAGCCAGAGTGGTCTTTCCTGAAGCCTCCGGGCCAAAGATCTCGGCAACCCTCCCTCGCGGGATACCTCCCACGCCCAGCGCATAGTCAAGCTCCAACGATCCTGTAGGGATGACCGAAATGGGCAGCAAGGGTCCCCCCGCACCTAATTTCATGATCGACCCCTTCCCGTAGAGCTTCTCAATCTGGGCGATCGCCAAGTCCAGCGTCCGTTCCTTGTTCTTCTCCATGGTTGGGAGGCCTCCCCCTCCTAAAAGGCCGATATTGCTCGGTAAAAGAATTGTGTAGAGTAAATGTAAAGGACTGGTGGGATCTTGTCAACAGAAAAGGGCAGAGGACACACCCTCGCCTGGCAGCGAAAGCGATTTTCCGAGCTCAGGGTCGTCCGATCACGTCATCTGTTCTGAAATGCGCCGGAAGAACTCAGAAGAGATTACGGCAGCGGTAATGCGGGGATCGAACTGAGCACCAGCTTCCTTCTCTAATTCAAGCCTCACTTCCTGGGGGGTGAGAGCCTTTCGATAAGGCCGATCCGAAAGCATGGCATCCACCGCATCGGCAACCGCGACAATTCGGGCTCCCCGCACGATCTCTTCCCCTCGCAACCCGTGCGGAATACCTTTGCCATCGTATCTTTCATGATGGTGCAGTATGACCGGAAGCATCTCCGCCATAAAGGGAACCGGTCCCACGATTTCCACTCCGATTTCTGGATGCCTTTTCATATCGTTCAGTTCTTGAGTGGTTAACTTTCCCTGCTTCCTCAATATCCGGCTTTCCACGCCAATCTTCCCGATATCATGAACCAGGGCGGCCTGCTACAACAACACGATTTGATGGCTGGGGAAATCTACCTGTTCCGCCAAGAGGACAGAAAAATTGGAAACCCTTTCCGAATGCCCGCGGGTGTAATGATCTACCGCGTCAATGGCCGCGATCAAAGCCTTGACGGTTCCATCGTAATGCTTCTGGATATCCATTCTGGCCTTTTCCACCTGCAGGGAAAGATTATCAGTTACCCACTGCAATTCTTGCATCCTGTCCCGGCTCAATTGCCTCTCCAAGCGCTTGGCGACTCCTTTCTCTACTACCTTTTCCACGTCGGACGTATTAAAGGGCTTAATGAGATAATCTAAGGCCCCGTGGCGGATGGCTTCAAGAGCCGTACTAACGGTACCATAAGCAGTAATCATGATCACTTCCAAATCCCGATCCATCTCCTTGACGATCTTAAGAACCTCAATTCCGTCGCGGTCAGGCATTTTGATGTCAAGGATCACCACATCGTACTTTTCCCTAGCGATCATACCGAGGGCCAAATCAGCATCCCCCGCCATGGCCACGTCATAACGCCCCTTCAAGATCATACGGAGAGACTCTCGGGGGCCAAGTTCGTCATCCACTACCAGGACTCGGTTTCTTCCATCCATCGGATCTACTCGCCTCCTCACTTGCGAGAGGTACTATAAATCCCCTCTGCAACGCAGGGGAGATAGATATGAAAGATGATTCCCTTGCCGACTTCGCTGTGGACCTCGATTTTCCCCCCGTGCTCCTCGATGATCTTCTGGCTCAGGGGCAGGCCCAATCCCATGCCGAAGCCTTCCGCGGCACGAAAGGGATCGAAGAGTTTATCAAGATCCTGAGAGGGACCCCCTTGACTCGTATCGCACACCGAAATTCGCACCGAGGGATTCGAGGAAACCCATACCGCCGACTCCGGAAGTTCTCCCTTTCTTACCTCTTCCACTCCCACGACCAATTTCCCTCCCTTAGGCATAGTCCCCGCAGTGTGAGCAACGATGTAGGAGAAGGCCTTGCTCATTTGCTCCTTGTCCGCCTTGATTGTGAAGGAGGTGTTGCAGAAATTCTTGACAATTTCGATTTCTTTCGGGAGGCCCTGTTCCCAGGCCAGAAAGAGACTATTATCAACGATATTCCTCAAATCCTCAAACTCGTACCGAGAATCCAATGGATGGACGAAGGCGATGAGCTTTTCCACCAAATCATTGAGCTTTTCCACCTCTTTGCTGACCGTAGTAGCGAAGAAGTCTTTGAAGTCTTGGTCCCCATATCGCTCCTGCAATAGCTGGGTGAAGGTTCGGATGGCCACCAGCGGGTTTCTGATCTCATGGGCCATGCGGGCCAAAAGCTCATTGAGGATATTCAAGCGATCCGCCCTTTTTCTCTCCTCTTCCAGCTTCTTGCGGGAGGAAATATCCTCAAAAAGGATCACCGATCCCATGGAGTTCTGCGCCTCGTCCGTAAGGGGGTAGGTACTGATCTCCAGCGGCAGCTTGCCCGAGAACAGCGTAATTTCCTCCTTCTTGCGTGTCATCCCGGTCTTCATCGTCTCGAATAAAAGATCTCCCAAGGGGGATGCCAGATGGCGCAAATCCTTGCCCAGCATCTCCGAGGCCCGTCTGCCCAAGATTTCCTCTGCCCGGTAATTAAAGATTGTGATCCTCTCGCATTTATCGATGGTGACCACCCCACTAGACATGTGAGCCAGGATCTTCTGGGAGTAAGTCTTCTGGTAGTGCATTCGGTGGAAGAGGTAGATATCCTGAATGGCCACTGATAGGTGGCTGGCCAAAGTGAAAAGGACTTCCAGTTCCTCATTGCTGAAGGGAATCCCGGTCACTTTCTGGTTCAGGCTCAAAAAACCGATCAGTCTCCCCTTGCTCAGAAGCGGAACGGATATGGCACATTGCAAGATATCCATTTGCCGCTCCAGTCCATGATATTCGGGATCATGGGCCATATCCAGAACTTCTATCTTCCTTAGGATGCGCCCCTCTCGGTTCAACCAGAGAGGGATTTCATCCTCTGTCTTGAATTGCAGATCCGTCACCAGTTCCGGCCTGAGGCCACGCGAGGCCTTGACCCGATACATCCCTCCCTCCTCTAAGAGAAGGATGGAGATCTTACTGATCCGCATGACTTCCACCACACTATCGACAAAAAGATTCAGCAAACGATCCAGGTCGAAACTCGCCGTAAGGGCCTTGGACAATTCTCGCAGGGCCTTTTCCGAAAAAGTGGGAGCCGAATAGGAATATTTATCCTCGGCGCGAGGGAGGCCTCTGGAGGAAACAGCGGGCAACAGGCCTGGTCTGTCGAAGTGCTTTGCTTCCAATAGCCTCTGGCGCTCGAGGCATCGGTAGACGACCCCTTTTAGTTTAATGGAAGAAAGCGGTTCTTGCAGAAAATCGAACATCTCTCCCGTAAGACTTTCTATTTCGTCTTCCGTGGCCTGCTCGGGAAGAATGGCCACCAAATTCACATTCGGCTTTATTTTCTTGATCGCCTTAATCGATTTGGGGACGTCATACTTGAAGGATCCACAATCCAGAAGCACCACATCTGCGGCATAACTCCCTAAATGCTCCACGCAGTCTTCCATGGAAGTGGCGCTGATTACCAAGATATCGAAGGAGAGAATGTCTTTGCATTCCTGGATGATCTCCATCCGATCACTAAGGCAGATAAGGATGTCCATGATTTCCTTCTCCTCTTGTATTGGAGCGTTGAGGATTCCCCACAACTGTCGGGCAACCCTCAAAAATGGGGATTTCCCAAAATCTCTGATCGCACTCCCTGCAACAAAATATGAAGAACGTCAAGATGCATTTCAAGATGCAGCTGCAGGCAGAGAAATCAAGAGGGAAGTCCCCTGTTGCAATTGACTCTCCACCCGAATACTGCCGTGATGTTCTGCTATGATCTTATAACATATTGCCAATCCCAATCCTGTACCTTTTTTCTTGGTCGTAAAAAAGGGATCGAAGATCTTTCCTATTTGATCACCTGGTATTCCATTTCCCGTATCCGATATTTTCAAGATGACCTCATTTTTTTGGTTATTCCCGTTACCGAAGAAAAAGATAGATGCAGTGAGAACGCCGCCCCCTTCCATGGCTTGAACGGCATTGAGAATGACATTCCATAGGGCTTGCTTCAATTCAAAGCGATCTCCCAAGATGCAAGGGGTTGAGGGTTGGTAACCTCTTTCCACCTTGATGTTCTGCTTTTCGATCTGGTTGGACAAGAGAAGCAATATCTCCTCAACGATTTCCTCCAAAGGGAGCTCCTCGAGTTCTGACTGGCTGGAACCTCCCCTGAGATCTAACATCTGCGAGACCAAAAGGTCGATCCGATCTACTTCTTTCAGGGCGATACGAGAGAAGTGGTCCCGGAATTCGGCGTCGCTGTGCCTCTCCGGTAATAGCTGCGCCAGTGTCTTGATAGAAACCAGAGGATTCTTGATTTCATGGGCAATACTGGCGGCGAGGGTACCTATGGAAGCCAGCTTCTCCGCCCTCCACTTTTCTCTCTCCAACTCTTTCACCTCCGTGAGGTCGCTAAAGAGGGCGATGGCGCCCAATAGATCCCCCTGCTCGTTCTGAAGGAGAGACGAAGTGGCTCCGACGGGAAAGGGCTTTCCCGCCTTATTATGAAGCGACAATTCAACACCAGACTGCCCCTCTCCGCTCGCAAGAGTGAAAAGGAGAAGTTGCGCCAATGTTTCTTCCAGGACTCGACAATCCCTTTCCAGGACTTCAGAGACTTTCCATTGAGTCATTTTCTCAGCTGCCCGGTTAAAAGTGGTGATCCTTCCTTCATAATCTACGGTGATGACTCCGCTCTCTAAATTGCGGAGGATATGTTCGAGGTATTCCTTGATGCTGGTCACCTCGGCATAGAGCTGAGCATTCTTGATGGCCACAACCCATTGGTTTGCCAAAGTGGATAGCAATTGCAGGTCTTCTTCGGAAAACGGGTCGCCCGAGAGCTTGGGACCCAAAAGAAGGATGGCCGACAATTCCTTTTGCAGGGCCAGTGGTACCGCGAGATCCGCCTCCAACTTCGCCATCTCCTCCTGGATCTCCTTCTCCTCTGCCGAGGCAAGATCCTCTTCAATTCCTTCGCGCATCAGTACGCCCGGATTGATTTCCAAGCTCCTGACGATTGATGAATTCCTTGGCAGGAAAACACATGGCTCTGATTGCCGAGGCGAATGGTAAGAGCGATGACCCGATCGAGAAAGCCCGGTTCTTGTAGCATTCATCAAGAATAGAGAACCGGCCTCCACCCTCATGTCCACGATGATGGAAGAGAGCAGTTGATCGGCCAACCTTTCCAAATTCAGAACGGAAGTCATGGCCTCGCTCGTTTCTCTCAGGGTCTTGTGATAGTCATAAGCTCCCTTGAAAAAGAAACGATCCACCCACACCTGGACCCGATTTTTCAGGGGTTGAAACGCGATTGCCAGAATGAAGGCTGCAATTGCGGTGACCACGAAGGAAGTGTAGTTCATATAGCTTTTATAAAGATTGTGGATGCTGACGAGGAGAATGAGAAATCCACCTGTGATCAAAGGTAATAAGATTGAATACACCATTCCTCGGCGGAATACAATTTTGATGTCCATGCTACGAAATCGCACAATTGCGTAGGCCTGGCCCACGAAGCCGACCGTGATCAAATAGGAAGAATAGAAAGCCCAAGGCGGAATTTCGATTCCCAAGACAGGAAAGAACGTGAGGCTTCCCCCTGAAAAACCCAATAGCCAGGACCAAAACAGGTATTTCAATTGATTTCTTTTCAAACCTGAAGTCTGACGATACCCTCGTAAGA
>Ga0315284_10014236_pt1 | contig 11331 bp, 10 predicted proteins | sample YL17G09_16_MG_FD_203696 | JGI IMG/M metagenome (GOLD analysis project Ga0315284, IMG submission 203696) | Sediment microbial communities from Yellowstone Lake, YNP, Wyoming, USA - YL17G09_16 | ecosystem: Environmental > Aquatic > Freshwater > Lake > Sediment | place: USA: Wyoming | collected...
CTTGCCCATGCTAAGGCGATCCAGGGAGAAGGCCGGCGGATATTCCTTGCAAAGCGTTTTGGGAGACATGTTAAACCTGCCCTTTTCCGAGGACTCCTTCGATAAGGTAATCTCGGTGACCGCCCTGGAGTTCATCGAGGATGGCGCAGCTGCCGTCCGGGAGCTATTTCGAGTAGTTCAAAAAGGGGGATGTATTGTGGTGGCGACCCTGAATAGCCTCAGTCCCTGGGCCGCGCGCCGGAAGGTGGAGGCCAAGCAAAAGGAAAGCATATTTGAAAAGGTGGTCTTCAGGTCGCCTGATGAATTACGGTCTCTGGCCCCCGTAGACGGTGTGATCCGCACGGCCATCCACTTTCAAAAGGGAGATGACCCAGATGTGGCAGCGACGGTTGAAAGGGAAGGGCGCCGGACGGGGTTGAACACAGGCGCCTTCATAGCTGCGCGCTGGAATAAGAAGATTTGAAAACGTCCGGTCTCACGGGTCCGGGGGAAACATTTTATGCCACGAGGTAGATTGCTCGTACGCATAGGCTGCGCGCAGCAAGGTCGCTTCCTCGAGCCGCCGGCCGATCAACTGCAACCCGATCGGCAGCTTCTCCGAAGAAAACCCGCAGGGGATCGAAATCGCGGGCAAGCCGGAAAGATTCCCGGGAAAGGTTAAACGCAAAAGCGCAACTCGGACGTTCTCTGCCCAACGTCCAATCTTTACCTCGCTCTCTTTGATGCGGGGGGCTACGATGGGAATAGTGGGAACCGCCAGTACATCCACTGATTCCATGGCTTTTTTGAACGAATCCGAGTACTGTTGTCGCCTCTGCAGTGCTTGCAGATAGGTTACAGCCGTCTGGGATGATCGGCTCTGCATGCGCGTCCGCAGGTCTTCCCCGTAATCTCCGGGCCTTTTGCTCAGCCATTTCCAATGAAAAGTCATGGCCTCTGGAAAGATGATGTCGGCCGCAAGATCCACGGTATCTTGAATTCCCTCCAATTTAACTTCCTGGATTTCGGCGCCCATTTTCTCGAGGGTTGAATGGGCCGTCAAGACCCGATACCGAACCTCCCTCTGCAGCCGGTCGAAAAAGTAATGCTTGGGAACACCGACCCGCAAGCCACGTATTCTCTTTAAGGACGATGGAACCGTCGTTTTTCCGCCTCGTCGCAGACTTCGCGGGCCGGGTGCATCCTGTCCGGCAATCGCACTCAGCACCAGCGCTGCGTCCTCCACACATCGGCAAAGCGGACCTACATGATCGAGGCTGAAGGATAGAGGGATGACCCCATGAGTTGGGATGAGGCCAAAGGTTGGCTTCAGTCCCACAATCCCGCAGGCTGCGGCTGGAAGCCGGATGGACCCTCCCGTGTCGGTTCCCAGGGAAGCAAGACATAGGCCAGCGCTTACAGCGGCAGCGCTTCCGCCGCTGGATCCGCCGGATACCCGACTCAGGTCCCAGGGGTTATGCACCGGGCCGTAGTGGGGGTTGACGTTCGTCGCGCCAAAGGCAAATTCATGCAGGTTAGTCTTTCCTAAGAGGATGGTCCCGGCGGCGAGGAGCCGGTCGACTACTGCCGAATTTTCTTTGGGGATAAATCTGCGGAGGATCTTTGACCCGGCAGTAGTCCGGATACCAGCCGTGTAAAATAGGTCCTTTAGGCTGATGGGAATTCCATGGAGGACGCCCCGGTAATGCCCCTTTGATATTTCTTTTTCTGCCCGCCTCGCCTGTTTAAGAGCTAGGTCAGAGGTAACGGTTATGAAAGCGTTTAGGCTTGGCTGAAGGCGGGCGATTCTTTCCAGAAGAGCCTCGGTCAACTCCACAGGAGAAAGTTGACCTTTGCGGATGAGGGGAGCCATATTCGCTATGGTCAGATTTTCGTCATTCAGGAGCTCCATGGACCCTCCATTTTTCGGCACCGAATTTCCTGCTCTAGGGGAGAGAAAGGGTGAAGGAATTATAAGAGAGCCGGAGAGACGCTGTCAAACGAAAAGGCGGGTTGCAAATAATTGATTCTTGTGTTACCTGATAGCAAAAAAGGGGAGGGGTTTAATTCAAAGAAAATTGGAGGGGTCATAAAATGGAGCGAAAGAAAGTCACCGTCCCGGATATTTTGCAGATGAAAAGAGAGGGGAGGAAGATTACCAAAGTCAATCTTCATGACTATCCCACTGCCGTTTTGGCCGACCGGGCGGGAATCGACATCGTCATGATTGGGGACTCGATTGGCATGGTGGTCCTGGGATATGAAAACACCATCCCTGTTACCATGGAAGAGATGATCCATCATGCTAAAGCCGTGGTTCGAGGAGCCAAGCACTGTCTTGTGGTCTGCGATATGCCCTTCATGTCTTACCAGACGAGCATAGATGAAGCGGTATGGAATGCCGGCCGGCTCTTAAAGGAAACAGGGGTTGATGCCATCAAGTTGGAAGGGGGTGCGGATATTCGGGAAAAAGTCGGGGCCATCGTGGGAGCCGGAATTCCGGTCATGGGACACATTGGCCTCCTTCCGCAAAGGGTTTCCTTGATTGGAAAGTACCGGGTACAGGGCAAAGATGTGGCCACGGCCAGAATGATCCTGAAAGATGCGGTGGCCTTAGAAGAGGCTGGGGCCTTCTGTATCGTCCTGGAGAGTGTGACGGCGGAAGTGGCTGGGATCATTACGGGGAAGTTGAGGATTCCTACCCTGGGTGCAGGTTCAGGACCTTCCTTGGATGGGCAGTCGCTCAACCTCTACGATATTCTGGGCCTATCCCTGGGGGTTGTTCCGCGGTTTGCCAAAAAGTATCTCAACCTCGCGGAAGAGGTTACCAGGGTTTTGGCGGAGTACAAGAAAGATGTAGAAGAGGGAAGGTTTCCCGCAGAGGAAAATTATTTCCGCATGGACGAGAAGGAATTAGCGAAGCTGCTCGGTAAGAAAAAAAGAAAATAATTTTTGCTGAGGGCAAATTCTTTTTGATCTACGATTGATGGACTCGTAAAAAGTCCAAATGTATGTTTTTCTGTCATTCCGGCGAAAGCCGGAATCCAGTCTTTTCAAATGGTTATAAATTCACTGGACTCCGGTTTTCACCGGAGAGACGACTTTTTACGAGATCGTCACGATTGGACTTTCCTCATTTTAGGATAAAAATCCATTTCCTTCTGTTAGAAGTGAAATTGTGCTTGAGTAAATCATAGGGATACTTTTTTGAAGGACTGACCCACATAGAAGCAGATATTGAAACTTCAGAAATGCTCCCCTGATACGCAATGGTAAGGTGCCTGGTCTCCGCGGTTTAAATGGGTCATTCTTTGCTTTCAGGCAACCTGATTATCAATCTGAGGAGAAGCAATAAGGTTACTTCTCCTCGAAGGCTTTAACACCGGCCTCGTAAACTCGGCTGATCTCGGTTAGGCCTTCTAATAACCGCCCTGAAGCCGCCAGGGCATCAGCTCGGACCAAGCCGCAAGCAATGGTTGGATCCGCACCCGCTGGGAGGGCCATGGTAGTATGATCAGCAAGGAGACGCCGCTCTGCAGCGCGGCTTAACCCCAGGTAGGGAAGCGCGTCGTACCACAACAAGCGCTCCTCCACTCCGGAAAAAGGCTTGCGTTGCGCAATCATACTGGCGAGTTGCTTACCGAGCTCGCCGGCGCGCTGCAAGGCGGCCTGGAAGTTGAAGCGTGTGGCGGGGCAAGGTTCTATCGCCCGCATCTGCATGATCTGGAGGAAATGATACACAGGTCGCAGGCCGGAGATAAGGCCGTTGCCGGTTCCCCCGGCAATCCCAATACCAAGCGCTGGTAAACCCTGGAGAGGCCCCGAACGGGCATACACCCGGAACATCTTCAAGATGAAATATTTTACCAACCCGCTGGTATCCCACCAATAAACCGGGGTGCCCAAGACTAAAGCACCGCAGCTCAACACTTTCTGACTCAGAAACTCGAAGGCCTGGTCCTCATAGGTACACTGCTGTTTGGTCAAGCACACCCAAGGTAGGCAGTCCTTGCATGCGGCCACGACATGATCGGCCATCTGCACCAATTCGGTGCCGGCACCAGCCTGGGCTGCCCCCTCAAGAGCAGACATTACCAGTTGATTCGTCCGCCCCGTTCGGTTTGGGCTGCCAACAAACCCCAAAACAATCTTATCCGCTTCCATTGGTCATCCTTTCTGAATTTATTCCCAGGGCTCACAGCTCATACTATATATCACTTTTCTCTCCTCTTTTCCATCAGCATTCCTAAATTTCCTTTCACTCTTATTCGCCCCTGCATTTAAAGGGCAATAACGGTTTTTTCAATGGTCACAGGAGTTCACCCCTGGTGTCCTTTTCCCCCCCACCCTAACCCTCCCCCTCGGAGGGGGGAGGGGAGGGTGGGGGTTAGGTTCATATTGTATGCGCCGGGACACTTCAACAGAATTATTCATCGACCCAACTTGGTTTAGGATTGATCTATGAATCACTCCGTTGATACAATGGAACCACTTTAGGCATTCGAGGTTGGGTCTTGTCTGGGAAGGAATCATCATCTTCGCCGCATCTGGTGGCCGATGGAATTCTTCTGGGAGTGTCTGTTTTTTGGGGAACTTCTTTTGCAATCGTGAAAGAAGCGCTGGAAGTCGCTTCGCCGGCCAACTTCCTATTTATCCGATTTTCCATGGCCTGCTTAATCCTTCTGCCAGCGGCCTGGGCCAGGCGGCGGTCCTGGTCTAAGCAACTCCTCTGGCCGGGGGCATGGGTTGGTTTTTTCCTTTTCGGGGCGTTCTTCACCCAGGCCTGGGGACTGGTCTATACCTCGGCCTCCCGAAGCGGTTTTATCACCGGCCTGAGCGTGATCCTGGTGCCTCTGTTTTCCATCATCCTCTTAAGGCAGATGCCGGGCTGGTCGGCCATGCTCGGGGCGGGAGTGGCTTTTTTTGGCCTTTACCTCCTTGCTTCTGGAGATCAGGCCCAGGGACTGCCATTCAACCTTGGGGATATGCTGACCCTCGTTTGTGCCGTTTTTTGGGCTGGCCACATCCTTGCTCTCGGCCGCTATTCACCCGGGGCTGATACTTTCTGGCTGACTTTCATACAACTATTGACGGCTGGCATCGGGAGTTTCACCGGGGCAGGGTTATCGGGGACCTTATCCTTGGCTCTTCCGGGGGAAGTATACGGGGCAGCACTCTACCTGGCTATCTCCTGTACGATCCTGGCCTACCTGGGCCAGACCTGGGCCCAGGCCCGTACCACTCCGACAAGGACGGCCATCATCCTGACCATGGAGCCCGTCTTCGCCGCTCTTTTCGCCTGGTGGTGGCTGGGTGAGCGGTTGGGCTTATGGGGTTGGGTCGGAGCCGGGTTGATCCTTGGCGGGATTCTTTCCGCCGAGCTGAAGCCGAATGGGGCATTAAGGCCAGCCCCATCGGTACAGATCAAGGGGAGAGTTATAAAGCGGCGAGTTCTTCATCCCTGATGTCAGAGATGAACATGTAACCGGCCGTGTGAGTGATCATCAGCTCCGGCTTGGCCTGCATGGCTACTGCCTGGGGAGTGACTCCACAGGCCCAGAACACCGGGATATCACCCGTTTCCATCTGGGGCTTATCCCCCCAGTTCATTTTTTTCAAATTTGATATGCCGATTTTCTTAGGATCCCCAATATGAACGGGAGCGCCGTGGGTTGCTGGAAAGCGCGAAGTGACCTGGACCGCTCGCACGACCAGATGCTCGGGGATGGGCCGCATGGAGACAACCATGGGGCCGGAAAAAATACCGGCCGGCTTACATTGAACGTTCGTAATGTATACAGGGACACCCGTGCCATGCTGGATATGCCTTAGCGGAATGTTAGCGTTGAGCAACGCATTTTCGAAGGTGTAGCTGCAGCCGATGAGAAAGGCCACTAAGTCCTGGCGCCAATATTCTTTGATGTTTTCCACTTCCGCAACATATTTCCCCTTTTTATAGATGCGATAGCGGGGGATGTCCGTGCGCACATCCGCTCCCTTGGCGATCTGAGAGAGAATGGGATTGCCCGGTTCGGTGACCTCCAGAACCGGACAGGGTTTGGGATTCCTCTGGCAAAAGAGGAGAAAGTCGAAAGCGAGGCTTTGGGGAAGAATGGCCAAGTTGGCCTGGGCGTATCCGCGGGCCAACCCCGCGGTATGGCCATCCCATTTGCCGTCCCGGATGAGTTTACGAACCTGCCGAGGAGCGAGTTTTTTCACCTGATCTCTCTTCATTTTCTTCACCTTACCTTTCCTTTCCGAGAATTCTCAAAATAGAACCACAGAGGCCACAGCGCGGCAGAGCCGCAACCAAAAGAATAATTTTTGCTTCGAGCCACGCCCAATCCCAGAAATCCCCCCCAACCCCCCTTTAGCGAAAGGGGGGTTGGGGGGGATTTCAGAGGCTGGTTTTTTCCAAACCAATTTTGATGAACTCGTAAAAAGTCGCAATTCCATAGAATTCGTCATTCCGGCGAAAGCCGGAATCCAGTTATTTCAAGATGTTCTGGACCCCGGCTTTCGCCGGGGTGACGCTCCAAGAGACTTTTTACGACTCCATCAATTTTGATGATCTCGTAAAAAGTCGTCACTCCGGTGGAAACCGGAGTCCAGAGAATTTTTAAGTATTTGAAATAACTGGATTCCGGCTTTCGCCGGAATGACAGAAAAACATACATTTGGACTTTTTACGGGTTCATCAATTTTGCTTAACAAAATTTCAAGATTTTGAACGTTAGTAGTAAAAGACCTTTGCGCAAAAACAAATGGTCGAAATTGCGAAAAGGTTTAAATAGGCCTTTTCCTCTTTTCCCCCTGTATTCTCGGTGAACTCTGTGGTTTCGTAGGTTTGTTCTCCAGTTTTCATAAACCCAGGTATGCTTTCTTGATCATATCGGTCTGGAGCAGATCGGCAGATTTCCCTTCCATGATGATTCGGCCAGTCTGAAGTACATAGGCATAATGGGCAATTTCTAAAGCTTCCTGAACGTTCTGCTCCACCAGAAGAATGGTAAGCCCTTCCTCCTTGTTGACCCTCTGGATCATCTCGAAAATCTCTGTGATCAGCTTGGGCATAATTCCCATGGAAGGCTCGTCGAGCAACAGAAGCTTGGGCTTGGACATGAGTCCCCGCGCGATGGCCAGCATTTGCTGCTCCCCTCCGCTGAGGGTCCCAGCCCGTTGATTTTTCCGGTTTTCCAAGACTGGAAAGAGTTGGAAGATATTCTTCAGGGTGGCTTCCCGATGGGCCAAAGATTTTTTGGTGTAAGCCCCCAGGGTGAGATTCTGCATGACGGTCAGCCGGGCAAAGAGACGCCTGCCCTCCGGCACGTGGGCAATGCCCATCTCCACCACCCGGTGAGGAGGAATCTGATCCACACGCTGGTTTTCGAAAGAGATAGACCCTTCGTCGGGATGGAGGACGCTGGAGATGGCTTTCAGAATGGTACTCTTCCCGGCCCCATTAGCCCCGATAATGGAGACGATTTGCCCCGGTTCCACCTTGAAAGAGACCTCATGAAGGGCCGGGACTTCGTCGTAGGATACTTTAATGTGCTCGACGCGAAGCATGGTATTTGTCTCCCAGGTAGGCCTTGATCACTTCTTCATTATTGCTGACTTTTTCCGGCACGTCTTCGGCAATTTTTTTCCCATATTCCAGAACCACCACCCGGTGGGAAATGGGCATGATCACTTCCATGACATGCTCTACCAAGAACAAGGTTATTTTTTGCTCGTGCAGCTTATGGATCAGTTCCAGAGCATCCTGGGTCTCCTTCTGGGTCAATCCGGCCATGGCTTCGTCCAGCATCAGCAGGCGCGGCTTGGTCATCAGGCTGCGAGCAATCTCCAGTCTTTTTTTATCGGCGATGGTGAGACTTCCTCCTAACATATCCCTTTTCTCCGTCAGTCCGGTAAAATTCAAGGTCTCCATGGCTTCCTGATGAACCTTTCGCGTGTTCAAACTGCGGACGAACCCGCCCACCATCAGATTCTCCAAGACGGTCATGTCCTTGAATATCTTCACCACCTGGAAGGTCCGGGCAATGCCCAGCTGGCAGACGCGGTCTGGCGGTAGGGAAGTGATATCCTGGCCGGCAAAGGTCACCCTGCCGGCGTTGGGGGGATAAAACCCAGCGATACAATTGAAGAGGGTCGTCTTGCCCGCGCCGTTGGGGCCGATCAGGCCGATGATCTCCCCCTCCTGAATCTCGACGCTCACGCGGTCGCAGGCGACTAATCCACCGAATCGTTTCGTCAAATCATTGACCTGTAAAAGAGCCATGAGTATCCATCTCCTACCGGAATTTCTTTAGCATCCCCATCAAACCTTCAGGTTGAAACCTGGCGATGAGGACGATCAATCCGCCGTAGATCATCAGGTCGATCGCTTTCCCTCCGCCCCCCAAATAGGTGCGCGTATACTCCGAAAGGGAGACCAGGACCACGGATCCCAGGAAAGGCCCCCAGACGGATGCTACGCCCCCGAGAATCGCCACCAGGCAGATCAGGATCGAGAGCATAAGGGGCAGAACGCTTTCCGGATCGATGAACAGGATGTATTGGGCGTAGAAAGTTCCGGCGACGGCTGTGAAGAAAGCGCTGATCGCCAGGGCGATGCTTTTGTATTTAGGGACGTTGATGCCCAGGGCCCGGGAAGCGTCCAGGTCGCCTTTGATAGCCCGAAAATAAAAACCTAACCAGGATTTTTCGATCAGGTAGGTCACCAAGAAAACGATCGCGGTGATGCCCAGGGCGATATAGTAATAGGGAACCTTGGTGCTATGAAATTCAAAATTGGTAAAGGACTCATCCAAGATGGGCAGATAGAGGCCCACAGCCCCTCCGCCGCCCTTCCAGTTGACCATGGAAATCTGGGCGATCTCCCCTATGGCGATGGTGGCAATGGCGAAATAGTGGCCAGCCAGGCGGAAACAGGGGTAACCGATAATCAGCGACAAACCTGCGGCCAGGCCCGCACCGGCCAGCATTCCCAGCCATGGCGAAAGGCCCCATTTCATCAGCAGGAGGGAGGAGGTGTAAGCGCCCGCTCCAAAATAGACGGCATGGCCGAGAGAGACCTGCCCGGCGTATCCCCCGATGAGGTTCCAGGATTGGGCCAGCGTGGCATAGAGAAAGATCATGATCATGATGTGCTGAGGAAAGGGGAGAGTAAAGATGGCCGGAAAAAGAAGGAGGAACACGGCCGTTGCCGCGAACAACAGGATTTTCCACCAGTTTCTTTTTTGCGAATTCATGGAAGAACTCTCTTCTTTTGGAATCAGTAACGGCCCCACAGGCCTTGGGGTCGGATAAAGACCACAGCCAGGTAGAGCACGTAAACTGAGAGGTATTTGAAAGCCGGATCGATGAGCAGCCCGCCGAAAGCTTCAACGAGCCCAATGACTACGCCCGCGATAAAAGAACCGGGAATACTGCCAAATCCACCCAAAGCCACAGCCACATAGGCAATCAGACCAAACGTGAACCCGACTTCCGGGAAGATGTAGAAAAAGTTGGCCAGGAGAACTCCGGCTACGCCCACACAGGCCGAGCCAATGCCCCATCCTATGGCGAAGATGCGGTTGCTGTTGATGCCCATCAGGGAGGCTGCCTCCCGGTCTTCGCTGGCCGCCTGAAGGGCCAACCCGATCTCAGTCTTGTTGATGAACCAGTAAAGGAAGACAAAGCCAATGACGGACATGATGGCCGCAGCCAGTTGGGGAAAGCCGACAAAAATTTGGCCGGCGGCGATGCGCCCGGCCAAAAGAGGGTTCTGGATCGAGCGGTAGTTAGCTGTCCAGAGAAATTGGGCCATACTGTGCAAGAATATGCCGAGACCGAAGGTGGCGAAGATCTGGGCCAGGAAGGTGGTGTAAAGAATTCCCTTGATGATAAAAAAGTAGGTGGCGATTCCCAACAGAAAGAGTAAAACGGCCCCCAGGGGGAGAGATAAAAGCGGATCGAGACCGAAGAGCGTATACATCCAGAAGGCCAGAAACATGCTCAACATCATGAACTGGCCGTGGGCGAAGTTGACGATCTCCATCAGCCCCCAAATCAGGCAAAGGCCAACCGCCACCAGGGCGTAGAGGCAGCCCATGAGCAAACCGCTGATCAATGTCTGGAGGATGATTTCCGAAGTGAACATGGAAGTCCTTTTCTGAAGAACCGGGGGCAGGATCAAACCCGCCCCCGGAGACGAGGAAAAAAATCTTACTTTCTCTCAGACCACTTGGGCAGGGGGTACACCAGATCTTTTACCGCAACTTCGTAAGGCCACACCAGCCGCCATTTCCCATCATGCACCTGAAGCATCAGGGAAACCGCCTTTATATTCTGCCCAGTGTTGGGGTCAAATTCAATCCCCTCCCAGGAGCAGATGCATTGCTCGGGGGGAAGCTTGGTGGCCAGGAGGGCCTGGCGGATGGCCTCGGGGTTGGTGGAGCCGGCGCGGTTAATGGCATCGGCCAAGGCAATCACGCCCATGAAGTTACGAGCCGAGTTGGTGTTCAGGTCTACGCCGAAGCGCTGCTTGTAAAGGTCGTTCACCTGCTTGACCAAAACCTTTCTTTCTCCCATATCCACGGAGAATTCATCCCTTTGTAAGATGTAATCGGATTTCTTCCCCAGGGCCTCCAAGAAAGCGGGCTCCCGATAGCCTCCATCATTCCAGATCATCGGGGGGTTGTAATCCATCTCGTGGAAGGTCTTCATGAATAAGATTCCGTCGGCTGTGTAGGAAGCCTGCAGGAGCATATGGGTATCCCGTTCCACCATCTTGAGTTTCTGCACTTCACTGGTCAAGCTGGTGGAGCGCGCCGGGTAAGCAATCTCGGTAAGGACGTTGAGGCCCTGCTTTTTTGCGTGCTCCATTCCGAAACGGGCTGCATCCACTCCCCAAAGGGTGTTCTCGTGAAGCACAGCAATGTTTCGAATCTTCCCCCCTTTCTTCTTTTCCACGTCGGGGATGAAGCGGTTCCACATGAAATCGCGGAACCAGATCTCATCATCCTGGGTGACCCGGAAGAAATACTTGAACCCCCTCTTGATCAGCGTGGGAGCAATGGCATCGGCGTCGAGGAAGGGGATTTTACGCCGTTCCGCAGCCTGGGAGGCCGGAGCGGTCACCCCACTGATGTAGCAACCCATTAAAGAGACTACCTTCTCCTGCGTGATTAAACGCTCGGCTTCGCCCATGGCCTTGTCAGGGATATTTTGATGGTCGGCAAAAAGCATCTTCAACTTCGCGCCCTTTAGATTGGGCAGGCCTTCCGTCTTGGCCAGGGGAAGGTTCAAATCAAACTTCCCGTTGACAATCTCCATGGCTAACTTGGCCCCCTGAACACATTC
>Ga0315284_10014238_pt1 | contig 11330 bp, 14 predicted proteins | sample YL17G09_16_MG_FD_203696 | JGI IMG/M metagenome (GOLD analysis project Ga0315284, IMG submission 203696) | Sediment microbial communities from Yellowstone Lake, YNP, Wyoming, USA - YL17G09_16 | ecosystem: Environmental > Aquatic > Freshwater > Lake > Sediment | place: USA: Wyoming | collected...
ATCACGTGTGGGCCGAGAGTCCTCCTGCTCGATGAGCCGAGCGCCGGGCTCGATCCGCGCACTCAGCAATGGCTGATGGAGCTCCTGGGCGTTCTGCACGAGCACGGCATCACGCTCGTCATCTCCAGCCATGACCTCAGCTTCGTCGCGGATACAGCCGACCGCGCGCTGATTCTGTCTGAGGATCACCGAATCGTTTACGACGGTCAGGTGCCGGATGCGCTCGCGGATCTGGACATGCTCGCGTCGGCGAACCTCATACACGTGCACGCCCACATCCACGACGGCGTGATGCACGAGCACCCGCACCTGCACGAGATGTGGCACGACCACCTGCACGAGAGGTAGGAATCTCCCTCTCCCCTTGGGAGAGGGACGGGGTGAGGGATCAGGGGATACGGTCCGCCTAGGACACGGGGCCGTGCAGGGATCGTATCAGGTCTCGTCCCCGCGATCCGCCCAGCGCGACCGATGACGCCAGAGCCGCCTTGAGCAGATCAATGCCGATGAAGGGCACGATTCCGAGCTGCCAGGCGCTCCCGATGCATGCATGGATGGGCGTTCGGTTCGCAACCGCCAGCCACGCGGCGAACCACGACGCTCCGAAGAGGTAGATTCCGGCAATGCCGCCGATCCCACCGCACCATGACGCTATCCTTAGACGGCTCTGCAGTCGCTCGAAGACCCATCCCGCGAGGAACGCTCCCGGGACGAAGCCGATGAGGTACCCGGCGGTCGGACCCGCGAACGCGATCGGGCCGCTCTTGAATTCCGCGAATACCCGCAGCCCCATCGCGCCCATTGCCAGATACTGGAGCTGGCTGAGCGCGCCCCATCTGCTGCCGAGGACTAGGCCGGACAGAATCACCGCGAATACCTGGAGCGTCACCGGAATCGGTGTGAACCACACTCTAAACCACACTTGTGCGCACGCCGCCGTAACGACCGCGAACAAGCACGCCGTGAGCACGCGCATTCCCACGCGGGTCTCCGATGCGCCGATCCATCGTCTGATGCTTTCCATCCAAGCCCTCCTGCATCATGCCGTCAGGCACAGCCTTGCCCGCATGATACTCGAAGGCGAGAGGGGATGTCAACCGGACTCTGAACAAGATGGACAGGATGGATAGGATACAGCGATACTCGATACTCGATTCTCGATACTCGATGCGGGACGGATTTCGGATTGGGGAATCAGCCGCTGATGGACGCGGATAGACCGTAGGGGCCGGTCGCCGCTCGCCCGCCGTAGCTTGAGCGAAGGCAGGTCCCGGCCCTGTTCATCGGCAGGCAGACCAGCGATTTGTGCTATAATGAAAATGGTGATGACTATGAAACTAGACCGAATCACAGTTGATCCGAATATCTGCTTCGGCAAGCCCTGCATCCGCGGCCTGCGGATACCGGTTCATCTCATCGTAGACCTGGTCGCTGCTGGGAAGACCGCCGCGGAGATCGTGGGCGACTACCCGGAGCTCGAGCCTGAGGACGTCAAACAGGCGCTGGAGTATGCCGCGGAACTGACGCGCGAGAAGGTCGTCTCTGTCTGATGAGATTCCTGCTCGACATGGGGATTTCCCCCAAGGTTCTGGGTGTGCTCAGGTCGCTCGGGCACGACGCGATCAGATGCTCGGAGGTCGGGCTTTACGGGCGTCTGACCGAGATATCCTCGCACACGCGCAGGCCGAGGATCGGATACTCATCTCCACCGATCTCGACTTCGCGAACCTCGCCGTTGCTTGCCGACAGCCCTGTCCCGGTCTGGTACTCCTGAGACTGGACAACCCCTCAGCAGAGGTCATGTGCGTTCGCCTGCAGGTCGCGCTTTCCGCGCTTGCGGAAGACGAGATCGCGGGATCGGTGGTCGTCATCCAGCGCAGCAAGCTCCGCACGCGGAAGCTCTGAGCCCCACCCGGCGAGTTTACCCCTCGACCTCTTGTCCATCGTCCCGGATTGCCCACTCCCCCAAAATGCGGTACAGCACGTGTGGAGACGGCCACGGACGCGAGAACCGAGGAACCGGACAAGCTGGTAAAGCGCACGGTGGACGCGGATATGGTATAATGGCTCTGCGAGAAGCCGGTTTACCGGGCGAGGTGGCATACCATGACAACCGTCCACGCGAAGTTCATAGGCGATGATGCCGTCGTGCCGAGAGCGGACCTCGAACGGCTGGTCGAGATCGCGCGGCGCATCGAGGAGATTGATCTGCAGACGGACGATACCCCCGCATTGGGCATCGCATTCCTCGCTGAGCAAGGCGGAGCGTTCGACTGGCTTGCGGAGGACGAGGATCTGTACTCGGTGGATGACCTCAAGGTGCGCTACCGATGAAGCGCGGCACCGTCGTCCTCACTCCTTTCCCCTTTACCGACCTCTCGGGCCGCAAGGTGCGTCCGGCAGTGGTCGTTTCACGGTCCGATCAGCCTGGGAACGATGTCACGCTCGCATTTGTGACCTCGCACCGCGGACAGCCTCCCACGGAGACGGAGCTTCTGATAGACGCGTCCGATCCCGACTTTGCGCAGACCGGGCTCAAGGTGGATTCTGTCGTCAAGTGCGACAAGCTCGTGACCTTGGAGTCTTCGATTCTGCTGGGGGAGTTGGGCGAGTTGTCGGGGGATCTCCTCGCACGGATGGACGACAGACTCCGGCACGCCCTGGAGCTCTGACGGTTCAGATCCCAGACGGCGAGATCACCTTCACCCAGGTCCTGGAGGCGGAAGTGGTCGGGGCTTAGGAAGCGGCTTACGGGGGATGGACCGACGCGTCCACCCCGATTCTGAAACGATGGAGCGGCTTTTCTGTGGTTGGAGCACGGGACAGGAATCTCCGCAGTGGTGATGTTCACGAGGACTTGGGCTTGCTTCTGCTCAAGGCGGTTGCGTTAGTCGCCCCTATTCCTCGGACTGAGGACGTGGGAGCTGACGCGCTTGCGACTCTGCTCCGTCCGGAAGGCGCGAGGGAACTAGTGGCGGAGGATTCGTTTCTGGTCCAGGTCAAAGCGCCTTCAGTGCAAAGCATCAAGTATTCCACAACTCATGCGGTGCGCTGGCTAACCCGTTTGGAAATCCCCTTCTTCATCGCGAGCATTGACGTATCTACGTCCTCGATAGCTCTCTATCCGGCACATCGCATTTCACAGGTACTGCTCGAAGGGGCATACCGGGAGATGCACCTTCACCTCGACCGCGTAGACGAGGGCGCATCGCCGCCGGACGTCCGGTATGTCAACCTCGGACCTCCTGCGCTGACCTGGTCGACCTCCGACCTTCGATCGAGAGACTTCTCTATGCGGGCGTACGCCATCTTGAAATCCCACATCTCCCATCAGCGGCGGAACATCCAGCTCCGTAGCATCGGCCGCTATGACATCATCCGGTGGGACGAGAATCAACCGCCCACCTGCGAGGCGGGAACCATGACAATACTAGGCTCCCAAGGAAACCGGAGCATCCTCGAATCGACCGTACCGCCGCTAGGCGCTCTCATCCTGGAGATGGTCTCTGCGAAACGGTACGAAGATCTGCCCGTCATAGCGTCATTCATGGAGATGTTGCGCAGGCAGGGCGTAGACCCCGACCCGGGCGGCACGCTGATGCAGATGGCACTTCTCCTGGCTGACGGCAACGGGATCAGCGAAGAAGATATCGTCTATCTCCGATCTCTGGGCATCCCGGGGCAGCTCAACTTGACTGGCACTAGAATCACTGATTCGGCGCTCGCATACGTACCACCCACTACGGAATTCCTTAGCCTTGCCCGGACACAGGTCTCAGACCCTGGGATGAAGCTTGTACGGCGACTGTCTGGCCTGAAGCGGCTGAATGTGTCGGGGACAAACGTCACAGATGTGGGCGTCAGGATGCTTGAGTCGTTGCCCGGACTGGAGTGGCTGAACGTGGCGGGAACGAGGGTCACTGAGGCCGGGACAGGGCGCTTGCAGGAGATGTTGCCTTCGTTGACTATCGTCAGATAGAGCAGGTTTTCGGCGGCCTGCAAGGCCGCGGCGGCTTCTTCGCACACGCCCTGGAACACGTGCACCGAGTAGCCGGGCAGAGAGGCCTGGCGCTCGTTCTCTAGGCCCTGCGTCCATCCGGGCTGTTAGCAGGATGCCGACGCGACCGAGGAATGTCCTGCCATCAGCTTCCGCGACTTTGCACTCCTCCTCCCGTCCTCCCTCAACGAAAACCGCTCGCGGATGGCGAAAGCGTATGAGGGAGGGGTGCTCGCTCAGCGTTCAGAGTTCACCGTTCAGCGTTCCCGGTATCCGGCATCCGGTATCGAGCATCGAGTATCCAGTATCGAGCATGTAGGCATGAAAAAAGCCCGCCACGCATGATGGCTGGCGGGCTTCGTGCCATTGGGACTATCCCGAGGCACAGCTAAAGGAGAAAGAGGGTTGTCTTTCCGTATTTGGTATGCTGCAAGATTCGTACCAATCCTCCGTGATGCGGCACAAATCACGCACAAATACCGGGGTTTCGCCCGGTGACTGGGTATGAATGAAAGGGATACCGAATCTGCGTAGTGCTGTCAGAGGTGGAAGATGGAAGAGAACAGGCCCGAGGCGCAGCGCCCCGAGAACAGATACCGCCCCACGCATTCTCCGCGCACATGGCGTGCGTGCTGCCTTGTTCCGACGATCGCTGTGGCCCTTGTGCTGATAGTTGCGTTCAGCGCGAGTCTACTCAGCCCGGTGACTCGCTTTGCCAGGAGCACGAGAACCGCGCCCGACGGCGAGACCGCCGTGGGGAACCGCCAGGCGTTCATCCGGTTCGGACGCGGCTACTTCGCCGTAGCCGATAAAGCCGACCGGGAGAGCGAAAGGGCCTTCAAGATGCTGGAGTCCACGGTGAAGGGCGCCGGATCCCTGAATCAGGTGCACGACGCGTTCCGAAAAGCCGCCGAAGCCAACGCCCAGGCGAGCGAGGAGTTCAAGGCGCTCGATGTGCCTTCGAGTCTCGAATCGCGGTCGAAGATACGCAGGTCGCTGGGGCTGTTGTCCGATGCGTACGACGGTCGTCGGCGCATCTGCGAGATGATGGCATCCTGGAACGGCGATGTGGATGACCGGGAGTTGACCGCCAGATACCGCACCGCAGCCGAGGACGTGAACCGCCTGACCATAGAGGGGCTGAAGTACCTGGGCGAGGCGGCAGGGGACAACCAGCTTACGAGGGAGGATGTGCAGAAGTTCGTCCCGCCCGCGCCGACCAGCGCCGCGATGCTCGATCCATCGCCATGGAGACAATGAAGGAGTATGGGAGAGTGGGAGTGCGGAGTGTGGCAGGTCGGGGACGGAGAGATCAGGCGGCGGATGGAAACTCGAATTCAAGCGCGAAGTCGTCCCCGCACCGGCGAACCCTCAGCTTCGACACGTTGAGCGCCTGTGCCATCAGTTCGATCCCGATGCCCTCAACGGGCGTCTTCGCGTCGCGTCCGCCGACGATCTTCGGCGCGATGAAAACGATCCCTCGGTCCACGAGCCCGGATGCGATCATCGAAGCCGCCAGCTCGCCGCCGCCTTCGAGGAGCACGCTGTTCACGCCCATCTTCGCGAGTTCCGACATGAGATACGACAGGTCAATCCGCCCCTCGATGTCTCGCACGCCGAGCACCTTGACCCCGGCGTTCCACAACGCGTCGAGCCGTTCCTCCGGGGCATTCCGCTTGGTCACGACGATAGTGGGCGCATCCGAACCGAGCACTTTCGCGTCAGGAGGTATCGAGGCATTGCCGTCCACGATGACTCGCAGGGGATTCGCTCCGCCTCGAATCCCGCGAACCGTCAGCTCGGGGTCATCGGCCAGAACGGTGCCTATTCCGACAAGAACCGCATCGTGCGTGGATCGGAGGCGATGGGCTTCCCGCCGCGATCGCTCGCACGAAACCCAGCGCGAATCGCCTGTCCGAGTCGCGATCTTGCCGTCGAGGGTCATGGCCGCCTTCCAGAGCACGAACGGCAGGCCGGTGGTCACCCGCTTGGTGTAGGCGCGGTTCAGCTCCCCGGCCTCGGACTCCATCATGCCGACTCGGACTTCGATCCCCGCGCCGCGGAGAATCTCGATCCCCTTGCCGCAGACCTGGGGGTTCGGGTCCTGCATCGCGGCGTAGACGCATCGGACGCCCGAGCGGATGACCGCGTCCGTGCACGGAGGAGTCCTCCCTTCGTGGCAGCACGGCTCGAGGGTGACGTAGAGGTCCGCGCCCTTGGCGGAATCGCCCGCTCGATCGAGCGCGAAAACCTCGGCGTGGGGATCTCCGGCCTTGGGATGGTATCCCTCGCCGACGATCCTGCCGTCACGAACGACAACAGCCCCTACCATCGGGTTGGGGCTGGTTCTCCCGCGCTTTGCGAGCGCGAGCGCCCGCTTCATGAAAGCTTCATTCGACATTGCCGTCTTCTTCACACCGCTGGTCAAGGTTCTGAAGGATCCGTTTTCGCTCCTCGCCGTAGACGAATCCGATCTCGCGGAGATCGAAAAGCGCGATGATGATAAGCATGACCGCGAGCACGAAGCACGTGATCCAGTAGACCATCACCGCGAGCGGCCCGTAACGCCAGACCCACGTGTCTCCGACCAGCACCATCACGGGAATGGCTATCATGAGCGAGGCCGACGCGATCCGGAGCGCCTTCTGAAACCGGGTGCGTTCGGTAGTACCGGCGCGCCAGCCCCGAATCTCCACGCTCAGAATGGCGATCACGGCGAGTATACAAGCGATCAGGATCACGCGCAGGATCATGTTATGTCCTCGGAGAGTCCAGGGTCTCAGGTTTCAGGTTTCAGGTTGCAGGTTGCAGGTTGCAGGTTGCAGGTTTCGGGTCACGGGTGGTCAGGCCCGTTGGACGGGCGCTCCCAACCTGAGACTTGAAACCTGAAACCTGCAACTTGAGACTTGAGACCTGAAGCTCTGAAACCGCCCCTATGGGCCGCAGCGTTTGCGCAACTCCGCTATCGCATCCTCGATGCCGTTGTCGAAAACGAACGAGCCGGCGATCAGGAGATTCGCGCCGGCGTCGGTGACCAGCTTGCTGGTTTCGAGGTTGATGCCTCCGTCCACGGCAATGTCAATCTCGCGCCCGGACTCGTTCACCAGCTTCCGGGCTTCGCATATCTTCGCGAGCATCGAGTGGATGAACTCCTGGCCGCCGAATCCCGGGTTCACCGTCATGATGAGCAGCTCGTCAATGTCACCGAGGACGTCCTTCACGGAGCAGAGCGGCGTCGAGGGATTCAGCGCGACCCCTGCGCCGACGCCGAGCTCCCGTATCTGCTGAATCGTCCTGTGCAGGTGCCTGCACGCTTCGGCATGGACGACGATGGCATTGCACCCGGCTTGCGCGAACTCACAGATCATATGCTCCGGCTTCTCGATCATGAGGTGGCCGATGAGCGGCAGATGCGTCTTGTCCCGCAGGCTTCGGACGACCGCCGGCCCGAAGGTGATGTTCGGCACGAACCGGCCGTCCATCACGTCCAGGTGGATGCTGTCGGATCCCGCGGCGGTGAGCCTTCGCACATCGCGCTCCAGATTGCTGAAGTCCGCCGACAGAATGGAGGGTGATATCTTCACCGCCACTTCCGGTCCTCCTTGAGCAGCTTGTCGTCAATGTAGATGCGTATCGTAATCTTGTCGCCGACGCCCTGCACGGTTTGCTCCACTGGGTCGCCCGGATGCATTATATCAGAATAGACGGTCGTCTCGCCGTATTCATCCTGGACGATGATGTCTACCTTCTGGTCCTGCGGTCCCTGAGGCACCTTGAACTTCACCTTGAACGATCTGGTCTGTCCGCCGGCGCTGTACTGCTCCTGGTTGAAGGTGCTCTCATCGGGCTTCGGCCCCAGGCTGAAGACCAGGTTGACCGGCTCTCCGCGATCCAGGCGCGTCCCCGAAGTCGGAGTCTGCTTGATCACATTCCCCGCGGGGATCTTGTCATCATAGTCCTGAGTGATCTCGCCGACGTTGAGTCCGGCGTCCACGACCTTGGTCTTGGCGTCATCCAGCGCGAGCTTCACAACGTTCGGAGTCGTGCTGAACCTCGAGCCCCTGCTGACCCATACGTCTATCGTCTTGCCTGCTTTGATGCTTCTGCCGGCGGGCGGATTCATGTAGTAGATCGCGCCGGCGGGGTAATCTTCGCTGAACTGCTCCGTGCGCACGGAGATCTGTATCTTCTTGTCCGCCGCCACCGACTGCGCTTTCTCCAGCGACGTGCCGATGAAGTCCGGCACCCTCACGTCGGGAGGGCTCGTCATCGCCCAGATGATCATAGCCGCCATGACGACGCTTATGAACCCGATCACGATCAGGAGAGTTCTCCTGGCCGCGACCCAGAACTGGGGCAGATCGTCCTCGTCCTCGTATTCCGGCTCTTCGCGGCTTGGGGCCGGCTCGGGCAGTTTCTCGGTCCGAGGCGCGGTCCGGACTTTGGTTCGCGGCTCGGGTTTCGTTTCCGCCACGGTTTCGGCCCGCTCTTCGACGGGCGCTTCGTCCCTGACCCGAGCGCTCGGCTTCGCGAGATCGAGTGCGCTCCGCACGGACTTGAGCTCGTTGAACATCGCCTTGGCCGAGCGGAATCTGTCCGAGGGCGACTTCTGAAGCGCCCTTGCGATGACGGCTTCGAGCGCCTTCGGAGTCGCTGGGTTCAAAGAGCGGATCGAGGGCACCGGATCGCGCGCGTGCTTGAGTGCGATTGCGATGGGCGTCTCGCCATCGAACGGGAGCGATGCCGTGAGCAGCTCGAAGAGGATAACGCCCAGCGAGTACAAGTCCGTGACGGGTGTGGCGGGCTTCCCCTCGGCGACCTCCGGGGCCATGTAGTGCACTGATCGCATCATCGCGTTCGTGCGGAGGGCCTGCGCGGATGAGATCGCGTTGTTCACCCAGAAATCGGCGAGCTTGATGTGGCCTTCCGGGCTGACCATGATGTTGCCCGGTCGCAGATCGCCGTGTACGAAGCCTCGCTTGTGCGCGTAGTCGAGTACGTCGCAGATGGCGAAACCTACGTCAACCACGGTCGTGAGCGAGAACGGCGCGTTTCGCCGAATCCGCTCCTTCAGGTCAACGCCTCGGACGTACTCGACGATCACGTAGTATGTCCCGTCATCCTCGCCGCAGTCGTAGACCTCGACGATGCCGGGATGAGCCAGCCCGACCATGGCCTGAGCCTCGACCAGCAGCCGCTCCGCGAACATGCGGTTCGCGGCGTATTGAGGCAGCAGGACCTTCGCGGCGACGGGGCGATTGTCTATCTTGTCGTCGCACCTGTATACGGTGAAGAGGTTGCCTTCACCGATTTTCTCCAGCACCTCGTAGCGGTGCTTCAGCACAGTGCCGATCAAGGAACTACCTCCCAGAAGACCGAGGTGTTGGGTGTTCGGTGTTAGGTGTTCGGCAGGACGGGACGGATCGGACCGATCGGACTGATCCGACTGATCGGACGGCCGCCCGCATTACGTCGTTCCGGCATTCCCAGCGCTCCACTACTCCCTCACTCCACTGCCCCGCCTCAGCGCGGCTGTGACGATGGTCAATGCGAGCATGCCGATGTATGCCCACGTATAATCTACGTTCAGGCCGCCGATAAAGTAACGGCTGAGGTACTGTACGGCGACTATCACGAGCCAGACCGCCGCCATCACCTCAACCGCATATCTGACGAGAGTGTTCATCTTGCTTCACTTGTCTCAGGTTTCAAGTCTCAAGTTTCAGATTTCAAGTCATCGCACGAGGGAACCTGCAACCTGAGACCTGCAACCTGAAACCCGAAACCTAGAGTTCGCTCTGCGCGTCCAGCGCCCTAAGCCACATCTCCGGCGTGACTTCGTCCGTCTCGAACGCCGAGCCGATCCCGCGGATCAGAACCGCGTGCAGCTTCCCGTGCGAAACCTTCTTGTCGAAGCCCATCGCGCTCACGATCTCCGCGTGACTCAGCTCAGGCAGCTTGTACGGCAGACCGGACGCCTTCAGAATCCGCACGATTCGCTCGACGGTCTCCGAAGTCGTCAGGCCCATCTCGCGCGAGACGAGCGCTGCCGAGACCATCCCGATGCCGACCGCCTCGCCGTGCCGATACTTCCGATACGCCGTGAGCGATTCCACAGAATGGGCGACCGTATGCCCGAAGTTGAGTATCCGGCGCAGTCCCGATTCGCGCTCATCCTGCCGGACGACATCCGCCTTGATCTCGCACGACCGCGCGATCGTCCGCTCGAGCACGCCGGGATCCAAGCGCTTGATCCTGGGCAGATTCTGCTCCAGGAACTCGAAGTAGTCGCCGTCTCGGATTATACCATGTTTGATGACCTCGGCCAATCCGGACCGGAACTCGCGCGCCGGGAGCGTCCGGAGCACCGATACATCTACTATTACGATCTTCGGCTGGTGAAATGCTCCCACCAGGTTCTTTCCGCGCGAGAGATTCACGCCCGTCTTGCCGCCGACGCTCGCATCTACCTGCGCGAGGAGGGATGTCGGGACCTGGACGAAATCAACGCCGCGGAGATACGTTGCGGCGATGAACCCGGCCATGTCGCCGATCACTCCGCCGCCGAGTCCGATGACCATGCCGCCTCGGTCGAGCCGCTGATCCAGGAGCTTCTCGTAGACGCGGGCGATTGTGCGCAGGGTCTTGAACCGCTCGCCGGTCGGGATGATGATGACGTGCGCCGAGATGCCCGCCTTGCCGAGGCTCTCCGTCAGGCGACCCGCGTACAGCTCCCCGATCCGGCGGTTCGTCACGATGGCGGCATTCTTTCCCCGGCACGCGGCCGAGATAAGCTCGCCCGACTCGTCGAGCAGGCCAGCGCCCACGTGGATATCGTACCCTCTATCACCGAGTTCTACTCTGATCTTACTCATACTCGTACTCATCTTTCGTAGTCGTACTCGAAGGCTCCCGCTGCTTACCCGAAACCTCGTAATGCGTAATTCGTAATTCGTAACCCGGAGGGCGAACGGCTCCGCCTGAGGCGGATTCGTTCGCCCCTACGCCGTGTTGGGTGCTATCTCCGTTGGCTTCGGCTCGGGCCAGACGTACATGAACCAGTATACAACCATTGCGATGATGCCGCCAAGAAAAAGGATCACGCCCCACAGCGCCTTGTGGTCCTGCCTTACCCGGTCCGTCTTGAGCAGATGGATCAGATACAGGACGAAGAGCCCGACTCCCCAGAGGATCATCAGCCCCTCGACGCCGAAGATCCCCACAAAGAAAAGAGGCGGCGGCTCGGGGTTCGCATGTCCCGGCTGCATGACCACTGACATTGAGACTATGAAGCTGACGAACAGCGCCACCAGCATGGCCATGAACACAAAGG
>Ga0315284_10014239_pt1 | contig 11330 bp, 10 predicted proteins | sample YL17G09_16_MG_FD_203696 | JGI IMG/M metagenome (GOLD analysis project Ga0315284, IMG submission 203696) | Sediment microbial communities from Yellowstone Lake, YNP, Wyoming, USA - YL17G09_16 | ecosystem: Environmental > Aquatic > Freshwater > Lake > Sediment | place: USA: Wyoming | collected...
CCGCGCTGACAAATTCCGTGGAAGCGGGCTCGGGCCGTACCGAGGCGGTCGGGCTTCGGCCGGGGAACGCCAGCCCGTTTGGCGTGATCGATATGTCCGGCAACGTGTGGGAATGGACTGCCGACGACTACAAGCCCTATCCCGGCGGCACATCCACTTTTGAAATTCCCGCTGGCGCCAAAGTCATTCGCGGCGGCTCCTTCAAGTCCGACAAAGACCACGTGACAACCACTACGCGCAACCTCGACCTCGCCACCAGCCGCTCGCCCGCCATCGGCTTCCGGTGTGCCAGGTAGGGGAGCCCTCCGGGCTCCCGTCACTTGTCGGATTCTCTTCTGGCGGGGGCGCGGAGCGCTCCCCGACGACCGCGCGTTATCTGCGGGAGCGCGGAGCGCTCCGCTGCCACGGGAGGGCCGAGCCCTCCCCTACATAATCTCAACGCGGCCGGTCCAGGGCCAATCGTCGGGATGGGCCACAAGCCCGGCACGCACCGGGTTCATGCGGATGTATTCGTATTGCTCGGCAACGCTCTCGTGCAGCCGCAGGCGGTGGTCAAAAAAACTCCGCTGCCACAATTGCTTGATGCCCTGTGTCTGCCGCGCCAGATCAGAAGTCTTTTTCTTGAACTCCGCAATCAATTCAACAACCGACTTTAGCCCCGGCTTCACCAGCATGTGGAGGTGCGTAGGCATAAGGGAATAGACTTCAATTGGGCAACAATAGCGCAGGGCAAGTCCACGCAGGGTAGCAACGACCTCGCTATTGAAGCTGGGCAAACCAAAGAATCGCTGCCGCCCGAGAGCGTCAATCGTGATGTTGAAAGTGCTCGCCGGATTCCCATAGGCTTCGCGCGGGAGCCGAATGTATTTCCGCTTTGGTAGGGGAGGCCTTTGGCCTCCCGTTTTTTCATCCGTCATGACAGTGGTGCGGTAGGAGAGCCCTGGACTCCCGCGGTTTCATCACCCACGTTCGCCGTGTCCCTTTGCTAGCCTTTGCCGAGCATGCAAGAGGGGCCCCACGGGAGGGCGGAGCCCTCCCCTACCCCCGATGTGTCATCGTCCATGCCGTCCCGTCGGTATGCCGGTGGGGCCCGCATTCGCTCGCCGTTCATATCCGCCACCGTGAAACGGGAGGGCGCAGCCCTCCCCTGGCACTCAACGTAGCATCAAGGCGTTACTTCCCGCCACAACGAACCCCGAGGTAGTTGTACCTGACGGCCGGATAGACCCTGTCGCGGCCGGAAACCCGCGTGTACCCCGGGCCGAAGTCCCACGACCCGCCCCGCAGAATACGGCTGTTCCCGCTGCCCGGTCCCTGCGGGTCGCGCTCCGGCGAACCTGTGTAATAGTTGTTGGCATACCAGTCGTTCAGCCACTCCCAAACGTTCCCGAGCATGTCGTACAGGTTCCAGGCATTGGGGCGTTTCTGGCCGACTTCGTGCGTTCCGTCGCCACTGTTACCGTCATACCAGGCGATGTCATCAGGCGGCCCGTGGCGCGCCCCCGTGCTCCCCGCCCGCGCCGCGTATTCCCACTCGGCCTCCGTCGGCAAGCGCCCCCCTGACCAGCGGCAATACGCGTCAGCATCCTCCCAGCTCACGTTCACGATGGGCATCTGCTCATTACTCCAACCCGGGCTGAAATATGGAGCCTTGGGCATCCCTCTTCCTGTTGCGCTGGCAAATCGCTTGTACGCCCCCACCGTGACTTCGGTCTGCCCCAGCCAGAAGCCCTTGGTGATGCCTACTCGGTGCGCCGGTTTCTCATCGCCACCGCACTCCCCGTCACCCGGCGAGCAGCCCATCTGGAACGTCCCCGGCGGTATCCAGACGTACTTCAACCCGTCTTTCGGATTTTCCCGCACCGTTCCCGGTTCAGGGGCCAAGTCCTCTTGCCGGGGCTGGGATTTCGGTGCCTGCGGCTTGGTCGGCTTGGTTGGCGCGGGCGCCACGTCCTCTAATTGCACGTCGAGCGTAGTCTGTTGTCCGCTTAGAACGCCGATGCTCTGCCGAAAGTCCTTCTTGCCGTGCGCTGAAACCCGAACTTCGTGCGCGCCTGGCGGAAGGTTATCCGCCGCAAGCTGTCCATTGGCGTCGGCGACCCCCCGACTGGAACCGTTCACAAAGACCTCTGCACCCGCTAAAGTGCGAACGACCAACTTCCCTGGCAGGTCTGCAAGCACGGCTTTTATTTCAACCACACCTCCGGCAACTGCCTCCACTTGTTGAACGTAATCTTGCTTTCCGGCCAGTGAGATTCTCAACTTGTAGCTTCTCGCTTTCAGGCCGCTGCCTACGAGTCGCCCTTCGGGGCTGGCGCGGCCCTTGAACTCGTCATCCAGGTAAACCTCGGCATTGGGTGAGGTCTCAACGATGATTTGCGCGGGCTCCGGTTCTGGCGGCTTTTGTGGCTGCTCGGGCTTGGCCGCCGGCTTCTCTGCGGGCTTCGGCGTGACCTTCGCGGCAGGCGGCTTTTTTGGCTTGGGCTTGACGGTCACCTCGGGGCGAAGCTGCGCGTAGGCACACAACGCGCTTCCCAGGACGAAAAGGACGAAGATGAGAGCACCCCGGACCTTGGTGGCCATACTTTCAGACCCCCGCACAAACCGTGTTGGCGCGGATTGTAGCACGCTTTGGAGTGCGGCGGCTTGCCGCCGCTTTCTGTAGCGACGGTGTCCTCAACGTCCCGCTTTGCGGGATCATAGACCGGCGCTACAGCAGTCGCCGGTCATAGACCGGCGCTACAGTGGCGCCGCCTTCCAGGCGGCCTCTGGGCGTATGCCAGCAGGATGCCGGCGCTACGCGGCGGGCGCGGCGCGGGAGCCTTCCCCTAGTGCAGTCGCGCGCACGATAGGTATCTTTCTGGCCACCCTAGAATCTGCGGTATAATGCAGCCAGGAGACGAAGACAATGGGCTTTACGATTGCGCACGAGCCCGTGCCCTTGGAAACCAGCGCGGAGGGCGTAGTGCGAGTCGCGGGGACTCGGGTCACGCTGGATAGCGTAGTCTATGCCTTCGAAGAAGGGGCAACCGCTGAAGAGATCGTCGAGCAGTATCCCTCACTCCATCTTGCCGATGTTTACGCCGTGATCGGTTACTATCTGCGGCGGCGCTCGGAAGTCGAAGAATATCTCCGTCAACGCCAGCACCAAGCTACCGAGGTCCGCAAGGAAAACGAATCCCGCTCCGGATCGCGCGGTGTGCGTGATCACCTCCTGGCCCGCCGTTCCCTATAGAAAGCTGAACCATGCTCCCCCTGGCCGCAGACGAGAACTTCAACAACGATATAGTGCGAGGCTTGTTGCGGCGTAACCCTCGTCTGGACATTGGTCGAATTCAGGAGGTTGGGCTTTCTGGGGCCGACGATAACTCCGTACTTGAATGGGCTGCCCGGCAGGGGCGGGTCCTGGTGACTCATGACGTCACAACCCTTACTCGACACGCCTACGAACGCGTCAAAGCCGGCTTACCTATGCCCGGTGTATTCGAAGTCAGCCGGACCGTTCCCGTCGGGCGCGCAATTGAGGACCTCCTGCTGCTGGCGGAATACAGCCTTCCAGCTGAATGGGAGGGCCAGATTCGCTACCTCCCGTTGTGACTTCTCCGAAGTCCCCAGTCGCTGATGACACCTGCGAGACGGCACAGCGCCGCGGCAGAAAAACAACCATGCGGCAGGCCGGCCCGCCCCGCTCGCCGGTCATAGACCGGCGCTACAGTGGCGCTGCCCTTCAGGGTGGCATGGCAGAATGCGGCGCTAGTACACGAAAGTGGCGGGCTGAAGCCCGCCGCTACGACGCAGGTTCTTCCTGCGGCACGTAAAGGGTGGAGCGGTTGCGCCCGGCGCGCTTGGATTCATACAGGGCCTTGTCAGAAGCCTGGAGGAGTTCTTCGAGTCCCTGCCCGTGCTCCGGGTAAATCGCGATGCCCAGGCTGACGGTCAACTGGGGCAGAGGCTTCTCGGTTCCCGAAGGCACCACCATGCGCTCTACGGCCTTCCGAATGCGTTCCGCCACCAGCATGCATCCCTGAGGGACCGTCTCCGGCAGGACCACGAGGAATTCCTCGCCCCCGTAACGCGCGGCGACGTTGGCCTCGCGCACGGCGAGGGTGACGGTCTTGGCAAACTGGCGGAGGACGCGGTCGCCCACTTCGTGGCCGTAAATGTCGTTGATCTCTTTGAAGTGGTCGAGGTCCATCATAATGATGCCCAGCGGATGTCCTTGTCGGCGCGCCATGGCCAGGAGCTTTCGGGCGTAGTCTTCCACGAAGCGGCGATTGTAAAGGCCGGTGAGCTCATCGACGTTGGCCTGCTGCTTGGTGGATTCGAGAAGCCGCAGGTTGGAGAGGGCTGTGGCGGCGCCGCTCAGGTAACTCTCCAGGAGGCTTTCGCGCTCCGGCGTCCAGTAGTTCCTGATCCCTTCCACGCGCACGGCCCCGATGATGACGCCGCCGGCAATCAGCGGGCCGCAGTAGTAGCTTCCTTCCGAGGGAGGAACAAACTTCGCCGGGCAGAGTGGTTCCGCCTTGACGTCGTTCACCCGGAAGCGCCGGCCCATGCGCACCGCCTTGCAGTTGTGCGGCTCCGGAATGACGGGCCAGTCACGGACTTCCTCCGGCAAGGGAAGCAACGTGGCAACAGCCTCCAGGAGATTCTCTGCGGCATTCAATCTGAAAATCATCACCTGGGCAGGCCGGAAGCGTTCCCGGATGGAGTACAGCACGTGATCGTAGATCTCCTCCTCAGACGTACACTGCGTGACGGCTTCGGAAAATCGGTTCAAGGCCGCCAGTTCCTCGCGCTCCAGGCGCAGGGCGGCGGTCATGTGCGAGAAGCTCTGCGACAGGACACCGAATTCGTTATTGGCGGGAGGAGGCAGGGCGGGCTGGAAGTCGCCGTGACTGACTCGCTCGGAGGCTTCAATCAATTGCCGCACCGGCTGCTCCAGCAATCCCGCCACCTCGCGCGTAACCAACAGCACCACCACGGCCACCGCCAGCGCCACCCCCAGCGCCAAGACCAGCATGCGGCGCATCTGCTGCTGGGTGTCGTGTATGGTGGCTTCGTTCTCTCCCCGGTCTTTCTCGAGGAGCTCCAGCATGGCCTTGCGGATCGGAGCGAGCCGCCTCTCTCCCTCGGCGCCCAGTCGCAGGGCCTCCAGGGGCGCGCCGCGCGTGACGCTGCTGATGGTGGGATTCGCCCACTCCGCTTGCCACCGGCTGAGGGCGTTTTGGATGGCATCCACCTGCGCCATCTGATCAGGGTCGTCAGACTCAAGTTCCCGCAGGTTGGCCAGTTCCCCGGTAATTTGCGTGACCGCGTCCTCGTACGGGGCCAGGAAGGCGTGCTCGCGCGTGAAGACGTAGGCCCGCACCCCCGTGTGCATCTCGGTGACGTGACGCAAGAGCCGCTCACCCTGCGCAATGCTCTCCAGAGATTTCCGCGTGCCTTGCTCGGCATGGAGCGCCATCCAGTAAGCATAGAAAAGGAGCGCAATCGCGCACAGCAACACACTCAGCGGTGGGAGAGTCACCAACAGGATTTGCTGCCGGATTTTCAGGTTGCGGATGGAGAAGGCCATGTCGCGTCCGATCGCCCCACGCCTGTGGGCAACCTACCGTATTCAGGCGTCGGCGTCAACCCTCTCGGCCGCCACGCGGGATCCCAGACAGCTCAGTTTGCCGGGACGGCGCGCTGGCGCGCCCAGTCGCGCAGGCCGGCGACTCTTTCCTTCATCGTCACCGAGAGCGGGTAGGTGGACTGGACTTCCTTCAGGATCAGTTCGGTGGAAAGCGGGGCCTTCTGCGAGAACGCCGAGTACAGCGCGGAGGTCACGGCCTGCTCGATTTCCGCGCCACTGAAGCCCTCAGCCGCCGCGGCCAGCCGCGCCAAGTCGAATTTCCCCGGGTCCTGCTTGCGACGCGTGAGGTGAATCGTGAAGATCGTCTTCCGCTCTTCCAGCTCCGGCAGGTCCACGAAGAAAATCTCGTCAAACCGCCCCTTGCGCAGCAACTCGGGAGGCAGCGCGGAGATATCGTTGGACGTGGCTACCACAAACACCGGCGCTTTCTTCTCCTGCATCCAGGTCAGAAAGCTGCCGAAGATGCGCACGGAGAGGCCGCCGTCGGCCTCCGCGGTAAGCCCCACACGCGGAAACATCTTCTCGATCTCGTCGATCCACAGCACGGCAGGCGCCACCGCCTCCGCCACGTGCAACGACCGACGCAGATTCTTCTCCGACTCGCCGATGAATTTCTCAAACAGGTTGCTGCAATCGAACTTGAGCAACTGCATGTTCCATTCGCGCGCCACCGCCTTGGCGCAAAGGCTTTTGCCGCAGCCCTGCACACCCATCACCAGGATGCCCTTGGGCGGCTCCAGGCCGAAGCGCGCCGCTTCGGGGCTCAGCGCGCCGCGCCGCATGGCCAGCCAGGCTTTCAGGCGCGTCAACCCGCCGACGGAATCGAGCCCCGCCTGCGGTTCCAGGAATTCGAGCACTCCCTGGTCCTTGATGAGATTGCCCTTGGCCTCGCGAAGGTGGTCGAGGGTGCCGAGGTCGAAGCGCGAGGTCTCCAGAATCGCCTGCGTCAGGACACGGCGCGCCTCGTCGCGCGTCAGGCCGCGCAATCCGCGGACAACCTCGGGCAACTGCTCCTGGCTGAGCTGGTTCTGGATCCGATACTTCTCCAGCAGGTCGTGCACCGTAGCCACCACCAGCTGGTTCAACTCGGGGTCGTCCGGCATCCCCAAAGAGAACCGCGCCGTGTCCTTCTCGAGTTCGATGGGAAGATTCACGACGGGCGCGGAAATAATGATGGAGCGCCGCGCGCGCCGGAAAAGTTGCGTGAGGTCGCGCAGTTTGCGGATGATGACGCCGTCATCCAGATGCTTGTGAAAGTCCTTCAACAGGAAGAGCGCGTCGCCTTCCATGCCGCTCATTTCCGCCAGCACCTGAATGGGCTCCTGCGTGTTGTAGATGGGCGCGCCGCCGGCCCGCAGGAGCCCGCCCGTGATCGTCCAGATGTAGAAGGGGACCAGCAGGTCTTGAGCCACGAAGCCCAGGATCTCCGTCGCCCGAATCTCCTCCCAGGTTTCCAGGTAGATGATCGGATACTGCGAGTTCACCAGCAGCGCGAGTTCTTTCCGGGCGTCCTGACCGCTCATGGCTGGACAATCCTGTAACCGCGACGCATGATAGCAGAAAACACGCAGCCAGGAAGGACCCAGAAAGACTACGGCAGTCGACGGGATTATACTGTTGTGGCCGGAGTGGTAGCAGTCGTAGTGGTAGCCACGGCATGTTCTTTATGCCGTGGGTCCGTAACCGATCGGCTGGCGGGTGGCCCGGAAAAACCCACGGCACAAAATCCGTGCCGTGGCTACGCGCTGCCGGGCTCCAGTCAATCTAGGGCAAGCGGACTAAGCACCCCGGCCTTCTTCACTCCGAGGCGGATGGGGCGCGGCGGGCCTTTCTTCGGCACCGTCACCTCGACCCAGAGCTCCTCGTCCGGCGGACGCCACGAAGGATCAGGTACGTGCTCAGGAATGAAAAACGTTACAGGCTTGTCTAGGCGTCCTGTCTCAAGACTTTCAGGCGTACCGCGGCGAGGATTGGCCCATACCCGGATGCCTGTCGGAGGCTCTGATAGGACGGCCACGAGTTGCCCGTCCTTCACCGTGAGCGTGGCGGGGCCTCCGTAGCCGGGTTCGCGAGAGGTAGACCCTTTTTCTACCTTCACCAGCAATCCCAGACTCACGTAGCGCCCTCGGATGGGCAAATCCGGGTCAAAAGATGCAGTCTTCACCCAGACTCTGGGCAGGCGGGCACGGTCAACCAGTAGTTTCGCTCCGAGGCTCGAAATCAAGGCTAAATGCAGTGCGGCCAGGAGAAGTCCTTTGTGCAGCGGTTTCATGTTCTCATCTCCGTTACCTTCGCCACCAATCGACGGCGGAGGCGCTCCAGCTCCCACCCACCGAGCAAAAAGAGCACGCCCAATCCAATCAAGCTAACCGAGCGCCCGAGTTTATCCATCACGGTCGCGAAGTAGAAAATCAGGACTGTCAGAGCGAATCCCGCGACCCCCAAATTGACGCGCTCCTTTCGCATTTCCCAAATCCCCCAAGCCACCAACCCCACTGAGCCAAGACCTCCCAGAAGGTATGGGCCGAGCACATGCCAAGCGTAGTGGAACCCCACCGCTTCCGAGGTGCGAGACGCCGCCGCTCCTAATCCCAATACCCAAACCGCCGAAACAAGATTCATCCAAGCACGTTTTCCCCTAAGTACTACTGCCAGGATGAGCGGCAGAGCGAAGGCCGCCGTCCACCCAAAAATCGCGGTGCTCACTGAGAATGCCTCTCTTCCCCACCACACCCTTTGTCCGCTCTCCACTGCCAATAACAGCGTGCACGGAATGCACGAAATGGCTCCAATTTCGGCCAGCGCACGCCGAATGAGGCCGCTCTTCTCATTGGTCAAGGCCGTTAGGTAAGTAATTGCGAGCAGGAGTATGCCACTGTAGAGAATGCGGCTCCCTGCCTCATACGAGCCCTCCGTGGCCACCATCCATTCGCCAACTAGCCAAGCGGGGGTCAGGAGAGCGGCGAGCGTTGCCTGGACCCAATCTCTGCGTATGGCCCACGCTATCCAGGCGCCCACCGACCAGAGTAGGACTCCCCCAGGCCAGTGCTCCTGCAAATTGAAGATCTGGCCTGCAAGAAAAATCCCCGCGCCCAGAGCAATTGTGCCGACCGCATGTAAAGTTATGGTCAAGGCTTTGAAGCGATCGCCTGCGAGAGCTCCGCTGATGTGAAATGCTGCAACCATCAGAAGGACCAGAACGAAACGCCCTGCTGGCGAAAGGTCGTCCCAATGAGCTGCCACGAACAGCAGCACGCCAGCACCGATCGCGATCCCACCGAAGGCTAGAGCCAATAGAACAGGCCAGCGAAGTCCTCGGCTTCGCGCACGCTCGGATTCATAGCCCCGAATGCGCTCGGCGGTGACATTATCAATGAGTTCTGCCTTGAGCCAGCGCTCGAGGTTTCTTTCCCATGGCGCCGCCATCATGCCCCTCCTCTCGCCTGCCGGACAGCCGGGACGTGGGCACCAACCTATCGGTTACCCAATTGGTCAGAGATTACCCCCGGAAGACCCGTGAATCAAGCGTCACAGGTTACACTGAGGGAAAGACCCGAGGGCAGAAGACTAGCGAAGCCTTCGCATGAACCGTGCAAGATCGCGCAGCCTGGCGGCCAGGGGCTTGAAGCGGCGGAGCAGCAACGCGTTCGGGCCGTCGGAAAGCGCGTGCGTGGGGCGGTCGTGCACTTCCATGAAAATCCCATCCACACCCGCGGCCACGCCGGCGCGCGCCAGGGGCTCGACGAACTCCGGCTGTCCGCCGCTGCGTGTGCCCTCGCCGCCCGGCAATTGCAGGGAGTGGGTAACGTCGAGGACCACGGGATAGCCGAACTGCTTCATCACCGCGAGCCCGCGCACGTCCACCACGAGGTTGTTGTACCCAAACGTGCTGCCCCGCTCCGTAACGAGGATGCGGTGGTTGCCGGTGCTCGCCACCTTCTCGACGGCGTGGCGAACATCCCAGGGAGAAAGGAACTGGCCCTTTTTGATGTTCACCACGGCGCCGGAGCGGCCAGCCTCAAGCAGCAAATCGGTCTGCCGCGAGAGGAAAGCCGGAATCTGGATGACATCACAAACTTCCGCCGCGGGGCCAACCTGCGAAACATCGTGCACGTCGGTCAGGATGGGGATATGAAATCGCTTTTTGATCCGCGCCAGGATTTCGAGCCCGCGCACCAAGCCCGGTCCGCGATAGGAAGCGAGCGCCGTGCGGTTGGCCTTGTCGTAAGAAGCCTTAAAGACGAAGGGCACGCCGAGCTCGCGCGTTGCGGCGGAAAGCCGCGCGGCCATCTGGAGCGCGTGTCGCTCACCTTCGATGACGCACGGCCCCGCAATCAGGAAGAGCGGCTGTCCCGCGCCCACACTGAACTTGCCCAGGCGAACCAGGTGAGTCATCGGCTGCTTCCCTCACGAAAGCCGGGATTCGGGCGGGAAGGCCCGCTCCCGGTCCTCGAAATCACCTTGGGGGCGCCGGCCGCTTGTAATCAACGTCCATGGCAATGCGGATCGGGGTCGGCTTCCCATCCTTCATCGCCGGCTCGAACTTCCACCGCTTCACCGCGTCAATCGTGGTCTCTTCCAGCCCGTATTGCAAGAGGCGCGTGAAAACCAGGACGTTGGCTTTCCCCTCGGCATCTACCAGGACGACAAAACTCTCCCGTCCTGCTTGCCCCACCAGCAGGGCCTCGCGCGACATGTCCGGCGTGGGGGTCGAGAGCGCTTTCGGTGGCGTTCCGTCGAAACCCGCCCCGGTGGTCGGATCAATATCCGGCAGAATGGACTGCTTCTGGATGTAGGCAGAGATGGGCCCGGGAGTGGCCGCGAGCATGGGGTCCTGCTCCGACAGAAATATCTTGTTCACTCGCTCGGTAACCTGCGCCACCGTTTCGCCCGCGGGGTTGGTCCGGAAGACGACTTCCATCTTCTCAGGATAATCCGTCTTCCCCTTCAAGGCCGCGGACGCAGGAAAGTAGTGGAGTTGGCCATCATCCTGAACGTTGGCCCAGAGCTTGGTGCACTTGAAAGTCACCGCGTCCTTGCGGAAGTCCAGCTCCTTCACCTGGCAAGCCCCGTCCATGGACCAGAAGCCGGGCCGCAGGTTCCCCGGCAGCGTGCCATCCACTTTCACTTCCAGCCTCTCCAAGATGCGATAGCTCTTGCGAAAGATAAGGACTTTGTTAACGTACTGCGACTGCAAGGCCTGCTGATCGGCCGCAGAGATTTCTGCTCGAACCGCGAGCGCCGCGCCGCTCAACAGTAGCGCCGTGATGCTCGCAAACAAATAAGCCACGAGTCTCTTCATCCAATATTCCTCTCAGGTTCTTCAGGATGGATGCGCGTGTTCCGGCATCGGTCGAACACTTGCTAGTCGGGAACCGCGGCAGGTGGTGCGGTCGCGGGGAAAACTCCCCGGCTGAATTACCGGCTCGCCGCGCTTCGCTGGGAGCAAGAAACGAGGGGCGAAAACGCGTGCCGGGATAATGTGCCCTGCCACTTAGCGGGGCAAGCCGGCGCTAGGCCTCCGAGCGCGGGACCTCCTTCCGCACCTCGACGCCCGCCGCCGCCCGCTCAGCGACTCGCGTCGTCTCACCTCGCACAACCCGGTCCGCGCTCGCCAGGCGTTGCTGGCGGTACTGATAGGCGGCGCCGATAAAGTCTCTGAACAGCGGATGGGGGACCAGGGGCCGCGACT
>Ga0315284_10014240_pt1 | contig 11330 bp, 11 predicted proteins | sample YL17G09_16_MG_FD_203696 | JGI IMG/M metagenome (GOLD analysis project Ga0315284, IMG submission 203696) | Sediment microbial communities from Yellowstone Lake, YNP, Wyoming, USA - YL17G09_16 | ecosystem: Environmental > Aquatic > Freshwater > Lake > Sediment | place: USA: Wyoming | collected...
TCAGCTCCATCGCTAAAACCATAAGTAATAAGATGGGCGCGCGTTCGACTCTTAAGATCGTAGACAATTTTGTCGTCATAATTTAAAACCGCAAAACCATTGGGAGGCAAAATTTCAATCAAATGCGCCTTTTCCCGTGCCACTGCTTCCGGACTGCTGTAAAATTCAACATGGACGGGAATTTCGCCGATAGCCGTAATGACGCTGATTTGCGGTTTAGCGATATCGGCTAAGTAGTGAATGTCGCCGGGCCGGTCAGCCGCCATTTCCAAAATTAAAGCTTCGGGATAATTCTTGTTATTAAAAATCAATTGAAAAATAGCTCTGCTAATTACTTTCGGCCAAAAAAATATTCCCTTAATCTCGTTGTAATCGCCTAAAACTGTCAGAGGAACTCCCAATTCATTATTAAAGTTGCCGAAATTGCGGCGAACCAATCGTTCGTTTTTTAATACGGCGTAAATGGCTTCTTTGGTCGAAGTTTTGCCTGCGCTTCCAGTGATGCCAATAACGCCCGGCTCATATTTTTTGAGGGTTAAAATTGCCAAAACCTTGAGAAACTTTTTTAAAAAATTATACATCGCTTCGCTCATGTAATTTCGCTCGGAGAAAATGATAAAACTGATGTTTTCTCATTTTCTCTTCGCTTCCATTATATTTACTTCGTAAATGTAATGTCGCTCGGTCGAAAACTAAAAATTGATATTTTTACTTTTCTTCCTCGCTTCCATTATAAAGAAGGTGGAATTTCATAGTAATTCAAAATAAATTGGGCTAAATTTTTGAAAATGGGAATGGCCGTCGCCCCGGCAAAACGATTTTTTTGGGGTTTATCAATTTTGACCAAAATAATAAATTTGGGATTTTCGGCCGGAGCAAAACCAATAAAAGAATGAATTGTTTCTTCAGAATAGCCGCCGTTTGGGTTCGGCACCTCGGCGGTGCCGGTTTTGCCAGCCACCTGATAACCATTAATGGCCGCTACTTGATTAGTCTCAACCGCCTCTACCATCATAACTCGCAATAATCTGGCTGTCTCCTCGCTTAAAATTCTCTTTTTCTCTTGAGGTTGAGATGTTTCTTCACTATCATTTTCGGCACTAATAATTTTTTCAATAATATACGGCTTCATCATCACTCCCTTATTAGCCACCGCTGAAATGGCGCTTAAAAGACCTAAGGGGGTCGCGGTTATCCCCTGGCCAAAAGAAGCGGTAGCGAAGTAAATATCTTGAAAACCCTTGAGGTTTTTCACATCGCCCCTCACCTCACCAGGGAGATCAACGCCTGTTTTTTGATTGATGCCAAAATTTAAAACAAATTGATAAAACAAATCGTGACCAATCAGTTTCTCGGCGTAAACGGCGCCGGTATTTAAACTGTAACCCAAAACATCAGTCATTGTTTGACGGCCATATGCCTTTAAATCCCAGTTTTTGATTATTTTATCATCTATTTTGACTTCTCCGCTGTCATAATATTCGGTGTCGGGGGTTAATTTTTTGGTTTCTAAACCGGCAGCCATTGTTATCACTTTAAAAACCGAGCCGGGCTCATATGTTAACTCAACAGCCGGATTAATAAAGGTTTCAAGACCGTACTCCGAATAGTCATTTGGGTCAAAACTCGGGTAATTGGCTAAGGCCAAAATGCGACCAGTCTTTGGTTCCATCACAATAATTGTTCCGCCAGTTGCTTCTTGTTCTTTAACAACATTTTGTAATAATTCTTCAGATTTGTTCTGAATATTGTAATCAATGGTAGTGACTAAGTCGGCATTGTCTCGACTAAAAAGAATATTTTTTAAAGAAAGCAAATCAAAAAGACTGGCTGGTTGAATAATTGCTGAAAGGCGGTTGTCATAATATTTTTCCAAACCGTACTGGCCGTGAAAATTTGTTTCATCTTCTTTAACGTAACCTATTACCTGAGAAGCTAAATTGCCATAGGGATAAAACCGGCCGGTTATCTCATCAACATAAATTCCGCCAATTTTTAAATCTTTGATTTTTTGAGCCAAAGATGAATCAACTTTCTTTTGAATCAACTCGAAAAGATCGTTTGGTTTTAAAAATTTTTCTTCCAATTCAGCTTGGGGAATATCCAAAATTGGAGAAATAAGTTCGGCGGTCTCAATCGGATTTTTTATTTCTGTGGGAACGGCGTAAACTCTTAAAAAGTTTTTGTTTATTGCCGCCGGAATTAGTTGGTGATTTTTATCCTGGAAATATATTTTCCCTCTCAAATATTGCCAATCGATTTGTTTGTTTTGAACTTGGGAAGCGGCCCGAACAGAAAAAAGACGGTGCTTAAGCACCTGTAAATCGTAAAATCTGAAAATGATAACGATGGCTAAAGAAAAAAAGGCAAAAAAAATTAAATAGAAGCGCCAGTTTTGAAAAAATTTTTTTATTTTTCTACTCACTCTTTGGCTCATTAACTTTATTCAAACTAATTGGCGTGGAAGATTTTTGGATGGCAAAATAAATCGGATGGTTTTCTTTGATTAAATTGGTCCCCACTAAAATCTTATCGATATTCGAAGAGGTGCTCAATTGGCTTAATTGAATTTTTAAATCAGCGCTTTTCTCCTCCAATGATTGAATTCTCTTTTCGGATTTTTGAATATCAAGGCGGTAATTTGTCGTCTGAACCGTCCAAATAATATAAAAAATCGAGCCAGTAATAATTGTAGCGAGAATTATAAAATTAAACACGAAAATCAGCCGCGAAACACTCGTGACGCGATAATTTTTTTGCCACACTATTTTGTTGGCCTGAAGATTGAAACGATTTTCTTTGTAACTTAAAACGGTCATAAAAATTAGATTTTTTGAGCGGCCCGCCCATCAGGGCGAGGCTCGCCCAATTTTCATTATTATTTATTAAGGATTTTTTGGGCAGCCCGCAATTTGGCGGAACGAGCTCGGGGATTATTTAAAACCTCGACTTTTACCGGTTTAATCGGCTTTTTGGTAATGATATTTAAAGAATCCATATTTTGACGAAAGAATTCTTTTGCAATCCTGTCTTCAAGAGAATGAAAACTGATAACAATTATTTTCCCGTTGTTTTCTAAAATTTTTAAAGCCGCTTCTAATCCTGCTTTTAAATTATTCAACTCATCGTTCACGGTAATTCTCAACGCCTGAAAAACTCTGGTGGCGGGATGGAGCCGACCGTGCCCGGCTCTCTTTGGCAGCGCCGTCTTAATTATTTCAACCAACTCAAAAGTCGTCTTAACCGGTTTCTCTTCTCTTTTTTTAACGACGGCTTCGGCAATTTTTCGGCTGTATCTTTCCTCGCCGTACTCTTCAAAAATTTTCGCGAGCTCCTCCATTGGCCAATTGTTAACGATTTGTTCGGCTGTCAGTAAAGCATCGCGACCGAAATTCATCAAAAGCGGTTCGTCTTTCTGAAAAGTGAAGCCGCGGCCGGATACCTCCAGTTCCCGAGAACTCATACCCAAGTCAAAAAGAATCCCTCTGATATTCTTAAATTTATTTTCCTCAACGATTCTTTCTAAATTTTTAAAATTATCGCAAACCAGAATGGCTCTGTTGCCGAAAGCCTTTAATTTTTCCTGAGCAATCTCCAAAGTTTCCTCATTCAAATCAATTCCCAAAATCCTGCCCGAGGGAGAAGTTTTTTGAAGAAGACATAGAGTGTGGCCCGCCTCGCCTACTGTTGCGTCTATAAAATTTTCATTCGGTTGAGGATCGAAAATTTTTATTACTTCATTTAAAAGAACGGGAATATGCATGCCAATGTTGTTTAAATTTTTGAGCAGGATTTAATGTGTAGCGACAAAAACTTAACTACAACATTGAGCACCCCGCACCTTTTCTAATGAGGACTCGTTATTAAATTAATCTGTCTATGCTGATAAAATTCTTTAATCTCGGGAAAATATATATTCATTAGAAAAGGTGCGGGGTAAAGGTTTTGTTTCCAAAATCACTGCGACTTCGTCTTGTGATTTTGGACAAAGCCCTTTATATTCCTAACTCCCCTAATTTTTCGGCAATTTCTGAAGAATTCTTTTCGGTCTTGGCTTTATAGTCCAACCAGGTTTTTTCATCCCAAATTTCAACGCGGTTATACAATCCAGTAATCACCGCTCTTTTCCCGAGGTTGGCGTACTGGCGAAGATAATCAGGGATTAATATCCGACCCTGGACGTCTAAATCAGCCTCTACTGCTCCGGAGAGCATTAAACGGCTAAAAGCCCGAGAATTCGCTTGGCTGATTGGTAAAGTGGTTAATTTTTGCGCCAAAACCTCCCAGTCTTTTTTGGGGTAAAGAAAAAGGCAATCATCCAGGCCTTTAGTGACCACTGCTCCACTGACCAAATCTTTTCTAAATTTTGCCGGAATGGCCAATCTTCCTTTATTGTCCAGATTGTGGCGAAATTCACCAATGAACATAGAAATAAGCTCAAAACTCAATTTTTGTTACTTTGTGGATAACTTAGGTCTTATCCCCATAGTTATCCACAATTCCCCACTTCTATTTTATAATACACCACTATTTAAAAACTGCAAAATGCCTAAATTCTTTACAAATAAAGAAAAGGTAAAGGCAAGAAACAAAAAATCCGCATTTTAAGCGGATTTTTTATCGATAGCATCAATTTTTACTGAGTTCTAATCCACAATTTATCAACAGATCTAAATTTCTCCTCCAGATTGGACTTTTCCCAAAATTCCCCACTTTACCCTGTTGAATAATTTTCCAAAGCAAAATTATTCAACAGGCTTAGTTCTCATCACTATTGAGGATATCCCAAACCTCCGGCGGTATATCAGGGATTGTTCTGATTGGACTAGTTCCCGGATATCGCCACGCGCTAATTATTCTAATCTTATTAATTCCAATGCGTTTAGAATTTGGAATTTCGTGCTTCGGATTTATTAATTGATACATTATCCAAATTTCTGTCGGATGTTTTGCGCTGCCTGTTGATTGCATTACCGCAATTGTATTCGGCGCAATCCCTTCTTCTCTTCTTTTTGGCGCGTTCAAAACTCTTCTGATTCGCTGTTCAGACAAATTATATTGCTTCATCTTATCAATGGAATGATTGGTCCAAACCAAATCCTCAGTGTTTTTTGGAATTTTAAAACGCATAAATCAAGTGGGCGGTACAGGATTCGAACCTGTGACCTTACGGATGTGAACCGTACGCTCTAACCAACTGAGCTAACCGCCCCGAAAATAAAATCTGCCATATCAAAATATAGCAGATTTTCTTGGGATAATCAAATGGACTATCGTTATTTAATTTCAACAGTCGCTCCGGCCTCCTCTAATTTTTTCTTCATTTCTTCCGCTTCTTCTTTCTTAATGCCTTGTTTAACCGTTTTCGGAGCAGCATCAACTAAATCCTTGGCCTCTTTTAATCCCAAACTGGTAATTTCTCTCACAACTTTGATAACCTGAATTTTTGCCTGACCGCCCTCTTTCAAAACAACGTCGAAAGTGGTTTTTTCTTCGGGAGGAGCAGCGGCGCCGGCTGCTGGTGCGGCCGCCACCATCGTCGGCATCGCGGAAACGCCGAACTTTTCTTCCAATATTTTTACCAATTCGGCTAATTCCGCCACATTTAATTTCTCAATGGCTTCGACAAGTTTTTGAAATTTCTCCGGAATTTGTTTTTCGCTCATTTACCCTGTTAAATAAGATTCGGGCATTTTTAGGTTCACCCTTCATCTTATCTTTAAATTATTTTTTACAATTTATCGACATTATTTTCATTGATTCATCCTGAATCTTCCCGCCGAGGCGGGATTTAACAGGGTGAATTATTATTTGGATTTGGCAATCGCATCCAAAGTCACCACCAATTTTTTAAGATTTCCGCTCAGAACCCCGACCAAGGCTCTTGGCAAAGAACTTAAAACATAAACCAACTGACTGAGCAAAACTTCACGGGAAGGCAATTTCGCCAGTTTAATAATTATTTCAGCGTCAACGAAATTCTTATCAATGAAACCGCCGAGAATTTTGAAAGTTTTGGCTTTTTTGGAAAATTCGTAAATATTTTTCGAAACAACAATCCCCTCCTCCGGGCTAAAAACTAAAGCAACGGACGCCGGAAATTGAAAAACAGAAAAATTTTTAATCCCGGCCGCTTCTAAAATTCTTTGAATTAAAGTTTTTTTGATAATTTTTAACTCAATGCCGTCTTTTTTCAGGAGACGCCTTAAATTTTGCGTTTCAGAAACTTTTAAACCGCTAAAATCAACCAATAAAACCGCCTTTGCTTTTTCGGTTTTTTTAGAAAATTCTTCGATAATTTTTTCTTTTTGTTGACGAGTTAACATGTTTTTAATTATTACCCCTCACTAATTTTACACCTGAATTGTGTGTCTCAACCAAATATCGAATTTAAACCACAAGACTTGCGGTTAGAAACAAATAAAAATCTGCGACAGAACCGCAGACAATAAAAGCAATTAGTGATGCTTTACCTCGACAGGACTTATTCCTTTTATCCGGAAGCCTGCCCCGACGTTTTAAAGTCGGGGCTCCGACTGAAACGTCGGAGTTGTCTACGGTATAAGTACATTATATTCCTAATAAAAATTGTGTCAACCCTGACTTATTTAATAGACTTGACAGAAAGAAGAGTTAATTTAAGATGAAGACAGCTATTTGAATTACGAATAAGGAGAAAGAAAATGCCGAGAAAATCCTGGGATCGTTATTTTCTGGACATTGCCAAAATGGTCTCAAGCCGCGCCACCTGCAACCGCGCTACAGTAGGAGTGGTGGTTGTTGACCCGGAAGATCATCAGATTTTGGTAAGCGGCTATAACGGCTCGCCGCGGAAATTGGACCACTGCGACGAAGTCGGACACTTAATACAGGAAAATCACTGCCGCCGCGTCGTCCACGCCGAAATCAATGCCATTTGCCAGGCTGCCAGACGCGGTATCGGCCTCAAAGGAAGCGTGATTTATATCACCGGCTATTTCCCCTGCCTCAACTGCATGAACGCGATTATCCAAGCCGGAATCAAAGAAGTCGTTTACGAAAAAGAATACCACAGTCCTGAATATCAGTGGGAATTCAATATCGCCAAATCTTTTGCCCAACAGGCCGGTGTAACATTACGCTGTCTCAGTTAATCAGATTACGAAAATAATGGGTTTGACTCCTATCAAAAGGAACGGGGATGAAAAATGATTCGACTCTCTTAATCCTTGCTTTCTTTCTCCATTATGGCGATTTAACCAGACTCTTTTCCTGGAATGAAAAACTTCTAAGGAAAATCATCAAATACTGCCGCCTCCAACCGCCGTTGCTTCATTCTCAAGTCACCATTCCTTTTTGCCAAAGCCATGCCTGTCCGCATAATCGAAGCCCTCCCAACAATTAAATCTGAACAGGCCCGCGCCCATCTTCTGCCCGGGCCTGTTTTTTTAAAGCGGTCATTGTATAATAATATTTAAAACTTATGAATAAAACAGAACAACAAAGAAAAAGATTGAAACATTTCGCTCTAAAAAATCTGGGCAAACTTTATAAATACGCTGTTAAAAAATCGGAAATCGGAAAATTTTTTGATTGTTCCAGTCTTACCCAATATCTTTATAAGAGAATCAGCATTAAAATTCCCCGCTCCACCATTCTTCAAGCCAGTTGCGGAAAAGTAATCAAACCAAGAAAACAGGGCCCAATTTTTAAAAAAACCGATTTAAAAACCGGCGACCTCTTGTTTTTTAAAGGCACCAAAGGACATTACAACAAAGAATTTCCCGAGGGAATCGGCCATCTCCTTATGTATTTAGACGCCGGGAAATTTATCCATGCCGCTGGCAATGGCAAACCATCTACTCAAAAAGTCAAACTGGAATCATTTGAAAAAGTCATTAAAAGAAAGGATTTCCGCCTTGCCAAAAGAATTCTTAAAGATTAAAAATCCGCCATCTTCAGCGGATCAACGACCATTTTTGAAAAAACCCCGAAACTATTTTCAAAAAAATAAAAAGGACGGGCGGGCAAAATCCTCGGTTCGGATAAACCTACATTTTCAGGATTAGCCCCCCTCTTTTTTAAGCAGATTGGAAACGACCTTATCATTCGGCTCATCGGTTGCCGCAAAAAGAGGCGTGCTCCAGATTAATAAAGTTAGAATAAAAAAGAAAATTAATATCAAAATGAGAAGTTTCTTTTTTTTTATATTTTTCATAAATTTTTTAATAATTTTGACTTTTTAGGCCTCGATTTCCTCTATTTTTTTAATAAGGTGGTGTTCGCGTAATTTTTCCAAAGACTTGGCTTCAATCTGGCGAATTCTCTCTCTGGTCACATTAAATTCTTTCCCTACTTCTTCCAGGGTATGCGTCACGCCATCCCCCAAACCGAATCTCATTGAAAGAATTTTTTGTTCACGCGGCGTTAAATCAACCAAAATTTGTCTTAGTTGGTCGCGCAATAAACTTTGGGAAGCGGATTGAGACGGCGAAATACTTTTTTCATCAGAAATAAAATCGCCCAAAAACGATTCATCATCTGAATCGGCAATCGGCGCCTCTAAAGATAAAGTCTCTTGAGCGATTTTTATCAGGTGGTGAACCTTTTCAACATCAATATTCATCTCGGCGGCAATTTCTTCGGGCAGCGGATCCCGACCCAAATCCTGGGCTAAACGCCGTCTCGCTTGAGAATATTTAGAAAGAGTCTCAATCATATGAACCGGGATGCGAATGATTCGCGTCTGGTCGGCTAAGGCCCGGGTAATCGCCTGCCTAATCCACCAAGTGGCGTAAGTAGAAAATTTAAATCCTTTGGTGTAATCGAATTTTTCTACCGCCCTCGCCAAACCAATGTTCCCCTCTTGAATTAAATCAAGCAAGGTTAAATTAGGACTTCGGACAATATATTTTTTAGCAATGGACACAACCAATCTTAAATTGCTGCGGATTAATCGTTGACGAGCATCCTCATCGCCTTTTTCAATTCTTTTGGCTAATTCTTTTTCTTCAGCCGCCGTTAAAAGCGGGATTTTGCCGATTTCCCGCAAGTAATTTTGAACGGCGTCAGAAATATTTCCGTAATCTTCGACTTGAGCGGCTTTTTTCAAATCTTCCGCGGTTACCTCGGATGAAGGCAATTCTATTAAATCTTTGATTTCAATTACTTCAACATTGGCTTTTCCGCACAAATCGTAAATTTTTTCCAAAAAAGAAATGTCAGTTTCAATATTGGGAAATTCGCTTAAAATTTCTGTCTCAGTAATAAAGCCGCGCTCTCTGCCCTTTTTTAGTAGTTTCCCCAATTTTTCCTCCCAAATCGGCCGTGCTTTGGAAATTCCAACACGGCGCCTCTTCTTTTTGAGTTTTTTTTGAATTTTTCGAGCGATTTTTCGGCGGCGATTTTTGGAAATAGTTTTTCTAATTTTTTTAATTTTTGACTTTTTTCTTTTGTTTCTTTTATTAATCATAATATTTTTAAAAATTGGCAAATTTTTTAAGCAGTTCCCCAAATTCGCTCAAGTCTTTATTTAACTTCTCCATATCGTTGGTTTTTTCCGACTCTTTAATCAGAAGACTTTTTTGCAAAATCATCTCCTTCAATGTTTCCTTTCGCAATTCTTTGGCCGCCTTTTCAAATTCTTCCAAAAAATCCGGCTCTTCGCTAAATTCGTATTCAGCCAAAAGGTTGAGATACCCGATTTTTTCCGAAAGCAGATCGTCTTTTAAATCGCTGAATTTATTGGCCAAGATAATTTCCATTAAGTTTAAGTGTTCGGCGCCGAAGCAATCTTTTAAATCTCCGAGCCGCTGACGAATCGATTCTTCTTTGAAGGTCAAAGCCAAAATTCTCTCGCCTAAAAGTTCTTTTCTGGATTTAGAAATTTTCAATTCAGCCGCTGTTTCTTCTTTGGAAACCAATGGTCTTAAATCGCTCTTTATTTTCATCAACTCTTCCTCGAGATAAGATTCCTTAATTTGAAAATCATTGGCGATTTTACTAATCCAGTGCGACCTTTCAACGGCATTAGCCAAATGTTTCACCTTGGAAAGAAGAAAATTAACCGCTTTCTTTTTGATTCCTAAATCATTAAGGTCTAATCCGGTTCTCGCCAAACGATAATAATATTCTCCTGATTCTTCGGCACTTTTAATTATTTTCTCCAACTGATTGGGATAGGCCAAAACGAAATCGGCAATATCTTTTACGCCGGCCGGAAGGGTCAATACTGAAACACTGAATTCTGAGTTTTTTGCCAAATCAATCGCTCTTTCAGTCGCTATCCGTCCGGCTTCATCCATATCATAAGCGATAACCAAATTTTTGGTAACTCGCTTTAATAATTTTAATTGTTCTCCGCTCAGAGCCGTCCCGGAAGTCGCCACCACATTTTGAAAACCCTCCTGCCAAACCGCTAAAAAATCCATCTGGCCTTCTACCAAAATTGCCTGGTTTTTCTCGCGAATTTCCTTTTTAGTTTTGGAAAAACCGTAAAGAAGGCGTCCTTTATTGAAAATCGGGGTTTCCGGCGAATTCAAATATTTCGGCTCCTTGGGATAATTGGTTTCGTTGAAAATCCTTCCGGTAAAACCGACAATTCTGTCCTGACTGTCAAAAAGCGGGAAAATTATCCGACTGCGGAAACGGTCAAAAAAAGATTGTTGTCCGAGGCTGGACTTAATCGCCAAGCCCCCTTTTAAAATATCGTCCGCTTTAAAACCGCTTTTTACAAGATAACGAAAAAGTCCGTCTCTATTATCAGGCGCAAAGCCGATTTGCCAAAAATCAATCGTTTTATCTTTGAGGCCTCTCTTTTTCAGATAATTAATCACCCCTGTTTCTTTTTTTAACTGCTCTTCAAAATATTCCGCTGCCCTTTCGCAGATCTCATAAAGTTTTGACATCTCGTTCTTAATTCTCGGGTCCTCTCTTTTTAATTCAATGCCGGCCTGTTTTGCCAATAATCTCAGGGCTTCCGGGAAATCCAAATTTTCGTATTTCATCACAAATTTGAAAATATCGCCGCCCTCGCCGCATCCGAAACAATGCCAGATTTGACGCTCGGGCGAAACCATAAAAGAAGGGGTTTTTTCTTTATGAAAAGGACAGAGCGCCCTGTAATTGGCGCCGGCTTTGGCCAGTTTCAGATAGCCGCTGATTACCTCAACGATATCCAAACGATCTTTGATTTCGTCGATAATCGGCATAAATTTCAAAAAATTATTTTATACTTTATTATATAGAATTTTAATCAAAATCTCAAATAAACGTTGCCACGCGCCCTGACAACGTTTATTTTTTCTTATCCAGGGCCAAATCAATAATTTTCAAAATAAGCTCCTTATAAT
>Ga0315284_10014241_pt1 | contig 11329 bp, 14 predicted proteins | sample YL17G09_16_MG_FD_203696 | JGI IMG/M metagenome (GOLD analysis project Ga0315284, IMG submission 203696) | Sediment microbial communities from Yellowstone Lake, YNP, Wyoming, USA - YL17G09_16 | ecosystem: Environmental > Aquatic > Freshwater > Lake > Sediment | place: USA: Wyoming | collected...
CTTAATAATCAATCAGAAAAATATGTATATTTTCCTTCAACAACAAATGCTTTAAACCCATATTCTAATCTAAGTGGATATACCCCCTTTGGACTTGGAATAACGTGGAGTAATTTATCACAAGGAGAAACTGATTTAATTGGTTATGGTGGAGGGTCCTCTACTTCAGGTGGAGTATCAATATATTCTTATAATACTAATGGTGGTGCTGATAATCCAACACATATAGCTGATTTTTGGCCTACTGGCAGCAATATATATACTGGTCTTAATGTTGGTATAACAAATACATCTTCTTCAACAACTAATTTATGGGGAAATTTAAATGTAAGGGGACTTTTAAGTACCCTAACTTACAATGCAAGTGGAGGTGGAATGGCAACTAATATTGGAATATATACATATGGAGCTTCTATAGTTTCTTCTACTAATACAAATTATGGATTTAATATACTTTATGCTTGCAGTGGAATATTAATTGTAAATACAAATAATTATAGTAATTATAGTACAGTATATAGTTTTGCTGGAGTTAATGGAGGAACTATTAATTTAACTAAATTAACTACTACAAATGGTTCAATTAATGCTGTTTCAAGTAGTACACAATCACCTGCATCAATATATGTAAATGTAACAACTGGTTCAGCATACGGTGGTGGTAATATATATTTTACAATTATAGGCAATGAGCCAACTGGATTAGTAAATTTATCTACATTATTTTAATAGATTTTTAGAAAAAGCCAAAGAACTATTCACACGATATTTTGCCAAAGAATGGACGTCCACTTTATACAATTTCTTCATCATCTTTGGATGTATAACTGCTCTCCAAATTTTAGCATAACTAACATAAAATTCATTCAAATATTTTTCTTGTTCTGTTCCATATATTTTTCTCTCAATTAAATCATTTATAAATGTTTCTTCTACTATTTGGAATCCACTTATATCTGCAATATTCTCTCCTAATGTGAGAGAAGGATTTACTTTATAATGGTCTTCATTTGCCATATTCAGAATAAAATTTTTAATTTTATTTTGTATATCATTATATTTTTTATAATCTTCTCTCTTCCACCACCTTTTATAAGAACCTTTATCATCAAATAAACTTCCTTGATTATCAAATGCGTGTGATAATTCGTGTCCAATTAATACACCAATTGTTCCCATATTATATGCAATTGATTTCTTTACATTTACAAAAGGTGGTTGTAAAATAGCATTAGGTATGATTATTTCATTTTTATTAATATTATATTCAGCATTTATCTCATAAGTATTCATATCTATACCTTTTAACCAAGTATCTTTTACAGGAATTGGTTTATAATAATTTTTTATCAAATCTTTCAGTTTCCATGAAATAAATTTTTCATAATTATCCATAACATCATAATTCAAAAAAGAAATATTTGGATCATCCATCCAATGTTTCTTTTTACCAATAGTTATTTTCATATTATTACATTTTAATAAAGCTTTTTGTATAGATTCAGAAGACAACCATTTATTATGTTTTAATCGTTCTATAAAAGTCAACATTATTTTGTGAATAATTTCTTTTGTTAATTGAATTCCTTTTTTATTTTCATAATGTTTTAAGTATTCTTTATTTATAGTTGTATTAAAAATGTCAGAAATAAATTGATAAGCTCTATCTTTTTGAGAAGATTTTTTTAATTTTTTATCAATAATGTAATAATTTAAAAAAATTGGATATAACTTTGTATGAAATTTAGAAGCAAGAAATAAAATATTGGAAATATAATAAACAAATATATCATTACTATTCCATTTATCTTTTAATAAAATTATAACTTCTTTTAAATAAGTAGGATTTTCAATAACAAATTTTTTAGGATTTTTTTGAAAACCCAATAAAGAAGAATATTTATTCCAATCAAAATTTATTTTATTCATAGAAGAAGATTGATTAAATATATTATATATTTTTTCATTTGTTCTTGGTTCTAATGGAGAATATAAATATTTGGATAAATATTTTTCTATTTCAATAACTTTATTTACATCAAAAGAATGTTTCTCTCCAAAAATGCAAGAAAATAATTTTTCTAAAAATTGTTTATATTTATATATTTCTTTTTTATTATTATGAATATAACTTTGTGGGTCTGATATATGAATACCAGATTCACTAATATAACACATATTTTCAGTAGTGTTAACTTGGTCTGAATAAATTCCTATGGTAAAAGGTTGATTTATTCCTTTATTAATTCCAAACTCAATTAAATCATATAAATTATTATTTTGTTCTTTTTGTAAAGAAGTTAATTCTCCCATAAAGTTAAAAATATAGCTTTCAATTAATGTATCATTTGGGTTCATAAAAGAGAGATATAAGTTATTCATTTCTTTATTAGTATGAAGTAATTTTTCAATGATTTGTTTAATTTCTTTTTTAACCTTTTCGTGTAATATAAAGAAGGAATCAAAATAAGGTTGTTTTTTTGTATATTTTTGATGTTTTTTAATCCAATGTTGATTAACCATAGTATAAAAATCTTTATATGTCTTTTTGGTTTTCATTATATAATATTTGATTATTTTCTTGAAGTTCTTTTTCTAATTTTTGATTTTGTTTTTTATAAAAGTCGGTAATATCCATTTTTTTCCTAATTTGAGAATATATTTCTTGTTGAATAGATTTTTTAGGAGGTTCTTTTTGAGAGAAAGGAATTCCCATAAATTCTTTAATAACAACTAATTTGTTATGGTCATGTTCTAATAATTTTTGACAACTTATTTCTCTCGTATAATTTGTTTGACGCATAATAAAATCAATATCTTCTTCCATAGCCATAATGAATAAATAGTATTTAAAATAATAAATTGAACGAATATATTACACCAAACGAAGAAAAATGAGACAAAAACATAATTATTACTTATATATTTTTAGATTATGTTTTTGTCTCATTTTCTTTTCGTTCGGTATAATATATAATATGGATATGTTATGTGCTCCTGCATTATTATATTTGATTTTATGTTCTATTCAGATAATATTAGATTTTATAAATGGATTATATAATACTGCATTAATAAAAATAGGAGTAACAATAGTTATGACAATAGTATTAAATATATTATGTGAAATAGATTTAGGAATTATATCTTGGATTATAGTATTAATTCCATTTTTATTTATGACTATTATAGCAAGTATTATCTTAGTTGCATTAGGATTAAATAATACAACTGGAACAATAACAACAACAACAACACCAACAAATATAACTGTTAAACAACAATCAACACTTACATCACCACCTTTACCACCATGGTTATTACCAAATGTTGAACAAGAAGAACCAGTAACTCAAACGACTCCTCAAATAAGTAATACTAAAAGTAATGGAATTTATTTGATTATGTAAATCAATATAAAAATATTTGTCTAGTATGATTAAATGAATTTTATAAGAAATAAATATAATACTTGGATTAATAATAATATATTGGGAGTTCTTCAAGGTTTTATAAATATTTATTTTTGTACTGCAGAATTAGTAAAAGATAAATCATTAATATTTATAGAAAATGCAGTAACAATGTATACTGTAATTGAAATAAAATTTAATACATTTTATAATTGGTTAGTAAAGACAAATTTGATGATTTATTTGTATAATTTGTATACAAAATACATGATATATGAGATTGAAATGATTATGGATAATAGAATAATTTATTCTACCAATAAGAATGAATTGCATGTATATAATGAGGATTATATGGATTTTTTCATTTATGTTGATAAAGATACATATCCAATGAATAAATTAATTTGTAAAAAAAGAATAGATTATGATGAGAATTATGGTATATGTTCTTTTAAGTTTCAAATGATTCATGTTAAAATAACAGATTATGAAAGTTATTTAATAGACTTAAGTAATAAAAAAGAAAATTATTATTTGGTTTCAAATGTAATTGATAAATTTGTAATATGTTATTTATTGTATAAACAATATTGTATTTCAAAAAATGGACATACAATTTCTTATAATTTGGAGTTAATAGATGATAAAATGGATTTTATAAATTTAAATGAAAATGATATTATTGTGTTAGATGTGAATAATTATAAAATAGTACATAATAAAAAGAAATAATATAAATATAATGATATATGTTCTTTATATGTTATCAGAGTCATATAAAGAACAAGAATTAGAACTAGAAAAAAGAAATCCAACAATATATAAGTGGAATGTATGGGGTCATTTACCGCATGATACGGATTGGACAATAAATAGTTATAAACATATTTATAAAATTCAATCAATACAAGAAGCTATTACAATTACAGAAACAATTCCAGATTCTTTAGTAAAGAATTGTATGTTATTTATAATGAAAGAAAATGTGACTCCAGTTTGGGAAGATAAATCAAATCGTAATGGTGGTTGTTTTTCTTATAAAGTAACTAATAAAAATGTATATGAAGTATGGAGAGATTTGACTTATTTATTGGTAGGAAATACATTAAGCACAAATGAAAATTTTGTTTCATCAATAACAGGAATAACGATTTCTCCAAAGAAAAATTTTTGTATTATTAAAATATGGATGACAAATTGTAATCATCAAAATGCATCGGTAGTTACTCCAGAAATAAGAGGTTTAACATCACAAGGATGTATTTTTAAAAAACATGCTCCAGAATATTAAACCATTATTGGTTTGAAATGCACATAAAAGTGCATTTCAAACTTTCTTTATATTATATAATTATTCCTAAAGTTTAATGATGTCTTCTTCTGCGATGGGTCCTTCTACTCTTTCTGCTGCCTCTTCTTCTTCTATGCCTGGTTGCCATTATATTAAATATAAATATAATAATATAAATTATATGAAAAAAAATGATTCAGTTATATTAATTTTATTTATTGTAATTATTTGTTATATTTTATTTATATTTATTACTAAAAAGAGAGAAAGATTTACACAAATGGATAAAGGTATAGGAGAATATCAGTATTTAGCACCAATTCCAGAATATAATACTTGGAGTGATACAACAATAGATGAATTTATAACAAAATATAATGATGTAACAAAATTTCAACCTTCAAAACAATTTGTAACAGACCAGTTTATTAAATATACTTTAGAAGAAGAAGCAAAATATTATATTTCAAATGGTATATTTCCAATATGTCCTTATATGATTAATTATTGTAATAATGAACCATCTACTTTACAAAGATTTGGATTAGACCCATCAGGTAATCCAGTTACATTACAACTGCTTCAAAAATTTCAACCAAACCGTTATTGGTTTATGATTATAATACTTCCAATACAAAAAGATTTGGACCCTCAGCCAGATGCAACTTTAATTTTTCTAGGAAAAAAAGAACCTCCAAAATATAATAATGATATTATGAGTAATGTTATGAGTTATTTTAGTTAGTAAGTTGGGATAGAAGTTAATAAAGAGTCACGAACACAGTAACAGTTGAAACAATAATCTATGTTATTTCCATCAAATGCATTTGTTCCCCAACAATAATTATCTGTATATAAATTGCCATCAATAAAAGTATTTGTCCTATAATAAAATTTTACAAATCTAATATCATTTATGATATAAGTATTTACTTCAGTTGTTCTTTGAATGCCACAAATTTTACAATTTAAGTTAGAATCAAAACCAAAAGTTTCTTCTTCATTAATTCCAGTAATTAGTTTAATTGCAAAAGAAGATTCTGCTGTATAGTGATTAGGATGTCCCATATATAATCTTTCATCTAACCATTGACCATCTAAATAATAAGAAACTTGTCTTGTAGAAATGTTATACCATCTTCTTCCTGCAAATAAATTAGTAGTAGGAATTTCATTTGTTCCTTCAAATGTTGGTATTTCAAGACTATCTCCTGGTGTTAATAAATAATCAGTTTCAATCTCAAAATCAAAGTAATTTATATTTTGTATTTCAGGGTCTTGATCTAATTCAGGTAATTCAGAATCAGAATCAGAATCAGAATTATAAACATTACAAATACAATTCTCAGTCGTACATATCCAACATTTTCTACAAATAGGACATTTTCGTTGCAATTTCATAACATTTTTATCACACTCAATACAAAGAACATGACAACATTGTGAATGTTGTTGTATAGATATTACAACATCCCAACAAATTGGACAAGAAATAAGTTGTTTTACTTTTTCAATATGAGTTTCAATAAATATTTCTAATTCAAAAGTTTCTAATTCATTCGTAAATAATTGTTTTCTTTTAAAAGTTCTGATTTGATGACTTGACATTTGTATTTTTTATAATAGCTATTATTATAAAAAATTAATCAATTTTATTATTTTATTAAAGAAGAGAGAAGAGAGAAATAATTAGGGACAGAAATAATTAGGGACAGAAATAATTAGGGACAGAAATAATTAGGGACAGAAATAATTAGGGACAGAAATAATTAGGGACAGAAATAATTAGGGACAAGGGAAAGGTCTATTTCTCTCAATAACAAGAGGAACAGGCATATATGTAGGTTTTGGTTGATATAAATTTGAATAAAAGATTGGTTTGGGTTCAGAAACAAAATGTGGTTCAGGATTTACTAAATTAGTAGAATTAATACCAAATAAAAAAGATTCTGTATTTACAGGATTATTAGATAATTGATTCCATGGAACTTTTCCTGGTAATAAACCAATACCTGCTAATTTTGGATTATATGCTTCACCATATGATGAATTTTGATAAAGAGTATATTTTTCATGTTGACAATCTTTTTTTTCTTCTAATTTATAATTACCAGGAGTATTTATATTTCTTGTGGATGCCATAAGATATATTATATTTATATAAAAAACAATAATATAATTAACCCAAATTATTAATATTATTTAATAAAAAAGTAAAATTTTGTTCAGAAATATTATTTTCAGAAAATAATTCACACAAACAAATATGTGTTATATGAAATATATGATAAGAAAATAATATCATAAATCCATATTCTTGATTATCTGTAAATATAGTTTTATTAGAGATAATATAAGCATATTCTAACAATTTTTTAGCGGATTCATTTGTTTCTCTCATTTCAACAATTTTATTATATAAATCTTGAATGTATTTATCTAATGTTTCTGAATTATAAGTTGTCATATTAAAAGCATGAAGTAATTCAGTTTCATATAAATATTTACTAGTAAATTCATCATGTTCTAAAAGTGGTTCTTCTTCTTGTTGTTGTTGTAGTTGTTTTTCAGAAATATAATTACTACTGATAGGATTGAGAGAAAGTAAATCAGAATCATAAAACATATAAGTTGGATAAAAAGTAGAATGATACATAATTATTTATGTATCATTTATTTAAATAAATTAAATCCTTAACTTTTATACCAGTGAAGATTTAAAAAGGGACGCCCTTTAGGGCGTCATTTCAAATCGTTACTGGTATCTGACCACGAAGAATCAAAATGGGACATTTTGATTATTCGTTGGTTTAAATTTTTACTTTCTATCTTTTGTTAATTCTCTAGAAGGGATGCCTCCTCTAACCCATCCATCTGAAGCTACATTTTCTACACAATAAGCAGGATTATTAATTCTATTACTTATATTAGATAAAAGAGGAGTACTTGTATAATTCAAATAACTTTTTTCAGGTAATCGTGTAATAGAACGTTTATTTGTAATCATTTCACCTTGTTGAATTTGAGATTCTAAAACAGGGTCAACTGATCCTCTTCCTAAATAAGGAACAGTTGCAAATGGTCTTTGGTATAAATCTATTTTGCATTTAGGATGAGTATCTCTACTGCCAAATAATAATTTTGAACTTTCATCTACAACACATCCACCAGAGCCAACATTACTAGTTCCATTATACATAATACCAGGTTGTGAAGTAGCAAATCCAATAGATTGTGACATATTACAATCGCTAGCAAAATAATTTTCTAAACTGTAATTACATGATTTCATATTCTGTATAGTATTTTGGTCTTGAAAACAAGTATCATTACCTATTCTAGACATATTATCAAAATAATAATTGTTAACAAAAGCCATAATAATAATATATATTATTATAAATTTGTAAATTAATATAATAAATATCTGTAATTATCTTTTACACATTGTAAAGTATCTCCTCCTCTACAACTAGGCATATCACCATACAAGTACTTAGCATAAGCTCCTTGGTCATTTGTAACTCTTGTATTGGCGGTAGAATAAAATACACGATTACTTTGATCCAAATTAAAATTTTCTCCTAAATCTCCAAATAATTGTTTATCTGTATCAATAATTCCTGGGTTCAAATCTTGAACCATTTGTTTAGTAGTTCTTGTAATTTCTTCATAAACATCTGGATTAAAAGAAGGAGGTGCTGCTTTTCTGTTTTTATTATATGATATTTCTGGTAATAATACATTTGAAAAAGGATTACTACTATTATTTACATAAAAATCTTCTTTTAATGATTCTTCTAATGTTTCAGGATTTAAAATTTTTTGTTTACCATATGTATTTGCTAAATTTGCATTTGTAGAAAATCCTTCTTTCAGTTTTAAATAATAATAAATATATATAATTCCAATAGTAATTAATCCTGCAAGTAAAATATTGAGAGAAAATGTAAAAATAAATCCAATTAGTGTCAATAAAATAATTAAACGAGTAATTGAATTTAATTTTTGATTATAATTCATATTGCTTGTTGGAAAAAGTTCTAATATTTCATTTTTGTTTAATAAAATAGCTGGGTTATTTCCCCAAAATGAATTATTATCCATATATACTTTATTAGATTATCTTTATTTATAATTAAACATTTTGATACAAACTATTTTTCTTCTTTTTCTTTTTCTTTTCTGTATTATCTTTTGAAGAAAAGAGAGAAACAATTTCATCATCCGATATTTTTTGAGCATTTTTAGTCATTTCATTTTTAGCGGTCATTTCATTTTTAGCGGTCATTTCATTTGCAGCGTCTTGTAATATCTTTGTCATTTTCTGTTCTTCTTGTTTCTTCTTTAATCTTTCTCTCAATGAATTAGATTTCATTCTCTTATTAAATTCTGATTCCATTGCATTCTTATTTATCTTTGAATTTTTACCACCTAAACCCATTTTAGAAATCATTTCTTGTATATTTTCCATTCCAGGAATAGACTTCATTTGACTCATCATATTACTTGCTTCTGTCATTAATTCACTTTGATTCATTTCTCCTGACTTCATTTTGTTGTCCAATTTACTTCCAACTGTTTTTACTAAATTCATTAACTTATCTGGTTCTGAAAATAGTTTTTTAAATAATTCTTGAGGGTCAGTAGTTTCATCTGTCATATCTAAATTGAAATCATTTACTGTTTCTTCTGCAATTTCTCTCGCCAAATCTCCCAATTTACCATTTAACATAGTATGCATATGACTATGAATATCATCTGATGAAGGTATATTAAATTCTTTAGAATTATTTTCAGAATCATTTTCATTTTTTTCAAATAATGTTTTCATATTATCCAATGTTTCCTCTAACTTCTTTTTAAATTCTTCTTCATCAATAGATTCCAATAATTTAGATGTATCACCAAAAAGGGTTTTATCTTTGATACTTCCTATTAAAGAAATTAATATTAGTTGTAAATACTTCCATATAGTTTCTCTCGTTTTATCTGTTATATTACAAGACCATAAATATTTGAAACTGATTCCAGGTAAGAAATCAGTATTATAGTTATTTTCATTGGAAAATAAATCAACATTTTGATATAAAATTTCAGAAAAACGAGCTGGATAGGTTGTAATACAATAATTAAATATATAATCAATGGATTCCTGTGTTGGTTCATTATTTTCCTTTTTCCACCACTTATCAATAAGTAATTGATATTCTGGGAAGGTATGCAAAATATCATGAATAAATTCTTTGATTATCTTTGTAAATTCTTCTGGTATCTTTATAGAATCTTCTGTTTCTGACATATAATTATAACTAAATATTTTCTTTAAATCAAACTAAAATTATAATATAAAATTGAAATATATAATTTATAGAAAGAATGAATATAAAAGAGATGGATTTGATTAACCAATTGAAAAGAATGACTGATTTGGTAGAATTACAAACAGAATTGCAAACAAAGTTAACAGAAATGGGATTAAAATTAGTTATTTCACACACAGATAGACATCAAACATATAAAATTAAAATGAAGAAATTTATAAAGTTAAATATGAAACGTTGGCAGTTTAATCGGCCAGCCAATATGGAGAGAGTTGATGAAATTGGAGAAAGCTTATTTGGAAAGAGACAACCTATATTCTTTATATTTCAATGTATTTACAATCAAGAAGAAAATTTATTTGAAATTATAGATGGAATACATCGTTATTATGCAGTAAAAAAATTAAATGATATGTTAGAAGAAAATGAAACTAATTCTTGGTTTTATAATAGTTATTTATTAGTAGAAATTAAATATAATTGTACCAAAGGAGAATATATAGATTGGTTTGAAACTATTAATAAATGTACACCAGTTTCTGAAATATATACTAGTTCACAAGATGAAAAGAAAGAAATAGTAGAAGAAGTTGTTAATATTTATTATTCAAAATATAATAGTCATTTTAAAGGAGCTAATCCGAATATTCCGAATACATCAAGAGAGAAATTTACTGAAATTGTTTTATATATTTGTAATAATTTTAATATTTCATCTGAAAATAAGAAATATCTTCTAAAAATTTTAGAAGACATTAATAAACAAATTCAACAAATAGTTATAAGTAATAATCTAAAAAAGCTTAAACCAAAAATAACAGAAAAATCTTTAAAAAAATGTAATGATACAGGATTATATTTATTTCTTGCTAAACCAGAAAAACTATTGGTTTTAATAAATGAATACAAATTAACTTATTAAACTTTATTAGAAGGTGATGTTTCTTCTTTACTAATTTCTTTTTCATCTATTTTTTCTTCTGCTTCAATATCTCTCGTTATTTTAAGTCCACAACAACTAATTTCTTTACATTTTGTTTTATATGCCATTGAACCAAATTTTAATAAACATCCAATAACAGATGTAATAAAAAAAGACCAAAACACTGCATCAAATGTTGATTTATCCATTATATTATGTAGAAATATAAGAATTTGAAAGTTTACATAAATTTTGTAAATATTTTACAGTTTTCATTTTATCTTCTTCATTCATTAAACGAATTGGATTTCTTAAACGATTAATTGATTCAATAATTTTATCAGAATGTTTATTTTCTGTCAAATCATCTTTATAG
>Ga0315284_10014242_pt1 | contig 11328 bp, 8 predicted proteins | sample YL17G09_16_MG_FD_203696 | JGI IMG/M metagenome (GOLD analysis project Ga0315284, IMG submission 203696) | Sediment microbial communities from Yellowstone Lake, YNP, Wyoming, USA - YL17G09_16 | ecosystem: Environmental > Aquatic > Freshwater > Lake > Sediment | place: USA: Wyoming | collected...
TTACTAGCGCCTCTGTTACTGTTGATGCTACAAACATTACTCTCACTACTAACCTCGGCGCTGTAGTCCTTCCTAAATCAGGGTTTGCGATTCTTAAGGATGTTGTTACTGAGATCAATACGGCTAGCTACGGCGGCTGGAGCGCTTCACTTACTAGCACGCTGTATAACCAACTATCTCTCGATACGCTAGATAACGTTACTACTGTTGGTGCTCTTTCTGCTACAACTGCACAACCTGCACGCCTTAAGAAAGATGCTTCTGAAGTTGCTGCTCTATTCGCTCAAAGCTCGATGGCAACTCTAGAAGATCAAGCTCTTACTGGCCTTCCTGATGCAGTACTTGAGACGATGTTGACTGGTGGAGCAAAAGGAGCTACTTCGCCTGCTAGTGTTGTTGCGGCTCTTGAGAAATTCGAGAAATTCCACGTCAATGCTGTTGTCCCATTGTTTTCTTGGGATGCAACAAGCGATATTGCTGATGGTGCAACTGATTCTGCTTCTACATACACGATTGACGGTATTCATCAAGCTGTTAAGACACACATCTCCCTGATGAAGACTACCAAGCGTCGTTCTGAGCGCCAAGGATACCTTTCCTTGAAAGCTAGCTACGCCGCCTGCAAAATCAAAGCAGGTGATCTAGCAGATGGTCGTGAGCAACTAGTAATTCAAGATGCTCGTCAATCTGATGTATCAGGAAACATCAAGTGGTTCCAGCCATGGGCACTAGCTTGTTTGCTTGCTGGTGCACGCGGCGGCGCTCCAATCGGTGAGCCAATGACCTTTAAGTTCCTGAACTGCTCTGGTATTCGTCAAACTGCTCAACCAATGTCTACGCCTGATGCTGACATCGTTACTGACTTCGATCCAGATCTTCAGACTGACGAAGCCATCCAAGCAGGTATCACCTTTGCTGAGAATCCTCAAACTGGTGGATTTCGTGTGGTTGTTGACAACACAACGTACGGTCGTGATAACAACTTCGTTTGGAATCGTGCTAATGTTATTTATGCTGCTGACATTGTTGCATTTAACCTGCGCAACTCTCTCGAAGCAGTGTACGTTGGCAGGAAGAACACGGTATCTGTCGCTGACATCGCCGGTGTTGCAAGCACCATCTTGAATGGCTTCTTAACTCAAGGTATTACAGTGAGTACGCCAGATGCACCGCAAGGTTTTAAAAACCTTGTTGTTCGCCTAGAAGGCAACACTATCTTTGTTGAAGTCATTATCAAAATCGTTGAAGGAATCGACTTCGTCTTGAGCGACATTACGATCCAGCGCGCAACTGCCTAATTAAGTAAGAGAATATCTACTACTAATGCCCTCTCAAGGTATAATTCTTGAGGGGGCATTTTTATTAAACTCTGCATAAAATGCAATAATCAGTTAAAATCCACCAAATCTATTGCCAAGATTTGTCAACCTTGCCACAAGACGACGCTACTACCCGTGGGTAGACAGTGCGAGGCCTGTAAGACAGGATTCCTGGATACCTCGCGTTCCAAAAATAAAAAGTACTAGAAACCCACGGAATCCAGGCAACACTAATATATCTTCGCGAGAGTAAGGACGTCATCCTATCTAGGATAAGCTCCCGTGGTGGCAAGACAACTGCAACAATAGATAGGCGTATCGCTAGGTATGAGGCGCTGAATAAGAAGGGCCTATTCACATTCTCAGGTACCTGGGATGAGGTTTACAGTTGGCTTTTGGCAAATTAATATGAAAAAGCGGCAAAAATAATTAACTACTACCCTGCTATAATCTCCTTAAGTCAATAGTTGACTTAAAAAAATGTCAAGGTATGGTGAACCGCAACACCAACACAGGAGAAAAGTATGGCAGTAGGGGCAGTAGGTACTAAACCCGGATTTATTCATGGCGCGAACGCACGAGTTAAGCTTGACAACTTGACACTAGCGTATTGCACGGATCTTAACTACACGATCGATATGGCAACTGTGCCTATTGAGGCTATCGGCTCTTACGAAGTCAAGGCTTATGAACCTATCGCTTATAGCGTTAGTGGTTCCTTCTCAGTTATCCGATATACCAAACATATCCAACCTACCAAAGGTAAAAATACTGGTAACCCAGCTGTTGCACTTGGTACTAATAACAAAGTTGGTACTCAACTTAACCCAGGTCAAGTGTTGTCGTCTTCGACGTTCGATATGGAAATCTTTCAAGTTAACTCTATTACTGAGAGTGATACGAGTACTGTTGACGATCATACGACATTCAAGCTTACAGATTGTCGTGTAACCCGCAGAGCCTCTTCGCTCAACAAGCGTGGTGTTATGGTTGATTCATACACCTTCGTCGCGATCTTGGGTGGCGATACGGATGTCGATGTGGCAGCTACAGTTTCAGCAAGCGGCTCGACATTATCGGATCTCTCCTAACCTTTAGGGGTCCTAGTGGCTGGTCGAACTCCATTCTTCCTCACTGGTGGCAACGCCCGGATCTTGCTTAATAACAAGACCGTGGCGTATGCTACCGATGTTACTTATAAAGTGAGCGTCAAACACGCTACTCCTAGAGTTTTAGGCAGGTTTGAAGTTGAGGTTATTCAACCATTGACCTATGATGTTATGGGGACGCTGTCTATAATTCGCTATGGTCGAGGACTGCAGGGTTTCGTTGGTGATGGTGCTCCCAATAATGTCAATAATAAGGGTAATGGAATTGGTAGTTATAGTTTAGCTAGTGCTGCTGGAGCCATTGGTTCTGCACTGGGTCTTCCATCTACCGATGGTCAGTGGGATGGGAAGGCTGACGAGGCTTTCAACCCTTCTAGATTCTTTCAATCAATGATGTTCAATATAGAGATTCGCCAAATTGGCTTAACTAATGCTGCTAGAAATAACAACCGGTTTGTTCCGAGTGTAGCTAGTCGCGATGATGGCCTTAAAGGTCTTGGGTTTGATAGAGTTGCAAGTGCAGCAAATGCATTTGTGCACACAAAGCCACAAGATGAAGTACCAACAGTTGTATTGCGGGACTGCAGATTTGAAGATATGCAGTTTAGGCTGAATAAAAAAGGTGTAGCTACGATAGATCTTACGTTTAGAGCACGCTATGCAGATGACGACACTTTTATTGCACGCAAATCTGGTGCAGGTCAGGAGTTTAGCTAATGGCTGAGATTAAGAATGCCATAACTGATAATGGCACTTTATCCGGTAAAGTGAAAGGCTTATCTGACAGCGTGTTAAAGAGCGCTATTGGTGGTCTATCTCCTTTGAATAACTTCGGTCGATATCTGACTGGGTCTCGTGCGATTATAAAAGTGAATGATAAAATTTTTGGTTTTGCATTTGCTGTAAGTTTTAATATAAACACAGAATATGAAGAGAATCGCACTATAGACAGCTATATAGCTTATGAGCTTATGCCTACTCGTCTTACTGTTAATGGAACGCTGTCGATGTTTCATATACCTAACAGAGGACCTACTAAAGAGCTAGTACAAGCAAATGTATTATCATACTTGATGCACAAGTATATATCCATCGAGATTAGTGATCAGACTACTGGGCAAACCATATTTAAGACTAATAAGGCTGTGATAACAAATCGCGCTCAAACCCTACAAGCTGGTGAGATTTCTACTATCCAGCTTACTTGGAAAGCCCTAGGCTTTGCTGACGAGCTGGTTCCTAAACCACCTCACAATATTGATGGCGATCAATTTTTTTAATAAAGATATCTAGCTATCTAGCAATAAGTAGTGTTAATATAAACCACTAAGTACAATCAACCTTAGTACTGCAGGGTATAAAAGAAGTATGTGACTATCGTAATCTTTATAGTTAAAAGATAAAAGGGGAATAGAATTGTATAACGCACTACCTAAAAACGAACGAACTTTCTCAATTAAAGTTGAGGGGGACACTAGCGGTGAGACCTTTGAAGGTCAGTTTACTACAAAATGCGTTCTTAATATGGCTGAAAAGCATAGCAAAGAACTTGAAAAAACACGTCTTATGGCTGATTATGCTAATCCATCTAGTACACTCTCTGGTATTGCAGAGATCCTCTCTGCAGTCAGGGCTAAACTTACCAAGTGGCCTGACTGGTGGGCAAATCTAGATTATGGTAGTAATATTCTTGATGAAAATGTTATCATTAAGATCTATGATGAGACTTTAGCTCTAGAGCGCGAGTGGCGTGCTGAGATTCGCAAGAAGACTGATGAAGCTAAGAGCACCAGTGCAGACAGTAAGGAATCCCCAAAGGGAAACGAATAAACGGAGAGCGACCTCAGTCGACCTCCGTAATAGATGATATCTATACACTAGCGGCCAGTGATGCTAGGAATCTGTCTAGTGATAGAGGATATCACCTATTCTTAATACGTTGGTGGTGTAAGCAGTGGAACCGTCCTATGAAGGATCCGCTGCTATTATCTTATACATTTGAAGAACTTATGTATGAGTTCCACAGTATACATGAGCATGAGAAGGCTGCCGTTGAAAGAGTTAAACAAGAAACTGATAGAATAGAAGATATTAAGGACCAGGCTGTTACGAGTTGGGCTGATCAGATGGAAGCTGAAGAAGAGGCAGCAGCTCAAGATCCAGCTCAAGATCCAGCTAATATGAAATGGATGGAAGAGCAGTTGGCTCAAAATAAAAAAGCCTTTGGTGAAGATTTTGGTGAAGATTTAAGTTTAGATTTTGACTCATCAGACAAGAGCAGAAAATAATGGCAAATAAGAAAAATACTTTTCTTGTACGGGGTGAAGAGGCGCAGAGAGAGCGACACTCGGCATCAGCAGAGTACGAAGTAAACCGTCGTGAAGAAGAGGTTATGAGAAAGGCTGCTGAGCAGGCTCATTTAGAGGGCAGGCTTGAAGAAGCAGCAATGTACACTGCCCAGGCTAATTCTTCTCGTGTTTCAGCTGATATTCAAGATATCACCAGCAGGGAACACAGGGGTGTTATAGATAAACAGTTTCGTCGTAGTGTTCGTACTGCAATTAACACGAGGTCTACTAAAGAAGATGTTGCTCGGCATATGCAGTCAACTGCAAATTATGGTGCAGCATCTGAGTCAGCACACAGATATTCGACTAGTGAATTGCACGGACAACTGTCTAGTGTGCAAGAGCAGAGAGGTGACTTGCGCCAGGGTATTCTAGCTGATTCGCGCACCATGACTAATATGGATAGATCTCCAACAGATAGGGCGGCCGCTGCCGCCGCTCTATCAACAAAATGGCAATCTCTAGAATCCCTAGCACACCAAGAAGGTACAGCCAAAGCTGGGCTAGCTATCCAAAAACGGCAAGGTGTTGATCTTGCTAGTATATACGAGAATACTGCTGGTGTTCTTGCTCGTGCAAAAAAAGACACTATTGCTCAAGAAGCTATTAGCGGAAAATATGGATCTAGTGTTACGATCACTGATGATTTTAATAAAAAATTAAAAGAACTTAGTCAAAGTTTTGATCAATTAACTACAGTTTTACACGATTCAACAGCTACACTTGATCAAAAAAATGCAGCTGAGAAGGCCCACAAGAAGGCGGCAGACGAGTTCGACAACACAAGCTTAAAGAAGGCCGCTATTGATAAGGCGGGTGTGCCGACTGGTGGATGGACGACTGCTGCTTCATTGATACAGTCTGCTGGTGTTATAGCTCAAGCCGGTGGTGCAATAGGTCGACAGTGGGGCGTTACACGAGAGATGGATCGTACCCAGATGATGACCGGTTATATAGATATAGCTAACGCCAGATTCTTTGATAATGTTGCAGCATCACAAGGCGATGCTGCTGCTATTGGCCGAATAAAAGGCGGTCAGCATAAAAGAAGTTTAGCATTTGCTAGTAAGATGGGCGATAGAGAGGTGGCCGCCTCATTTACAGAGGCCGCTGGTGCCGGCTTAATGGTGGGTGGTGCACTTCTAGCTGGCGGACTTGCGTTATCATCAACTGGTGTTGGTGCAACAGTAGGTATTCCTTTGATGGCTGCAGGTGTTGGTGCCCTTATTGCTAGCCAAGCTGGGGGCATTGAGCAAACAAGCGGTAAGGTAGCAAAACTACAATCTGGTGCAGCAAGAGCAGGAGCTGAGTTGCCTGCATTTCATGCAGATAAGGCATTATTTGCTGCAGAAAGAGCATCGAAGGATTATGTAAACCAGATTGCCCTCGACTACACAATGAATACCAACCTTGCAACTAGAGGTGCAGGTGGTGGCCGAACTAAGTTAATGGAGGAACTCCGTGATCCTGGTTTCATGAAAACCATGGCCGGTCTTGAAATAGATAAAGAAGGAATGCTGTCTCTGGGTCGCACTGGTATTGCGCATCTAGGAGGGCAGTTTCGTGGCAAAGAAGATATACAGAGAGCAGGGGAATTATCTAAGATGGGCCTAACTTCTTCTCCTGAAGAATATTTGGGTCTTCGCGGTCAGACCGAGCGAGCTGGAGTAGGTCCAAAAGGTCTTGAGGAGATCTTGCAGAAGGCTGTTGCAGCAGGACTAGATACCTCTAAGCATATCGGCGAATTAGTGCAAGGGATTGGCAGCATAGCTTCGGTACGAGGCGGTGTCAGCACATTTGGCGGCGCTGCAGAGAATATGGCACTCACAGTACAAGGCCTGAGGGCTGGAGGTATGTCGCAGTCAATGGCCGTGCAAGCAGCAGCAGACATTAATATGTCTCTATCTAGCGCTGCAAGTGATAAAGGCCTCACTATACAGAATTTAGTCGAACAAATGGAGATACAGAAAATCGCGCCTGGCGCCGATCTTGCATCGGTAAACAAGGTACGATCAATGACACCAGAACAATTCCGCAGTGTTACTAGTGCTTTTAATACATCAGGAGAAACAGCCGCTAAGGTAAATCAGGGCGTTAATAATTTCACCAATGACCAAATAAAAAATATTTACCAAAAATCCGGTGAAAGCGCAATTAGTACTATTATAGGTGTTGGTATGAACACCGATATGGAGGGTGGGTGGAAGGATGTTGCGGGCGGTAGGCTGAATCCAGCTGTTGGATCGCCAGAATATAACAATTTATTGAACCACTATAATAGTATGGCACCAGAAAGGGGGTATGCAACAATCGCCCATGGTACGCCACTTTCAACTGTTGCCGACCAATTTAGAGCAGGCGCTAAAGCTAAAGATACTGATCTTGATAAGAATGATAAGAATGATAAGAAAGACTACTTGAGTAGAATTATACCGTCTGGAACCCATATCACCTCAGATCAGGGTCATAGAGATGCTATTTCTTTAGGTGGTGGACGCTACAGCAGTTCAGAGCATAAGGGCATTGATCTTGCTGGCGCAGAGGGCACAGGAATAGCGTCGCCATTTAAAGGCAAACTTAAGTTTCTATCTAGCGGCGCTTTTCAAATTGTGGAGAAAGGCGGTGGAGGTTTGATCTATCGTCATAGTACAACCAAGCTTAAAGAAGGTGCTGAGGTTGAAGCAGGGCAAACCTTTGCTGCGATTGGAGCGAAGGATGCATTTTCAACTGCCGCACATCTACATGCCGAGTATCAACTGCCAGGTGGTGGACTAGGTGACACGAAGAAACATATACAAGAAGGCGCTGATGTTGGTGATATAGGCTCAAGAGCACTGCAGGCTAAAGCCACAGGAGGTGCCACGGCGTATGAAAAAGGTCTGGAAGACCTTGCTGCAAATGTCAAAATCATGAGTGAGGCTGCACTTAAAATAGATCCAGAAAACTTTAGAAAAGTTATTGATAGCTCAGCTGAAACAATTGGTAAAACCCTAGATGACCTCAATGAGGCAGTTGGTGATCTTAAAGATACAGTGACAGCATTAAATTCAGGTATTAAGGTTAGGTTACAAAACCAAAGTAACGATGGTAAAGCAACAACATCAGCCGCTGCACTTCGGGGTTCTACTAAATGAAATCTAAATTAGTTACACCACATGCTGCGGTACTTGTATGGAACTATGGCGATCGCGTAGATAGTAGCGGCGCTGTCACTGGTACACATGAAATTGATGAGGTTGTCATAGGCACATCTTCTATTATTTCTATTCAAACATCAAAGCAAAAATCTTCTCCAGCTGGACAATTTGAAATAAGATTAGCTCCACGTTTTAATTGGGTTACACGACTAACACCAGGTAGTTGGTGTGCTATCTTAATGTCGCAAGATAAGATTCCCACTATGGGAAAAAACAACATCGGTACTGCGTCTGAAGCTAGCTTAAAAATGCTAGGTCGTATAGACTCTGTAAGAGGTGTTGTTTCAGTAGATCAAACAACCGGTGCAAGAAGAACTGTGTTTATAATTAGTGGTCATGATTGGGGTAGCGTTTTTGAGAGCCTCTTATATATAGATCCAATATTAGCCAACAGCCAATTTAAAGCCAACCCATTATCGCAAGCATATAGTATACTTGGATTGGATATGTATAAATCTTATACCGATAATAAGCCGCTGCCTTGTTCTGCAGATTTAGTCGGCAATATGGTTAAACTATGGGGTGGTGGTGCTACAGGCGGCAGTGCGGTAGCGGGTAAAAACAAATTTGGCCCTAGACCTATTCTATCTAAACCCTTCATAACAACCAGTACACAGTTTCGATTACCTAAACAAGTAGCGGCTTTTATGGGTAAGGGATCAGGCATTTCGTTGGGTAGTAATACCGTATCATCTGGCCAGATTCCTGGAGAGACAGCTTATAATTTTGCTGACATAATACAACTGTATCATGGTAAGCTGAAACATGAAGATACGGGCATCAGTGAAGATGTTTATGATAAACTAACTGAGTCATTCGGTATTCCAGCTCCTAGTAACTTTTTTGGTCAACATACTTTTTGGCAACTATTGACTGACGTATCTAATATAGCACTGAATGAACTTGTAACAGATATTCGCTGGGAGAATGGTGCACCAAAACTTGCGCTATATCATAGGATTAGGCCGTTTGTGAACAATCCGGCGTTTTTAGAAAAGATAATTGCCACCAGCTTATTTACTGAAAAAGATGCTATACAAGCTAAAAGCATTGTAGATCAGAATATATCTCTTTTTAGAAATATCAAAAAAGTGAAGATAGATGCGGATGATGTTGTCGATATAAATTTTGGCACCAATTGGAGGGATAAAATAAATTTTATAGAAGTAGTACCTACTTCCAATTTGCTTCAAGAAACTCAGACTATTGAAGCTAAGCAGCATGGTCAAACCTATGATCCAATAGGTTATGAAAGAGATGGCTTTAAACCACTGATTGTCCAATCATCTTTTCTACCTTATGCGAGCGGTGTAAATCCAATAATAAAAGATCTAACATATTGGAAGTTTCTTATAAGAGAATGGCATTTTAATAACCATTTGCTATTAAATGGTAGTATTACTTTTATAGGTCAAAGTAAGTATATACAGGTTGGCGATAATATACTTGTTGACGACAAGATATTAGGTAGTGCTCCGCTGACTAAATTTGAGCTAACCTCAACAACAGACACTTTTTTACTTGCTCATGTTGAAAATATAAGTAACACTTTTTCTGTTAATGCTGAAACTGGAGCACGTACTTTTATGACAACTGTGCAGTTTGTCCGAGGTGTATTAACAGATAAGCGCGGTGTTCCTATTAATCTAATTAGCGGTAACGCTGTCGATACAAAAGCATCACTGCTAACACCTAAAGATGAAAGAAACAATAACACATTTGGTACGTCCGTGGCATCTGATCCAGACGTAGAAAAACTTGGCAAAGGTGGCATCCTATAATGGACTACATTATTAAGGATAGTTCTTTGTTGCCAAATCTAGAATCTGTTTATACCTTGAATCAAACAGACTCCTCTATACGAACCGGTATAGTACGAGAAGAAAGCATCCTTAGAAATGGAGAAATCAGGTACACAGTAGAGGTTCTAGTTAATAGTAAGCAGGTTCCTGTTAGTTGCACTGTTCTTTCTAAGTTTGGTGGTGTGCATAATTTTGAAGAGCAAACACTCAGACCATGGCTCAATGGTTTTCCCTCAGGCACACTATCGCCGGCATCTGCAGACAAATATAAAGCCAGATCAGGCGATGTAGTGTTAGTTGCATACCTAAATGGTAAGTCTCGCGAAGGCGTTATCTTGGGGTGCCTTTCTCATCCGGCTCGTAAAAAAGTACTAGCAGGGAAAAAAATAGCCTATCTATCAGAATTTAATGGATTAGAGACCAGCATCACTAATGATGGCAGTTACAAGATAACTTTTAAAGGATATGCTCAGACGAATGATGCTGCTTTAAAAACACCTCCTTCAGGCGTAGATATGCCAGCAGCCCTATATAACCCATTAACCGGTGGTTCATATTATGGTTTTAATAATATGGGTAGCTTTATAGCTTCAGATGGTAATCAATTTTTAAAAATATATAAGAACCTAGTTAGCGGCTCGATTATTCTTAAGTCAGGCTCAAATCAGATAGAATTAGGTGGCAGCCTACTTTCAGGTAGTTTTGGTGTAAAAGCTGGAAAAGCTGTTATGGACTTTACTACTACAGCATCAATTAAGTCTACATTAGGTTTAGCACTGCAATCCACACAAGTCAGTATCAAAGGGACTCAGATTGCTATCGGTAATGAGCAATTTGAACTATTTGATGGATTAATTAAGCTAATTGATGCTTTAGGTACACTTATTGTCATGAGTCCAGTTGGGACATGCACTCCACTTGCGACTGCCCCAACGTGGACAACGCAGATACTACCACTTAAGGTCAAGATATCGCTGTTAAAAGGATCTCTAAAGGGCGCTAGTTCATTCAGTCTTTCTGGCGATGATGATTCAAAGATTGATAGCAACTAATAGTTTTATTACTTATGATATATAATCATAAAGAGGTGAACAATGCTTGGCTTGGATAGCACATTAGATAATGTCGGTTATATCACTGAACCCAAGAAGTGGTATAAAGCGTACCCATATGGGTTTGCATTTTGGAAGTTCGATGGTACTGGGCTTTCACGATCTCCACTAACATTTTGGCTTCCTATTGCACCTAATAATATCAATGTTACTACGCACTATGCTACCAACATCATAACTACTCTATACGGAATTATTGAAGAGCACTCTGAAGTTAGATACTACGATATAGTTATATCTGGTAATACAGGTATTGCTCCAAAATATACAACCACTCATACTCCAAGGCCAGGATATATGGATGGTCCGGCGAGAAAGACGTTTGATGCTGTATTTAAAAAAGTACGCCAAACACTCAATCCGGGTCAACCATCTGTAGGAAGAGCTTCCTTTGGCTCTGCGGATAGTGCCGGGGTATTAGGTGGGTTTTTGCCAGAAGTA
>Ga0315284_10014243_pt1 | contig 11328 bp, 10 predicted proteins | sample YL17G09_16_MG_FD_203696 | JGI IMG/M metagenome (GOLD analysis project Ga0315284, IMG submission 203696) | Sediment microbial communities from Yellowstone Lake, YNP, Wyoming, USA - YL17G09_16 | ecosystem: Environmental > Aquatic > Freshwater > Lake > Sediment | place: USA: Wyoming | collected...
CTTTGTATCGACCAGTGTATTCATCCGCTGTTTTTGTCCCATATTCTTTTTGTATTTTTTCTAACTCTGGATACGTGGCACCAATCTGTTGTTCATCTGATGCATTTGTATCCCACAACCCATCTGTTGGCGTTGCTTCCCTGATACTCTTGATAACATTTAATTGATCAGCCAATAAATAAACTTCCGATTTATAAAGATCGCCAATCGGAGACACATCAACCCCGCCGTCACCATATTTTGTAAAAAAACCAATGCAGGCGTCTTCGATAAAATTACCGGTTCCGGCTACCAGTAGGCCATTTAGTTGTCCGTAATAATATAAAGTGATCATCCTTAACCTAGACCTCGCATTGGCCAGTGCTAAATTTTTATTAGGATTTGTTGTATTCGCTGCATCAAAAGTCTCAAAGAGCTGATCAAACGATTTGTTCAAATCAACACTCATTGCTTCGACATTTTTGAATCTAGATTTTAAATCATCGATATGATCCCATGCTCTATCAACATGATCTTGTTTTTGACGAATCGGCATTTCAAGCAACAATACTTTTAGCCCGGTCATCGCAGCAAGTGTGGAAACAACCCCAGAATCAATACCACCTGAACAACCTACCACATATCCTTTCATTCCGGCCTGGATTGCATAATCTTTCAACCAACCAACAATATGTTCAATGACTTTCCCTGTTTGCATATTGGATATACTTTTGCCAATGATATCCTGAACTCTTTAAGTTTGATTGGATTTTCAATAAACAAACATGTACACAAATAATGTGATATTTTATAAATATTATTCTTCAGGCTCTGAATTACTTTGTTCAACTTCCTTTTCAATTCGTTCAGAACTTTGTTCAGAACTTTGTTCAGAACTCTTTTCAATTTGTTCAATATTTTTTTCAATTTTATTTAAACGTTTATTTGTTTTTTCCATATCTTTTTTAATTTGTTCAATACCTTCTAATATTTTTTCAAATATTTGATTAGGAGTGCTTGTGGCAATCATGTACGAATTTTTATAATTATTTATAATGTGAGAACAACTATCACATAATTTTTCATTATAATAGGCGAACCTAGATCCATAATCATCCATATATATATTTACACAATAAGATCTGATTTTGTTATTCTCAATGTCAATATCACTAACTTTCCATTCGGCTCGACTATGATTATGTGGTCTCCATCGCTTAAATTCACATTTACTATTCAGATCAATTATTACTTTGTCTTTATCCATTATCAGCTATCAATTAAATTAATAATCAGTTATTATTTTTATGTATCACGGTATTAAGATATCAACTTTTATCAATGTGTCTTTTGCGCAAAAATTTGAAAATATTATCCAATGATATGAAGTTAAACATTAATATTATTATATTAGTAATTATGATGTCTGAAAAAGAAATTGAACGTGTTGTTGATCGCAAATACATCGATCATGTGAAATCAAAAATTGTTGATAAATTTGATCAATTATTGATATGTGATGAAGTATCGGCGGATGTATTAAAAACTACGGGTCTGTTGGGCTTCTCTTTGAGCATTGTTAAAAATTGTGTTGATATGATCGGTATAAAAAATAATAAATCAGTATACATCATTTGTATAAATAAAAAAGAAGTTACATTAGATGATCTATCACAGTATGTATTGTTCATGCTTGGTGGAAATTATGAAGGAATTGTCTGTTATCCGGACAGATTGGAATCTGAATTGGAATTGATTTTAAAGAATCATAACATAAATTGGACACTCAAAAAAATTACGTGTGATTAAAAATAAAAAATAATTTCATCAATTACTAAGTTTAGTCAACAATTGTTGTATTTCAATACACTTTTCATCATATTCAGTCGAATCAATAAATTCAGTGAATTCTCTGCAGTATCTATCATAATTTGGTATATAGTGGGTAATTTGGTGATTAAAATATTCAATCATTGTATATTTTACAGTTTTTGTGACACCTTCTTTATCGAAAAAATATATATTTCCTTCATACATAATGTTACGATCAATTCTAATTCCTAGTTGACAAAATTGTAAAACTCGATTTATATATTCAACATTGCTTGCACTGCCACATATGAGTGATCTATATATTTCGCTGCGCCAACCAACAATGTATTCTCTTAATTTTGGCATTTTATTCATTTTTATCGCTTCCAATAAAAAGGTTCCTTTTTTATCTGTTGGTGATTTGATTGATGTAACCATCGTGTCAAAATAATGAGCAGCGTCTCCGACTATTTCAATCGAACGTTTGATATATTCATCTGGATAAGAATTTTTGCTACTAAAAATTGTATGCATGCATAAGTCTGTGAGCATAATAATATCATTGTCTCGGTTGAGAAGTTGGTCAATACGTTGTTCGAGGGTTTTAATACGACGATCAAGAACATTATTTTTTTGATGGAGTTGAACAATATTAACCAGTGAGCCTTCTGGGACAAATTTTTGAATCTGTATGGTAAAACTATAAAGTTTAGAACCGACTCGCAGACTGAATTCAGCAGATACATTATCTGACAGAATTTTTATGTTTGGATGTGTTGTTAAAAAATCATCAAGTAGATCGGGATCAGCATTCAAAATTACACAAAACTGTCGGATCTCATCATCATTGAATTCCGCACAATACATTGCACCGGTAATAGGATTCTCGAATCTGGCCCTCATCAAATATCCCTCGTTTGTTGTGTCATTATCGACGCTAATAACTTTTTTAGATTCCACATCTAGTACACCCAAGTCTTTGAATTCATACATAATTGGTCCAACTGGCATTTTTAATTATCTTTGATGATTCAAATAATAACTATAATTCTTTTTGTATCGCAATTCAAAAAAAAATCAAATTTTTTGTCAAGATGGTATTTAACCAAGACGACGATGTTTGTCGGCTTTAGAATGGGTTGTCTCAACTCTTTGGTGCGAGGACTTTAGGTCCGATCGTATCCATTTAACCATTTTAAAATAGGCGTGTTTTGTAACAAATTTACAATAATTTAAAAGTTATTAGACTAATAACATATTTGTTATTTTTCAACAAAAAATTGATAAATTAATGTACTGTAAATGAACTCAGAATATACAATATAACATTATTATTACATTTTGTGCCATCATTGCCATGAATATTAATAATTTGTACAATATCAAAGAATATATTGAACAAATAAATCCAAAATTATACAAATTATTGGAAACATCGGGAGCCACTTTATCAGGATCAACGGCTGTTTACTTTTACATGAAAAGCAAAAATCTCGAACCAAACTTTGTACCCGATGATCTTGATATTTATGTGACAGTGGGTTATGGTTTTTCTGAAATGAATCGATGGTACGACAAGATGCTTGAAAATAAAGAAATGATACTGTTTAAAAAAAACCCATCGGATCTACCATTGAATGCGTCGATCGAACAAATTGATCAATATTCATCGGCTGAATTTGAAATTGGAATTAGTTGTTATTCTGGAAAAGTATATGGTCCGGTTTCAGATCCACTTAAACAATTTATCCCTCCTGCACATTCTAATATTATAGAATGTGTTAGATATGGCTATGTTAAAAATTATTTGTTATCTAAATGGACAAAAATCGATATTATCGTTTGTAAAAGTGACCCGGTGATAAAATCGCCAACCGATTTTATCGATAAATATTTTGATATCGATGTTTGTAAATGTTTCTTTAACAGCAATGGACTAGGTACTCTGTGTCCTGAAATTTTTGATAGTTCTTTGCAATCACATGGATCATCAACCCAATCTAAATTTATGTCATCAATACTTAAAAAATATTATGTTTCTTTTAACAAAGACCTATTGATACTCGATACGCTGGATTATGAAAATATGATTAAAACCCATGCATCTGTTTCAAAAAATCCTGACGATTACAGTATGATTGATCATTTAAAAATTATTTCGAGAATTGAAAAGTACAAAAAAAGAGGATTTGATATAACGGTTGATGATAATTTTAATATTATTATTACAGATGATCCAAAAAATAAATTTAAAATAGTTAGTGTTGATGATTTTGACGAAAGAAAATTAGATAATTTTTTCAAGAAAAAATATTCAAGAAGACTAGATCCGTGGATGCAATATTATGATGAATTGATTGTTTTAAAAAACATACGTGTATCTCCCGGTCTAGAAACAACAAGAAATGTTCGTTGTGATGAATATTATAATGCTAAATGCGAATGGATTGAAAAACCTCTTTGGCTCGCAATGGATGATGATTGTGATTCTGATTTAATACGCTTTAATGATAGAATACAATCACACGAATTTCACTTTCTTAATTTTTATAATGAATCAAGAATATCAGGAATATCGCGCGAAGAACTAGATCCATTGAATAAAATGTACAAATCTGTGTTTAAATGCAATGCATTGGTACGTTGCAGTCGATATGGAGGTAGATTTTGTTTGGCAGTGATTGAACTCAAAAAAATAGACTAAAATATAATTGTTAAAAATTGAAGAATAAATTCTTTAAATAGCCATTGATTAATCCATCATAATCCATTTTGATTATCTAATAAATAAAATGGTTGATAGATGGGTTATCATTAAAAATAGTGTACCTCGTAATATTCCTATTGTTATTATTGATCTAATCAGCAGTTATGCACGCGAATTTGCCAATAAATCACATATCCTGACGAGCATCGAAAATTCAAAATATAATGCTCAACGAATGTCTGTATTCTGTATAACGATTCTTTCTGACGATCTTGTTGTTGTCGGATTATCACACGGTTCAATGAAAATAATAAACATAAAGAATGGTGAATGTGTGCACACGTTCCAAGATTTTTATAATTGGAACGTTTTAAGTATTGCAATTTTTTCGAAAACGTTAACTCCTGGACTAATAATTAGTGGATCTGGTAACGGTGCACTAAAAATACGAAATTCAGGATCTGGAAAATGTATAAAAACGATTATTAATGCACATGATGATGCGATAAAATGTATACATGTAATACCTGATAAAAACGTGATTATCACAGGATCACATGATGCAACGATTAAAATATGGACAGATCCATCAATCTATCCATCAGTCGGTCAAAGATTACCTGGCAACGCCATGGTCGACAAAAGGTCACCTGGCGATGTAATAACCAATCAATTGACAGAATTTAATATTAATAAAATTACAGTTGTAGCGATTTTGGAAGGTCACAGAAGAAAAGTAAATTGCATCGCTGTCTTACAATCAAAACATCATATAGTGAGTGGATCGGATGACAATACATTAAAAATATGGAATATTGATACATATACTTGTGAAAAAACACTACAGCTTGATGGCATGGCAATACAGTGTATTTCTTTGAACCATTGTGGGCAAATTGTTAGTGGATCTCGAGGAGGAAATATTATAATATGTGATCCGTTGCAAAAATATAGTCATGCTGTGTATACGGTTAAAAATGATTCAATTAAATGTGTTGATGTTCTTTTTGATGGGAGTGTTGTTATTGATTCCGAAAATTGTGAACTTAAAATATTAGATTTATCACAAAAAACAAAAAACAAAACTAAACTGAAACATTCTTCAGATTATGTTTTACATCCGTTAGATTATGTTTTATGCACCACACCACTTCCGGACGGACGGGTCATTGGTGGAACATCATACGGACTGATAAAAATGTGGAAATAATAATATTGATTATTATTTATTGACCATTTAGATAAGAACAGAAATTATTTTAATCATACAAGGTAAATCAACTGCAAATTCACTTTCTAAATTCTCTTTACATTGATGGATACGATATTAATACAATCCGTCACACTAATGCACAAAACTTGCATATTTTTATATAGACAAAAATTGTAGTTTTTTTCTTCTGAAATCAAATATTGGTAATACAAACGATAATGCTAAAACGTGTTTGGACTCATTAAATTGCATTTAGATTGATAATCAATATATGAGTGTTCTTATTTAACGCTTTCAATTCAAACATATCAAACGGCGCTTAAAAGCTAAATAAAACATATCAAACTGTGTTCTAAAACTAAACAAAAATATATCAAACTGTGTTTTAAAACTAAATAAAACGTATTAAACTATGCTTTAGAACTAATGAAACACATTAAACTATGCTTTAGAACTAAATAAAACACATTAAACTATGCTTTAGAATTAAATGAAACACATTAAACTATGCTTTAGAACTAAATGAAACATATTAAACTATGCTTTAGAACTAAATGAAACACATTAAACTATGCTTTAGAACTAAATAAAAATACATCAACCATTGCAAATTTAATCAATTTATATAAATATTTATCTATTGTCTTTTTATTCAAATCAATAATCATTGATCACACTTGATTGTCCGGACAAAACTGGAAATTGGCATAAAAATTACTCAACACTTTATTGAATCCAATAATCACTCCCCCCCCCTTGCAATATATTTTTTGTCAAAAATCGAAAAGTATATATACAAAACAACTAATGTATATTCAAATTATTACTTACAATTTTCGAAAGTGGATAAAATATTTTCGAAAGAAAAAAATAATTATTAAATATAAAATAACTACTATTAATGTATTAAACAATCATTTTATGAAATAAAATAATAATATTTAGTGTTAATACAAACAAAATGGTAAATGTGCTATAGTGGAATAAAATATTTAAATATGAGTGACGAAATTAATGTTATTATACAATGTACTATATCAAAAGTGTTTTTAAAATCACTTAAAGCCAAAAAGATTGTATAATACATAATTATTAATCATGGCTGAAGAAATTATTGATTTTGAATGCGATAATTGCAAAAAAATATTTAAAACGAAAAAAAATTTAAGATATCATGAAGTAAATAAAGTATGTATTGATAAAGAACATATATGTGAATATTGTGGAAATACATTCCCATCAATTATAAATATGCAAAGACACATTAATCAATCGTGCCGAATAAAAAAAGAGATACTCGAAAAGGAAAAATATGAAAGAGATAAGAAGGAAAAAGATGAAAAAGAAGCACTAGAAAAGGAAAAACATGAAAGAGAAAAAAAAGAGAAAGATGAAAAGGGAAATATTGATGAGGAAAAATATGCAAAAGTGAAGAGATATAATGAATATTTGAAATTAGAGCTTGAGAATCAAAAAATGCTAAAAGATATAGCAGAATTAAAAGGAATAAACTTAAAAATAGATACAAAGGGGAATCAAATATTAATTCCAGAACCAATTCAGGAACTACAAAATAAAATTGTTCCCAAAATAAAAATTATTCCAGAAAACAAATCAAAAAAAGAACAAGGAAATAAATCAAAAACGATTGTTAAAAATGCTAAAACCATTAATAATAACATCGAAAACAACACTGCAAACAATACTGCAAATATTGCTAATACAACTAATAATGCATGTGTTATCAATAACAATTACAATGTGAATCTAGTTAGAAATGGATCAGAAGATATGCAGAAAATCGGGTTAGAAGCAATTGTTAAGATGATCAATGGTTTTGATACTGCTGCTACTATGGTACAAGGAGTTAATTTTAGTGATAAATATCCAGAAAATCATAATATTTTTATTTCAAATATAAAAGGCGAACATGCATCGGTATTTGACGGAAATGAATGGAGTCTAGTTTACAAAACAGATATTGTTGACAGAATATATGAAAGACAAAAAGAATATGTAGAAGAAAATATTGATGAATTAAAAAAGTTATTATCACAAAGCAAAATGGGTGCTTTGCGACGATGGTTAGAAATAAATGATGATCATGCTAAAATAAAAAATGTTAAAAAAAAGATAAAGTTATTGTTATACAACAAACGAAATATACCGATGAAAACAAAAGCACATGCAGAGAAACAAAATGCTATTTCTTGTGATGCTTAATCATAATAATATGATTATTTTTCGCCAATATTGAAACAACTAACTATAAAAAATAAAAATTATAATTCATCAATTAAATATGATTGATAAATATTTCATTTGAATCAATTAAATATGATTGATAAATATTTCATTTGAATCAATAAATTCAGTGAATTCTTTGCTATACATACGCACAATAAATAATTTAAATAAAACTTTCGGTTGAATTTACATCCTTACTTATTTCCCCATTTTGATTTATTTCCTTATTAAATGATGCAATTGAAGCATTGCTATTTACCCATTTATTTATTGAATTTATTGGTTCCACTAATTTCCTATCAACATCACAGAATAATATTATTCTAATTTCATTTGTATTGTTTACAACATAATGTTCATAAGTATCATCAAACAAAATATCTTCCCCATCTTTCCAATGATATTTAGTTTTTTTGCCAAAATTATTATCACCAGCAATTCGATCAAATTGATTATTTGCATCACTAAAATGGACCAATCTGTTAAGTTCATATGCTTTCAAAGCCTCTTCGGCAATTATTTTCCAGTTATTTTTCAAAATATTATGTTCTGGGAACCATTTGTCAACATCATACATTATGTGAGGATGATTGTACAAAAATGCGCGTAAAAATCCATTATATACACCAACTAATGGTCTCATTGTACTATAATAATCATTTACAGGTACTACGTTTGAGTCACATCTATCATATTCTATTATTAATATTATAAAAATGAATATTATCAAGGCACATATGGATATAATATTTGTCCATTAATCAATAATGTGTTTTATAAAATCTATACATATATTTTATTATAAAATAAACTAAATGCGATACTATCATTGACAGTCTTTATGTGAGCAAATCCAACATAAATATCATGTGAAAAAATTGAAATTATAAATATATTGAAATACACCATAGGATATGAAACAACATCCTTATTCAAATCAACTACAAAATTAAATAAACGTATTTTATCAAATAATGCAGAGTGCCCAAACAAAAGAGTATATTAATCATGTGAATGATGTTGCGAAAAGTTTATATAGCCGTGGAGGTACTGGGTCTGGAAGATCTTTGAAACCAACAAATCATGCAACCCTCGCATCAAATTTTCTCAGCGCTGCATTTGGAAAAGTACAAAAGAATGGCCTTCGCACGCGACCACTTGATATTGCAACATTGGGTGTGTTTTCATACTTGCCCAAACAAATTGCTGTTAATATTCACAATAAAGCTTTGCGCGGGGAGCTAGGACAGTGCGAAATATGAGGTTATCGCAAAAACTATCCTAATGTGCGCGACGAATCCAAATCCCAAAAACCCATGTTGTGTTCATATGACCGATGCTGGGAAAACTATTCTTGAAAATTTATCACAAAAAAAAGAAGGAAGTATTATGACATTTGACGTAAAAACAATTTTTTCGACACAAGAAAGACAACTCCTACTAGGTTAATTGATATATTTGATAATGTGAACCATATTGTCAACGTTTAGTCAATGTTTTGCGCTATTTTTTATTATTTTTTATTATTCAAAATAATAAATAATAAAATAATTTTATGCAAGCAATTCCTCGTCAATACAGGCCGCTATTTTTTTATCAATGTTATCTCGAATCGGATCTGGGTCTTGAGCGGGAAACCACCATGCCAAAATATATATCAAGGCAAAACAAAATATCGTAGACATACATGATGGTGTAAACCAAGAATATACCATCGGTTGATTATAAACATTGCGTTTTGGTTGGTCAAATGCTCCAGGGATCGATGCGACCAAGGCAATAATCGATACCAGGGTAGCAAATGATATAATTGGTGCGACAAAATCAAATGGATCTGTTGGTAGTGGTGTGAGCTTAATGTGCACGAGATTATGATTTTTTAGTTCATCAAAAGGAAATGTTTTTTCACAGCCTGTGATCGGACATTGCAATGATGAACGATGTAGAGCACGGGTCAAATTTTGTGAAATAGTCCATCGACATTTTGTATTGCATGCAATACAGCAATCTATCGTTTTAACCGGCTCCCATGTAGAATTTCTAGAATAACAACATGTGTAACAGGTAAGATGATCACATATATTGTTTTCACAAACAGAATCCATGATTATTTTATCACAACGATGACATACCGATACATTTTCACCAGCTGATGAAAAAACAAAATCGGCTGCAATCAGATCAACCAATTCAAATTTTTGTCCCACATTTTCATCAGGATTCTTTTGGTCAATAATTATAGTTTGTCCACTCATTTGACTTCTTTTAATAACAAACAAATTAATAATTGAAAATTTAATTAAGGATCGTAGGATGTTAAAAAATCAATTTTTCTACATAAATAATAAACATATATTTTTATGATCTGATAATCTGGAGATTAGATGACAATCCTAATTTCTTTGTGTCAAATTTTTGATTATAGTTCATCTACACCAACATTTTGTAGTTGTGATGAATGTGTAGATACCGGTGATAAATGATTAGTATTCGGACATATTTTTTTATGTTCTTTAAATGAACCAAATATTTTGGTATTGCAACGGTGACACATCATGTATCGAGATTTTGTACAAATTATATTGTGTTTTTCCGGTAAACCAACAATTATAGTATTGCATCTACAACATACAGTGACCTGTGGATTTGGACAAACATTTGCATGTTCTTTTAATGATCCAAGAATATTTGCGCGACAATTATAACATGTAATTGTATGCGGACTTGAGCATACTTTTTTATGTTCTTTTAATGATCCAGAGAATTCGATGTTACAATTATAACATCTAATAGATTGCGGTTTTGAACAAACTTTTTTATGATCTTCAATTGATCCAAAAAAATCAACTTTGCAATTGTAACATACGATTGATCGCGGTTTCGAACAAACTTTATTATGTTCTTCCACCCCTTGGTGGCACACAGACCCTGATATTTTTTCGTGACATTGATGACATACCATTGATTTTGAGCATACTTTTTTATGTTCTTTCATTGGTCCTGAAATTTTGGCGTAACAACCGAAACATGTAAAAGGGTGCTGATGTTCGCAAACTTTATTATGTTCTTGCATTGATCCTGATATTTCGACATTGCAATTGTTGCACACGACAAAAAGTGGCTTCAATGATTCTTTCATTTGTACAACACTTCCATCCGATGTATATGTTACTTTTTTGTTTTTTAGCGGTCGGTCGAAGGTAACCCTCTGCCAGGAAGGTAATATACCAAAATCTTTGATTTCATGATTGATAGAACCAACTATCATTCGTTGACGTTTTTAACAAATATTATTTCTCGTACATTACAAATAATAGAAAAATCAATTTTTATTGGTAGTTTTATACTTCTGTCTATTTTTAATAAATTT
>Ga0315284_10014245_pt1 | contig 11328 bp, 12 predicted proteins | sample YL17G09_16_MG_FD_203696 | JGI IMG/M metagenome (GOLD analysis project Ga0315284, IMG submission 203696) | Sediment microbial communities from Yellowstone Lake, YNP, Wyoming, USA - YL17G09_16 | ecosystem: Environmental > Aquatic > Freshwater > Lake > Sediment | place: USA: Wyoming | collected...
TAGCTGTTGACCCCAGTGACCCGGATATTATGGACCAACCACCTCGTGACCCTAAATCAAGTATCTTTTCTAAGAATATGCTGATTACAATTGGGGCTATTGGCGTTGCCATGGCAGCCACAATGGTACCTATGTTTCTATGGAAGCTAACTTCCGAGGGTGGTTCATGGCGAGACCTTAATAACCCACTCATACCAGAGGCGCGAACCATGGTGCTGTGTACCATGGTCTTGTTTGAGCTATTCACCGCGCTTGCCTGTCGTTCTGAAATACACAGTTTCTTCAAATTGGGCCCCCTCAGTAATAAGTGGCTAATATATGCCGGTCTTAGTTCGTTGGCTCTGCTGATGGGTGTGCTGTATATACCTGCCTTAAATGGTCCATTCCATGTAGTGCACATGGGTCCAGAAGATTGGATGTGGATAGCACCAATATCTATCTCAGGCTTTGTAATCGTTGAAATCGTCAAATTGATCTACCGGAAGATTAGTAGAACAGCTAGGCCCCAAGGAATACTGAGTACAGTTAGGGGGTGATATGAAAGATTTAGCCTTTGGTTTAACAATGACCGCTATGGGAATGGGAGTCACACTTCTTACACTTTACATATTGACCCTCATAATTCGTCTTCTGATCAGGCTATTCCCCAGGAAGGAAGAAGAGGAGAGCGAGGGCTAGGTTAGAATGATACTCAACATATAGAGCAAGGAGGCTTTTGATGGATGTCCTTATTTCAGCCCTTTCCAGCCTGGTACAAGGGTTTGCCAACCTTACCTGGCAAAGTGGCGTCATGGTCGTTGTGGGCTGCGTTCTTCTTTATCTGGGCGTTGCTAGAAAAATTGAGCCTCTGCTATTGGTGCCTATTGGTTTCGGTGTAATTCTGGGGAATCTGCCTCTGGCTGGTTTATCGGCACACGATGAAGGTGGCATAATAAACTTGCTCTATACCCGCGGCATCCTTACCGAGCTATTTCCCTGCCTTCTCTTCCTTGGACTTGGCGCCATGATAGATTTTGGCCCTATGCTGGGTAATCCTCGGGTGCTTATCTTTGGCGCAGCCGGTCAGTTTGGCATATTTCTGACCCTTATTCTAGCCCTGGCATTAGGATTTTCCCGCCAGGAGGCTGTCTCCATAGCCATAATAGGGGCCTGTGACGGCCCCACCGCCATATATGTCACCACTAAATATGCGCGGGAATTGTTGCCGGCAGTATCAATTGCCGCCTATTCCTATATGGCTCTGGTACCGATTATTCAGCCCCCTATTATGAGAGCCTTAACCACGAAAAAAGAACGCGCCATACTCATGGAAGCGGGTGAGAAAAAGGTTTCCCAGAGAGTTAAAATCCTTTTCCCCTTGGTGACTGGAATAGTCACCATACTTATAGCTCCGATGGGGGCACCGTTAATGGGAATGCTTATGCTGGGGAATTTCATGAGGGAATCCGGTGTAATCAAAAGGCTGGTAGATGTTTCCGAATCAACTTTGACCAACATAGTGACCCTCTTCTTGGGGCTTTGCATCGGCGCCTCTATGTTGGGCGGCAATTTCCTGCGCTGGCAGACTATACTCATCTTTATTCTCGGATTGATAGCGATTTCACTTGACACCGTAACAGGAGTTCTGCTTGGAAAGCTAATGCGGGTGATAACGAAGGGGAAAATAAATCCCTTAATCGGTGCTGCCGGTACCTCGGCTTTCCCAATGTCAGCGAGAGTAGTGCAAAAAGAAGGGCAAAAGGCAAATCCGAGAAGCTTTTTGCTGTTTCATGCTATAGGTGCTAATGCCGGTGGTCAGATAGGTTCGGTTATGGCAGCAGCCGTAATGCTGGCAATTATGTCAGGTATGGGCATAGGGCCGCTTCCATAGCACTTAGGACTGCTCCCCCTTAATCCTGGCAACTCCATTACTGTTACGGTAACGGTAACTGATAACAGTGGTGCCATGGCCACTGAGAGCAAGGCCTTCAATGTAGTGACCTGCATGTGCAGATTACGATAGCCCGTTCCCTGGATTCTCAGTTTTTCGGTTCTGAGACGAAGCTATCCTTTCTCATAATCCATGCCAGGTAGCTATGCTGCTGAGCGGCTCTCGAGAGCTCTCCAGTTTGTTGGCAGGGAAGTCCCAATCTGGATATCCTATAGCTAGCCCCGCAGCAATTTTCTGAGATTTCGGTATACCAGCGATGCGCCTTACTAACCCTGGATAAGAAGGAGGAGCTTCTATACATGTCCCCAAACCAAAATTCAGCGCTACCAACGCAATCGTTTGGGTTACGCTGCCAACGCTGAATATAGATGAAAACTCGCTGACTTCTTCATCCACACTAATGATTATGGCGTTTGGGGCATCGAAAAAGCGAACCACCTTCAATTGCCATTCTGCTCTCTTTCCTTTGTCCTCTCGGGCAATCCCCACGAGCTGGAACAGAGCTTTTGCCAACTCCACCTGCCGTTTTCTATACATTCCGGTTAAAGGGGGAAAAGGACCAAAATCAAGATTGGGCTCCTCTCCAGTTAAGAATTTTTCTTGTAAAGCTTCCTTCAGTTCATCCATTACCTTGCCACCCAAAATGGCGAACTGCCATGGCTGGCTATTCATGGCTGAAGGGGCGCGAGTAGCTATTTCCAAAACTTCGGCAAGGATTTGTTTGGGAACGGGAGCCGGTTTATAGCCCCTGATGCTTTTTCTGGAGTGTATTGCCTCTAAAAGTTCCATTTGGATATCCTCTCTGTTTGGTTTTTTGAGCGTTTAACCACTCTCAACTGTCATTCCCTGTGGGCAAAGTCAGGAATCTTATTTTTTCACTTTGATTATACCACTCTTTCTGCTATAATAAGCTCTGAAATGGCTACGGAAAAGGAAAAGGCAGTAGAGTTAGCTATTGAGCAAATTGAAAGGCAATTTGGCAAAGGTTCGATTATGAAGCTGGGTGAATTCTCAACCAAAGTATCTGAAGATGCCATTTCCACCGGCTCGCTGAGTTTGGATCTGGCTTTAGGAATAGGTGGTATACCTCGAGGACGTGTCACCGAGATCTTTGGCTCTGAATCTTCAGGCAAGACTACTCTTGCTCAGCATATAATCGCTGAGGCACAAAAGACTGGTGGTATTGCAGCCTATATTGATGCTGAGCATTGCTTCGACCCCATGTATGCTGCTCGCTGTGGTCTCAAGATTGAGGACCTTCTTATCTCCCAGCCTGACACCGGTGAGCAAGCTCTGGAAATAACCGAAACCCTGGTGAGAAGCGGCGCCGTGGATGTGATAGTGATTGATAGCGTTGCGGCGTTGGTGCCCCGAGCGGAGATAGAAGGTGAGATGGGTGATGTCCATGTCGGCTTGCAGGCAAGGCTCATGTCTCAGGCATTAAGGAAATTGGTAGCCGCCATTGGCAAATCTAGGGCAGCGGTGATTTTTGTTAACCAGCTACGGGAGAAGGTGGGCATCATTTTCGGTAATCCGGAGATAACCCCGGGAGGAAGAGCACTCAAATTCTATAGCTCAGTGAGGATAGATTTGAGGAAAGGCGATACTATTAAGCAGGGCGCGGAAATAATTGGTACTAAGATAAAGGCCAAGGTAGTTAAGAATAAGGTAGCTCCTCCTTTTCGTAGGGCTGAATTCGATATAATGTTTAATCGCGGCATAAGCAAAGAGGGAGAGCTGGTTGACCTTGGCGTAGTCTCAAACGTAATAAAAAAAGCTGGCTCCTTTTTTACCTATGCTGAGACAAAGCTGGGGCAAGGGAGAGAGAATGCCAGAAGTTTCCTGAGCCAGCACCCCGAGCTTGCTTTGCAAATAGAACGAGAGATAAGAGCTTCAACAGCTATCCCAAGTGTATCCCTCAAGGAGGATCTAGAAGCCTCCACACTGGATGAGTAACGCCCAGCCAGGAAAGTGACAGTTGGCGGATGATAATACGCTTCAGCGTTGCCTGGACAGAGCCTATCATTATCTCAGTTATCGTCCTCGCAGCGAAGCAGAACTAAGACAACAGCTCCATCAGCAGGGTTTTGAAAACACGGTAGTGGAGGAAGCTCTCTCCAAGCTCAAGGAACAGAATCTGGTTGATGACCTTGCCTTTGCCCGATCTTGGAGGGATGCTCGCTTATCCTTTAGGCCCAAAAGCAAAAGGCTGATAGAGAGGGAATTAAAAAATAAGAAGGTAGCCGGGGAGATTATTGATGAAACGATCAACGACATAGATGATGAAAGCAATGCTTATGAATTAGGCCACAGCCGGCTGCCCGGTCTTGCCCATTTAGATTACCCGGAATTTCACCAACGTTTATCAAGCTTCCTTCATTATAGAGGCTTTACTTATGAAATTGTCAAGCATGTAATAACCACTTTGTGGCAAGAACGGGAGCAGCACTGAGGTGATAGACTGGAATTTCTGGGGAGGAAAAATTATGAGAAATTTTGTAATTGACGCCTATGATTTATGAAGATAGGCCAAAGTGCGATTTATGGGTTAAGGTCCTCCTTCCGTCTATTCTAATAGCCTTGCTCGTTGTTGGGTTTCTGCTTTACTACGGGAAGCTGCCAGCCGAGACGGAAGCCGAAGCAAGAACAGCCTCAACAATCATCTTTGCTTGTACTGCTTTTACCTTGTTGCTTTACTGGTTTATCTTTCCACGAAAGTATCAAATTCTCGAGAATAAAATCAAAATAGTGTTGGGGGGACCGTTTTCCTTTAATGTACCCTTTGATAGTGTCGAGACAGCGAGGAAAACAAAAGGCCTTGTTAATATGGGGATTGGCTTTGCCACTTCTGCAGATCGGCTAGAAATTGTGAGGAAGGGTATGAACGTGATGATCTCACCAAGCAATTCCGGGCTTTTTCTGGAGAATTTGAACCAAGCAGTAAAGAACTGGCAAGGTAGTCACATACGGTAAAATAATGATGTATAGTCAATTGCAAAAATCATTACAAAAAGTCATTGCGAGGCTGATGAACTCAGCCGAAGCAATCTCGGAAGTGGCAATGAACTTGCCACGTTTAGGCTCGCAATGACAGGTAAAATTCTATAGTGATTTATACGGTCGACTATAATACTGATGCGCTGATGTACGTAATCATGGAAGGAGGCATAGCAGTTTGAAACTAAGGGGCAAAGTTCACAAATTTGGAGCCAACGTTGATACCGACGTTATTATCCCAGCACGTTATCTTAACGTTTCAGCACCTGATGAGCTAGCAGAACATTGTATGGAAGATATTGACCCGGAATTTGTAAGCAAGGTAAAGCGTGGGGACATTATAGTTGCCACCACTAATTTTGGCTGCGGTTCCTCACGGGAGCACGCTCCCTTGGCTATAAAGGCTTGTGGCATATCTTGCGTTATCGCCCAGAGTTTTGCTCGGATCTTCTTTCGCAATGCCATCAATATCGGTTTGCCTCTCCTTGAATGTGCCGAAGCAGTGAATGAGACTGAATCTGGTGATATTCTTGAAGTAGACTTATCTAGCGGCGAGATAAACAATATTTCCAAACAGAGGTTATTCCAGGCTAAACCCTATCCTGAGTTTATGACAGGGATTATAAATGCGGGAGGGCTAATCGAATATACTAAGAGCAGGTTGAGGAGTAAATGACATGGATTTTGATATAGCTGTTTTGCCCGGGGATGGCATTGGTCCTGAAGTCGTAGCTGAGGCGATAAGAACTTTACAAGCTATAAGTGAAAGGTTCGGGCATGTTTTTCATCTCCACAATGGGCTAATAGGCGGAATTGCTATAGATACTTACGGCACAGCCCTTAATGAAGAAACATTAGATATGTGCAAACAATGTGATACCGTGTTGCTGGGTGCAGTTGGCGGTCCCAAATGGGACGACCCAAGAGCCAAAGTCCGTCCTGAAGATGGACTCCTAGCTCTACGCAAAGAATTGGGACTATTTGCCAATTTGCGTCCAGTAAAAGTTCTGCCTGAACTGGTTGATTCTACTTCCCTCAAGTCGGAGATAATTCGAGGAGTTGACCTGGTAGTGGTAAGAGAGCTTACTGGCGGGCTTTATTTTGGAAAGCCAAAGAAACAGTGGCGAACCAAGGAGGGAAGAAAAGCTGTGGATACGCTGGCTTATTCTGAGGCGGAGATTGAGCGGATATTGAGAGTGGGCTTTGAATTAGCCCGCACTCGCAGGAGAAAATTAACCTCGGTGGATAAGGCTAACGTCCTTGAGTCATCCCGGCTGTGGCGACAAATTGCTATCGAAATTTCTGCCCAATACCCTGATGTCGAGTTGCAACACATGCTAGTTGATGCCTGTGCCATGCGACTCATCCAGCACCCCAGCGAATTTGACGTGTTGGTTACAGAAAACATGTTTGGAGACATTCTCACCGATGAAGCATCAATGCTAGCCGGCTCCATGGGGATGCTACCTTCTGCTAGCTTGGCTGGGCTTCCCCAAGAGAAAGCTTTTGGATTATATGAGCCGATCCACGGCAGCTCTCCACGGCGGGCAGGGCAAAACATGGCTAACCCCATCGCCACTATTTTGAGCGTAGCCATGATGCTTCGTTATTCTTTCGGACTAGAGGTTGAAGCCCAGGCGGTAGAAAATGCCGTCATCACCACCTTAGAAGAGGGTTATAGAACCTATGATATAATGGCAGAAGGCAAAACTAAGCTGGGGACGAAGGAGATGGGAGAACTGATCGCTCAAAGAATAAAAATAGCAAACTAATCTTATGTCAGTGATACAGCTTTATGACACAACGCTGAGAGATGGCGCCCAACAGGAGGGGATTTCCTTTTCAGTTGAGGACAAGCTAAAGATTGCGGGTAAGCTGGACGAGTTAGGCATTGATTTCATCGAAGGTGGCTGGCCTGGCTCCAACCCCAAAGATACCGAGTTCTTCGCTAGGGCAAAGCATCTGAACTTAACCCACTCAACATTAGTAGCTTTCGGCAGCACCAGGCATCCCGGCGGCAAAGTGGAGGAAGACCCCAACCTTCGAGCCTTGCTCGAAACCAAAACTAAGGTGGTAACCATCGTAGGCAAGGGTTGGGATAAACAGGTGACTCAAGTTCTAGAAACTACATTAGAACAAAACCTTGACATGATTAGAGAGTCTATAAGCTACCTTAAGTCGAAAGGACTGAGGGTATTCTTCGACGCCGAGCACCTCTTCGATGGCTACAGGACCAATCCCCGATATAGCCTTTCCGTGGTAGCCAGTGCGGCCAAAGCTGGCGCCGAGAGTGTAGTGCTCTGCGATACCAATGGTGGCATGTTGCCTCAACAAATACTAGAAGCTATTGAAGCCGTCAAAAATGCCGTGTCCATCCCCTTAGGCATTCATACTCATAATGATGCTGAGCTTGCCGTAGCCAACTCCATTGTGGCTATTCAAGCCGGCGTCGTCCAGGTTCAAGGAACTATAAATGGCTATGGAGAACGCTGTGGCAATGCTAATCTCTGCTCCATCATTCCCACCCTGAAACTCAAGATGGGTATTGATTGCGTTACAGATGAGCAGCTAGGTAAATTGAGCAATATCTCTCATTACATCTCAGAGCTGGCCAATTTGCCCCATTACCCTCGGCTTCCTTATGTTGGCCTCAACGCCTTTACTCATAAGGGTGGGATGCACGTCTCTGGTTTAAGCAAATGGCAAGATAGCTACCAACATATTAATCCTGACTTAGTGGGTAATCGTCCTCGCGTCGTCATTTCCGACTTAGCGGGAAAAGGGAGCATCGTCTATAAAGCTAAGGAGCGCGGCTTGCCCATTCCTCAAGGCAAGGAAATTGATAAAGTGCTAGCGCAAATTAAGCTGCTGGAGAAGCAAGGTTTTCAATATGATAGTGCGGAAGCATCGTTTGATCTTTTGCTTCAGCGAGCCCAACCCCACTATGAGCCGCCATTTGAGCTGGTTGATTTCATGGTGGTAGTGGAGAAACGCCGTCGTCCTCCAAGCAGCGGAAACCAGGAGGAGCCATTATCAGAAGCCACTATCAAGGTAAGGGTGAAAGACAAGGTAGTGCATACAGCTGCTGAGGGTAATGGACCAGTCAATGCTCTTGACCAAGCTCTGCGCAAAGCCCTAACCCAGTTCTATCCCGATTTGACTGCTGTGACTCTTACTGATTACAAGGTACGTATCCTTGAAGAAACCGCCGCCACTGCTTCACAGGTGCGGGTGCTTATCGAATCCAGCGATGGTCAGGAAAACTGGAGAACAGTAGGCAGCTCAACCAACATCATTGAAGCTAGTTGGCTCGCTTTGGCAGACAGCATAGAGTACTGGTTGGTAAAACGAGCGGGCAAATCAAGAAGCTAAGTAACTAATTAGAGGACACAGACTGGAGCAGTTGCTATCTTCCGGAGCACGTGAAAACCTATCCAACAAAAAGGAGGTAGGAATCCAATGGCAGATGATAAAAACTTAATCGCCTATTGTGGGCTTTATTGTGGGGATTGTATTAACTATAAAGGCGAAGTTGCTGATTTAGCCCGGGATCTAAGGAAAAAATTGAGAGCGGCAAAATTCAGTCGAGTTTCTCGTGGATTATCCAAATTCTTCAAAGAATTCGAGGATTACAATCAGTGCTATGAAGTTTTGGGTGCTATGGTTAGATTACGGTGTAAGAAAACTTGTCGAGATGCAGGAGGGCCACCGTCCTGTAAAATAAGAAGCTGCTGTCAAAAGAAGAATATCCAGGGTTGTTGGGAATGTGAAGAATTCGAAACCTGTGAAAAGTTAGATTTTTTGAAACCTGTTCACGAAGATGCCCATCTGAAGAATCTGGAGAAGATCAAAAAACAGGGAACTAACAAATTTCTTGAAGGAAAGAGATATTGGTAAATAACAGTTCCTGTTTCAGGCGGGTTTTGGGACTTTATGGAGCAATTATTAATGAGCACGCATGAAGGTTGAAGTCTGTGTACTGCAATTTGAGAGAGCGGGCAATTTCAAGAGGAATGTAGAATTGTTAAGTACGTTGCTTATAAGTTGAAGGAGGCACGACCTTGGTGAAACAAAAAGCAAGCTCTAAGCAGGAACCTTTGATAATCGAAATGCCATCGCAAAAGATGGCGGTCGTCTATACTCAGGGGGACCCTAACATAGTGGGACAGGAGACTATGTCTGCTCTCTATGGCTCAGTTTACAAACTGAAGTTTGAACTAAAAAAGAAAGGTATTGATTTCAAAGTGGGAGCTTTGCGTGCACGCTGGCCCGATGCACATCTTGTACCGAAGGACCATTGGCTGGGCATCTGGGGCTTGCCTATTCCCGATGACACGACTTCATTGCCACAGAAGGTTTCCGGCGTCGAGATTAAAATCGAGCTGTGGGAGTATGGTACAGTGGTTCAAATCCTCCATATTGGGCCCTTTGACACAGAAGCAGCTACTGTGCAACGTCTACACGATTTCATCGCTGAAACAGGGTATGAAATAGCGGGAACGCACGAAGAAGAATATCTCACAACACCAAAGGCAAAAGTGCAGAAAACCATAATTCGATACCCAATCAAGAAAAAGGGACACTAGGCGAAAAAGCTGTCTCAAATGGCAGAACATGTAGGTATACCAGAAAGAATAGTAATCGAAGGGCTTCCCCAATTCATAGGGAAACACTGTGAGACCAGCGCTTTGAAGAAAGTTCTTGATTACCATGGATTATCGTTATCCGAGGAGATGCTTTTCGGACTAGGTGGAGGAGTAGGCTTTATCTACTGGTACATGAAATTAATGCTGTCCCCATTTATCGGCACTCGATATGGAAAGGTGGCCGACTTTTTAACAGGAATTTGCCAACGAATCGGTGCCGAAGCAACTGTAGTAGAAACGAGTAGCAGTACAAAAGCACACGACGAATTGAAGGCGCTACTGTATTCGGGTGAACCTGCTATTTGCTGGGTTGATATGCCTTACCTTCCCTATTTGTACATCCCCGAAGTAGCGCACTTTGGAGGTCATGCAGTTGTTGTATTTGGCTTAGACGAAGAACAGGACAAGGTAAATATCCTGGACCGCGGTAGAATGCCAGTAACAGTCTCTATATCAGATTTACAAAAGGCGCGTGGCTCAAAATTTCCTCCATATCCCCCAAAGAATAGATTATTAAAGATAAGGCTTCCTCCCCGTATCCCAAACCTTGAAGGCAGGATCAAAGAAGGGATCAGAGATTGCTGCAAGAATATGTTGAACCCGCCAATAAAGAATATTGGACTTGAAGGGATGCAAAAATGGGCCAATATCATCGCAGAGTGGCCTAGACAATTCAAAGGACTATATCTAAATGGCTGTCTTTTTGGCACTTTTATAAACATCGAGACTGGAGGCACGGGCGGCAGTGCTTTTCGTCCGATGTATGCTGAATTCCTTGAAGAAGCAAGCCAGATCATTAGTGAGCCAGATTTGAGAGATGTTTCAGAGATGTTTCGAGAATCTGGAAAAATGTGGAGTGAAATTGCGATTGGAGTTCTTCCTGATTCCCGCCCTGCGCTCAAAAGAACGAGGGAACTCTTGTTAGAAAAGAACAGAATTTTTGAGGAACAGCCAGCTGATTTTCTCAAGCTAATGAAGAAGATCAATGATGAGTTAGAGTTTTTGACAACCAGAATAGATGACGAAGTAGGTGTAGATTTACAAAAAGCACCGCAATTTCTAGTTGACGTTAGGCAGAGTATCCTAAAGTGTTATGGACTAGAAAAGACAGCATTTCAAGCATTGGATAACATCATTAAATGAACCAAAACAGTCTCTTGCCTTGCAATAGCGATGATGGGAGAAATTCAGGATAACTCGGCAAAATGTAATGTAATAATCGAGACCGGAAAATGAGCAGTATTGGAATTGATGTCGTAGAAATAAAGCGCATCGAATCAGCCGTTAATCGCTGGGGAGAACTTTTTCTGAACCGAATCTATACCGAAACTGAAATTGATGTTTGTGGAGGTAGGATTTCATCATTAGCTACTACGTTCGCCGCAAAAGAAGCAGTAATGAAAGTTCTAGGTACTGGTGGCACGGGTGTTCATTGGCGGGAAATAGAAATTCTACCCGATGCCCGGGGCAAGCCCTTAGTCAAACTATACGGCGGGGCTAAGGCTAGAGCTAAAGAACTGAATCTAACTGAATTCTCTGTCAGCCTTTCAGATACCAGACAACTTGCTTTGGCTGTGTCCATGGGCACATAGCTGATTTAACCATTCCCCTGCTATAATTGACAAAGCATGCTAGCCAAAGTGACAAGCTGTGCTGTGGTGGACTTAGGAGGAGCCATAGTGGAAGTAGAGGTTGATATCTCCGCAGGTTTGCCTTCATTCACAATCGTAGGCCTGCCGGATAAGGCAGTTCAAG
>Ga0315284_10014247_pt1 | contig 11325 bp, 8 predicted proteins | sample YL17G09_16_MG_FD_203696 | JGI IMG/M metagenome (GOLD analysis project Ga0315284, IMG submission 203696) | Sediment microbial communities from Yellowstone Lake, YNP, Wyoming, USA - YL17G09_16 | ecosystem: Environmental > Aquatic > Freshwater > Lake > Sediment | place: USA: Wyoming | collected...
AAAGTGCCTGAAGATCCGAAAGAGTGTCCCGGAAGTATCCATTGGCACTTGTTCCGTTTTCGCCGGCAAGGATAAGGTGCCGATCATCATCTGCCCTCATCGTTTACTGGAGCGCCAGAGAATCTTCACCGATTGCCTTCACCTTCTGACCCTTCACCAGCCGGGAAACGATCTCCATGTCGTCTCGGAAATAACCGTTCCCGGGGGAACTGTCGATTACTTTGTGCTCTCAGCGCGCGAAGGACGTGTTATCGATTTTGTTGGCGTCGAGCTGCAGACGCTGGATATGATAGGTATTGTCTGGCCTGCGCGCCAGCGGTTTCTTCGTTCAATCGGCATATCCGTTGATGAAGAGGAGGCGTCCTCAGAAAAAACATTCGGCATGAATTGGAAAATGACTGCAAAGACAACCCTTGTGCAGCTTCACCATAAAGTCGAGACCTTTGAATTCCTTGGGAAGCACCTGGTGCTTGTCATGCAAGACGTGCTGCTGGCATACATGCGGAGAGTTTTTTCATTTCAGCATATTGATGAGGTGCGTTTAGGTGATCCCATGCATTTCCATGCTTATGGTAGCACAGTTCATCAATGTGGGTTACGTTTATCGCTCACACAACGAGTAAGCACCGACACCGCCGGCATCAGCAGAAGTTTGGGATTACAAGCTGAGTCGAAGGTGGAAATGCAGGATATCCTCGAGCAGCTTCAAGCAAAGATATCGTCTAAAACATTACTATCAGTGTTCCCCTCCCGTACCGAGGAGATCAGCTCCACTACATGATCATCCCCTTTATCGGGCACATTTAGAACGCAATGTTTTTTCGGTGCCAGGTTTCGCCCTTGAAGAAGGAGAATGCGCTACGGACTCCGGAAGGTCTTCCGGAGTCCGTGTGCGTGCATCGAACAGTTCGTGGACTTACTTGTCCCGATGCTTATCCTTGCTCTCTTTTTCGTCGCCTTTGTCGCTGCTGTCCTTGTCGCGATCCTGGCCTTTGCTCTCTTTTTCGCGCCGGTCATTGTCCTGCGGCCCGGCTTTTTGTCCCTTGTCCTGGTTCCCGGGCTGCGGTCCGACTGCTTTCGGGGTGGGATCGACGCGCTGCGGGCCATCGTTGGGCCGGATGACCACGCCATCGCGAATCCAGTCGAACTTCAGCGGGAAGTTGATGGGCGGTACCACGTTGGGTTGCCGCGGGTCATGCTTCCAGAGCGGGGCGTCGCCATAAGGTTTGCCGGTGGGCTTTCCGTATCCGCCGGGCGGCACATTGCCCGCCGGCGGACCGTAGTCACGGCGATTGTCATTCTCGCGGTTTTTGTCGCGGCTACCGTTGGGTGGGTCGATGCCGTTATTTGGAGATGGCCCGCCATTCTGCTTGTCTTTTTCGTTGTATTTGTCACGGCCACCGTCCGGCGGATTGGCGCCGTCGTGCGGGGGCGGCACAACGGGCTGCTTGTCTTTTTCGTTGTATTTGTCGCGCCCACCGTCCGGCGGATTGGCGCCGTCGTGCGGGGGCGGCCCGCCATGGTACTGGTCCTTATCGTTATACTGGTCATGGCCGTCGTAGGGCGGGCTGGCATCCTGCCGCTTCCAATCGACGTCATGGTGCTGGTGATGGAAATTGACGTACCAGCGGAAATCGAAGCCGTGCCGCCAGACATGCGGGCGACGGCACCAGTCGGTATCGAAGATCAGCACGATGCGTATCGTCGTCCACCGATTGATGATGACCACCTGCCGATTGTCCGTGATCCAATCGGAGTCTAACCGGAAGGCCTCGCAGATAAAACACACCGGCAGATAGGTGACATCGTCGATGATTACAGCCGGCAGATCGAGCCAGACCTTGCGGTTGTTGACCCACGCGGTCAGGCGATACGGCACCATATAGACCGTGGTATCGTAGAGCGTGATGCTGATCTCGTTCCGCTCCACGTCGTAATCGACCGTGGCATCGAAGATCTCCGCAAAGTCGCGCAGCGAGATCATCGGCCGCTCGTTGACCTTCACGATATGCCCGGTCATGGGGTCGAGCGCCAGAGCGGCAACAGTCAACAAAAGGAATACCGGCAACAACACAAATCGCAGTCCTGACATGGCCCTTCCTCCTTTATGGGATAGCCTTCCCGAGACATCGTTACTATATTATACGCCTTGTGGGGCGAATCGTTGCACCGATCGGTGAAAAAATCGCAAAATCGACCGCTGCCCCTCATCATTCAGCACTTACTCCTGCCCCCTGATCTCTGCTACAATACCACCACTATGCTTACCACACCCGCACGCACGCGCAGCGCGCCGTCGCCGACGGGGGATCCGCACGTCGGAACCGCCTACATCGGGCTGTTCGACTACGTCCTCGCGCGGCAGACGGGGGGGCAGTTCGTGCTGCGCATCGAGGATACCGACCGCGAGCGCTACAGCGAAGCCTCCGCGCACACTATCCTGGAAGCGATGAAGTGGCTGAACATCCCCCCGGACGAAGGGCCGGAGATCGGCGGCCCTTACGGTCCCTACGTGCAGAGCGAGCGCCGGGCCATCTATCGCGAGTATGCGGAGCAACTGGTGGAGGCCGGCCACGCCTACTACTGCTTCTGCACGAAGGAGCGGCTGGCGGAGATGCGCCGGCAGCAGGAGGCGGAGAAGAAGTCGGTGATGTATGACCGCTACTGCCTGTGCACTCTCACCGAAGAGGAGCGACGGCAAAAGGTGGTGGACGGCATGCCGCACGTCGTCCGCATGAAGATGCCGGACGAAGGTAGCACGAGCTGGACCGACCTGGTGCGCGGCGAGGTATCCTTCGAGAACGCGCTGATCGACGACCAGGTGCTGATGAAGGCGGACGGCTACCCGACCTACCACCTGGCGAACGTGGTGGACGACCACCTGATGAAGATCACCCACGTCATCCGCGCGGAGGAGTGGATTTCCAGCACACCCAAGCACCTGGTGATGTTCGACATGTTCGGCTGGGAGCCGCCGCGCTACGCGCACCTGCCGCTGCTGCGCAATCCCGACCGCAGCAAAATTTCCAAGCGCTACGGGCACACTTCGCTGCACTGGTACCGCGACGAGGGGTTCCTGCCTCAGGCGCTGCTCAACTTCCTGGCGCTGCTGGGCTGGTCGCACCCGGAGGAGAAGGAGATCTTCCCGCTGGACGAGCTGATCGAGAAATTCACCTTCGAGCGCTTCAACACCTCCGGCCCTATCTTCGACCTGGAGAAGCTGCGCTGGGTGAATGGCGTGTATATCCGTGAGATGTCTATCGACGAGCTCTATCCGCTGGTGGAGCCGTTCCTCATCAGGACCGGCCTGCTGCAGGAGCATCCGGTGCCGGAGGAGCAGGAATACGCGAAGAAGTGCATCGCACTGGAGCAGGAGAAGGTGCGCACGCTGGCCGAGTTCCCGGAGCGCGTGTCCTTCATGTTCAACCCGAACTTCCACTACGACGACGAGGCGGCGCGGAAATGGCTGCGCCCCGCGCCCGAGCACGTCCGCCCGGCGTTCTACAAACTGATCGAGCGCATCGACCCCATCCCGGCCGGCGAGCTGACCTGGGAGAAATACGAGGCGATCGTGCGCGGCGCCGCGGAGGAGCTGGGCGTGGGCGCCGGCAAGGTCATCCACCCCACTCGCGTGGCAATGAGCGGCCGCACCGTCGGGCCCTCGCTCTTCCACATGATGGAGCTGCTGGGCAAGGACGAGGTGCTCTATCGCCTGAAGCGCACCATTGACGTGATGCACGGCGGAGGGGTGCAGGAGTAAGCGTAGGGGACTGTCCCAGCCTACCGTCGATAGAGACGGCTGAGTTGACAGATAAGCGATGGAAAAGAGGTAGGGACTGTCCCCGTCGTGAAAGCGGATCCGTTCGACGGGGACAGTCCCTAAGGTTACGAGAACAAGCGTGAAAAATGAAGTCGGGCGCTGGTCCTCCTCCGCCGGGACAGTCCCGAACCATTAAAATCGGTTATAATACCGCCAACACCCCGAGAGGAGACCACTCATGCGCCTGTACCGTTCCATGCTGTTGCTGTTGCTGCTCGGCATCGCCTTCACCGGCCAGGCGAAGCCGCTCTACGTGCTCGCCACCGGCGACATGCACGGCTGGCTGGAGCCGCAGCAGGTGGATGACCAGACGCTGGGCGGCGCGGCGGAGTTGCTGGCCTACTGGAAGCATGCCGAAGGCTATACGCCGAAGCGGTTCCTGCTGCTGAGTTGTGGCGACACCGCCACCGGCCCGGTGCTGGACACCATGTTCCAGAACGACCCGATGATCGCGGTGATGAACCTGATGGGCTACGACGCCAGCGCGCTCGGCAATCATGAGTTCGACTGCGGCGCCGCGGCGATGGAGCGCTGGCGCAAGACCGCGAAGTTCCCCTTCCTGTCCGCCAACCTGGCGAAGGCGGAGGGCACTCCCTACGATCTCCCGCCGTATATCATTAACGACGAGCAGGGGGTGAAGGTGGGGATCATCGGCCTGACCACCACCGCGCTGGCGTCGATCGCCAACACCGGCGGGCTGACCGCCACCCCGTATGCCGCTGCCCTGCGCAAATGGGTGCCGGAGGTGCGGGCGAAGGGCGCGCAAACCGTCATCGTGGTGGCGCACGTGCCGCAGACGGAACTGGTCGCGCTGGCCGGGCAGGTGGTTGACCTGAAGATCCCCCTCATGATCGGCGGGCACAGCCACGAGCTCGATCAGATGAAGGTGGGCGACACCTGGGTGATCAACACCGGCGAATGGTGGAAATCCTACAGCCGCATCAACCTGGATTACAACCCGCGGACCGGCAAAATAGTGGTGCTCGCCGCCAACCAGGTGTGGCTGCAACAGGACAAAGCGCCCGCCGACCGGGCGGTGAAGGCGGAGATCGGCCGCTGGAAAGCGCGGCTGGACAAGGAATACAACACGCCCATCGGGTATACTGCGGCCGGCCTCAAGCGCCCGGACGGGATCTACAACTTCATCACGGACTGCTGGCTGGCGCAGGATCCGGACGCGGACTTCGCACTGTGCAACAATGGCGGCCTGCGGCAGGATATCGCGCCCGGACCGATCACCCGAGCCACTATCTTCGGCGTGATGCCGTTCAACAATGCCCTGGTGCGCGTGAAGCTGACCGGCGCGCAGTTGCTGGCCTATCTGCCGCAGGACGGGGGTTTTATCGGCATGGCCGGCCTGCAATACAGGGGTGGGCAATATCTGCTGAAGACCGGCAAGCCGCTCGACCCGGCGGCGACCTATCGCGTGCTGATGAACGATTACATGTATAACAGCGACGCCGCCCTCAAAGCCGCCGACCCCACGCCCTTTTTCGTCTCGCCCGACTGGCGCGAACCGGTCAATAACTGGCTCGTTGCCCATCCCACCAGTATGGATAAGCCGCTGGACGGCCTGGTGGACCTGCAGCCGCGCGTGGTGCCGCCGCAATAGTAAGGCGTTTTTCTCGGAAGGGAGTTCAGCCCTGGTGGGTATCTAACGTAGTCGCACCGCGCGGGAGAACGATCTGAAACCGTCCATACGAAATCGATTGTGCAGATCACGACACGCCTAGCAAAGAGATCGCCGTCATCCTCGGTTTCCGCACCGTGCACTTTTCCCGGGGTGAATGCCGCGATGGGACGCAGGAACTGGATCGCCGCCGGCTGCGCGTCCTGCACGACGGGAGGTGGGAGCGTTCGCCGGCGGAGATGAAGGCCACCACCAGCACTTGACGAAAGAGGATTGCATGACGGACACACTCACACTCGCCGTCGTCACCGGCGGCCACTCGTATGACGTGCCGCATTTTCACCGGTTGTTCCACGCCATCGGCGACGGCATGGACGTCTATATTCAGTATATGGACGACTTCGCTTCCTCGCCCGCTGAGGTGCGGCAGGGGTATGATGTGGCGCTGTTCTACATCATGCTGATGGACGGCCCGGCCAATGAGGGGCATCCCTGGTATGCCGGCAAGCCGAAGGCGGCGCTGGAAGGCCTGGGGCAGACGCCGCAGGGGATCGTGGTGCTGCATCACGCCATCCTCGCGTATCCGCAGTGGTCAATCTGGCATCAACTCACCGGCATCACGGAACGCAGCTTCGGCTATCACGTCGGCGAGACGGTCACCTCGCACATCGTCGATCCCGACCATCCCATTACGCGCGATTTATCGGACTGGACGATGATCGACGAGACCTACACCATGACCGACGCCGGTGCGGACAGCCATGTGCTGCTCACTTACGACCACCCGAAGAGCATGAAGACCATCGCCTGGACGCGGCAATTCGGGCAGTCACGCGTCTTCAATTACCAGGCCGGTCACGACAACGATTCCTGGGCGGATGCCAGCTTCCGCGCATTGCTCCGCCGCGGCATTTTCTGGGCGGGAGGGAAGCTATGACCACGACACGGACCATGCAAGGCATCATGTTCGTGGATAAAGGTAAAACCGCCTTCGTCGAGGAGCCGGCGCCCGTCTGCGCGCCGGACACCGTGCTGCTGCAGACGCTGTATTCCGGCCTGACGAACGGCACCGAGCGCAACGTGCTGATGGGCGGCAATTACGGCGGGCGCTGGCCGGGCCGCTGCGCCTATCAGCTCGTGTCCCGCGTCATCGAAGTCGGCGCTGGGATCACGAAGTTCCAGATCGGCGACATCGTCTACACCGGCACCTTCCCCGGCCACGTGCCGTTGCACACCGCAAAGGAGAGCGATCTCATCATCAAGCTGCCGGACGGTTTCGATCCGCAGGAGGCGGCGCTGCTGGGCGTCGCCTCGGTGCCGATGCACGACATCCGCCGCGCGCAGACCACCCTCGACGACAACGTGCTGGTCGTCGGCGCCGGGCTGGTCGGCCAGTTCGCCGCGCAGGCCGCCTGCGCGATGGGCGCGAAGGTGACCATCGTCGATCTCGACGACGACCGTCTGGTCCTGGCGAAATCGCTGGGCGCCGACGAAGCAGTCAATATCGGCACGGAGGAGGGGAAGGCAAAGCTCGATACGCTGAAACCCTTCACCGTGGTGGTCGAGTGCTCCGGCGCCGACGTGCTTGGTCTGATCACCGAGGGGAAAGATCGCCTGATCGCCTATCGCGGCCGTTTGCTGCTCATCGCCGGGCGCTTCGACGTAACCTATAAATTCAATGCCGGCCAGTTCTCCGAGCTGGCGGTGCTGCACGCCGGCCACTTCGAGCAGATTGACCTGGAGCACGTCGTGCGTCTGGCGGCCAAAGGCGCCATCCTCATTCGTCCGCTGATCAAGGACGTCGTCCCCATCGCCGACGCCATCCGCATTTACAACATCCTGCGCGACGAGCCGAACAAGCTTCTCGGCACGGTGTTCGTCTGGTAGAATATGCGGAATATCGCAGCCATGGTATGCGCGTGCCGGACAGCAGCTACCCATGCAAGTGTGGAAGAATTTCAGGTGATCACGCCACGGAAGTCCCGGTTCACCCGAATCGCGCGCAGTCGGTGATCCGTGGCAAAATAATACTCGTTGCCACGCAGCGCGCCGCCGTCGGTGGGTCCATCATCGGCGTCCTGCCAGAGCACCTGGATATCCGCTGTGCCCAGCGGCACGCGGTAGACCGCCTGACGGGTGGCGCCGTACAGGAAGCGGTCGTCGCGCTGGAAAGTAACCTCCAGCGGCCAGCCGGCGGCGTCCGTCAGGCTGACGTTCTCCACCACGCGAGTGTTGGGCAAGTCGAGGAGGAGCAGTCGGGCCTCCAGTATGTCCATCGGACAGGGGTGCACGATGGCGTATGCCAGTCCATCACCCGCGTATTCCAAATCCATCACGCCAACGATGGGGATGCCCAGGTCGCCGCGCCAGACCAGCGTGTCGTTCAACGGGTCCCACAGCGCGAAGCCGGTGTGCTCGGCGCGCGGGTCGGTGCCGCTGCCGCCGAAGACGGTGAAACCGACGGCCAGCAGGTGCTGCTCCGGCAGATAGGTGAGCGCGCACGGGCTGCACTCCGGCCAAATCTGGCGGTGCGCCCCGCCGAAAGTGTCGGTCCGTGGATCGTACCACGACAGCGTGCCACTCCACATGCCGTAATCGGGCAGCGCGGCGACCCACACCTTGCCCGCCGGCCCGCAGCACATGTCGCGCGGGCGATAGGCCGTGGTATCCATGCGTCCGAGCTGCCGCGGGTTGTCATCGTCGCCAAACCGGAAGCGGCAGGGCCATTCCGCGCTGAACTGCCCCATATTCCAGGCGTCGGGATTATTGGGGTCGATGGCGTCGCCGAAACTGTAGGGGTTCGCCGGGTCATACTCACAGAGCACGGCGTGCGTGTAGGCGCAGAGATACAGCTTGCCGTGCAGGTTATCCATCGAGTAGACTTCGCCGCTGGAGGTGGAGCAGGCGCCGTGATCGATCAGCGCGCCGGTGTCCGGGTCGTAGGAGAAGAGATGCAGCGGCAGCACGCTGGAGCCGTAAATTTTATTGTCGGGACCGGTCCGCACCAGGTAGATGGGCGTGCCGGCGGCCTCGTAGTCCAGCGTAATGACGCGGCGCGTGCCGTCGGGACGCGCCAGTTCGATGGTACGGTTCAAATGCCGGCGCGCGGCGTGGCCGTCGAGAAAGCGGAAGGTGGTGCCGTCGGGCAGCGGCGCCGGCGGCATGGGCGGCGGCGCGCTCTCCACAGGAACCGCTTCCATACCATTCACACGAAAATACCCCTCGTGGCTGTCGATGTAGAGCAGGCTGTCCGCGCCTTTGTATAGATTCACGTGCCCGGTCTGGGTGTCGGTGTCCGCCATCGGGCCGACGCTGCGGCGCTCGCCCGTCTCCGGGTCGAGCACCACCACGTGCGGCCGCGCCATCTTCACCAGTCCGGCCACCGTGCCGTCGTCGCCGCAGAAGGTATACAGATACTGGTCGTGCTCATCCAGGGAGCCGTAGTGGCGGAACGCGCCGGTGGCGGGAGAATAACGGGTGAGCGCACAGGCCTTGTAACTGCCCAGGAACAGGTCGCCGTTCGGCGCCTCCGCGATCTCGACGGGCAGGCCTTCCTGCTCCGCGTAGACCTCGCCCAGATCCTCGACGACACCGACCGCCGGGTCGAACTGCAGCAGGCGCCCGGGTTGCCGGCGTTTCGGCGCAGCATACATGAACAGGCGATTCCACCGCGCGCTCCACAGCGAGGGACGGGCATTCTGGATATCGTCCGGCGCTTCGAATTGCCGGCAGGCGCCTGTCTCCGGGTCGATCCGCAGCAGGAACAGGTGGCCAACCCGCGAGTCCGTCCCCATCACCGCGTAGATGCACGGTTTGCCTGCCGCATCCCCGCCGGCATGCAGCGCAACGAAACTGGTGGCCTTCACCGGCACGCCAATTTCACGCAGTGTCGTTGCTTTCGTCATCTGGTCTCTCCTGCTTTTCTCTGTGTGAGAAGTAACGGAATCGCGCCGCGGGCACATTCACCCACTCCGCGTCTTGGGTATGCGTGCAGTCTTACCTGCCGTGCGACGACGGGTAGAACGACGTCATCAGCGACGCCCGCGCCGGGGAACAGATGGCGTTGGGCGTATAGCAACGCTGGAAGCGCCACCCCTCCGCCGCCAGCTCGTTGAGGTGCGGCGTCAGGCACGGTTCGCTGGGCGCCAGCGCCGCGGTATTGGTATGGTCGGTTATCAGGAACAGGATCTTCGGTCGGCTCATCGTGTCTCCGGCTCTGGTGTGATTCGCCACGCTGAAAAATGTTGTTCTAGTCAGATTCGCGCCGGGCGGCGGCAATCCTCCCGGCGAATGTCGGCTTTACAGCCGATGCTTAGCCGTTCAGGAGCACTGACTGGCAGTCCGAACTCCTGATGGGTATTGTTCGATCGTCATCTCCGCCAGCGTCTCCATCTCCAACCGCGCGGATTTGCTGCCGAACAATCGGTTCTTTTATACTCTTGGAGAAAATCCGGGACAATACGCCGTCATTCGGGGTTACCAGGCAGGCGCTGTATGTGGAGATCCTGAGCAGCAGGTGCCGCTGGACTTCGTGGTCGGGCAGGACGCCGCCGATGGGACGTTGAACCAGTAGAAGGCACTGTGAAACTGCCGGTGAAGACCGAGGCTAACACGACCTTCATCTTCGACAGATATGCTAATCCTCCGGTAATAGTAAAGGATAGCCATGGCGGAACCCTTCAACCTTGGTATCGTCGGTCTGGGCGGCATCTCGCTGTCCGCCCACGGACCGGCATCGACGCGCTGCCGCGACGTGCGATTTACCGCTTGCTGCGACGTGCGGCAGAATGCAGTGGATGCCTGGATTGCCGAATATGGCGGCACGGAGTATACCGATTACCGCGACATGCTGGAGAAAGAGCGGCTCGACGGCGTGCTGCTGGCTACCTGGCCCAATCAGCACCGCGAGCAAGTCGAAGCCTGCCTGCGGGCCGGGATACGGAACATCCTCTGCGAGAAGGCGCTGGCGTTGACCGGCACGGAAGCGGCGGATATTTACGATAGGGTCACTGCCGCCGGGGCTTTCCTGATGGAGGGTTTCATGTACCGGCACAACCCGGCTATTCGCAAGCTGGAGCAGATCCTCTCCAGGGGGCACCTGGGCGCGGTGGACAACGTGCGCGCCTGCTTCAGCGCCTTCGACCCGGAGACCGCCGACCCCACTAATCCCAACCGCGACTGGCGGCAGCGAAAGGAGTGCGGCGGGGGCATCCCCTACGACTTTGCCTGCTACTGCGTCAACGCCTGCGGGCACTTCGCCGGCGGGCTGCCGGTGCGCGTCTACGCTATCGGCGGGTTGGGGAATTACGACACCATCAATCGCGTCTACGCGACCATCGAATACGACAACGGCGCCGTGGGCATCGTGGAGAGCAGCAAGAAGACCAGCTACACCCAGGAGCTGCAGATCTCCTGCGCGCAAGGTATCCTCAACCTGCCCATCGCCTGGACGATCCCGCAGAATATGACCATTACCCAGCGCCACACCGGATGGAACGCGCTGACCTACGATACCTGCGTCAGCGACGGCGTGACGGACGGCATCACTTCCTACCACCTGCAAATGCAGAACTTCCTCGACGCCTGCCGGGGGAAGGCGGAGCCGGTGATGCCGCTGGCGCAGTCGGTGGTAAACACCTTTGCGCTGGAGGCGCTGGTGACCAGCATTATGGAGCAACGCATCACAGACATCGCGATCCCGCAGCGTATTCGGGACGCTTACCTGGCGTGGAAAGGAGCGGCGACATGCGTTTAGGCTATTACAGTGCAAGCACAACGGCGGAGCTGGACGGCCTGGCTGAGAAGCTCGATATTTATGGGTTGGGCGCGGTCTGGGCAGGGGGCATCGACGCGCGCTCGGACGACGAATGCCTTG
>Ga0315284_10014251_pt1 | contig 11325 bp, 13 predicted proteins | sample YL17G09_16_MG_FD_203696 | JGI IMG/M metagenome (GOLD analysis project Ga0315284, IMG submission 203696) | Sediment microbial communities from Yellowstone Lake, YNP, Wyoming, USA - YL17G09_16 | ecosystem: Environmental > Aquatic > Freshwater > Lake > Sediment | place: USA: Wyoming | collected...
CTCGGCAGCGTTTGCCTGTGCTATGTCATATGCCTCGGTTAGTGTGTCGATATTCAGCTCGTCATATATTTGGTCATCTGGTAAGACGCTCCAAAAATCGTCCTTGATACTGGCTCGCGAATTGGGCGGACAAAATAATATGATGGTATGATAAACGCCTTTGAAGAGAGACGGTGTGTTCAACATTGAAATAAGCAATGTTGATTTGCCGGATCCGGCCTTGCCTAAATAGAGCGTGAAGTTGTGGCGGTTCATTAGCTTGGTAATTTCGTAGTCATTCAGTTTATTATGTAGCTCGGTATCAACGGTGAACTTTGGTTTCCTGAGTTTCGGTGCGTCGTTATGTTTAATCTCTATCGACATTATACTGTTTCCTTAGATTTTAAAAACGCTCTATATGCCTCGACTCTCGCTTCGTTGTCTTTCAGTTTCCGCTCGATGTTGTTTCGACGAACCATCGTGTAAGTTTGCGACGGGTTCTTTATGAAGAATGATTTAGCGTCTGTTTGCTTGGCCAGTTTCTTTTTCAGATAATATTGATGGTCATATTCTTTGCGAGTTTGTGGTGTATCCATTTTTATAACAGGAGATAAAAATGTCTATTTAATTTACGCATTGCTAAATGCGGGGGCGTAGCCCCCAGAGCGAACGACAGTGAGCGTGTCTATCGATGTCCGCTCGACGATTGGAGCGCCCGCTGGATTAACTGGGGCGTTTATGGGCTCATAAAGGCGGGTTTATTTAACCATACAATTGACACGGGGGTGAATAAAATTAATTTTATTGCCCGCGCGGTCAAAAATACCATAGTTTAACTACATTAACTGGTAAAAACCCGGTTTAAACGCCCTGTCGCTACGCTTTCCATTAACCACGTCGTTTATGCGTCCATAAACTGTTTAGTTATACTCGCTTCGCTCGGGCGCTTCGCGCCACGGGGCTACGCCCCGCTCTTGTTATCGAGCGCTTTGTTTATATGAATGCTTGGATCTGTTTCGCGACAGTATCGAAGACTAACACTACATCACTGATGCCCCAGGCCTGGCAAATAATAGAGGTTGTAGTAGCAGCCGCTAAAAACAGATTGAGGAAAGGAGGAGATGCTCGGGTGTTAATACCCTGGAACAGAACTCCACCCGACTTCTCTAAGTCATACCCATAAAAGGCAGACGAAGGATACTTCAACACAGATACGGCTCCGCCATCAGAGCCAGTTGGTGCAGCACGAGAAACAGTAGCAGGCAACACCAATGTGTTATCACTTCCGGCAGGAGGAGCAGTAGCAATACCGCCGACGCTGTTATACATCTCTCTGGTAACAACAGTACCGAGAGATTTCGCGATTCCACCGCCCAAAGATTGGATAAGGTAGGGGTAGGCCTCAGCCGTTATTACCCATACAAAAATACCACATTATAATCGATACGCATTTCCTCGTATCACAATGTCCTGCCTTTTTTAAAGGGGCAGATACCCTCTCGGGTAGGATTAGACTATATCTTATTACGCATCGAGTTGATTAGACCGTCATTTGCGCACCACAGGCATTTAGTCGTTGAACCGCCTTCATATCCTATCATAACGGATTTAGAAGACTGGCTGCGGATTGCCCTATAATATGAAAATTTTTACTATACCGAATGTTGTTAACATTCGCCACGACAGTGTTTCCACTATGGTTTAGTATTTCATACCTTGAGGGGTTTCCCGCATTTTGGATGTGTTGCCTTTGTTAATAACAAAGACTATCATATCTTTTGGATATAATTTTAGGCCCACTGAGGAGTTTAGGCCTTTGACAATCATTAAGACTGAGATTGGGGTAGAACGCACCGCCAACTTGGAGCTGTCGTTGCGTCAAGCCGGGGTTAATTGCATCATAGTATCCGTTGGGGGTGACCAATGACTGAGCAGCGACCGCATTTGAACAACCGAACTGATGTATGCATGATTTCACGGAACTATTACGGATTTGGAGGAGGAGCTGTTGAGAGCCCGAAGACCCAGAAGGAATATTCACACTGGAATTGGTATAGGTGGTTGATTTTAAATACCATTTTCCGTCTTGGAGTGTGGAGCGCAACATTTGCGCGGCCGCGTCGCCAACATCAACGTATTGCATATTGATACGGAACTCGCTTAATGAAACCGCTGATAAAACAACGTTTGTCGCGACCGCGGTGGAATACGCTACAATTGGTGTAAGCGCGGCGGTGGTAAGTTGGAGTTGGAGGTTATTCACCGAGCCAATAGGAAACAGTTTATTATCAGTATTGACACCGATGACTGACATCAAAGGAATGCAGAAATTGTATCTGTATGTTCCTGTTGTTGCGTTTGCCAATTCAATTCCACTGGCAGAATTCGAGTCGGCACCCATCGCAATACTGATGCCACCATTTCGCTCAGACTGATTGACGGTATTTTGGAGCATAAAGTTCTGGAGTAGGCCGTAGTTGTTAATCGTTTCGATTGGTGTGTTATTTGACACCAGGACGAGCTGGTCAAACCATGATGCAGCCGAGGAAAGCATTTGACACACACCACCCGTGACAGACGAGGCAGTGCCGACGGTGTAGAGCAGAGTGAATGACAGTGTGGTCTTGGTGGGGTCAAGGAAGACCGAGTCGCTCATTCCAGAAGGAATAGTAAAGCTGACCATCTGCGAAGTGAAAGGCTTCTGGACGGCCGCGTTGGCTGTGAAACTGATGATATCGATAGGGCCATCGACCTTAGTGATACCGTCGGGGGCGACATTGACAGAGTATGAGCGAGATGACTCACTCATCGACGGAGGCAAGTCGAACTTTAAAGAAGCGGGCAAACCCATTGCGGAGGAAGGAAACATTATATCATAAGCATATAGAAAATAATTTTATAATTACACTCTACCATTCACAATATTGCTAAATGTCAGCTCCTGGGTCTTAACCACTTCGAGGTAATCAATGTCAATTTGAATTGTCATCAGCCACGCGACTCCATTGAAATTGACGAGCTGTCCGCGGTCATCCGTGACGGTTATCGTGAAGCTGGTTATGTTGCGGTCTTGGATGAGAAACTTGTTCTGTGTCTGGTTATTATAGTTGATGATGCTGTTCTGTCCTGCGTTGTTTTGGAGCGGTAAAAATATATCACTCGATCCGTCCGTCGTGTTATAGCAACCAAAATTAAAATAAGAACTCCTAAAATTGATTCGTTGCAGGGGTATGAAGTTCACCACATTTGGAAACGCAACGCTGAGCCCCGTCAGATCGATTACTCCTAAACCCATTATGCTATTGACTGTTGAACTCGACGATGAAGCATTGACCGTGAATGGCGTCGTTATGTGCGTCATTATCAGCTTGGTTGTTATGCTCGAATATGTGAAAGTATATCCTACTGGTAATAGGGCTGTTATCATCGTTATAAAGGTATTAACATTGTAGTTGCCTCTCGTGAGCGTATATGTGGTTGAGTTCAGCACAAATTGGTTGTTCGTGTAATTGACGATGTAGAACGAGTTTGGCACCTCGGCGTGCACTACACTGAGGTAGGCGTTCTGGATATGGTCCATATGAAAGGTCAGATCGGGTAAATCGACTTGGACGCGACTCTGGAAATCGCCGTTTATACAGCCAACGGCTGAGCTGAGATTGAATAATCGAGTCTTTGTTTTTATCATCCTATATCATAGAGTCATAAAAACTATTGTAGGTTTCCGCTTGCGTCTCCACACTGTGGAGATGTTATCATAATCATTTCATTGATTGGCTCCAATTCGTGGTGTGTTATCTTGATCGCCTCATCGGTAGTGATGCTCGTGCATGTTGTGATTGTTCCTCCTTCAACGACTTCGTGGAACGGTCGCATACCCATCAGTTCTATTGCTTGCATAATATCTTGTTGGTCGTCGTTAAGCTCTTCTAAATATTCCAGCGCGTGTTCGGGTTTTCCGGCATTCGCGCAAGCCGTGATAATCGCGATATCCTCCGGAAAGCCGGCCTTGATTAGTCCTTTGATTTCTGCCTTGATTTGTTTATCCATCTATAAATTGTATTTAGAACATTTTTTGTAAAATTACGAGTTTATTTATCGAGCTTATTTATATGTCTAAACCCCCACCCAAGAAGAAACTGCTTGTAAAAACTGACGAGATTATTGCTGACCCCGTGAATAATTTAGCAGAATCTGTCGTTCCTCAGGTGCCAGATACGGAACCCGTTCCTTCCGTTGAAGCCCCTAAAATAGATAAGCGCGGTAAGCATCCTAACATAATGAGCAACTTGGAGAAGGGGCGTATTAAGCTCGCCGAGATTCGGGCCCAGAACAAACTGGTGAAGGACGCGTTGACCGAGAAGGCCTTTAACAAGAAGGTCGCCCTACAAGAGAAGAAGAAGACCGCCATTATGGATGCGTATGGTGTTGATTCGCTCTCTACTGATGAGGAGGAGGAAGTTGCTCCTCCGGTGCAAGCGAAGCCCGTTCCAAAGAAGAAGAAGAAGCCGATTCGTTATGTCGAGGAACCCGAGTCGAGCGAGGAGGAAGTCGTGTATGTAAAACGTGGGGTTGCGCCTTCGGCGCCAAAGCAACAAGCACCCGCATTGCTTTTCTATTAGTGGAATACTATTTAAAAATAATATCCTACAATCATATAGAATGGATTGGCAAGCAGAATATTATAGACTCGACGCACACCACAATAATATGATACAACTGACACAAGTGCTGTTTTTTAGTTTTGCTGTCTATTTAGTAGCGATGGAAATCTTTTTCGAATAATATCATTATTTCTTATAATGACATTATCTGCGCCTGAGCAATATACAATTGACCGTAGTTTGGATCCGGTAGCACTGAGCATTTTACAGCTTATAACAGTAGAGGCATCTTTACTCATTATCTGCGTTGTTTTTTGGAATACTTGTTTGAATCTCATAGGGGGGTAAGGCGAGTAGTCGCTGTCTATACCATTTTATGTAGCCCGTGGTTTCCTTGATTCGAAAGTTTTTACCAAGTGTTGTTTCTGCTACACGTAGTGCGATCAGATCGGCTTCGTTGAGCGTAGCGATGTAGAGGGCCGTTGCGAGGGGCATCGATGGTATATATAGGAGGCCGAGATTTCATTTTCTTGGGTGTGAAGGGTTGTGATGAGGTGCAGGGTGAACCCTCTGTTTTTGTTTAGCTATCAAAAATAAAAATAATTATTCGAACAAAATAATTATTTTTTGGCCCACGATTTCTATTTTAACCCTTCACACCCTTCACACCCTTCACATTTAATAATAATAATAATAATAATAATAATAATAAGACTGTAAATGGAGCTAAATGATAATAAAACTAATAAAAAATAGTGTGAAGGGTTGGTGAAGGGTTGCATAAATTGTGAAGGGTTGGCTGTTTTATTTTTATAGAAGGCACCCCATTTTAAAATATGCCTTCATTTTGGAGATATCGAATGAGCGTTTATTTCCTGACCTTGTATGCATCACATCACCAACACCATCGATTTTAAGATTTTTCAATTTCAACCCGAATGATACCAATGAGCACTCGAAATGTATTCCAGAATCCGCTTTAAACGTATTGAACGCCTCAAATTGCTCCATTGCTGATTTTTCTACAAATGCCAAATTGATGTTTTCTACTACAAACTGTCGGAGCCATAATTCGATCGGCGACATTTGCGCCTCCTTAATGTCCTTGTGATATTCGGTTTCTGGCATTGCTACCTTGGCAAACTTGTCGGCTCCTGGTAGCGTTTTGAAATATTCGTAGATGGATTTCACTGCGTTTTCGTCCTCCAACATAGCATACATTTTATCAAAATAATCGCGATTTCCTATAAGCTCATCACTGGATCGAATGATGAGCTTTCGGCGGTCTTTTTTGCTGGTCTTTACCGGGTCCTCATTGTTGGTAGTCATAATGAACCGATGATAAGATGCGATTGTATATGGTATGATACCCTTCTCGTTGATTGTTATCTTTGGCTCTGTAATCAGTGCTTTAATATATCCATCAGCACCGTCGCCCTCTTTCTTCGACATCTCGTCAAGATTGACTAAAAACGCGTTCTTCATTTGGCCGTTGAAATTGCCCCATACATTCTGGCTTGGTTTTGAAGTTGATAGAATCTTTTCGTCTCCAAGCATTTTTTCGAATAGTCGCATAAGCGTTCCTTTACCAGCTCCTTCGTCGCTTATCAATGTAGGGCAAATAGATTTAACAGATGAAAACTGTATCATCTGGGCTATCCATAATTCGAAATAATCGGCCACTGATTGATCGTTTCCACACATAATTTTTATATGCTTCTTGATAATGGAGATTGCATTTTCGTCGTTTATAAACGCATTTTTTCTCTCCATCGCAAAGGGGCGCCATAAATTGTAAACCGAATCGGGGCATTGAATGTCGGGTGGATATACGGCCATATCGTATTTCATTTGATTTTCGCCATCTTTCAACCAGTCCATAATAAAACACTTCGATTTTGGTTCATCCTTGACAATCGCGTCGTAGCTGATACGCTCCGTCGATGTAATCAACTGCGTCTTTGTCATAATAATATTATCAGTTTCAGTTTGACGAACAAACAGCGACTTATTGCTGATGAGTAAATGCGTTTGTTCGAATAAGGCTTTTACACTTTCGTAATCGCGCCCTTCTGTTATTTTTACCTCCACTTTTGGAGTGTATTTCTCGATGATTTTTTGATACTTTTTTTCGTTTCCATTTTTAGCAAATGTGTAGAATGTTCCTATCGATAAGTGCTCAGGTTTATATTCGGCCCAAGCCTTATCGAACCCATCATCGTCATATTTGGCTTTGGAACGTTTTGATATTTCGCGAGCTACTTCTTCATATTGCTCGCTCTCGCTTCTCAACGACCATATGATTTTAAGCCACGACTGGTATAAATTGATGTCTTCCATTTTGATGATTGCCCCCAATTCCAGCATCTTATCAGTGTTTATACTACCCTTTATAATAGAGGGCTTTGTCTTGCTGATTCTTTGATCACAAATAAGCCCAGATTTCAAATCACCAGATGATATCATCATTATAGGTTTATCTGCATTCATCATCTCAAATGGAGCATAACTTCCTCCACCACAAAGTAATTCTACGCCTCCAACATCGCCATTTTTAAACTGCATCCTACTCGATTCGGGTATAAAATCCTCGTCGCTTTTAATCAAAATATGTTTTCCATATGATTTAGTCATCGATTTGAACCACGGAGTATTATGAGCGATATTATCGAAGCTGGAATCATAATCTGGTGTATCTAAGTCGATGTGATGTATATTCTTTGTATTGATACACAAATGTGTAAATAGTTCGGGTTGCGTTTTGAGTAGGTGCTGTCTGGCTCTAATTAAATCGGTATTCGTAAAATCGTGTAAATTGGGTCTTGCGTTGTCGTATGTCTTATGTTGAATTGGATTTAATTCTTTTTTGGCTCCATCAATGGTAAGGTTAATAGGAAACCATTCGATTTGGTTAGCATCGCAGAAATCGGTAGTTTTGGTCGAGGTGGTCATCTTTGTATATATCTAACTAAGATTTGTTTTTAAATGGTTTTCACAAATGTGTTTATTTCTCACATTTCTCCTAAATGATTTCAATTTTTTGGCTAAATGATTTTAAATGAAAAAAAATGATTTAAAATAATTCGATGGAACAGAGGACGCGAACTTCATCCTCAAATAGTTTTGCGCGCTTCTTACGTAGGCGATAATCTCGCGTATATTGACAGTTTTTCTCCTTGCTTGGAGGATTGGCTTCGCGCCATTTTTTGAGATATTCGCGCAATTCGTCGCGGTGTTCTTGGTGGTATCTTTTAACGGCTCGTTTCTGTGATTCGTAAATGGGCATTTTATTATTTGAGTATTATATATATATCTATCATATACATTCTCTCTAAATGGTTTCAATTTTTTGCCTAAATAATTTCATTTGATGAGGTCATCAAATAAAATGGAAGGAGCTGATTATGGAATTAGTCGCTGGCTATATATTGCCTAAACATTGCTCATATTTGATATTCCACCTCGCCCAATGCGAGCGCTCCTAAAACGAATACTCCGTGGCGCTTACCTCGAATGTGAGCGGTCTTGCAGTGGGCTTGATACTCACCGCCACACTCACACTGGATATAGTCTAAACACCTCTTAGGCGCCCAAACTGCGTTTATCTTGGCGTTTGACGCCTTCCTTCGATCCGTTCGCTCCTCTTCGCTGACATAAGCTTGGTTTACATTCAGTGTATTCACATATTGCCGACGCCAGTATTCCTCGCGAATAAGAGCCGTAATCCGTCGCTCGCAATCGAGCTCCTCAATCGGCACCATCGAGCAATTGGCCCATCCGCCATTTGCGTTTATCATTGTGTAAAGAGGAAGCACCCGTGTTCCACAATTGCCTCTGTGCTGGCTCTTGCGCTGATTAAAATCTTTCGTTGAACCGATGTAATGATATTCGCCGGTGGTTATTCTGTAAATTGTGTATTTTGTCATTAAATTATATATATTGGTAGTATAATTTAATATTGCCTAAATATCCGCAATTAGGCGAAAATAGTCGGAACTTCTTCCATTTTTGGTGGATTAGAAACCATTCGGGCCAACAACGGCAATCTGCCTAAATTATCCAATCCGTGAGCTTCGAGCGGATTTTGTAGAACTGGCGTCTTTAAATTGATGAGTTCACCCTTATGCTTCTGGGTTAAAGCCAATGCAGAAACAAAATCTGCTTTTGTTCGAATGTCTGTTTGATTTTTTGGTATAGTTCGGCCAATATCGCCGAGCCCGGCCCCCTTGTTGAATGTCGTTATATTACCTTTCGCACCAGATTTTTCTGCAAGCGTTCCACCGAGCGAATGGCCGAAAGCATCGACGGGCTTTTTATACTTCGCCTCAACTTTTTTTACGAGACGCTGACTCTCTTTAAACCGCGGGTCATATTTTTGTAGTCCTAACGCCAGCAGTGGGTCGCTTATTAAAAAATCTTTCATAGTTTTGCTACCGCGAAAAACGACATTTGGATTACCCTCACTATCAATAAACACTTTACTCTGGTTAGTTGATAGCTTCTTATCATATGTATAGCCCTTCTTGGCAAGCGTTTTTTCGGCCTCTTTTTGGTTTTGATATGATGAGTCTAAAATGGCTTTAATATTTTTTTTATCCTTCGAAGCTGGCATATATGATTAGATGCGAAAATAATACCCCCCGCGGATTTTTCGGCATAACATTGAGCGTTTGAGCATTTCGAAGAAGAGGACGGCTTTCATTATATATATATACGGGGTATTATTTTCGTATCAAATGCGCAGCATCAATTCGAGCCGTAAGTCCGCCCATCACCGCACTATAAACTCGAGCGAACGCCCACTGCTCGGGCGATTTCACAGATGGGCGCACAGAGGCTGGATTCGTTTTATAAGCCCCGATACCCTTATCGAATATGGTCTGTAAGCCAGATAATTTATATCCGCTTATTTTTGATATCTCAGCTAAACTGTGGGGTTCGTCTGGTTTGAAACCGTATTTTTTGTTAAATCGATTCTTATAGGTATATACCATTATACAGTAGCCCGAGACAATGTCTGCGGAAACTTGCGCATAAACGCCTGATGATTTGCATTAAGAGATGTTGAGTCGCCCCAAAGTAAATATCGAGACAGCGACCCAGCCGAAAATGGGTCATTCCAGTTTTCTCTGGGTTCGTGTCGCTCCAAGTATGCCTTCCTCTTCGCTTTATCACCGTGGTCGATATACGCCTTGCCGACAGAAGATCCAAAATGGACCACCTTTCCGTTTGCGTAAGTCGCCATAAACCGTTTGCCTTTTCTGGTGGATGGTTCGATAAGCATTTACATTATAAACAGATAAATAATGTTGTAATTACATTTAGCAGAATGTAAATATAAGTTATATGACCGACCTCATCGATATTTTAAAGAAGAAACGCCCCCATCTCAGCGAAGGTTCGCTAAAAACCTATAAGAGCATATTGACATCAGTTTATCGTAAATGCTACCCAGATGATGACAGCATCGACCTCGACAAATATGATGACACCGCGAAAATAATGGACCACCTGAAAGATATTCCGTTCAATAAACGAAAAACCACACTATCGGCGCTCGTAGTTTTAACTGACAAGCCCGAGTATAGCAAACTGATGGTTGATGATATCAAGGAATATAACGAAACGAAGCAGAGCCAGAAGGCTGAGGGTAAGTTTGCCGATATGTTGAAAATCGCGGATGTTGAAACGATTTTCAAGAAACTGGAAGCGGATGCTAAACATCTCTATAAAACACCCACAAAATCGATGGCCGATTTACAGAAAATACAGAACTATGTTTTACTCGCGCTTACGAGCGGATTATTTCAAGCGCCCCGTCGCTCGCTCGATTGGATTATCAAGCACAAGAACTATGATACGGCCGTTGATAATTATGTGGATATGAAAAATAAACGGTTCATTTTTAATATGTTTAAGACGAAGGACTCGAAGGGCGCGCAGACAATCGAGATAAGCAAGCCTCTCTACGCCATTTTGAAAAAATGGATATCGATATTGCCGGAAAGCCAAGACTACCTGCTGTTTGATAATAAGAGCACGCATTTGTCGCCGAGCCAGATAACACATCGCCTAAATGATGTATTTGGTAAACCAATCAGCACCTCGATGTTGCGTCATATTTACTTGACCAGCAAGTTCTCGAATATTGATTTGAAGGAGCTGGTAAATACGGCTGAGGCGATGGGTAATTCGCCGATGCAGGCGTTGGAGTATGTCAAACGGTAGTTTTATATTCGCTCGAATCCACCAGATGAAACAATGGAGAACCCGCTGAATTGGGGTTCTTCCTTTTTTGGAGCCATTGCTTGCTGAACCAATGAAGGCTTGCTCTCGCTTGCATAAGGATTGCGACGATACTTTGGGATAACTTTGCCATATGGACCCATAACCTGAGATACAGACTCATATCCAATTGGTGAATATTCTTCACTCGATGGAAATGACATATATCCGGCTTCTTTCTCTGTTATCTTATTTGAAATAGGAATCTTCTCACGAGGTTTTCGAGCCTTCTTCTCTACGGGTCCAGTGTTAGTAAGAGGTTTTCTTAAGTCGCTCTCACCCATAAATACGGCTTTCAACGTAGCCTCATCGTTGGCAGGTTGAAATGGCACGGCAGGAACTTGTTCCTGAATAGGCATACCAGACGGAACATAAACGGGTTGCTGAACCGGAACTCGACGACCAATCTGCTCGATAAGAGTCGCTAAACGGGCTTCGTTAAATGCATTTGGAATGC
>Ga0315284_10014252_pt1 | contig 11324 bp, 5 predicted proteins | sample YL17G09_16_MG_FD_203696 | JGI IMG/M metagenome (GOLD analysis project Ga0315284, IMG submission 203696) | Sediment microbial communities from Yellowstone Lake, YNP, Wyoming, USA - YL17G09_16 | ecosystem: Environmental > Aquatic > Freshwater > Lake > Sediment | place: USA: Wyoming | collected...
GATCGCTGCCGTCGTGGGCATCGCGGCCGCTGCCATCCACTTCCGCAAGAAGGGCTCGAAGGAGGCGGCCCCCCAGCCAGTTCAAGAAAAAGGGACGACCGAAGCGGGACCCTCGCCCGGCCCTGATGCCGAGAAACCTAAAGATGTGGGGACCGAGGTACCGAAGGAAGGCCCCAAAACGTAAGCAAATAGAAAAATGGAATGTGCGGGGAAACCGAACCTCTAGGTGAAGATTTTCCCGCACTTCATGCACATCCACTCGGACCCGCCCATCTTCTTTATCTTTGGCGAGCCGCACTTGGGACATTGCGTGTAGGCCGGGGCCTCTCCCTCCGCGGATTGTTCCTCAGCGGGTGTTGCCGCGACGGTCTCCTCCTCTGCCTGCCTCCTCTCGCGGTCCTGGCGCCGCTTCTCGGTCTCGGCCTGTTCTTTATGTTTCTCGTCGGCCGCGTAGAGGTCGTCATAGTCCTTGCCGTGGGTGGCGCCCTCCTCCTTGATCCTCGCCCGACGCATGAGTGCCGCGGCTATGATGGCGATTATGAGGATGATCACCAGGAGGCTGATGCCCAGCATCATCATGCTCAGGCCGCCGATCTTGCCCGTCGGGGCCTCCTTGACGGTCACGAATACGGTCTTGTTGACGTACACGAAGCCGTCGTATGCCGAGATGGTCACGTTGTACGTCCCGGTCTGGCTTTTGTCCGCCGTGTAGGCCATGTAGCCCGGCATCCTGGCGTCAGCGTGGGGGAAGTTGTCGGTCAGCACGACGACATCGTTGTCCGGGTCGCTGGCCGTGAAGGTGTACTTCTTGGCCTGGCCCACGTAGTAAACCCACTCCTTCTCCTTTATCACCAGGGTCGGGGGCTTGTTCTTCACGACCACTTGGAGCGGGAAGGTGGCCCTGCCCTCGAGCTCGCCGTCGCTGACCGTTATGGTGACCGTGTGGGTCCCGCCCTGGTTCCTGGTTGGCGTGAACCGTATCCTACCGGTCTTGGGTTCTATCTGGAATAGCGGCGAATCGTCGGACCAGGTCATCGTCTCCCCCGTGTCCGGGTCGGTGACCTGCATGGTCATGTCAAGTGGCACGCCCTCCGTGACCATGAGGATCACCGGGTTGGTTATCACCGGCGGGTCGTTGACGGGGGTCACAGTCACCTTGAATGACCTGCTGACCTCGAAGACCCCGTCGCTCACGGCCACTGTGACGAGCGTGAAGCCGTTGAAGTTCGCCTTGGGGAACACGTCCACACAGGCGTTCGTGAGGTTTATCACGACGTTCGGGTTGGAGTTCGAGACCACGCGGTAGATGAGTTCGTCCACCAGGTTGTCCGGGTCGTCGGTGTACGTGAACAGGCAGAAGGCCCCTGGCCTCGGGGTGTCCTCGTCGATTATGATGCTCGGCAGGGGTGCCAGGGCCGGTGGCAGGTCCGAGAAGACCTTCTTGGACGCGTTGTTGTTGGTCTCGTCGAACTCCTTGACCACGTCGTTGGGGTCCACTATGGCGAAGACCTCCTTGAGCCCGGGCGTGGTCACGTTCCACCTGACCGTGGTATTGGCGGCCTTGCCGGCCGGGACGCTCTCGATCCTGGTATCCCCGAAGCCTATGCGCTTGCCGCCGGCCTTGGGGTCCCCGTCGAAGAGCCTCACGTAGACCGGGCTGACCTCCTGGCTCCCCTTGTTCTCGACCTGGATCTTGATGTCCGCGGTGGTGTTGTTGCCCACCATGGGCGTCCCGCCCTGCCTCTCGTAGGCCTTCACGAAGGTGATGTCGTCCGCTGTGATGGCCAGGTCCTTGGCGGTCCCCTCGACGGTCTTGCAGGCCTTGTTGTTGTTTTCGTTGTACTCGGTGATCTTGTTCAGCGGGTCCATCACGACGCAGATGTTCCGGACACCGTCAAGGGCCGTCCAAGTGATCCCGGTCTGGGCGCTGGTGTGCGGGTCCATGGTCTGGACGGTCTGGGCGCCGATCTCGGTGCCGCCGCTGGCCGGGTCACCGATATAGAACTTGACATCCACGCTGGTGGCCGCGGTCTCGCCCACGTTCCAGACGATGGCCTTGATGTCCAAGGGGTCGCCGGCCTTGACGAGCGACTTGCTGAAGGTGATGTTCGTCGTGCTGACCGTCAGGTCAGCCGGCTTCCAGGTGATGTTCAGGTAGTGCTTCATGAACCTGTAGTTGTGGGCCGTGATGGTCACGTTGACCTTCTCGGGGGTCAGGCCGTTCGTCGTAATCTTCGCCTTGCCCGTGGCGTCCGTCTTCGCCGAGGTGAACTGCGTCGGACCCCAGAGGCCGACCGTGGCGTCCTTGACGGGCAGGCCCGTGTTTTTGTCCCTGACGGTGATATCGAAAGAGTACGGCCCCGTGATGACGTTGGCAGGTATCGTGGCCGACAGGTCCCCTGGCAGGTTCGTCCAGACGGGGACCTCGGGGTCGCCCTGCAAGTTGTAGACGAACAGGCTGTCCCTGGCAAACCCGGCGCTCATCCATTCGTTCGTATACCCGAGGTCGTCCTTCAGGTGCTTCCTGTAGGCGATCTTGTTCAGGTAGAGCGACGAGCCCGGCCTGAATTCGCCCGGCCCGAAGAACTCCTTGTAGTAGTCCTCGAGGAGCCAGGTATCCCCATCGGAAACGGAGAAGTTGTTCTGCTCGCCGCGGTAGTCGCCGTGGGACGCCGCGATGAGTCCTATGACCCCGCCGAACTGGTTGCGCCAGAAGAGCTCCAGGGTGTTCTCCGGGATGCCCGGCGACTGGGACCAGTTGCCCACGAGGCAGGCCGAGGCGTACCACAGGGGCAGCATGTCGCCGTTGTAAGCGCCCGACGCATCGGTGTAATAGAAGAACTCGTGGTACTGTGGCGGATCCGTGACGCCATCGCCCGAATAGTCTATGATGCCGGTGCTTATCCAGTCGTTCGGATAGATTGCGGGCAGGGGCCGGGATACCCAGGCATGGCTTGCCGTCACGATTATGGAATTGCCCTTGTTGAACTCGGGCACGAAGGTCGCCTGGCTCAGCTCGTCCTTGGCCGGGGTATAGTTGCCCCCATAGTAGTGGGGCGGGGTCCCCAAGCCGGTCACGTTGTAGTCGTGCAGCGTCTTGAGGGTCATGTAGGACGGTATCTGGCCCTGGACGACGTCTATGCCCTCCTTGCCGTTGTCCTGCCACCACTCGTACCAGCCCTCCTTGTCCCTAGTCGAGTAGTTGCCGATGACGTTTGGTATGTCGTACAGCGCGCTGGCCAGCAGCGCCCTCCGCATCCACTGGCCCATGTACGGGTCCTTCTCGTACTTCAGTATCTTATTCACGTTCATGGTGGCCTCGGAGGCACTGATGGTCGGGATGCGGCCGACGTAGAGCTCCGGTGTCCAGTCCACCTCGCCGTCCTCGCCCCAGGTGTTGTCCCCGTCCAGGTTCCAGCTGGAGTCTAGGGCCGAGTAGTAAAAGTCGCTGACCGTCGTGTCCTGGATGTACCAGTCGATGTAGGATGCGCCGGTGTACAGGTGCCTGTCGGGCACGTACTGCGAGTCGCCGAAGAGCAGGAGCCACTTGAATGTCGGGTTGTGGTCCCTGAAGTCCCTCAGGTAGTTGTGGATCTTCTGCGGTTCGTCCTGGCCCGTGTAGGCGTTGTAGATGTCCTGGGTCGTGACGATGGCCGTGTTCAAGCCCTTCTCGGTCTTCCACTGGCCCAGGGGCTTGGCAGCATTGACGAACGCCTGGTCCGTGACTATGAGATAGCTCACAGAGACGTTAATGTCCGTGCCCTTCCATGTGCTCAGGTCCTGGTAGGCCCTGGACAACCGGCTGTGGCCGAAGGTGGTCTGCGCCTCGAAGGGCGCAACCTTGCTAGGGGTCTGGACAGCCGGCCCCTCGGCCTGGCCCGCTGTAAGGGCCATCATGCTCGAGAGGACCATCATCATCGTCACAAGGACTGAGAGGAGCTTCATCATCACTACCACCTCGGCCCGCTCGGGGCCAAACAATCGGTCCCCGGGGCCCGATACCAAGGGTCGTATGGACCGGCCAGGGTATATTACCTAACGTTATCTATGAGAGATTATTTATAAGTAATTATCCACTCAACACTCGAACATTCCTTCGTCGAGGATGGGGCATACTGTCGTCGAGGTCCCTTGGACCCAATTATGGGGGAGCTCCAATTGTGCACCTGTCCGATCGGGGGGTCCCGGCCTTGGGATGGTCCACAAGGGCCATCGGCAGAAGTCGTTAATCCATGGTCAATCATCGGCATTTGCAGAATGGCCGACGCTTGGATTTTTCGTCGATAATTCGGCCTCGGGACCATCAGATTAATCGACTATAAACGAATCCAAGCTTTGGAGATTTTATGTCCACGTGGGTAAAGTATTTTATATGAGTTACACCGGATTTTCACATGTAGTTATATACTAAAGTCTTTTTATATGAAGGATTTTAGATATTAATAGATTTCCTACTCCTTATATAACTATATAGTATAACTGACGAATCGCACTTCACCGTAACTTTTAAATACCTTCAGTTTCTTGAGGGTTATTTGTAAATCCATAGGGGGTCATACAATAGATATAGACCTCCATGGGTTGACAAAGAAAAGGTGAGAAAACATGAGTGGAAACATACGGAAAATAGGAACGATGCTAGCGACGCTCGCAATGATTGCGAGCATGCTGCTGGTGACCATACCCGTTGGAGCTGCCCCGATTAAGGATGTTTACGTGAAGTCCATTGGACTTCCCGGAACACAGCCCACGATTGGTGATAACATAACCATCACGGCGACCATAAGGTCGACAGCCAAGACAAACGCGAGTTGTGCTGGCGTGACGGTTACGTTCACAGCCGTCAACGGGACGTCGAACACCCTGTTGTCGACAGTGATCATCGCGGCCAACACGACGAACACAGTCGACAGACTCGTCAACGGTTCGTGGAACTCTACGACGGTCGTCCCGAACGCTGCCCTGGTCTACAAGATTAAGGTGGACCTGGTGCTGGCCGGCGACACGAACCAGACCAACAACACGATGACGACGACAAGCACGATCGACTGGAAGGCCCCAGAACTGGCCGTGACCGTGGTTGCCGGTGCCGCCACCGCCCTGATTGGCGATGACTACACCGCGACGGTAACGGTCAAGAACATCGGCGACGCTGACTTCAAAGGTGTCCAGGACCTCGAAGTAATGGTCGGCACCGATGTTGTCGGCTCCGCTGAGGTCAACGGCACAACGACGGCGATAGCCCCCACTGTAACCAAGGCTATAACTGTCCTCATCGCGAACACGACCACGGCGACCTTCACGGCTGGCGATGTCAACCTGACGGCCGACCTGATCGGCGGTGGCGCCTACAAGATAGTGGCCTTCGCGGACAAGGTGACGAACGTCTATGTGACGGACATCGCCTTTGACCCGACAAGTGGCTGGAAGGGCAACAAGCCGGTCAAGATAACGGCGACCTTCCTGAACAACGGCACAACGGATGCAGTCGACATACCGGTCCAGTTCTTCCATGATGGGACCGAGATTGTCGTCACGCCCGCTGTGACGGTCTCTGTTGTCATGGGCGACACGGTCGAGGGAAGCGCAAACGTTACCTGGACCATGCCCGACTCGATAACGGCCAAGACCTACGTGATCATGGTTAAGGCCGACGGCAACAACCTCACAAAGTCTCTGGTTGTCGCGCCGACGGAGCACACGACCCTGAGCATCGTTGACGTTGCCTTCGCACCCACGCTGGTCGTGAAGGACAACATCGGCGACACCCAGGCCATGACCATAACCGTGACAGTGAAGAACGCAGGCGACAAGGACGCGGTCAACGCGGTCGTGACCTTGAAGCTGGCTGGCACCACGCTGAACACCACCCTGGTGAACGTGACAAAGAACAATGGCCAGACGCCAGTGACCTACACCTACCTGGTCAAGACCCCGAAGGACACCGCTAACCTCTCCTTTGAGGCCGGTGTGTCCCTCGGTATCGATGTTGCCACGCCGCTGGTCAAGAACATATCCGTGCCGGGCCACAAGTACAGGGCCATCTACGAGATATCTGACCTCTCGATCACCCCTGCATTAACGCAGGAGCGCGGTCTGGTGGCCAAGATATCGGTGTCGGTCAAGAACGTCGGTGACCTCATCGGAACATCGGTCGACATCAAGCTGACCGCCGGTTCCCAGGCCATCACGACGCTGACGGTGAAGAACATAGCCATCGCCGGGACCAACATCACCAGCTACAACTGGAGCATACCTGCGACCTTTGCCCTGAGCGTTGTCAAGATAAACGCGTCCATCGACACACTCGTCAAGAGCATGAACTACACCATAATCGAGTTCAAGAAGCCGGTTTTGAGTGTGGACTGTGTCAAGACCAAGGACGGCAAGAAGTGCGCTGGCTACTCCAGCTCCGCCGCCGACGGCAAGTACAAGACCCTGAAGGTGCAGGTCGTAGTGAAGAACACCGGAACTGCGGATGCCAAGAACGTGAACATAACCATCAAGGACAAGAGCGGCAAGTACCTCGGCTCGATCATCGTGCCAACCATAGCCATGGGCACGAACACGACTTACACCGTAGAGTGTAAGATCAAGGCCGGAACGAGCACGACCGGAACCGCGACCTTGGTCTATGATGGTATCCACGCCGACAAGGCCTACACGGCCAGCTCCCCGACTGCATCGACCCCAGGCATTAAGGTCGTCAAGACCCCAGGCTTCGAGGTCGTAGTGCTGGTCGCAGCTGTCGCGGTGGCCATGGTCATCCTCAGCAGGCGCAAGAAGTAAGGGGAAAACCCCTCTTTTATTTCTTTTTTTATTTTTTTCTTTTTATTTTAATATTTTTCAAAAATTCCTTTTCGACCTTAGCTTGACCCAGGTCCACATCTTATAGAATCACAACTGGCCCTCGGGCCACGCCTCTATAACATCAGATCCCCAGTATGGTCTTGTGGAAGAAGCTCAGTATGATCATCACACCGATGATCGCGACCATGCCAAGGTAGATACCCGCGCTCCAGCGCCAGACCTTGAGGCCGTCGAACTGTCCGAACGGGATCATGTTGAACGCGGCCAAGAAGAAGTTCACGAAGACGACCAGCCAGAGGGCCGACATGAAGAACATCATCGGGAAGAAAATCAGCCCCATGACGATGTTCGTGGACGGCCCCGCCGCACCGACCTTGCCCACGGTCTTGTCGTCCGCCCCGGCGCCCGAAAAGACCACGGCCCCGGGGAGGGCCAGCAAGAAACCTATGGCAGCCGCGGTCACCAGGGCGAACACGATGCCCGTGGGGTTTATGACGAACTCCGCCGGCATGCCGTGCTTCTGGGCCATGAACTTGTGGGCCAGCTCGTGGGCCGTGAACGCGGTCCCGGTGGCGAAAAGCGATATCGGGAGGGCCGCGATGAAGTTCGGCAGGAAGGGCTGCATCCCGAAGATGCCGCCTACCTGGACCAGCGCGAAGGCAACCGTCAGCACGACGGTCGCAACGATGATCTCCAGGACCTCCTGGGCCGTGAACATGCCGACCCCCCTGGCCTGGATCCTCCTTCTTTGGGTAACTGGCCCCAACGGCCTCCGGCGGACCATGACGGGCCTTCCGTAGGGGTCGTAGTAGACCTGTTTATCGCGGTACTGGTCGTAGTACGGGTCCTTGATGGGCCTCGGGCCGTAGTTCGGCCCGTAGCCCGGTGGCGGGCCCTGGGAGGGTCCCCTGTGCCAGTAACCCTCCTTGTCATAATATCCATCGGGTCCCATCCACATCACCGGGCCCACGCGGAGCCCAGCCCCCTCATATGCAGATGTTGGAAGCAATCCACCATGCAGATATGAAGGTACCGACCATGCTCCCGAGGTTCACCAGTGCAGTAACCGCTAATACTTTAAAAACCTTGTTGCGCAGCATCTCTCTGACGGTCTCGTAGGTACCTGAGAACAGCTCCAGCAGGTCCTTGTTCGTGGGCTTCCGTATATACAATTCGACGGCCCCGGCCACCCAGCCAGCGGCGGCGATATGGGTTGCCGATGTCCACGGAGCGGCCAGGAAGGCCACCAGCCAAGAGACCGGGTGGCCCCACGCTATAATGGCCCCGATCAGGGCGCATATTCCGTGGATGAGTATCCACACTAGGAGAACAGACTTTACCTGGTCCCAGCGGTTGTCCATGCCAAGGAAGATGAGCATGAAGACGAAGACCACGGGGATGCTGTAGCCCACGGCCTTCATGCCACCAGCGCCCGCGCCCACGAACCCGAATAACAGACCTAACAGGCCCGTGACAATGACCGCAACACGGACCGCCACCACGGCCTTGTAAAGCGGATGCCACATGACGATGTAGCCCCAGTCGAGGCCCTCGAGGAAGCGCGGGAAGAGCATCTGGCCCAGGAAGGTCCCGATGAGGAATCCCATCATGGCCCCGGTTAGGGACATGGTCCAGCTGAAGCCTGGCTTCGGGATGGCCTCGAGCTCCTCGTAGCTCTTCAGCTTGCGCTTGCCGGCCCTGGCCTTCTCGATGTGCTTTTTAATACCCTCGAGGTGGCCCGCGCCTACCACGGCCAGGACCTTGCCCTTCCCCTGGTCCGAGGCCTCGAGTATCTTCTTCGAGATGTACTCGTCACGCTCGTGGATGAGCACCTCGGCCACCGTGGGCGCGAAGCCCTGGAGCTCCTTCATCATCATCGAGATGGCGTCCTCTTTCATGAGCTCGTCAATGTCCACCTCGAGCTCGTCCTCGTCCGGCGGGGCCACGAGCTTCATGATCTCCCAAAATATCTTGGCCCTCTCCCAGAACCTCATCTTGCGCCAGGCCCTCTGGAGCGTGATGGTTATGTCCCTGTCGACAAAAGCGATCTCGGCCCCGTTCTCCTTGGCGGCCACGGCGGCAGCGAGCATCTCCGACCCGGGCTCCACGCCCGTGGCCTCGCCCAGCCTCCGCTGCATGTTGCCGAGGAAGACCTGGGCCATGAAGAAGTAGACGTTCCTGCCTTTGATGAGGTTGGTCAGCGGCAGGTCCTTCCAGGCCTGGGCCTTGTCCTTGAGGAACTTGAAGCGGTTCTTGTCGAGCTCTATGCCGACGATGGCCGGCTTGTACTTGCCGATGGCCTCCTTGACCTCGGCGACCGACTTCTCGGAGACGTGGGCCGTGCCGATCAGTATTATGTCGTCCCCGATCCTCGTCTCCATGCGCTCCCCACTTCCTTGACCAGCATATGCCCTGCCCTATTTCAAGGCCTCGAAGAGCATGGCCTTGGCCCTCTCGACCGCCTTGACTCCAGCATCCGTTCCCTGGGCGCCTCCCGCCAGCGCCGTGACCTGCAGCTGGCCCCCGGCCGAGGAGGCGTGCCCGCCGGCGGAGCCCATGCCCTTGAAGGCCAGGTGGAGGGCCTCGCCCAGGTGCAACTTCTTGTCCTTGTTCCTGGCGCTGAGGTGTACCGCGTCGCCGACCAGGGCCAGGGCCACGGCCGTCTGGACGCCCTCTTCCTGCATGAGCAGGTCGACGGCCACAGGCAACGCGCTCCGGTCCGGCAGCTCGCCGAGGTATGCTATGGACAGGTGCTTGCGGACCTCCCGGTCCCCCAATGCCAGGCCGAGGGCGTTCATGGTCGAGCTCGGCATGGGCGGCAGCTCGAACATGTCGAGGAGCGGCTTGTAGACGTAGGCCGAGAGATAGGCCGCCGCCATGAGGTCCGCCGTGGAGACATTCGCTGTGAAACCGACCGTGTCCGTCTTTATCCCATAGAACAGGGCCGTGGCCAGCTTCATGTCCATGGGGATCCCAAGGTTGATGATGTGCGCGGTCATGAGGGTGCTCGTGGACCCGACGTTGCCGCGTATGTCATAGGCCTCACCGGGCCGGACGGACATGTTCGTGCTGTGGTGGTCCACGACGATGGCCGGGACCGCCGTGGGCGGCAGGCTGTTGTTCTCGCCGGGGCGGGCCGAGTCCACCAGGGCCAGCTTCCCGTGGGACCCGATGGCCTCGAGGACCTGTTCGGCCGTGAAAAGGGCCTTGACCTTGACGCCCAGGATCTTCACGAGCTCCTTGCTCTGGGGCATGTTCATGACGCCGATATAATGTATCACAGCCTTCACGCGGGCGTGCTCGCATATGTGCTGCAAGGCCCAGGCCGAGGCCAGGGTGTCCGCGTCCGGGTTGTCGTGGCAGAAAATGGCCAGGCCCTTGGGCGCCGAGGATTTAACCGTCGCGAGGATGGCCTGCGATAGCCTGCGCACCTCGAGGTCCTCGACCTCCCTTAGAAGCGAGGACGACTGGACCTCGGGGACCCCCAGGGCCACGTCGGCCCCGGCCTTCCTGAGGGCCTCCGCGCCCTCGTCGGACGAGATGGCCATGATGATGAGGCCCTTGCTGGACTCCCGCAACCTCCTGACCGCGGCCTCGCCCGTCGGCTGGTCCCCGCCGGCCACGATGGCGGCCTTTGTGCCCGGCGGCACCACGGTCCCGAGGTCTACGGAGCGCATGTCGCCGCACACGCATCGGAGGCCCTGGCCCTCGAGCCAGGCCGCGCGCGCCGGGTCCAGCTCGACAACGGTGACCGAAGCGCCCCGGTCCTTGAGCATCCTGGCCAGACGATAACCTATGGCCCCGCCGCCCATGATCGTGTACATTGTTGCTCGTTCCCGTGAGGTCCCGCCCGGATTGAGGGGACAGGACGGAGGGGAATAATCTTTTAACCTTAAAAAGGGGCATGGGAAAGATAATGCCCTCTCTCTGCGACAAGTACAATTATATATTGGTAAAATATTGTCGATTGAACAATTGACCTAGCGTTGCGTGTCGGACCTTATCTGCATCGTTCAACGCCAATCTCGGGGGGATGGAATCTGGCGAAGAAGGCGGATCCAGCTGACAAATCCTCGGAGCTCGAGGAGTTCCAGCGGATGAAAACCGAGATCGAGCAGATGATTGTGTCCGGCAACTTCGATTTTGAGAAGTTGAACTCCTCGAAGTATTACGACGTCGTCAACAGCATGATGGAGTCCGGCAAGCTAGACCTCTCCCAGGTCCAGAAAGGCAGTTCCTCCGGAACGGGTGGCGTCGCAAAGGGCGGCGCCAGCAGCGCCGACCTCGAGGCGCTAAGGGCCCAGCTCAAGTCCAAGGAGGACGAGCTGGCCCAGCAGCAGACGGCCCTGGACGATCTGCTGGCCGAGAACCAGAAGCTGCTGGAGGACTCGGAGAGGCTCGTGGCCCGGTCGGGCTCTGCCGGCGGGGGCGACGCCGCCGCCGTGGCCGGGATCAGGGCCGAGCTGGATGCCAAAGACAAGGATCTCAAGGTCAAAGAGAGGGAGCTAAAGAAG
>Ga0315284_10014253_pt1 | contig 11324 bp, 10 predicted proteins | sample YL17G09_16_MG_FD_203696 | JGI IMG/M metagenome (GOLD analysis project Ga0315284, IMG submission 203696) | Sediment microbial communities from Yellowstone Lake, YNP, Wyoming, USA - YL17G09_16 | ecosystem: Environmental > Aquatic > Freshwater > Lake > Sediment | place: USA: Wyoming | collected...
AATACGGCTTTTTCTGTGATTTCTTCGCGAGTATCTATGTATAATAGGGCTTTTTCTGCGGTTTCTTCGCTCATATAAAATATATATCGAATACATTTTATATTCTAAATGGCTTTCATTTCTTCTAACCTTTTCCTTTTTTCTTGTTTTTTTTAGTTTTTTTAGCTTTTGACTTACCACCACCGTTATGTAGGTTTTTAGAATTAGTCGCTGCTTGTGCGTTAGCCTCTGCTTGTGCGTTAGTCGCTGCTTGTGCGTTAGCCTCTGCTTGTGCGTTAGCCTCTGCTTGTGCCTTAGCCACTTCTTCTGGATTAACAGTTGATTTACTAAAAGGATTTCCCATATTCTATAGACTAATAATATATTTTTTTTGATAATATATTATTATATAAATAAACAATTTAATCCATCTAAATTTTTTTGAGGTGTTTCAGGATTCATTTTATGAACAATTAAATCATTATAAATAACTGAAAAAATTTTTCTAAAATCTTCAATATTATCTTTATTTAAATTACTTGTTTTTGTTATTTTTATAAAAGGTCCAATCAAATAATTTGTTTTTTTAATTGGATATTCAGGTTGAATATATGTAGTTCTATTTTTGTTTACTTCTCTTGTTTCACTTTCATTTGGAAAATATTCAATATTGGAACCAAGTAGATTTCTTCTTAAATACTCTATATTATTTTTGCGAATAATCTCAATAGTTATTTCAGGAATTTGATAATTAATACCATTAATAATTAATTTCTCTACAACTGTAATTCCTGAAACAATACATTTATGTTCATAAAAAATATACATAAATTTTTGTCCAAATATTTCATCAGTTTCTTTCATATCATTTACTTGATTTCTATTTTGTATAATTCTCTTTAATTTTTCGAAGTTTTCTCTGTTATTTACTTCTAATACAAACCTAGGAATAAAATGTAAATCTAGATATAATTCTCCTCCCACTTGTAAAAAATAATAAAATAAATATGAAATGAATGATGGAAATGTAATAAAATTTCTTATAGCTGGAAATAAAAATTTACTTGTAGATGAGTCAAATACTATCAAACTAAATTTATTCAATATACAACTTTCTTTAAAATATTCAAATACTTGTTCTATTTTATTTGATTCTTCATCAAAATCCTTAGCAATAAGAAAATCATCAGTTCTATATATTGGACTTATACTAAATGGAAAAAATAACTGATACCATTGATTTTTTGGAGAAATTTTTGAGTTTGAAAATTCTCTATTTGATGAATCTTCTGACCAACAAAAATCTGGTTCTAATCTATCGATTTCTCGATTCAAATTCTTAGAATAACCATAACTTATACCAATCAACAATGAAGCATTAGTCAATTTTCTATTTACACCTACAATATTTATGAACTCGTTAAAACTATCTATAGATGTCTTATTTTGTTCTATTAATTTTCTACGAAGTCCCCCGTAATATATATTCTTTTTCTTAAATATCATATTTTTATAAAACAAAAAAAAATGATTTTTTTAATTTAAAAAAGTTAATGTAATTAAAATATATAATGGACACAAATTCTAAAACAAAAATTTATTTTAACATTCGTAAAACAACACTTGAAATGATTCAGGACCGTGGTTTTAAAGTATCCGACGAAGATCTGATGATGACCTACCAAGATTTTTCCAACCGTTTAGAGGAGAATCAGATTAATATTGTCGCCCTTCATCAGTCCTCTAACTCAAATGGGATATATGTCCATCACATCTTGGAAACGAAAACATTCAGTAAAAAAGACCTTCTTAACTTGAAGCTCTTCATGGACGAAAATTATCCGACTAAGGAGATGACAGTTATTATTATCACACAGGACAAGCCCACTCCCCAAATCGCAAAGGAGCTCCTAAATGACGAATTCAAATTATATGAGGTTTTTCTTACAAAAACACTCATGTTCAATATTACGCATCACGAACTTGTTCCGAAGCACGTAGTATTAACCGAAGAAGAAGCCAAGAAAGTCATCGACGACTTCGACGCAACTAAGAGTCAACTACCTAAGTTGCTACCTACAGATCCCATAGCCAAATATTACGGGATGAAGACTGGGACTGTCTGTAAGATTGTTCGTAATAGCCAGATGACCGGAGAGAGCATTTATTACCGAATCGTAAAATAAAAATATTCCTAAAATTATGAAAGACAATCTACAATTTAACATAAACGAGCCCCATGATTTATCTTCATTTTCTTATAACACACCGAATCAACAACACACACCCCTCGCGTATGATAAAATAGAGAGCACACCCGCTTCCGGAAATTACCCTCGTAAGCGCTCAAAGCACGTCGTACTCTCTCCATCCCCGAGAAGTCAGCTCTTTGAGGACCTTTATGACGGCGACACGAAACCCTATTATAAGACTATTTTAGACAACGCTAATTATGTCCGCGGGAATCAGTTTAGTGATAAATATCCCTTTAAAAAAGGGAAACGAACAATGGAGAGAATAGCCCCACTCAAACCTTCTTCACCTCCAATTGATTATTTAGGAAATGATGCGAATATTGTTATGGTGAATGATGATCCATTTTATCCTTATCCGAGCCAAGGCTTACTAGAAAATAAGAATTACTGGGCATATCCACACGAGAAAAAATATATCAACGATAAGCCTGTCTATAATTATGAGCATGGCCTACCGGAAGGAACCTCTAACCGGATTGCGGGATATAAATCATTTAATCCTTATTTATTGGAGGGATTTTCTAATCAGAATACTTGTTCAAGAAATAACACATTTATGGTTGGTATATTTTTAGCGCTATTCTTGATGTTATTATATGGAGCCAATTATTACGTTAAAAGAAAGTAATTCAGAAGTAATTCAGACGTAAATTAAAACTAAAAATATTTTTTTCTACTAAATTTTATGAAGGATTTATTAGAAAATTTCACACCCGTCGCTTCTGAAAGGGCCCAAGATTTGAATTATATAAAGAATGAAATATTAACGGCAAAGTCCGTTATTAATGAAACATCCGACCAAATTGAAAAGAAGGTGGACTCTTTAGAAGAGAAACAGAAACAGGTTTATGGACAGACAAAAGAGATAGAAGATAAGATGAGGCTTTTAGAGACGCGTAATAAGATGTTGGAGCTCTCGATTGACAGAAACCTTTATAAGAAGAAGGTCATATATTCTTTATTTTCAGTTATTTTAGCGTTCGTTATTATTATGATATGTTTTTACGCATTTTTCAACAAAAAATTAAATATTGGAGAATAATATATGAATACGTCAAGAAACAGAATTGTTAATTTTAACAGCGGTATAAATTTAGCGAAGGAACATGAGAAGAATTTGAAAAATGAGGCACTCAACATGCAGTTGAAAATAATGGGCCAGAATTTAAATTTGAATGAGCGTGTTAGTGATTTATATAATCTTAAAAGTTTAATTAAGAGGAATCAGACAATTATAGATGAAAAGAGAAATATATTGAATACACGGGATGTTCAATTGGAGAATACAATTAATAAAACAATATTTAATAAAAAAGTGCTGTACGTGTTTATTTGTATAATTATTGCTCTCTTGATTGTCATCCTCTTAGTCTATTCATTCACTAAAAAATAAATTATTTCTTTAATTCTTATATTATTTTATAATATAAAAATATATGACAGCAAATCAAAAACAAGATATGAATTCAAATTGTCCATATTGGGCGGGTATAGGAGAATGTGATAAAAATCCAAATTATATGTGGTGGGCATGTGTTCCATCTTGTGAAAAAAAAAGGTATAATGATATGTCGCAAACTCAAAAAGCGTATTTTGATATGGATAACGCAGTAAATAATATTTCTTCTGTTTATAATGGAAAACCACTTGCTCCACAAATTAAAGAAACCGAAAATAAACAACGTGAACAAATTAATTCCTATCAACAATTAAAAGATACAAGTCAGATTGAACGATTATATAATTTGAAAAAGATATTGGATTTAGGAAAATCCGTCGATAAAATAAATGATGGAATATTAGGTGAAACAATTAAAGTATATGATGAAGATGCGATTGATAATGTCAAAACACTGAATGATATAAATCGTGAAATAATGACAAAGAGCGAAGTCATTTCATTGAATGATCATATATTACACAAAAGAAACCGAATAATTTCAATTATGAAATCGATTATTCTTTATTTATTTCTTATGATTCTTCCAGTTTTATTAATGTGTTTAGGAAATATTACTCTACAATTTGGATTTATATTTATCGGAATTTGCGGAATAATAACTGCGATTGTTATAATTTTTCGATATGTTAAAGAAGCCAGAGATTTTGCGCGAACTTTTCCAGCAGAAGCCAAAGATGAAGTATTAGGAGCTGTTAAAGAAACTGCGAAATTACTTCAAATAGATAATCCAAAGTGTGTAAGTAAAAAGAAATTACCGAAACCTTACCCATTATTGAGTCAATCCAATCAAAAACCACCAGTCAATACTTCAACAGATACCGACCAATATAGAGATAATCAGAATGAAGTCTATTTAGATAATAGTATTAACGTTTGGGAACAAGGCGATGTTCCAGAAATTGGAGCAACCCTGAAAGGATATGATGAATTAAATACTAAAAAACAGAAGGCATCTCCGGAACCATATTATTCTGGTCAGACGAACCCGAAAGTTTATACATGTGTGTGGAATGGGGACCCAAGTAAATTAACAACAATGAATAAGGGAGCGAAATTTTCTACAACGATTCCGTGTGAATTCTATCCAGGATTCAAATCTGAATAATTCTCATTAAAACCATATAAAATTATCAAATTATTTTTATATGTTAATGTATAATGTCGTCAAGGTCGCAAGCATTAAGTAAACCAGAAACAATTATTTATGATTATAATATATTTGAAAAAGAAATTAGTCAAACTGGTAATAATTATAATACAACTTGTTTAGATTTAGCATTAAAAAAAATATCAATTAATACATATCTTAATGATTTGGGTAAATATAATTTAGTAAATTTTGAGAATATTAATACACCCGCAAAAACAAATTATTATACATATACTGATTATTCTCAGCCATGTCCGTCTGATTGGTCAAATCAAGGTGGTGGTCAATGTATGAACTGGTGGAATTATAATGGGCCATGTAATTCAGGTAAATGGACAAGTGGGACAAGAAATTGTAGATGGCTATATAACTCAAAGACATGCTCATATCCATATAATGTGTGGGTTTCTTCTGGTAGAAACTGGTGGGAATGGTGGGCATCATCTGGATGGTACGAAACACAATATTCCTATTATGAATGTGGAACATCAAATTGGGAATGTGATACATATAATTATCAACTTCCGGGTTCAAGCTTTCAAAATTATACAAATAATGATAAACAAAATTGGGCACAAAGTTGTCGAGCTGACTGGCCACAAGCAACTGGAAGTTATACAACCCCAGCTTATTACACTTGTAATTTAAGACAATCAATGGAAAATACCGTTCAACGAATAGGAACTATTCCAATATCAGAAAATCCATCATTATTTGCTCTTACTTATATATTTCAAAATAATTTTCTACCAAATCAGGACGCTTATTTTGCGCATTATTCAGATGGTAGGAATTACAACATATTTTTATCAAATACATCTGACCCATCCGTATTTACAAATCAAGGAAAATATGATGCGAATGAATCGTCTATATGTAAAGGAGTGAATAGCAATTTTAGAAATTTTCCTGTAACAGTGATTAAATTAAGTTCCGCTATTTATAGGGATGGTAATTTTGCGAATTGCTCTTCAACAAATAATTCTATTAATAATATAAATATAATGAGTAATAAAAATCAACAATCTCAATTTAGTCAAGATATTAAAAAAATAAATGAAAAATTCACAAATTATGAACAGGCAAAGTATGATACATCAACAACAACTGTTCAAAAAAATCTGAATGAAATAATTAAGAACCTAACTGATAATTATAATCAGAAGGCGCAAATATATAATTCAACCGCAGACGCAATTAAGAATCACGATGTAATTTTATCAAAGAGGAATAATCTACTGAATAAACAGTCAGAAGACCTTCTTAAAATTCAGGACAATATTATTCTTAAAACGCGAGAAATTGAATTGAATAATGAGACAACGAATAAACAATTGTTTATTAAGAGGGTTATGCAAGGCTCATTTGTCTTATTCCCTCTTATTATTTTAATTCTAATTTTGATGTATTATCAGGCATTTGGACCATATGTATCACTTGGAATAATCGGATTGCTCGTAGTCGGGTATATTATATATGTTGTCGTTATTAATAACAAAATGAAAATACGCCAGTTCTTGAAACCGGTTATGGGGACAATTCAACAGTACGAGAATGTCGCGCGACAAGCATATAAAAATATTGTCCCTCCCATATGTAAAGGAGAAGAAGCGGAAGAAGAAAATGACGGCAATAAGCAACTCAAAACGGTAAATCTATCAATCTTGAATGCGAATGGTCCATTTTATTATTACGATGGGTCCGCCCCTCCCGAGCAAATATATCCGACTCCCGTTGGAAGTATCCAGTTTGATACAGGAGATGGAATAGTCGTTTTTCCAGAAGAACTTGGAATGTCATTCGATAATCTAAATAATATTATGCTCTATATATTTTTTACGTCGTGGATAGGTTTAATGATGAAGAATGGAATTAACTTGAATGACCCCCGATTTTTAAAGAAATTGAATATAACCGATTTAGAGGACTCTCCGACAACATATAATATCCCACTCTGGGAAAACATCGGACTTCCCCTAACTGCGGACTTCGAGGATAACATTAAAGTTAAGTGCTCCAAATATGATGATATCCGTTCGAAGAGTGGTAAAAACGCATCAATCTTTTTAGTAGATACATGGAATTTCTTTTTAGGGGACAAAATCCCAAATGATATTTATGAGAAATGGTTGAAAAAGATAAATTCTGTAATCCTGCGAAATGGTAATATTAAAAAAATATACATGGAATTTTATCAATTTGTGGTCTCTTCAAAACAGTTTAAAGAAAAATATCCCGCTCCGAATGGAATCCAAAATTTTATACAGACTAAATTTACGGATTTTCTCACTTTCCTAGCGCAAAATGTCAAATTTGCGGAGAACCCATCATTCAATTTGAATTTCAATCAATAAAATATATTATATATAATATATATAATACAAAATGGCAAATTATTATATTGGAACAATAAACCCAAACAATTTAGAAAGTCGGGGATTTAATACAAGTATTGGTAAATTAACATTAAAAACCGCATTTAATTATGCGAATATATATAATGGCTGGGGATATAATTTCAATTATATCGCATTTTTACCAGATGCGAATCAATCTAATAATTCACTGGAAATGATTGGACAGACTTATATGGGTAATTCAACATATAATCCATTGACCGATGACGTCGGAAATGCAATAGGAGCTTATAAAGTATATAGGGTTGATTCATGTGTTGAAGAATCTTGTATAAAAAGTAAATCGAAAAGCGTATTAAGAGACGCAATCTTACAACAAAAGAATACATTCGATTCAAGCAAATCAAATATAGATAAATTAGAGGTCCGATTAACCGCGATTGATGAAAATATTGATGAATCAGTTGCTTCCACAAGATACACCGAAAATAAGCAAAGAAGAGAGAGAGAACAACAAACAAAAGAAAAACAAGAACAATTAGCTCAATATGAAGACCTCCTTAATAATATTCGACTCTCTCATAAAAGCTCGAAACAACTTCTTTCAGATAAGAACCGTCTCATTGCTACAACAAGCTCGAATATTCAAACATCCACCGATAAATTAGAGGATCTCAACAATAAAATAAACGAGGCGAACCAAGAGATAGCTAAAAACAATTCAGATTTTGAGAAAAAAAATAATATTATTACAACATTGCGAGCAATGATTACAATATTTTTCATCTTACTTTTAGTAATGATTGTTTATTATGGGGCCCTATACACGCGCGACACCTATCCGGAGACATATAATTCTATATCAAATTCAATTAATAATTCATTTTCCGGATTCTCATCGTTTAATGCGAACTATTAGAACTATGCGGCTTCTTCCCCATCATTGTCGTATTCATTATTCTTAATGAATCCAATCAAATGTGTAGCTGAACAATTCCTCTTACCATATTTCTTCTCGAAGTGCTTCTTCATCTCATTCTTCACCGGAAATTTGTAGGAATTCATATTCTGTTGAAACCACGCCTTGAAATTATCATGAATTTCCTGAAAACTGATTTTGTCCGTTTTCTTATCAGTCTTTATTAAAAACTTATCAATGAAATCGACATACATATCCATATCCTTCTGATATTCCGTCGTGAATATCTCGACATCCCGAGGAATCTGTAATCCATATGTCTTATATTCCGTAAAATAATAATGGACCATTATTGACATAAAAGTCTCCCTCCATTTCGGTAATTTCTCGCTCAATTGCTTATCTCGCGAAAACTCATTTTCTTCCACCGGATTATCCACGAAACTGCTCAAATATTGGAGGACTTTAATACGGCGCCATGTTCCCTTATCATCGGATGGAACTTTGGGCATGTCATTACAAAAAAGAACTAGCTTAAATTGTGGCTTGAATTCTTGAAAATTGGACCATAAACCACGCCCCTTAATTATATCACCACCCGTATATTCCTTCATAAGACCGATGTTTATATTCTCATTCTCGCTTGGCTCCTCCATATAAGCATATCGCTTTCCCTTGCTCTCTACAATCTCCGGACTCACTGAATTACTGGCGCCCCTCTTTTGCGTGAAAAGTGTAATCGGGAACTTAATTGCGTAATTTCCGAGGGCCCCCACCAGCAATTCATTCAACTTCGATTTTCCATTACCACCGGACCCCGTCCAAAAGTGGAAAGACTCGTCCGCATTATGTCCCTCCAAGAGAGACGAAATGAATGTAAGCATATATTTCCTCAATTCGGGCTTCGGTTGTATCTTTCTAAGAAAATCATTGATATCATCCAAATATTCCATATCATCGCTATATTTAACGTAATTCACATTACAGCGCAGGGATATATAGTCGCTGGGGAATCCATCACGGAAGTTTCCTGTGGTCAGGTCGAGGACCCCATTCTTAAACCCTATCAGGTAATGATTTTCATCTAACTTATCTAAGAATACTTTGTCATAGAAAATACCTTTACACTCTTTCATGACGTTATCAATGAATGAAGTCGTCTTTAACTTGTTTGTAATCTCGATTACAATATTAATTCTATTCTCAATGACTTTTATCTTCTGTGTTATCTCAAATTTCTTCTTCTTATCCATCTCATTCAATACATCATCTTCTAACCGCTCAATGTTCTTATTATACTGGACGACCAACTTCAAATACTCGTTAACTAACTCATTGCTTATTTTCATGCGCAACTGAATCCCACATTCATCCTCCTCCCAACCATGATTCTCAAACCGATACCATTTCTGCGTCCGGACCGAAATACAGGCCCACTCATTCTTATACAGCTTATACAAAACCCGCGCGATATCCACGTTCGTCCCCGAAATGGACCCCTCGACTATCCTCATCAAACGATTATTCTTGAACTCCGCAAATTTATCGGGACTATCATTCTTCGCCCACCAATAAAGGCTTCCAATATTAATCCCACCGGTGTCCCGCATACCAATCTTACTCCAAAACTTTTGACAACACCCTGGCTCATATTTTGAACTCTTCTGACTAAAATCATCAAATATATTGAGTAAATCATCATTCGACGAGTCAATTGAATGAAGGGCGAATGCTAAATCGCGCCATTCACTGTATTCATCTGCTCTCTTTGGGTTCAACATCATAACCAGCTCACAAATTTCCTGCGTGTCATAGTTCATATCAGCGGTATCGCGCTTACGGCTCTGTTTTCTAACAATATCTTTTATTTCATAATTTTCAATCTCTGCGACCTTCGAATCTCGAACAACCACCAATGGCCCCTTATTCCGTATGCTCAGAAATCGGGGCAAATCATACTCATTATATGTCGACTTACTAATAATCTCTAACGATGAATTAATGACATAGGTAAGCTCATATCTCGCCACATTTTCTTTCGTGCTTCCATACATATACCATCCCACTTGGTCAATGACCAGCTTATCAATCGCATCATAAATTGTATTATCAGTTGGAATCGTCTTAAACAAGCCGATTTCTTCCAATTCTTTGATTACATTTTCGCGAATAATCTTTTGGACGGCTGGAGAACTGACAATGTGGGGGAACATTAGATGAATTCCGTCTTTTATAATTGCGGAATCTACACCGTTTGCTTTGTGTTTATATAAATATGGAGACGGCCTTTCAAAAACAAAACATAAAACATTAGGATTTTCAAAATATTCGACAATATTCTTCTGATAAACTTCGCAAATTTTCTTGATAAAATCAACTGAATATTGGCGAGTCTTCAAATCGATATTGAATCGCAGGTCGATATCAATAATAAAAGGCCCATTCTCAGTATGTTGCTCGATAAGATGAATGTCGCAATGATTTACCATCATTTGCTTGTATAATTCATAAAATTCCTTTTCATTGCTTTCATCAACTAAAAACTTTCCGGAGTGCTTAGATATCCCTGTGTGGGATGGTTTGATGAGCGTCCCATTTTTTATACGAGATTTATTGAGAAAATTTATAAATTGTTGTTCAATTATATTTTTATTTTTCTTGTCTAAATTAAGAGAGTTCTCCATGATGTAATAATACAAAATTCTTTTAATTTATTTTACATGAAAAATTGAAATTATAAATTAAATAAATTTTAATATAATAAATAAAATGGACAAAAATGGACAAACAAAAAAACCTGCGATACCAATGCGTTCGAGACGCATTATGGGAGATTTGAGGGAATTATTAAAAGACCCACTTCAAGAAGTTTTTATTTATTTCGACGAGTCTGATATCAATCAGATTATAGTCATGATTCGTGGTCAAGAGGGACCCTATGAGTTCTGTCAGTTTTTATTTCATATCCGTTTTTCGGATGATTACCCGATGAGCCCCCCAATTGTCAAATTTTGTTCGAGTGATAGTAAAACGCGACTGAATCCCAATTTATATATTGAGGGGAAAGTGTGTTTATCAATCCTTGGAACATGGCAGGGAGACCCTTGGACGTCAGTTATGACAATTAAGACTGTCATATTATCAATTATGGCGCTCGTTATGACGCGGGAACCATTGACAAATGAACCCGGAATGGAATTAT
>Ga0315284_10014254_pt1 | contig 11323 bp, 10 predicted proteins | sample YL17G09_16_MG_FD_203696 | JGI IMG/M metagenome (GOLD analysis project Ga0315284, IMG submission 203696) | Sediment microbial communities from Yellowstone Lake, YNP, Wyoming, USA - YL17G09_16 | ecosystem: Environmental > Aquatic > Freshwater > Lake > Sediment | place: USA: Wyoming | collected...
TAATGCCTGTGAACATCATATATAGCACCTATGGTGGCCTCTCACTGTTAATTTTCTGGCTATGCGATCAGTCGCGTAGCGCTAATTCACACCAAAGATTTTATACTCGCTTGATTTGGGCCTAGTAGTACTTAATTTTTTCGTATGCTTCACTAGTATCAATATCGATTCCCACAAGGGTTTTTGCGATTGAAACCAATTTCACCCTATCCTTCATTCTATCGATAATGATTCTTCCACCACAGTCCCCCTTTAAGGCACGCAACTCTTTCTTTGCGGTTAAAGGGAATATCACCGGATTTCCTCTGGTGCCATTATATACTGGTACAACTATGAAAGGGTAATCTTGCTTAAATACAGCTATCAACTTATTTATGGTAGATGCATTAAGATAGGGTTGATCTCCGACCAGAAACATGAATCCATCGGTGTCTGGGCGGGAAGACTTAACACCTAGCTTTACCGCGGAGCTCTGTCCTCTATCAGCATGCCGGTTAAATACTGTCTTAATGCCATACTTTTCCGCTATCTCTTTTATTTCATACCTTTGGTAAACAACTATAAGCTCGTCAAGTTGAGAAGCGTGTGCGGCCTTTATTACCCTTTCTACCATCGGTACACCTTTAATCGCAAGGAGAAGCTTTTCCTCACCCATCCTTCGAGAGAAACCTGATGCCAGGATAATACCGGTAATCACTTTTACTACTCCATCACTTAATCCGATCGATTCTCCCCTCGATCAGGGTTGCCACTATGAAACCAGATATGTTGCATGTATGCTTTTTGACTGATTCTATAATAGCTACGGCAGATCTTTTTCTCTCTTTATCGTCAGCTTTATTGAGAAGCAGATAGGTGTGGCAACTTTCAGCTACCCCCTTAAACAGCCCCTCTGGTGAAATGATTACTCTCACTATCGTTTCTTCATCGATGAGCGCATCCATTGTGCTTCTGGTCACCTCGCAGAAAAGCTCTGGTCTGTGCACGTGATCACTCCCTATTTTTTTACCCAGCGCATCCAAGCCTATGACCCCAATAGCTTTGGTCGCAGCCGCTGGTACTACTGGCTCATGGGGTGCGGGGGCCTTTAGGGGTCTGTGCTTCGCCCCGTCCGCCTCTACCAGGATATAATTAAATATCTTTTTCTCATAGAACTCATCTAACAATCTTTTGTCTACACCCAAAAGTTTATTTTCCAGAGAGACTTCCCTGCCAAGAACAGTAATACTGTTTTCCTTCACTCCAGCAAAAACGCTGCTGTTCCCTGAACTGTCAACAATAACCTCGTCACACTCTCTCCCTTCGGGGTAGTACATAGCAGTAGTGGTAGTAACCAGGACTTTCTTGCCCAAAGATTTAAGCTCTTTTGCGAGGGAGAAGAGCGCAGTTGTTTTCCCACCAGCACCTATGAAAGACACAAGTTCATTTTGTGTGAGATTAATATCCAATGCGTTATAAAGAGTTCCCATTGCTGTCATCTCTGGGGAAGAAATAAGAGTTAACTCTTTAGATTTTCATGCACCGTCAGGGTGTGCCAAGAGAGAATGGATTCGTATAGGGAGGGAGAGTTTTTACTCATCTGAAATTGATTGTAGACTTGCGATTTTGGTACCACTCCTTACCGCCACTAATTCAGCAGCAATAGATACCGCGATCTCTTCAGGTGTCTCAGCTCCGATATCGATTCCTATAGGTGCATGAATCTGGGTAAGGGCCTTTTCACTAATACCACTCTCCTTTAATTGTTGAAAAGCCTTTTCTACCTTTTTACGACTGCCGATCATGCCCAGGTAGTAAAAAGGCTTTTGTACACAGTGCGCCAGGATCTCAAAATCATGGGCGTGTTTATGGGTGAGAATTATAAGGTAGGTGGTAGGGGAAAAAGATAGTTCCTGTATCGCTTGTTGATAGTCACTGGCAATGACCTTATCCGCCCAGGGCAGTCGCTCCTTACTGGCGAATTCTGAGCGGTTATCAACCACTATTACGGCAAAACCTAACATCTTGCCGATTTTACTCAACGCACTCCCGATATGCCCAGCCCCAAAGATAATCAGCTCAGGAGCAGGGTTTAATGGCTCAAGAAAAACACTCATGGCACCGCCGCAGGACATACCCAAATCCTCAAGCCTATAGCGCACGAGCTTCGATTCGTTACTACCCAAAAGTTCCGTGGCTTCCTCAGTAATCTTCTTTTCAATGGCACCACCCCCGATCGTACCCACGGTAGTGCCATCGGCTTTGATAAGCATTCTCGCAGATGGTTTTCCTGGTGCAGAACCCAGTGCTTCCACAACCGTTGCAAGCACTGCCGAGACGTGAGCACCTTTTATCGCAATGATCTCTTCAAAAATATCCATCGTTTCCCTCCCTCACGAACAAGAAACATCATTTTAGGAACTCTTGAGTTTTAGAACACTACATAAATCTATCGAGAACTTTCACTAGAACTTCTTAAGCCTTTTCATATATAAAATTGCTTCTAGCACTCCTCCCCCTATGGCCCTGGCTTTATCCGATATGGTGAAACAATACTCTCGTATGCCCCGCGGATCAACGTCACCTATTTTAAGGCCACTCACCACCTTTATCGCATTCATAATGAGACCCCGGACAACGCCACCAATGGATACTTTGACAGCCTCCTTATCAACATAGCAGACTATTTCTCCCGCTTTAACTGCATCACCTATATCTAAAGTAGTTCTTACCATCCCATCACATGGTGCACGCAGTACCCTCTCCGATCTGTATCCCAAAATTTCCTCTGGAATGCCGGTGTTTGATTCGGCGTACCCTTCAATGATCACCTTCCCTAGATTATGTCCTCTAGTGGTCTCAATTACCAGATCAACGTCTTCCCCTGCTTTAAAGCCGGGGCCTAAGGCTATGGTGAGGGGTGCGAGACCCTTGCGCATACCTCTATTTTCCTTTGCTAATGTTGCATCGACCACCACCTCCGCTTTTATTTCTTTTAGAATACTACAGTCAGGGTCAACCATAACAGGAATTTTTCCTTCTCTCCATAGCGCATCTATATCTTCCTTACTGAAGGCTTTAACAGCCTTAATACCTTCCACTACGGTGTGTCCATCAACTATTGCCTGGGCAAAGGCAACCTTTCTCCTTATTACAAGGGGATGTGTAATTTCCACTATAATGATATCAAAACCGCTTCTAAAAAGCCTGTGGGCAACTCCGGTACCTATATCCCCACCGCCCCGTATCACTACTACACCGGTGTTCATGAATTTTGCATGCCTCATAAGAGCCGCGTTACACCTTAGAAAACGCCGTTTTAAATGTCATTAAAGATCAGGGAAATCCATCTTAGTCCTTCGATTCATAAATTCAGTTACGAATTTATTAGACTTCGGTTGAGCTCAGTCGAAGCCCTCAGGACTTAGTGCTGACTTCGATGAGCTCAGTCGAATCGAGTGAGCTATTGCCCATAGAAGTTCCCCCACAATACGTCACTGGAATTGCGAATCGAAGCACTTAGGTAAGCGTTGCCATTATGGTGAGACGCATCATTAGTGCATTTCCAACCGAGGGCGCTATGGGGTTATGAACCTTTTCATCATTTGCTCTTCATGTTCTTTTGTCTGAGGGTGTATAAAACCATCTCAGGAGTGATCGGAAGTTCCTTGATGGGATATCCGATGGCATTGCTTACTGCATTGGCTATGGCCTGAGTAGTACATTGGATGGGTCCTTGTCCTACCTCTTTGGCTCCAAAAGGACCATAGGGGTCATGAGTTTCAACGATGATATGATCGATCTCGGGCACTTCAAAAGGTCTGGGCAGTTTGTAGTCGAGGAGGGAAGGATTTAACACCTGCCCTCTATCCATAATACATGCTTCAAGGAGCGTTTGTCCCATTCCGCTAAAGACCTGTCCATCCATCTGACCCTCTACTGCCAAGGGATTTATGGCGCGGCCTACATCATGGGCCACCGTCATCTTGAGAAGTCTTACTATGCCTGTTTCAGGATCAACCTCTACCTCTGCAATCTGAGCACCGAAAGAATAGGCAAGTGCTGGGTTACCCTCGAAAGTCATAGTATCGACGGCTTCGGTAGGAGGGTTATAGAACCCTCTTCCCATGATGAACCTGCCCTCTTGCGAATGGAGCGTTTCATATACGATGTCCTCAAATGGTACCGCCTTCTCAGGTGTACCTTTAGGGTAAACCTTTCCCTCGCGGAAGATGAGGGATGCAGATTTAACACCGAGTTTTTTTGATGCAGTTTTTACGAGCTGATTTTTTGCATCAAGGCAGGCCTTTATCACTGCATTCCCTGTGGTAAAGGTGCCTCGCTGCGAAATCGCTCCCATGTCAAAGGGGGTTACGCTCGTATCCCCGGCTATTACTTCTATATCGTTTGGCGCTATTCCCAGGGTTTCAGCTGCGATCATGGCCATAGCGGTGTGTGATCCCTGTCCCATATCAGGCAATCCGGTAAAAAGTGATGCCTTACCATCCTCTCCTATCTTGATAAAGACCGCAGAGGTGTCGTGGTCGAGCATACCCTTCCCACCGGATCTTATCAGTCCACAACCGATGCCAATGCCCCTGTAGGGAGGAAGGTTCCCGTACTTTTTCTTCCAGCCCGATTTTCTCGCGGCCTTCTTGATACATTCCTTTAATCCGCAACTCGCATAGTGAGTTTTGCTTGGTGTGGTATATCCTTTGTCAGCCGCATTCTTAAGCCGTATCTCCACCGGATCCATCCCCAGATCCTGGGCAACAAGATCAAGCTGTGAGTCCAGGGCAAACCTCAGGGCTACCATGCCTGTTCCGTGATGAAACACATAGGGGGGATTGTTGGTATATACCAGTCTTCCCCTGAATTTGGTTGCCTCCAGCTTGTAGAGCATCTGAAGGGCAAAACCGATGAAACGTAATACAATAAACTGAGTCTCCATGTATGCACCACAATCAAGCAAGAGATCGGCCTCTATGGCTTTCAAAGTCCCATCCCTCAGGACCCCGGTCTTGAGCTTAAAGTGATACTTCCCCCCACCTCGGTACACAATAAATTCCTCATCTACAGTGCACCGTATCTTCACCGGCTTCCCTGTCTTCCTTGAGAGAATAGCTGCAATATAGTGATGGGGTGCATCAGCTCCTCTTCCGCAGAATGCCCCACCGGTATTTAGGTTCATGATTCTCACGTCACTTTCAGGGAGACCGAATTTAAGTGCCATATTCATCTGAATAAAAAGGGATGATTGGATGGGTGTCCAGATGATGAGCTTGCCTGGCAGTGAGTAATCAGCAAGGACTACATGTTGTTCCGAGTAGCAGCTGTGTGTGGGGTGTACGGTATACTCGTCAACCCGGATGTGTTCGGAGGCAGAAAGTGCGTGATCGGCATCACCAAAGTTCATATTAATATCATCTGCATAATTGCTATCGAGATACGAATGGATAACCGGTGCCCCTTCAGCAGTTGCCTCATCAACCGAAAAGAGTGGTTTCATGGGCTCATACTCGACTGTGATTAACTCTGCTGCCTCAGCGGCGGTATCTTCATCCACCGCAGCAACGGCAGCGATTTCATCGCCAAAATAATTGACCCTCTCATCACAAAGCAGGAGCTGATCAGTACCTAGCAGGAGACCATCGGTATCTCTATGGGTGATGATGGCTTTGACACCGGGCAGTTTCTCGGCCTTTGAGGTGTTTATATTGAGGATCCTTCCCCGGGGAATGCAACTGCGTACAATCTTGCCATGGAGCATTCCCGGCAGGATGATGTCGTCGGTAAACTGCGAGCGCCCGGTTGCCTTGAGGGGCCCATCAAGCCGTGGTTGTCTCTTTCCCACCACACTATAGGTATCACTTCTCCTGGGCATTGCTTCCTTTCCCTTGAGCAGGTGGTAATGCGTTGATCAAGGCGTCTCTCTCTGACCTTTGCTCTTCTGTCTGAGTGCCTGCAAAACCCTCTCAGGGGTAATCGGGAATTCCGTTATCGGATATCCGATAGCATTGTTCACCGCATTTGCTATCGCCTGAGAGGTGCATACGATGGGACCCTCTCCTACTTCTTTCGCACCGAAGGGACCATAGGGGTCATTGGTTTCCACAATGATATGCGCTATCTCGGGTACTTCAAAAGGCCTGGGAAGTTTATATTCAAGACGGGAGGCATTTAAAACCTGTCCCTTTTCCATGACACACTCTTCAAAAAGGGTTTGGCTCATCGCACTAAATACCTGTCCGTCTAGTTGCCCCTCTATGGCCAAGGGATTTATGGCACGCCCTACATCATGGGCCACCGTCATCTTAAGAAGCCTTACTATACCAGTTTCAGGATCGACTTCCACCTCGGCAATCTGGGCACCAAAGGAGAAGGCGAGCGCGCCACTGCCCTCAAAAGTGGTTGGATCAGTAGGGTCCGCAGGCGGGTTATAAAAACCTCTGCCCATCACGTATCTTCCCTCCAGCGAATGGAGCGTATCATACACTACCTCTTCAAATGGCACCGCCTTCTCAGGTGTGCCCTTAAGGTAAACCTTTCTGTCTCGAAAGATGAGTGCTGAAGGTTTAACGCCGAGCTTTTTTGAGGCGGTTTTTACGAGCTGCCTCTTTGCGTCGAGGCAGGCTATCTTCACTGCATTCCCTGCAGTAAAGGTACCCCTTTGGCCGAAGGCCCCGGTGTCGATAGGATCCACATCGCTATCTCCTGATACCACGGTAATGTCATCAGCGCTTATCCCCAATGTCTCAGCGGCGATCATAGCCATGGTGGTATGAGACCCCTGGCCCATGTCAGGCAGCCCGGTAAAGAGGGAAATCTTACCATCTTCCCCAATCTTAAGGAAGGCGCCGGAGGTGTCATGATCAAACACGGTCTTCCCCCCTGAATTGATTACCCCACACCCGATGCCGATGCCCCGGTAGGAAGGAAGTTTTCCATATTTCTTCTTCCAGCCTGCCTTCCTGGAAGCCTTTTTTATACACTCCTTTAATCCGCAGCTCGCAAAGTGAACCTTGCCGGGAGTGGTGTACCCTTTGTCAACGGCATTCTTAAGGCGTATCTCTACGGGATCAAGCCCTAAGTCTTGAGCAATGCGATCAAGGTGGGTGCCAAAGGCAAACCTCATCGGCACGATCCCACCCCCGTGATGGAAAAAATAGGGGCGATTGTTGGTGTATACTAGCTTACCCCGATAGCGCATTGCATCGAGTTTGTAGAGCAGTTGAAGGTTGGCACCGATGATCCGTAACATTATGAACTGGGTCTCAATATAGGCGCCGCAATCATGCAAGAAATCCGCCTCTATCACTTTCAAGGTGCCGTCTTTCTTGACGCCCGTCTTGAAGGTGAACCTGTTTTTCCCGCCTGATCTGCATACCAGAAACTCCTCGTCTGCAGCGCAGATGATTTTCACCGGTCTCGCTGCCTTTCTGGAAAGGAGTGCTGCGATGAAATGGTGGGGTCTGGCCACCCCTCTGCCTGAGAAGGCCCCGCCCGTGTTAAGATTTAAAATCCTCACCTTACTTCCAGAAATGTCGAATGCCTGGGCCAAACTATTCTGAATAAGAGTGGCCGATTGAGAGGGTGTCCAGATGACGAGCTTATCAGGTAGTGAGTAATCGGCAATGGCGATGTGCTGCTCTGCAAAGCAGTTGTGGGTGGGATGGGAGGTATAGGTATCAACCCTTATGTACTCAGACTCGGAGAACGCCTTATCAGGATCACCAAACTGTATCTTGATCTCATCTGCATAGTTATCCTGAAAGTACTCGTGTAAAATGGGTGCCCCTTCCGCAGCGGCCTCCTCCATAGAGAAAAGCGGTTGAAGAGGTTCATATTCAACCGTGATCAACTCTGCTGCCTCAGCGGCGGTATCTTCATCTACCGCGGCAACGGCTGCAATCTCATCGCCCACATAATTGACCGTTTCATTACAGAGTAATTGTTGGTCAGGCCCTACCATCATACCGTTACTATCCTTGTGGGTGATAACCGCCTTAACCCCTGGCAACTGCTCAGCCTTTGAGGTATCTATGGTGAGTATTTTCCCCCGGGGAATGGAGTTGCGCACAATCTTACCGTGAAGCATCCCCGGCAGGATGATGTCGTCGGTGAACTGAGAGCGCCCGGTTGCCTTGAGGGGGGCATCAAGTTTTGGCTGACGTGTCCCTAGTACGCTGTATCGATCATTTCTACTCACCATCGTTTTTTCCTTTTCCATAAGACGCTGAGACTTTTTTTACTGCTTCTACCGTTTTGATATGTCCCGTACACCGGCAAAAGGTGCCTGAAAGCGCTTCCCTTATCTGCTCATCATCAGGATGCGGGTTTTCATCAAGCAGCGCCTTGGCGCTCATAATAATACCTGGCGTGCAGAAGCCGCACTGGATGGCCCCGTTCTCTATAAAGGATTTTTGAATGGGATGGAGCGTCCCCTCACCGCTTATGCCCTCAATGGTGGTTATCTCATGTCCTTCACACTCGAACGCTAGGGTTAGACAGGAAAGAATGGCCTTTCCATCCATGATAACGGTGCATACACCGCAGGTACCCATGCCGCAACTTCTCTTGGTTCCAGTAAGCCCCAGTTGATCCCTCAATACCTCAAGCAGGGTATGCCACGGGGAAACGGCAACTTGGTGGGTATCACCATTAACCTTCAGGGTTATGATCTGTTTCACGCCTTAGTCCTCCTTTCCTTTTTCATTTGCCCTTGGAGCTCACCGAGAGCCCTCTTAACCAGCACCTGGGACAGATCTCGCTTGTACCCGGCTGAGGTGAAAAGATTGGTAAGGATCCCCAGCTCTGAACGAGCAGTTTCCACTGCCTTTTCAATTGATTGCTCTGAAAGGCCTCCTTCTATTATAACCTGGGATGTTTTTTTCAGCACCAGCGGTGCGGAAGCGATAGAGCTGAGAACTAAGCTGGCCTGGGTGCATTTCCCGTTACTGCCAGTTACTGAGGCAGCAATACTTCCCCATGCAAAATCCAGCCCCTTGCGGCTGCACACTTTGATAAAGGTGATATAGCTGTCACCACTGCTTTCAGGCAGCAGTAGTGCAGTGAGTATTTCATCAGGTTCAAGAACGGTGTAACGGATGCCATCGTCCCTGAAGAACTCTTTGCTTGGGATCAGTCTTTCACTCCCCTTCTTCTTCAGCACCATGGTCGCATTGAGGACGATCAACACTGGTATGGTATCAGAATTATTAATGGCATGGCAGCGAGTAGACCCTTTGATGGCATGACATACCGTTCCCCCTGCCTTGTGACATACCTCCCTGCCATCCCTCCATAATTTTGACTGATTGTAGTACCAGCACCTGGTGGTAAGACAGACATTGCCGCCAATGGTGCCCATGTTTCGGATATGCTTCGAGGCAATTGAGGTTGTTGCAAGCTTCAATGCAGGATAGTTCTCAGCAATGAGGCTGTTTTTCGCGAGATCAGTCAGGGTAACACATGAACCGATGGTTACTGAACCATTGCTACCCGATGAGACAGTGCATAGCTCCGGTAGCGATTTAATGCCCATTACTATTTCAGGACGCACCACCCGGTATTTCATATTCACCAGCAGATCCGTCCCGCCGGCAAGGATCCTGGCCTTGTTGCCGGATTGGTGCAGTACCTTAAGACCTTCTTCAAGTGTAGCCGGCTTTACATATTCAAAATGTGGAAGTCTCATGATCTAATCCTCTTTCAGGAAGGTTTATACTATTTATTACTAAGTCCTTCGATTCATAAATTCGGTTATAAATTTATTTGCTCAGGACTTAGTGCTGACTTCGATGAGCTCAGTCGAATCGAGTGAGCCATTGCCCATAGAAATTCCCCCAAAGTACGCCACTGTAATTGCGAATCGAAGCACTAAGAGCACAATGTAGTTTATGCGTCATTGCGAGGAACGAAGTGACGAATCTCAAAGAGGCTAGGGACAGGTTCAAAATTAGTACATATCAATATGACCTTAAAAACACAAGAGATTTGTTGCTCTTTATTTTAAATTTTTCTCCGTACTCTGGAGTTTTATAAAATCACTGGTGATCGCCGGCTCATGCCCTGATCAAAAAAATAAAAAGAGATAGTTAAGATCATGCTATCTAACTACCTCTTTCTTTATCATGTTACTCTTGTGGCACTACTTGATAAACATAATGCTTTTTCTTGGTTTATTATTCAGAAATCAGAATAAGGCCTATAGGAGATAGATTTATTTATTACGTTTCATCCACCTTCTTTCCAATGGGCAAGCTTCGTACTCGAATACGGTTCCCCTCAATTGTAATGATACTACCTGCATCTAGTAAACCTTTTATATTCTTAAGATTGGCAATCAAAAGTGCAAGTTGTTTCTTGGGGTTTTTCGTTGAACGACGGAAAACGATTATTGATGGTTCCTTCTCCTCTCGTAGAGCAAGTAAAGTGCCGAAATCTGTATCCGCTGAAATCAAAACACGATCTTCATTGGCGGCTCTTTCAAGTACTTCAGTATCAAGGGCAGACTGTAGCCCATAATCTCGAACATGAACAGCATCATGCCCCTCCTTTTTTAGCCCTTCAGCTATCAAAGGAGAAAGTGCACTATCAACTAGAAACCTCATGCAGTACCTACAAGCGGCAACTCACGTTCTCTTACAGCTTCTGCAGCATAGTGCAGAGCCTCGCGAATATCTTCCAACTCCAGATCTGGAAACGATGCCAGAATTTCATCATTGCTCATACCTTCTGCAACCATACCCACGATAGTTGACACCGGTATACGTAATCCCCTGACACAGGGTACCCCGCCCATCTTATTAGGATCTAGAGTGATTCTTGTGAATTTCAAATTGATTCACCTCCTATTGATAGTATTACTATCACTCTAATTTATAGATAATCAAATCTTCTTTTTGACGTTATTTAAAGATAATGCTAAATTTATACCATAACACTGTGTGAATTAAAAGGTATTTATTCGAATGATCATTTCCTAGCAATTACCTTCAGTGGATGGAGGAAGGGTAATACATAGCTCATCAAACATAAAGACCGCCAGCTGGAGACCTGCCTCTCAAACATAAAATTTATAAGAAACTATGTTTTGAACATTTGATATTTAGATTTCGGATTTAAAAGGGTGTGAACATTGCAGTTCTTGATCCTTTCACTGGAACCCTTGAATCCTAGAACCCTCGAATCCTCACTTCCCCACATTTACTCTTGCTGCAATTCAGACAGTAGTAAGTCCTACCCCAGGGGATGAAGGCAGGCAGTTGTAAACCTGCAGTAATCCATCAGTTAAGTCATTTAGCAACCTATCTTCAGACAAGCACAAAAATTTTTGTTAAAG
>Ga0315284_10014255_pt1 | contig 11323 bp, 14 predicted proteins | sample YL17G09_16_MG_FD_203696 | JGI IMG/M metagenome (GOLD analysis project Ga0315284, IMG submission 203696) | Sediment microbial communities from Yellowstone Lake, YNP, Wyoming, USA - YL17G09_16 | ecosystem: Environmental > Aquatic > Freshwater > Lake > Sediment | place: USA: Wyoming | collected...
GCAGGTACAGGTCTGCCTGCTTCGCCGTTGGGGTGAATCGCGGGTCAGCGTAGATGACCTTCGCACCCTTCGCCTTCGCCTGCATGACGCGGCGCCCTATCAGCGGGTGGGTCTCAAACGTGTTGCTGCCGGTAATAAAGATGCATTTTGCTTCGGCAATGTCTGCGATCGACTGGGTCATTGCACCGGACCCAAACGCACCGGCCAGACCGACGACCGTCGATGCATGGCAGAGACGGGCGCAGTGGTCGATGTTAGGGGTCTTCAAGACAGCCCGGGCAAACTTCTGCATCAGGTAGTTCTCCTCGTTGGAGACCCGTGCAGAAGCAAGGCAGGCCATCTCATCTCCCTTGTATGACTTGAACTTTGATGCTATCAGCTTGTAAGCCTCATCCCAGCTCGCCTCGACAAACTTACCGTCTTTCTTGATGAGCGGCTTTGTCAGGCGGTCAGGACTGTTAATGAATTCATGTGCATAGTTACCCTTAGGGCAGAGTTTGCCCTCGTTTACCGGATTGCGGTGCCATGGTGCGACGCCAACAACCTTCTTGTCTTTGACAACAAGGTTGAAGCCGCAACCGGTCCCGCAATACGGACATGTGGTTGGTACGTACTTTACATCCATAAGAATACCTCCTACAATTGCTGATTAGGATAACCAAGATTAAACCTTGTGATTTATTGATGAAAAAATCAATAAATTTTCGAAAGATAAAATTTTAATATATTTTACTCTCTATCAAAATTTACACTTTTTAGTTATTGTTATTCCTGATACACTATTGGCATTTGCCGCAAACGCATGGCTTAAATACAAAAATAATTGCATAAAATGGATTTTTTCTGGGAAGGAATATGATAAACCATCACATACGAGTGATGATGAATTTTGTGAAAAATTGATGAGTCATGAACGCGTTACTGTTACTACACTTATTGATAAAATAGAAAAAGTCGTTGTATGGATAATATTAGCGATGGTAATTCTGTAATTTCCTGATGAAAGCGAGCTGATTGTCAGCTTCGTTTTTCTTCTCTTTCCCTATGTAGTCCATGATCACGGATACGGGTTTTGCCAGTTCATAGACTTTCATCGGCCTACCCTTGTTCTCGGAGGGGCTTTCATGACTTTTGATCCATCCCTGGTCCATCAGGTACTTCATTGCTATACTCACTTCGGGCTGGCGCATGTCGGTACCGCGCTCGATTGCCTTGGAAGTTGCTTGCGGTGTGCTCGTAAAGAACACCAGCACCTTGGCAACGTTTTTTTTCGTTCCAATCTCGATTAACAGATTAACGAACCCTTCTTCCTTTTCAGTAAAATATTGAACGATTTCCTGTTTCATTACACCACCAGATGTTTCCGGAGTATTCTCATCTGTTTTTTTATTCGAATCGATAAATACATTCTGATATTATTTTCCGCCTATTTGGCAGAACTCGTCAGCGATCATCCGGATTTGCGGTCGGTGGGCTTCGAATCATCGCCAGCCATCCGTCCCGTCGTAAACAGATTTTTTATGCGGCGCTTTCGGCGCTTTGTATTCGTGATGGTCTGGATGTTGGCGAATCGGGCTAGTCACGCGATCGTTGATCATTAAGATAATCCTCTCCCTACAATTATCCGTTTCTCGCTTCAGGGCTTAAGAAGAAAATTACCTCCAAAAAATCCGCTTATGGGGACATTGCATCCCTCTAAAGATAATTAAAGCAATTGACCCCCTTAACCGCACTATATTTGAATACGGTAGTAGCAGGCATACCCTCGGATTGAAGAGGAAAATAATCATCTGGTAACTTCTGATAGAATATTTGCATGGCAAACCCTGATGCAGACCTGTGATTCAGATATATATTGCAATTATATTGTGCAAATTAATATAAATAAAAAAAATCATTTAAGTTTAGTCACGGAGGATCCTGGGGATGATCACGTGGCATGGAGGAAGTAAAAATGAAACTCAATGAAATGGCCGGCGCCGTGATGGATCCGGATTATCTGGTCAGGCAGGCGCGGGAAAAGGCGATGGCAGGAGATCATACCACTGCTGTCAATTACCTTAAAAAGGCAATTGAAGCGAATCCCAGGTATATTGAGGCACATACACTACTGGCTAACTGCCAGGATTGCCTTGGCCAGAATGAAGAGGCAATTGCATCCTATGATAAAGCCCTTCAGATTGATCCTGGTCATGCAGATGCATGGTTCAGTAAAGGAATGGTTCTGAAAAAGACGGGACAAATCAAAGAATCGGTGCAGTGCATTGAGAAGTCAATCGATCTGTACTGCGGCAGATAAAAACACATCTTCAGGCAATCCAGCAAACTTTCGACAAGCAATAGCAGAGATGTGTTGTGGCCGGGGAAAGAAAATAACCCCTTTTCATCGCATATAAAATTACCACGTTCCCTGCATTCAGGTGTATACCAATTGTCAATCCAGGTAAGATGGGTATGGTTTCCTATCCTCCTTTTGGTAGTTTTCTCGTACCGTAAGGAAGAGGAGGGGAATGTCCATTAAAAAAAGCATGCAGTGCTCCAACCAATGAATTGATATGCAGTTTCAACCATAGAACCGATCAAGCGAGGGTACCTGTGCCAGACCTGAAATCTATTCCTGATGAGGTGAAATGGCGTCTTGCAGCAAAGATGGTCGCTCTTCTGCCTGCAGTCTATGACCGTGCATACCGGGGTGTTGTGGGGGAGAAATACGATGAGATCGAGCAGGAGATCTGGATGGAACTCTCCCGCATGGCGCTTGACATCGTGCGCGATCTTTCGCTCCCCACTAGTAACGCGAGGGAACTTGCTGAGAGCATGCGGATAGTGATGGTGATCCTCTTTGGTCCCGATTATAAAAGTGAGACCATCGAAGTATCAAAAGATGGTGCAGTCGTCCTCATCAGAGAATGTCCTCTCCTTGAATCCGGCCACAACCTGGGTGTCGGGGGTCCCAGTACATTTCATAAGTGCATGGCGTTAACCCTGACTACGGTCCCACTTCTTAATAAGGGATACTCTGCACGGTTTGTCCGGACCATGTGTACGGGGGACCGCCAGTGTGAAATTAAAATTGAAGAGGCAAAACAACCCGGTAAAGACGAACGGGAGAAAAAATAATGGCCGGAGTTGACCGACCGGGTTCCGGCTTTTTTTATTTGAGATAATATCCGATTGCCATGAAGATGAGCCCGAGGTAAAACATGATGGCAAACGGCCATGAGAAACCAAGGTTGATGGTGTCGAGCCGCTTGAGATCCTGGATGAAGAGCATGGCAAACCCGATGACAAATAATCCGATGCTGAGCTGAGTTTTGGTTGTTTTATCCATTGATACACTCCCTTTTACTAAAAGTATCTCAATTTGGCAGGAAAAAAGGTTTGTTATTACCGGCTAAAAAAAATTTTAAAAAATTGGTTGTGTCATGCAATCGGCTAAGAAAAAATTGTGGGATTTAAAAATTTCCGATGACCAGAGAATACAGCGACTCAGCTGGCCGGGGCGGTGACTGAATATCCTGGATAAGGATGCGTTCTTCAGGATACCCGAGATTTTCGCAGAGTGCGATTTTCATCGGCATGGAGAGTGTGGTAAGGCGGGTATACAACTCCCTGACGTTAAATTTTGGATCGGCGAGGAGAAAAACGATCTTCCCCCGCTTTAATTCCCCGATTGTATCCTGCATCCCTTTCTCATGTCCCTTGCCATGTGCCACAACCACAGACACCCGGGAAACCGGGATATGCAACCGGGCTGCAGCAACCTGTAGAGAAGATATCCCGGGTATCACTTCTCCGGCAAGATACCCGAGTCCGGCAAGCATGGGATCACCGGTGGAAAGAATCACGGCATCCGGGGGGAGTTTTTTAAGATTTTTGAAGTCATCAATCGTCTTTACCGCACAACCAAACGAAATATGTGATTGTGCAAGCTCGATTGCACGATGAGATCCATAGATCGTAGCAGCCCGGGAAATCTCACGGATTGCCTGTTCGGTGAGCATTCCCGGTCCACAACCGACGCCAATAATTTTCATGGGCTTTCTCCAATGATCGCACCATCGCGGTTCACCATTATTACCCGGACACGAGGGTACTCTTTTTTAAATACGGTAAGATTCGACTGCATAGCAGGGTGAAATGCAGGAGATCCTGCAAATTCCTCGACCGTTGCATATCCTGTACCATCAAGGATGTGTGGATTTATATACCGGAGGATGAGCGCCGGGAGCCCGAAAAGGATCACTTCTCCCTTCGCCGCATCAAGCGCCTCTTTGATCTTTCCGCCAACCAGCACTACCTCATGATCCGGATACAGGAGGCGTGCATACCGGAGCCCGGTCCGCCCGGTCGTGAGTACTACGTTGCACGCGGCTGACACCCGTTCCCGCATTGATTCCAGAAGGTGGTCATCCCACGGCTCAACGAGCCCGGTGGTTCCCAGCACGGAGATCCCTCCTTTGACACCTGCCCGGGGGTTGAGAGTTTTTTTGGCAATCTCTGCACCAAGCGGGATCCGGAGATTAACCCGTGCACCAAAAAGTCCTGCCTGATCGATTGCTTCCTGCATGGAGGTGAGGATGCATTCAAGCGGAGCAGGACTGATAGCCGGCTCCCCTTTTTTGAACCGGGGGGTATCGCGTGAAAAACGGCCGATACCGGCACCAGGTACAAGCTGTATTCCTTCCGGCAGGGAACTTGCTTTGGCAATAAACTCGCACCCGGCAGTTGCGTCATCCGGGTAATCCCCGGCAAATTTTTTACAGGAGGCACTTCCGGAAAACCCGGATACCGGTACTTCTACTACGAGCCCGCAGGGCAGATGGACAGGAACCGATGTCACGACGCCGGAAAGGGAAAGAATGGCAGCTTTGCATGCAGCAGCTGCGGTTGTTCCGGTGGTATACCCGCGCCGGATCACCTTACCCGAGGAAGTGAGGACTGCCAACCCCTCCTCTGCCAGGATGAGTAGATCCGGGGATGAACATTTCTTTACCCACGCTTCGGGATAATCAAAGCCGGTGACCGGATCTCTCATTCTTTTTTGCCTTCAATAAATATCGTGATGCACTCGTTCATGGCCGCAACTGCGACCGGTGTGCCGCCTCGTGTTCCTTCAGTAGATATTGAAGGCACACCTGTCATGCGCAGCAGTTCCTTTGACTCGGCAGCGTTGACGAACCCCACCGGGGCCCCGATGATGACAGCCGGGCAGATACCCTCATTGATCATTTTGCAGAGGGACAGGAGCGCGGATGGAGCGTTGCCGATTACAACGATCGATCCCGGGAGTTTTTCCTCAAGCGCAATAAACCCGGCGGAACTCCTGGTGATCCCGCGTTCCTGTGCGATCTCCGCACCGGAATCCAGTGCACAGATCACATCGCTTGTATGCCCTTTTTTCTGGATGCCAACCTGTACCATACGAATGTCGGTAATAACCGGTGCGCCCCGACAGAGAGCCGTGAGTGCTGCAGGAACAGGATCATTGCAGAACCGCATAAGACCTGCCATGCCAAAATCTCCGACAGCGACAGAACACCGCTGCCTGACACGGTCTTCGTCATTTGCATTGCCGACCATGGTGCGTGCGAGTATACGCGATTTTTTTGAGATCTCGTAGGCTTCTTTGGTTTCAGCACCGGGATCAATATACATATTTATGGTGGTATCCCCGTGGCGTAATAATTCCTTTGACATCTTTTCCCATCCTCCATATCCTGCTCTCCTTTCCGCCAATGATTACGGTCGTATGCATGTCCACAGCGTCATCAACCATTTCCACACCGGCAAGGGTCGTTATGATTACTTCCTCATCATCGCGTAACGCGTTCCGGACGATGGCTACCGGTGTATCCGGACCCAGATACTTCCGGGCATGTTCCATGGCAAGTAAAAAGTTATGCGGTCTTCCCCGGCTCTTCGGGTTGTAGAGCACTACCGGAATACCAACCGAAAACATCGCATCAAGCCGCTGTTCAATTACTTCAAGGGGCGTCAGCAGATCCGATAAACTGATTACGGCAAAATCACCTGACAGGGGAGATCCTACGCGGGATGCAGCAGCATTTGCCGCAGTGACCCCCGGGATCACCTCGACTTCGATATCAGCACCGGAATGCTCGAGGACTTCAAGGACGATGCCTGCCATGCCGTAGACCCCGGCATCGCCTCCTGAGACAATGGCAACTGCATGGGAACGGGCGAGTTTGATCGCCTGCTGTGCCCGCTCAACCTCTTTTCCCATGGAGCTACGGATCACGGTTTTTCCGGTAAGCAGCGGTTCGAGAGGGTCAAGGTACGAAGCATTGCCAATCACATAATCGGCGAGGGCTATTGCTTTTAGTGCCCGGGGGGTCATGTATTCCCTGCGCCCGGGTCCAAGCCCGACTATGGCAAGACTGCCTTTTTTTGTTTCAGTGTGCGATGGCAACCGTGACCCTCCCGTACACTTTCTTTCCCATAACGAGTTGTTTTCTCTTTGCAACGGCAAGCGCACTTGGCTCGGCAACGCCCGACAGGCCGATCTTTGTTGCGCGGGACGGGGTGACCCCTCTCTGTGCGTTTATTGTTTCATCGTCTACGAATATTAAATTGCCAGAGAGGGCAGAGATTGCCTGGAGAAGTCCTGTTTCACCACTCTTTTTCTGCGTGGTGGCATAGACCAGCACATCGTGTTCTGCTACCCCTGTTTCTGCAAGTGCATTCCTGATGGCATCCAGCACTTCCTGCATCTTCACCCCTTTACGGCACCCGATCCCAACCGTAAACTCACCTTTCTTTAAAAGGATTGAAACATCGGGACCTGCGATGACGATACCGGGACCCTTCACCGCAAATACCGGTACATCGATATCAAGCATGGCGGCATTCACCTGCCGGGTTGATTCCCGGTTAACAATATCACACCCGTTCCGTTCTCCAACCGCCTCCACCGAATCCCTGCCGGTTGCTTCGGTTGCAGTCGTGATTACCGGCTGGATGCCCAGTGCTGACAACTCTTTTGCCAGTTCATTTGCCCCGTGATGACCCCCGATAAGCGGGATGGCATACGCAAGGTCAGGGCTCACGACAACGACAGCCGGGTCATTCCATTTATCGTTCAGAAGCGGAGCAATGCTGCGCACGACAATTCCCATGGACATGATGGCAACGATCCGTCGCGTGCGGGGAAATAGCTCAGAAAAAAGGTCAGGAGTATATTCCCGGACCTCGGCACCAAGGAACTGTGCGACCGTTTTTGCCTCGCCCAAAAACCGAAAAAGTGCGATGACTACGGTATCGGTCATGAATAGAGATATGACCTCGTGTATCCCTTCTTTTCAGGTTGGACTACGCCGCCCACGATCAATAGAGCCGTATGCCCGATCCCTTCATCCCGGGCTTTTTTTGCAATATCTGCAACCGTTCCCCGTACAATTTTCTGATCCGGCCATGAGGCATGGAAAACGACCGCTGCCGGTGTATCCTGCGGACAGGCAAGTTTTTTTGTGATCTCTTCGAGTTTCTCTGTACCGAGAAAGATGACCATCGTCGTGCCGAGAGCGGAGAGTTCTTCGATCTGATCGTGATCCAGCGTTTTTCCCGCAGGTCGCGTGACAATCAGGGATTCAGACACCCCGCGAAGCGTGAGCTGGGTGCCAAGCGCCGCCGCAGCTGCAAAGAGCGATGAGACCCCGGGAACGATCTCTACAGAAACCCCCCGTTTTTCCAGTTCTTCAATCTGCTCGACTATCGCCCCATAGAGTGACGGGTCGCCGGAATGAAGCCTGACCACCGTTTTTCCTGATTTCGCCGGCATCTCCATAGCTGTAACCAGCTCTTCGAGCTGCATGCCCCAGCTGTCCATCCTGGTTGCGGCTCCCGACTGGGCGATAAGATCCGGGTTGACCAGTGATCCGGCATAGATGAGGACATCTGCACGTTTCAGGAGGGAAAGTCCCTTCACGGTGATCAGTTCAGGGTTTCCCGGACCTGCCCCGACAAACCAGACCTTTGCCCCCACAATCAGCGCCTCGCATACATGACGCTTAAGTAATCGCTTTTTTCCGGGAGATCTCCGGTGTGGTAAATTTTCATATCCGGAAAGAACATCCGCTCGACCAGCACAAATTCACGGTAGCCCTCCTTTTGCAGTTCGGCAGCCTTTTTCCGGGGGTGCCGCACCTTGAGAAGAATCCTTGAATCGGGTACCTGCCCGTCAGATACCATAAATCCGCCATTCAGCGATATCCCTGCAGCGGCAGCAAACGCCGTGATCGAGCTGATCCCCGGTTCTGTACGGTATTGTATTGCGGGATACTTTTCAGCCAGGATACTGCATAATCGTGAGAACGTGGAGAAAAAATTCGGATCGCCAAGAATACCAAAAACTGCAAGCCCCTCCTGTGCTGCGGCTGCAATCTTCTCTGCATTCTCTTCGAGGCATTTGCGGATATGCACTTCGTCTTCAGTCATGGGGAAATCAAGCACAACTGCATCGCGATACGGGGCAACGAGATCCTGTGCTATTCTTCCTGGTACAAATACAACATCCGCTTCCTTAAGCAGGCGTACAGCCCGCAGGGTGAGCAGTTCGGGATTTCCCGGCCCCAGTCCCAGACCGATCAGCATAGATCCGCCTTTCCCACAATAATGTAGACCGGATCGATCGGTTTGAACATGATGCTTCCTGCAATCTCATACGATCGGGAGACCTGCACCTGGACAACTTCACAAAAAATGCCAAGCTGCTGCATGGTCGCAACTGCTTCGGCGAGTGTGCTGAGGAGAACTGCATTTATCACGATCGTTCTTTTAACTTTTTTTGCAAGGACCGGCAGGATCCGTATGAGTTGTTGTGTGCCGCCAACGAATGCACAGTCAAAGATCCGGTCAGAGGTGAGATAATCGACAGCATCTGTACAAAAAAATTCTATATTGTGGATCCCGGATTTTTGTGCAGCTTCCTGTGCAATCGTTATTGCCTCGGGTCGTTTGTCAAGTGATACAATTTTTTTTGCCTGTCGTGCAATGGCAATCGAGACTTTTCCTGTTCCAGAGCCAATCTCGAGAACGGTATCTGTGCTGCGGAGTCCCAGCTTGGACAGGGAGACTGCCATGATCTCATCCTGTGTAGAACCGCCGGCGAGTTTTGTCCCGGACATCTACCCAATTTTTGTTGTGTTAAGGTATTAATCCTTGTTTTACAGGAGGAAAATATGAGCGGAAGTGAGAAACACGGTGAAAAAATTACACAATACATTTCTCCTTTTCCGCTGATTGTTTTTTGGAAGGCATGCTATGAAGTACGAGATTATTGGGGATAACCTGCAGATGGTAAAAGTTGACCTTGCCGTGGGTGAGGGAATCTTTGCTGAAGCCGGCTCGATGGTGAACATGAGCGGTTCATTCACTATGGAGAGCCAGCTGAAAGGGGGTATCGTATCCGGTTTGAAACGCGCAGTTGCAGGAGAGAGTCTCTTTCTCACCTGGTTCACCCCGGGGAATACTCCCGGTTTTGTCTCCTTTGCCGGCATGATGCCGGGTAAGATCTTCCCGGTTACGGTCAGAATGGGAAAGGAGTTCATCGCACAGAAGAATGCATTTCTCTGCTGCGAGGAACACGTTGAGCTGGATATCGCCCTGACAGAAAAATTACGGGCCGGGTTATTCGGGGGGCAGGGTTTTATTCTCCAGCGGATGAGCGGGCAGGGCACGGTCTTTTTGCACTGTTGCGGGGACATCATTGAAATGTCTTTACAACCCGGTGAAGTCATCAAGGTGCAGACCGGACTTGTGGTTGGTTTTGAAAACACGGTTACCTATGATATCGCTCTTGTGGGAGGTATCACGACTGCACTCTTTGGTGGCGAAGGCCTCTTTGTCACAACGCTGACCGGCCCGGGAAAGATCGTTTTACAGTCCATGGACATCGCCAGGATCGCTTCGGTATTGATCCCGTTCCTGCCTAAACCCGTGCACGCTGATGGTAAATTAGGATAATTTTTTTTGAAAAAAAAGGTCATGCCCAGCTAATTCTAAATCAATATCCTGGTGAGATAAACGGACCCGACCCCTTTGTGGGACATGAGCCACTCGGGAATACTAAAGAGCCAGATAATACTTTTCTATCCCTCCAAACCCGATTTGTTTATTTTCTTTGGTCTTCTTAATAAAATTCGCAAGTCGCTTTTCAAATTCTTCGGGGCGTTTCCGCGCTGCATCAATATAAGCGATACGAATTCTTTTGTATGCAGGAGAGAATTTCTGATAATTTTTCCATGCCAGCTTGTCGCTTTTTATTGCCGTTACAATATCAGGAGGGAATGCAAACTTCTCTTTTAACGTTTTCTTTGCTGTATTCAGTATTGATGGATGTATCATGTTCTTTTGCAGAAGCCAATTTAACCTCTCTTTGTTGGCTTGAGAGAATCTGCTTTTTGGATTTCTCGATGAGAAGCGCTGTGCATTGCAATTATCATCATGAGTTTTTACCGTGCTGTCAATCCAGCCGAAACACAATGCTTCCTCTACTGCGTCATTATATAAAATTCTGGATTTTCCTGAAGATTTTTTTGGATATACTATCCAGATCTCTTTCTCTTTATCAAAATTTTTCTCGAGCCAAACTCGCCAGTCTTTCCGGTTGGTTATAAATAATGTTTTGAGTTTGTCCATCAGGTATCAATTATTCTAAAAAAACATCAAAGTGTTCCTAAATAGTTTTTATTGAAACATCGGCTTTTAAATATTCTTCCGAACAGATGTGGAAAGTCAATTCATCTCGTAGATAGTGAAAAGTGGAGTATTGAGTAGTAGTACTAAAATACGCCCAATTTAGGCTCCGTTTCCCTTCCGGATATGCCGGTCACTACCGGGAAACCCTGTAAAACCGTCCGTTTCGGTGCGTGTGGAAACGGGGGCATTATATCGCCCCGTTTACCAAAATACGGCAGGAATGCAACTCATTAAATGCACACCAAAGGCCATAGAATCGAGGTTATTTTTACCCAATGTTTTGCCCGTTTGGTCTTACTTTTGCCAACAGAAGCCCGCTATTGACGTCGTTTTTTTTTGGAATGTCTGAAAAAATGGGTTTTTGGCAAGAAATCAGAGAAGCCTGTCGCGGAGTGGTGGCGATCACGGTGAAGACATCAGAGTGCCGGGTGCTCCGGCGCAAGTATGCATAATTGAGTTCAGATTTAAAATGGGGATGGAGGCTGTTGCACAAATATAACCATTAGTACTTAACTATACATATTACTAAGTATAATATATGTTATATGTTTAAAGGTCACAATATCATCAAAGGAATTGAAAAGGAACAGCTGTATCTTTTCCC
>Ga0315284_10014256_pt1 | contig 11323 bp, 15 predicted proteins | sample YL17G09_16_MG_FD_203696 | JGI IMG/M metagenome (GOLD analysis project Ga0315284, IMG submission 203696) | Sediment microbial communities from Yellowstone Lake, YNP, Wyoming, USA - YL17G09_16 | ecosystem: Environmental > Aquatic > Freshwater > Lake > Sediment | place: USA: Wyoming | collected...
TGGCATTCGCAACCACGCCCCAGCATGAACAAAATCAAAGCAGGTTTCCCGTCCAGCGGCAGAGGCGGGCGCGGCTCGAACCAGCCATCGTTGAAGGATTTGATTGCGATCACAGCCATCACGAGGAATTCGAACATAATCAGCGCCGCCGCACGCTTGCGATCTGCCAGGGAGAGCGCCTGATCCGGTTTCATCTTATTCACGCAATCCACAAGAAATACAATCCAACTCCAATCACAATCACACCGCTGGCCTTTTCAATCATCTCTGACCAGTGGCCCAGCTTCTGGAAGCTCTTCAGCGCGCCGGTGAAGGTGCCGGCCAGCACCACCGGCACGCCGCGCCCCAATGCATAGACAAAAAGAAGCGCAGCGCCATACAGCAGCGCCCCTTTTGCCATCACGTACGTCAAGATGGCAGCCAGAACCGGCGTGGCGCACTGCGAGGCTACCAGGCCCGAGACCAGACCCAGGGCCAGTGCGCCGGGGATGCCCTTCAGCCCGATGCGCTCGCGCAGCCCGCCAAACCACATGGGCAGGTTGAGCTTCAGCACGCCGAGCATGTTCAGCCCAATAATGAAGCATATCGCCGCCACCAGGTAATACCACCAGGTAGTCGCCGCGCCCACCAGGCCGCCGATCAGGGCTGCGGCAACCCCCAGCAGCGTGAAGGTCAATGCCAACCCGACGGCAAAGGCGAGCGAGAGGACAAAGGAGCGAGCGCGCGGCAGATCGCAGCTGCCGCCTACGTAACCGACGATCAGCGGGATGGTGGCGATATTGCACGGGCCAATGCTGGTTACCACACCGCCCAGAAAGACCAGAACGAACGCCAGCAGGGAAACAGTTTGCAGTGAAGCCGGGTCGAAGGTCATTTCAATCTCCTTCGGCCAGGGCTGCCAGGGTTTGGCGCAGTTGTTCGGCTTCCATCACGCCAACAGAGACCTGCCCTTTCCCGGTGTGGTCGTAGAAAATCAACGTCGGGATGTACTGCAAGCCGACCCTTTTCAGCAGTGCAGCATTGTTCTCGTCGTACACGTTGACATCTACCAGCGCCACCGAATCGGAGAATTCGGGATACACCTGGCCGACGGTCTCCATCATCACAATACACTGGTGGCAGTTGTTGGAGTGGAAAAAGGCCAGGGTGGACTGCCCGGCCTGCAAAGCGCGGTCGAGCTGAATTTCGGCGATGTCATCCGGGTTGGCTGAAGGGGAAGCACCAGGACCCCGATCTTGCTTGAAGACCAGGATCATGACGGTCAGTAAAATGACGCCGCCGATGATCAAAAATTGCGGCAGGCGTGAGGGTTTATTATGACGATGTCGTTTCGATCTCGATGTCGGCATGGGAATGGTCTGTCTCCTGGAGGTACTGAATTGTTTGTAGTGCTGGCTTCAAACTAAGTAGCAGCAGCAAGGTCATGATCACTGCCGATGTGATGCACCAGATGCACACGGCTTTGATCACAAAAGGCTCGAGAAAGGTCAAATACAGCGAGAATAACGCGCCGAAGAACGTCATGCCCAAAACAATTATCGGCATGTAAGTCGCAATTCGGTTGCGCCACAGACGGGGATACAACCAGGCGGCCAGGATAGCCAGATAGCCGGCAACCCCCAACACCCCCACCGGCAAAATACCAAACAACCGCGCATAAGGGCTGCTCTGTACGGCGTTGCAGTCTCCCACAGGGCCGCAAACTGCCTTAACCGCCTGGGTTTCCACATAAGCCAGGTAGCCGGCTACCCCCAGGCCGATCAGGCACAACACAGGCAAGGCAGCCTCTATCCAGTGCATGGAGAAAATCCGTGGCAGGGCAGACGCGCCGCGTACGAAGGCCACCCCGGCAAAGAGCAGCGCGGCGATCACCCCAACCATAACGAAGATTGCCAACGTAAAGCCATTGGAAAGGGGAGTAGCTTCGATTGAGTTGTTCGATGGCTGTATGGGCGCCTGGTTCTCAGGACCTTGAGCCACAATCAACGGAGCACCTGTCTGCGTTGTGGATGGCCCTTCGGGACAAGGTGTTGCGGGGTTGCACATTTCCTCTGCGGTTGCAGTGGGAGCAGATGCAGGTAATATATCTTCCAGGGTTGGTAGATTGGGATAATCTACCCCGTCCTGCGCCAGGTATTTCTCAATTAATCCCGGCAATTCGGCCGGGATCTGGCCCGAACCGATCAGCACCCGATCGCCGATCACCAGGAAGGGAACTCCCACTTCTTCTTTCTCTATCCCGAAGGCCGCAGCGGTCTGGTACAGCCGGTCAATATCTTCAGCGGTTTTTAGCTCGATCAGCAAGATTTCCAGTTGATCCTTGTACTGGGCTTGCAGCGGCGGCAGGATTTCTTCGAGTACGTGATGGCAGTGGCCGCAAGTATCCATCCAGAACATCACAGCACGCACGACGGGCTGCTGCGGAACCGTGGTTCCAACGGAATATTGGGCTAATACAGGGCGATACCCCAAGAGCAAACCCATCATCAAAAGAATGCCAGCCAGCCAATGAGTAAGTGTTCGAGCGTTCATCATTTTAATTCTATCGCCTCGTATTTTGGGTTGATGGGCAGGACGCGATGGCCGTGTGTCGTGAGCGCCTCAATGACTTCGGGCCCATACTTGTATAGGTCTTGTGAGGCGCCTACCACGGCAAAAGTGTGTGGGGGCTTAAGTAGAGGCGCAATCAGACTCATCGAATAACTCCTTTACGAAGTCGTCCTCGCCGCCTGCTTAACAGCTTGACGGTTCAGATAACGGTAGAACAGGCTGGCGGTCAGCATTTGCAGGATCATGGCAAGGGCTACTGGCAATCCAACCAATTTCGGGAAACTGGCGAAAGCCAGACCAACGGCGATGGGCAGGTTTTTCATCCCCGACGAATAAGTCACCGCGATACGCTGTTCCCAGTTGAAGGCGAAGCGTCCGAGCCAGTGGGGTATCAGGAATCCCAGTGGAAAGATGAGGATCACCGCCCCCAGCAGCGAAGGAACCAGCGACCAGCGCTCCCGAATCAGAGGAATGTTAACGTTGCAGATGGCAAACATCAACAGCACTGCCGTTAGCGCCGATAGCGCCGGCATGAGCGACAGATAGGGTTTTGGATCCCAGAAACGCTCGGCCAGCCAGCGGATGGTAATACCCAGCGCCAGCGGAATGAGCAAGATAACGGCTAACTGCTGGAACATGCTCCAGGGATTAACGGCGACACTCGAACCAGCCAGCAATACCATCAAGGGTGGAATGAGAAAAGGAGCCAGGACCATCGTCAGGGCATTGATTGCCATGCCCAGCGGAACGTCACCCTTGAGAAGCGCTGTCCACACGGCGGCCATGCCAGCGCAGGGCACCACCCCCACCAGGATGACGCCGACTGCCAGTTGAGAGTCATTCACCATCAGGCGGGCCAGGACCCAGCACACCAGCGGCATGTAGACGAAGTTCAACAGCAAACCGGCGAGCACCGGGAGCGGTTGGCGTGCCACCAACGCAAATTGTCGCGGCGTGATGGTCAGGCTGACGAACAGGATCATCAGGAAAGTGAGCACCTGCGCGTAGTTCTGTAGAAACTTACCTGGGGCGGATGTCCACAACCCCAGTAACAAACCAAGCGTCACGGCGCCGAGGATGATAACCTGATATTGTTTGCGGACGAACTCAGCTAAAGCTAAAAGACGTTTCATGTTGTCTCCAGTACCAGGAGCAGTGCGTTACGTGGCGCGCCGATCCTTGAAATTTACGCAGCGCACTTGACACGCAACTGCTTGACCAGTTCCACCACCTCGTCCTTATTCGGGAAGGTGATGGCGTCTTCCGGGCAGGCCTTGGCGCAGCCCATGCAATAGACCGCGCAGTTTTCCGGACGCGCCACGATGGGGTGACCCAAGACGTCATCCCAATCATAGACATCGCCGGGGCAGGTGTCCATACAGGACTGGCATCCGCTGCACAGCTCCAGGTTGACGGTCGGGCGCCAGGGCACTTCAGCACGCGTGATGCCGTGCCAGACGTTGCTATGATCCGATGGCGTGGTCGTTTCATCTTCTATACGATCTCGTTTGGGTTGTGATAATGTAGCGACGGCTGCCTGCAACTCTGCCAGCTTCGAGAAATTGAGCCGATAGAAGATGTTCCAATCCTGCCTTTCAGTAGTCACCAGCCCAGCACTGCGAAGGGTGGCCAAATGCTGTGAGATATATGGCTGGCGTTTGCCGGTCAGCGCGACAAGGTAGCAAACACAACTCGGTCCTTGGGATAAGATTTCCAGGATTTGCAAATGAACTGGATGACCCAGCTCCTGAAAGAGCGCCGCGTGCCGTTGTCTTGTATTCATGCCAATAAACATCTGCCCGTTCCGTCCAAAGAATTTAACCGGTTGGCTCAGGCCACAGCTTCCGCTGCGCCGAAGTGATTTTCTCTTGCGTGGCCTGCGCCGCATTGAAGAACAATTGCGCCAGGGCTGCTTCGTCTACCGTCTCCATGGGCGTCAGGGCCTTGATTTGATCAAAGGTCAAGCCTGTTTTCAAGACCAGCGCCGCAGCGCCCAGCATAACCCGGGCGGCCATGCGGCGAGATTCTGCCTCGGTAAAACCGGCCTCGATTCCGGCGCGGGTCATGCCCTCCAGTGCCGGCAAGACGCTGCGCATGGCCGCGCCCGTCAGGCCCACGCACCAGTTCATCTGGTCGTCGCGTACGACCAGGGTCTCGCCCAGCGCCGCCAGGATGGCTTCGACCAGTTTCCGCGTTTCGGGCGTCACCGAAGCGCCATACGCCACCGGGTTTATCCCCTGGCCGATGAGCGAAGGGGCATTCGGCATGACGCGCGCCACGGGCGTACCAGGGTGCAGCAATCCTTCTATGTTTGCCAGTGGAACTGCCGCAGCAAACGAAATCACCAAACGGCAGGAGCAGACCCAGTTGGCGAACGTGCGGATGACGTCAGGCACGGACTGTGGAGAAACGGCGATCAAGATGGCATCCGCTGCGCAGACTGCCTCATCGGCCAGGATTACCGGTCTTATCCCGAACTTTTCGGCTGCTGCGCTGGCCCGGCTTTTGTCACTGTCACAGACAACCAGGTGATCGGCAGGCACGCTTGCGGCTCTCAAGCGCTCAAGCAGGATTTGACCGATGTTTCCGGCCCCGATCACAGCCAGGTGTTTTTCGCTCAGGTTCATTCGTTCTGCTCCTTTCTGGTATGGTTATGTTCAGCCTTCACTCTCTTCAGCCAGTTCCAGGCAGGCGACCATCCCCTGCCCGCAGTTACCGCACTCGAACTGGATGGTGGTGTGGTGGATTTCGAAGCTCACGTGCAGGGTTTCTTTAAGTGCAGACATGATCTCGGCGGTCTGGCTGAGGGCTTGGTCGGCGATGGTGACGTGAGCGCTGAGGGCGATGTAGCCGGGCGCGACCGTCCAGACGTGCAGGTCGTGAACCTGGCTCACGCCGGAAACTTTGCTCATGGCATCGGCGATGGCAGAGGCGGTCATGCCAGCGGGCATGCCTTCGGCCAGGATGTGGACGGATTCTTTTAGCACGCGCCCGGAACTCAACAGGATCAGCAGGCCAATCAGCACGCTAACCAGCGGATCGAGCCATATCCAGCCTGTGAACAGGATGGCAATGCCCGCCCCAATCACGCCGACCGAGGCCAGCGCGTCGCCCAGGACATGCAGGAAGGCCGAGCGGGTGTTCAGGTCGTCGTGGTCATGTTCACGCAAGGCAAAAGCAACGATGAGATTGACCGCCAGGCCGACGACGGCGATGACCAGCATCGGGACGGCCAGAACCGGCTCCGGGTTTTGGAAGCGGCTCCAGGCTTCGCGCAGGATTTCAAAGGCGATCAGCAACAGAGTCGCACCGTTGGTGAGGGCGGCCAGCACCTGCATTCGGTGGTAGCCGTAGGTGTGTTTGTCGTCGGCAGGCAGTTTGGCGGCGCGGATGGCCAGGTAACTCAGGCCGAGGGCGAAGGCGTCCATAAAGACATGCGCCGAATCGGAGAGCAGCGCCAGGCTGCCCGTCCACAAGCCGCCGATGAATTCGACCAGGAAAATCAGGCCGGTGAGGGTGAGCGAGAAGACAAAACGATTTTCTTTTACTTCGTAGTTGTGGTCGTGAGTCATAAAGTATTGACGATTGCACAGCAAGAAGACTGGACATCGGCATATCGCCGATGTCCAGCCAGGTTATATGGTCAGGCCTGAGATGCGCCGAGTTTCTCGAACGCAGCGGCAACCTTCTGCATGGCCTCTTCGGTCGGCATATTGCGCAGGTCGAGCGCGATGATCTGCTTATCAAAGTCCGCGCCCACCGCGGCCAACGCCTCTTTGTACATCTTGCGCTGCATCTTGGGGTCGCAACCGCCGACGACGTAGGTCACGCCGGGTTTGGCAATGTCCTGCCAGAAACGGTCGCCGTCGTCCACACACAACTGGGGGTGTACGATGGTGTATTCCACTTCCAGCTCATTGCGGACATAATTGAGCAGGCTCCAGACGTTCAGTTGTGTAAAGCCCGGGCAATCGCCCCGGCACATGCATTGTATAAATCGAGGTAGGTTTTCATCAGACATAGGAAACTCCTTGACAGGGTGAATTATGCGGCTGGTGGATACTGCTGGCGCAGTTCTTTGAAGACCAGTTTGATCGCCTTGCGATCCGGGAACGAAATCGCGCCCACCGGACACTGGAACCGGCAGCTCTCGCAGTACACTAAGCAGTGGTAGGGGTTAGCGACGACGACTTTATCTGAGTTCTCAATGAATTCGTACGTGCCGTGTTTACAAGCCTTAACGCACAGACCACAATCGCTGCACAGTTCGTAATCGATTGTTGGGAACCAGGGAAGCAGTTTGCGTGGAATTCCCAGGAAATCTTCGAGGGCTTCAGTATTTGCCATTTTATTTATCCTTTCTGTTTTATGGGGATGATAGGAACCAATCGGGCGACCTCGTTCCCTGGGGGTGAACGTTTTCTGCCGGGGCCATGCCCACATGGATGCCCACAGCACATGGATTGCATTTTGCGACTGTGACGACACATGGTCTATTACTCCTCTGCGCCGGGAAAACTCGTTCCGGCGCTTTCGATTAACAATTCGCCCTGCGGCGTCAGGCCGTTGATGACGGTGTTGGTCACCGTGCCCCATTTGACGCACAGGTCGTGCAGTTCGGCCAGCTTCTCGGGCGGCTCGGGGCTTTTGAGGATCAATTTGTAGCGGATTGCGGTCAGGGCGGGCGGCTCGTCGCGGCGTGTCGCCTCGAATTCGATGCGCGCCTCGCCAATTTGCAAGCGCATTTTTTCGCCGATGGCGTTGATGTTGGTCAGGAGGCACGCGCCAAGGGCGGCCAATAAGGTCTCGGCGGCGTTGAAGCCCGCTTCGCCGGCGCCCTTCTTGACGTTGAGCGTGAGGCGGTGTCCGCGCGTTTCGGCCAGGGCATGGCTTTCGTCCTGGATGGTGACGGTCACTCGATAACCCTGGGCTGGATGGTTATTCTTTTGTGTCATATTGTTTTCCTCGAAGCGCCAATGAAGAATCACAACCGCTTCAATGCGGCGATGACGGCGTCCAGTTCGGGCCGAACAACTTCCTCGATCTTCCCCGCGTCGCACAGGGAGGCTATCTGCGTATCAATCGGCAGTCGCGCCAGCACCGGAGCTCCCGCCAGCGCGGCTACTTCATCAGCATGGCTGGGGCCGAAAATGTCGTAGCGACGGCCGGTGTCTGGGGCGACGAAACCGGCCATATTCTCGATGACGCTGAGGATTGGCACGTTGACCGCCTGCGCCATCTTGACAGCTTTGCGCACCACCATTGAGGCCAGTTCCTGCGGGGTGGTAATCATCAAGACGCCATTGATTGGCAGGCTTTGCATCACAGTAAGGGCGGCATCGGATGTGCCGGGAGGCAAATCCACCAGCAGTTTATCCAACCTGCCCCAGTGTACGTCTCCCCAGAATTGCTGGATGGCTCTGGAGATGAGCGGCCCGCGCCAGATTACAGCCTGTTCTTCCTCCAGTAAAAGCAAGTTGATAGACATCAGACTGATTCCCAGGCGGCTGACTGCCGGTTCGACGCCAAAGGAACTTCCTTGCAGCGGGCCGCGCACGCCGAAGAGTTTAGGAATGCTGGGTCCGGTGATGTCGGCATCGAGAACGCCTACGCGGTGACCGGCGCGTACTAGAGCTGTGGCTAACAGGCCGGTCACCAAGGATTTGCCCACGCCCCCTTTGCCGCTCATGACGGCGATCACGCGCTCAATCTGGTTGTGACCGGCTGCCAGCGGTGGTTGATCCTTGCCACCCAGAACAGCGCGGCGCTCCTCTTCCGTCATCGCCCCGAGCGTAACATGAACCTCTTGGACACCGGGCAAGGCCTTGACAGCCGCGCGGGCATCCTGCGCCAGTTGATCGCGCTGCGGACATTCTGGAATGGTGAGCACCAGGGTAAACGCCACCGTACCGTCACTCAGCGACAGATCGCGTACCATGTTGAGATCCACCACGCTGCGATGCAATTCAGGGTCCATCACCCGCCGGAGAGCGTTCATGATGTCAGATGTCGTAGTTGTGTTCATTTCTTCTCCATTTCGGGCGGCGCGCTGATGCCCGCGTTGCTGCCTCCGATGATCAACAAGTGGGTCATCGTCATTCTCCGTTATCCACGGCTGAAGCCGGAGGCTCCGGTTCGGTAGGGGCTATTTCCGAAACAACCTGAGCCTTTTCCCGGTAGTGTTTTTTCATAGCTTGAACAGCCAAGACAAGTCCGGCTATCGGCCAAAAGTGGAATATCATCGGCGTCCCACACTCTGGGCAGGGCAATACGCCGATGCCCAACATAGCTCCCATGACAATCAACCCCTTGGTCGTGGATGTGGTGAGTCGTTGGTACATACGCCTGATCATGATTCTTCACCTCGCATTCATCTGTCAACCAAAAAGCGAAGGTATAACGGGATGGATCTCCTGGACTATCAGTGCAATCGCTCCGTGTGATCCACCAGGCGGCCCTCAATGTAGGCTTGCACCGCCTCATCAATATTGGCGATATCGGTTACCACCGGGCGGATATTGGCCTGCTTCATGCTCTCATACGCGCCTGCGCCCATGCCGCGCGCTAACAACACTTCACAATCGGCGATGGCAGTGGCCATGCGGGCGTGACGGTTTTGGGCGGCCGGGTCAAAGCCGAGACCGCGCGGGTCTTCCCCGTGTGATTCCTCGTGGGTTTCCCCGCTAAACTGGTTGTGTCCCATCTTGTCGCGTTTCTCGCGCGAGAGGATTTTCCCGCCTTCGACGGTCAAGATCACATAAAATGGGGCTCGGCCAAAATGCTGGCTGATGGTCACACCATCTTCAGAAACAACTGCAATTCTCATTTTTCTTGTCCTTCCTTTGTTTTGAATCTTGTTACGAAGTCTTAACTGCACTATTCACAACTTTCTGGAAAAATGATGCCTTTTGGATCAGCTTTTTGGATCGAATCCTTTGTTACCGCAAGGCTTCTGGAAAAAACACCCACAATGATTGGCTTCAAGATGATAAAAGCGGCCATGATCGCCGAATAAAGGGGTTGAGCGATCAGGCCTGACGAAAACAAAAGATTCTCGCTGATCACGCTGGTGCTGAATTTTGCGGTTAATCCCACTCCCATGATCAACGACTGGCGATTGCCAAGAAGCTTGTGGAATAACAGGTAAGAGATCGCTATCCGAGAAAGCAGTGAAATGACCATGATTATCAGGATCAGCAACGGGTAGGTGAGCAACGAGTTCAACGACATGCTGCCGCCCAGGCTGAGAAAGAAAAACGGCCCAAGAAAGATATTGCCGACGAAGAAGACGGGCTTTTTGTACTGTTGGACAAATTTTTCCGGCAAGACCTGACTGACCGCAATGCCGCTGAAAATGGCCGCCACGACCCCCAGGTTTTCGAAGCCAGTTGCCCCAAAGTAAATAAAGGCGAAAAGAGTCATCAAGATGATAAAGGGGATGACAAATAAATCGCCAGATATCTTTTCCAGGTAACGACGTGTATATTTGCCGGCCAACGACAAGAGAAACGTCGCCATCAGGATGCCGGCCAGCGAAAGTACGATGGTGAGCGACTTTTGCCAGGCTGCATTTTGGGAAGCGCTAGTAGTGAAGGCGGGTAAGGCGACGATGATGGCCAGGGCCAGGATCTCAAAGACATCATCGAACACCCCGATGCCCAACGCCAGTTGTCCGAAGCGCGTTTTTTCCAACCCAAATTCCTTCAGAATAGCCAGCAGGATTACTTCGCCAACGGTGCCAAAGGCAATACCGCACAGCAGCGCCACAAAAATAGAATGGCTCACGAATTCTGGAAACACAAAGTAGAGAAACAGGGCGATCAGCGACCCTTCGGTCAGAGTGAGCAAGATATCCCCACCGGCGATATAGCCCCCTAGTTTCCGAATTTCCTTTAGTTCCAGGTCGATGCCAATGGTGAAGAGAAAGAACAACATCCCCATTCTGGCCAAAAAATGGAATTCTGGGCTTTCCATGACACCCTTGAACAAGCCAAACGATGAAAGGATCATCCCGAACACCACCACAGTGAACATCCATGGCATCTGAAAGTACCGGTTGATCACGTATCCTACGGTGACGATCACAAGACAGGTAAGAGTTGCAAGCAGAAAAAAGTCCATTTTTGAGTTCCTTTTTACATCACCAAGTTGAATAGAAAGCCAGTGATGATGATGGCGAGCGCCACCACACCGACGAAAATGGCAATGAGTTGCGGTTTGAGCACGCGGCGCAAAATGATCATCTCAGGCAAACTCAATCCAACCACCGACATCATGAAAGCCAAAACCGTGCCTAACGAAGCGCCTTTTTCCATAAGGGCGCTAACGATGGGGATCACGCCGGCTGCATTGGAGTAGAGCGGTACGCCCAACACCACTGCCGCAGGAACCGACCACCAGGCTTGTTTGCCCATGATGCCAGCTAAGGCCGATTCAGGGACGTACCCGTGAATGCCAGCCCCCACGGCAATACCAATGACGACATACAACCAGACTTTACCCACAATCTCTTTAACCGAATTCCAGGCACGCTGGATGCGTTCCTGCCAGGTGAGTTTTTCCTCCAGCCCGCCGGCCCCACGCTGCAACTGCCAGACGAAGTCCTCCACATATTTCTCAAGATTGAGGCGTCCAATCACTAACCCGGCAAGGATGGCGATAACCAAACCACTGGCGATGTACAGCCCCGCCACACGCCAGCCGAATAGCCCGAAGAGCATCACCACCGCCACTTCGTTGATGGTGGGCGCGGCTATCAAGAAGGAAAAGGTTA
>Ga0315284_10014257_pt1 | contig 11323 bp, 13 predicted proteins | sample YL17G09_16_MG_FD_203696 | JGI IMG/M metagenome (GOLD analysis project Ga0315284, IMG submission 203696) | Sediment microbial communities from Yellowstone Lake, YNP, Wyoming, USA - YL17G09_16 | ecosystem: Environmental > Aquatic > Freshwater > Lake > Sediment | place: USA: Wyoming | collected...
CTCCACTTGTCCTTGACCTTCTTGGCAGCAGCTCTTGGTTTCGCTGGCAACTACATACCTCTGCTTGATTCTGAATCGAGCAGGCTCGATAACGGAATTCCATATTAAAAGGTTGCTGTGGACATGGCTTTGCACCTAAATTACTCATGGAAGCGTCTTGCACATTAATTCATCTTCTGCCAGTAATTGGAAATCGACAGTTATCCCGGACTCGAAGATCTCTTGAATCAGCACACATATGTTGTGAACGAGGGCTTTGCAGAGGATCTCGTTGGTTTGGCCTATCATGTTCCTTGACTTCAGGTGGCCTCCCTGCTTCCGTTTCATCATGCTGAAGACGGATTCGACATTGGACCTCTTGTGATAGTGACTCATGAAATCCTCCCTGTGTTCGTGGAAATAGCGATACATCGCCTTCCAGATCGCACACCGCTCTGCTCGATTGTTTGTGCCCTTCTTGAACGGAATGAATGGAATCGCGCCATGCTCACTGATCAGTCCGAGGACCTTTCTCGATGAGTAGCCCATGTCAGCGCTGACTTCCTTGACTGACATGTTCTTGCAGAGCCTCTCCAGAAGCGCTGGGAAGGGTTCATAGTCAGAGACGAATCCACCAGTCACCTCGATGGAAGCAATGACGTTGGTTTTGACACCCACCATCACATGGGCCTTCCTGAAAAGGCGCCTTTCTTGCCTCTTCACCCTTACGTCATACCATCGGCCAAACATTGAGGTTGAGAATCCGCTCGAATCCGCAGCAAAGTGTTCCTCCAGTTGCTTTACCGGCATAGCGCAGAATTCTATGAGTTGCTTAAGGATCGTCGTGAGTTCAGGCTTGTTGAGATACTTCAGGATGGTGTTGAAATGGGGAGTGTGGCCTAGGTATTCGAGCTCCTGCGCCATCTTGAGATCAGATTCCGTTCTTCTCGATGAGAAGTTGAGGTATATCTTCAGACAGCATGCAAATATCATCTCGCCAAGATCGGCTGAAGGTCTTCCTGCGCCGGTCCTAGTCTGCTTCGGTACTTGTGCAGTCAGCTCACCAAGAAGTTGGAGAAAGAGAAGCTTCTCGTTTGTCTGCGCCTCGTTGTAGGCGGGCCAATCCTGAGTATAGGTCACTCGAGAAATGGAATCCTCAGTCAACGACCCCGGGAGAAAAGCCTCTTTGCCATCAGGGTCGGACACGCTCAGTATTCGCCTCATAATTTACCTCTTCATTTACCTATATGTCGAATTGAGTATTTAGGAATGTTGGTAGATTAATCTGGCAATAAGTAGGTAGATATTTGTATTAAGGACTACAATGCGGAATTGACACAATTGAGCGATACTACAGTCATAGCAAAGGCGACATCTAAGAGCGATTCGTTACGCACAACGGTTCCTGCTAGCATCGTCAGGCAATTTGAGATCAAGGAAGGCGATGGTTTAGAATGGTTTCTCATTGCGAGGGGCAGTAAGCTCGTGATTGAAATTAGACCCGTCAGAAAAGGAAGAATCGAAGTCGAGCAGCACAAGAAACCTCGCAAGAAGAATGAGTAAGTGGATAAACTCGAACTATTCTTTCAGCCTTCTGAGGTAACTGGCAATTGCATAGATATAGTAGGTTCTAGACTTATGTGCTGATGGCTTCGGACGCACGACAGTCTCGATGTTCTCGTGATCCATAGTAATCAATCCGATGTTGTACCTGCTGTAGACTTCCTTTATCTTCGATAACATCGTTGGACTTGGAAGAGGCATCACCACGAAGGAGAGACTGCAGTACGTCTGGAATTGCAGAGATTGAACCATTGCTCTCCTCCAATTTTTCATCTTGAGTTCGAAGCCCCAGAGTTCCAACAGAGGAATTGTCAACGAATCTGTTGCGTTTATCCGGCCATTCAGCTGTCCGCATTCAATTAGGTCGGCCGCCTCGAGCGAATTGACACATCGTTCTATGGTCGATAATGATAAACCGGCCCTAAGCCTCAGTTGATCTAGCCCAATCGTTCTCTCTTCTGCGATAATGGATAGGATCAAAGCGCAGGCAGGGCTGCCCACTCCTTCAGATATTCTCTTCATGATGTCAGAATAGACAATACCTTCCTCGGTGGGACTCAGGACATAATCGGCTCTCCCCTGTACCGCATCGAATTCCTCGACGCAATGTATCGGTGCGCGTTCGTCTATTTGCAGGAGACGATCAGAAAGCGCCTCTCGAAATGCGCTTGAAAGCTCCTGTTCAGACACGCAGTAGCTCATGTGCGCAACCTCTTTGAGAATGTGTCAATTGCTGTCTGCCAACAAAGTAGATTTCGGTTATCAGATGATGGCTGCTTCCACACGATCCCATTTGTCTCTAGCTTCGAATACGTGCTTAAACCCTGCTTGATCAGTTTCTTCACGGCGGAGATTTTCTTTTCAATCTCGCCATCCTGAGTGATCTGTCCAACGAGATTGCTGAGAACTTCCCAATGGTGGAGGCACGACGTCGTTCTAGGCCAGGGATCTGGCTTTGGATCCGGAGATAGTACAGAATCGTATGAACTCCCTGATAGAACGTCATTCAGACAACCAGCAGTTGCGATAGATTGGAGATCAGGAACGACGGTCATGGAGTTGAGAAGTCTTGAAGATGAGTACCGGGGAAGTGGTCGACCACCTCCTCCACCCGTTCCGTCAAACTTCGACCAGGGGAGGTGACGCAATCCAGTTGACCAGCCTGTCCCTGATGCCCCTGCTCCGCAAGCGTGAAGCAGGACCGTAATGAAATCGGTGTACCCAAATACTACTTTAAACTTATTTATTGATAAGATGTGTGTGAAGTACATCAGGTTACCCAGGCTGTCGGGATCGCATACGGGATAACTGGAGGGGTCCGCCAACCTGACGGTGATATAGAAACCCTCAACATCCATGAGCGTAATGGAATCCAGAAACCTCTTGACTGCTTCGAAATTCTTAAGTGAATTCTCCTCGAATGCCAATGAAATCAGCAGGGGTTTTCCAATCCTGCTTCTGGCGACGTGCTCGACCGTAGCTTGACCCAACTGGATTGCAGTCATTGCCTGATATTCGTTGAAATCCCCAACCATTATCGTCGGTGAGACAACCAAATCCACATCGATGTCATTCTGAAACTTGACAGCTCCTTTCACATATTCCTGAATTGAGTTGGGACTGAAAGAAGTCATATCGAGGCCGGATCGATAATAGTCGTACTTCGCCAGGTTCCTCTCATTGGGGTTGGCAATCGTTGAAATGTAGAAGTGGGGGTCAAAAAGCAGAGTCGCCTTTCCATGATTGCGCCTGAGGTTCCTAGCGTAGCTTTTCATTTCATCTGGCGGACGCTCATAGGGGGAAAGAATGACCCCTTCGATACAGTGCTTGTTGAGCCCGTCTTCTGTGATGCTTTCTGTTTGGTAGCCATGTTGCGAGAGGATGCTCATGTCAACCCACCTGCTAGAGACTTTCCAACCTTGTTAAGCGAATCAAGAAGGACATCGCACGAACGATACCTCAAATGTGGTTCCTTTGCCATCATCCTCAGTAAGACTGCTTTGAGGGATTGAGGAATTTCCGGCGTGTCCAGAGTTGGGCGAATCTCCATCGTCTGAATGCTCCTTACGGTGCTCGCAATGCTCCCATCTCGGGATACGAATGGATTACATCCAGTCAGTGCCTCTAGCATTACGACTCCAAGGGAGTAGAGATCCGATCTAAAATCCAGCCTTCTCTTGTTTGCAGGATCCGTTTGTTCTGGTGAATAATAGGGGACTGTCCCACATACTAGATTGCTCCCCGTCAAGGAAATATCATCCAAGTCGAGGGCAAATCCGAGGTCGAGCAGAACAAAACCGCCTTCATTCCTGCGAATTATGTTCTCAGGCTTGATGTCTCTATGGACCTTTGAGACCGACCAAAGTGCCTTAACGGCCTTCGTGACGTCAATCCCTATTCGAACGACTTCACTTGCCGAAATCGATCCCTGGATCCTAATCATCTCTCGTATACTCCTTCCGTTGACCCATTCTTCCGCGTATATGATCTTCGGCCCATCATCGACTTCTACTATAGACATAGGAATTGGGCCCAGCTTAACTAACTGTGGGACGCTACATTCATCAAGCGTCTCCACTTCCCGCTTGATCCTAAGAAACACATCATCAACTGAGATGGAGAACGAATCATCTCCATCATCAACCGGCTCATTTTTCAAGGGGATCACTTTCAGCGCATACTTCTTACCCCGGATGACGACCGGGTACACAATCTTCTGACCGCCTTGAATTGGATCACTGATAGAGTCTATCCCAGAAATCGCGCTTAGAATAGACTCCTTGCTTGGAACCTCAGACAGCATAGCCCACCCACCACAAACGGGCGCGTTCACCCTTCCGATTTTACATTGGTCTGTGAATATATAAAGCATAACTTGATTAGCTTCGAAATTCGAGCGGTTCTCGCAGGATGCATAGACGTTTGTCGAAGGGCGATGGGACAACTCATGATAAGCCCGAAGCGAACCACTTTTCAAAATCGCTCAACCTCCCGAGATATTTCCTCCTCTTTCGCGGCCTGCCATTCGTGGGATCTCTGAATGAATCGATTCGATAGACGTAAGGTCCGCAACCCCGCACTTCCTTAACTTCGAAACTGCTAATTGTATCCCCTAAACTTATTGTTTCCATAGAAGATAAAGGTATCCTCTAAATCTTACTCGCTTCCGTCTTGATCACCTACAAGAGCTCAGCTTCGCTCAAACATTCAAGAATCCGGACGTTAGAGATATATACCATCCTCAGACTGGAGAGAGACGAAGTGACGAACAAGAGAGGAAGATTCACTGCGGTATCCCTGTTCTCAGGGGGGATGGGGTTCGATATTGGGCTTTACGATACCGACAGGTTCAACATCAAAGCTTGCGTGGAGAAGATCCCGGCATTCTGTGAGACGATTCGAAGGAATCGGGACGCAGGCCGGATTGACCCAAGCCTTAGGGTCTATGAAGATGACATCAAGAGGCTAGATGCCGCCCAGGTCATGAGAGACATTCGTGTTGAAGAGGGCGAGATTGATGTCGTCGTCGGGGGACCACCGTGCCAGAGCTTCAGTACGGCTGGGAGAAGGGGGACAGTACAAGATACTCGAGGCACTCTCCTTTGGGATTTTCTGCGTTTCGTAGAGTCTATGGGGCCGAAGATGTTCCTCATGGAAAACGTTCGTGGCTTGATGTCCGCAGCGATTAAGCATCGTCCGATCAGCGAAAGGCCCGAGAAGGGAGGGCTTCCTCTCAGGCGTGATGAAGAACCTGGCTCTGTAATTCGGTTGTTCCTCAAGGACTTGCATGACCAATACCGTATTGACTGCTTTGAGGTGAATGCAGTCAACTATGGAGCCCCGCAGCTTAGAGAACGCGTCTTGTTCATAGGCAACAGGTTTAATCGAATCGTTGAGTTTCCGGAGCCAACTCATGGCCATGCACCCACAGGTCAGAAAGATTGGTTCGTTCCAGGAGCACAAGAAGCGAAGCCCTTCAGGACTCTGGGAGATGCACTGAGCGGATTGAATGAGACAAACCGGATTGTCATGGACTTCAGCCCAAGAAAGAAGCGCTACCTCGAATTGGTTCCCCCAGGAGGCAACTGGCGGTCCCTACCTGAGGGCGTTGCCAGGGAGTCTATGGGAAAGGCGTACCATGCTAAGGGTGGGCGTTCTGGATGGTGGCGCCGGCTCAGTTTGGATTTGCCCTGTCCGACAGTGGTGACCATGCCGAACCATGCAAGCACCTCTCTCTGTCACCCAAGTGAAGTAAGGGCCCTGTCGCTAAAGGAATGCGCAAGGATACAGGAGTTCCCTGATGACTGGGAATTCAGTGGCATGCCGGCTGAGCAGTATGCTCAGGTTGGCAACGCCGTCCCAATCAGGCTTGGAAAGATATGCGGAGAAGTCCTCGCGGAGGAACTGAGCAAGATATATGAGTCTCGCATGGCAATCCTCCCAGGCGACAATCCTTTGTGCCGGGTGGTGTATCTAAGATCGCATGTCCGCACAAGACACTGGTTCATGAACGGCAAGCCAGTGGTCTGGGAAGAAGGCGCGGAAAACGGCAAGACAAGATATGGACGTGCTCGAACGAATGTCGCAGTCAGAACAATAAGCAAGGAGGGACTCTATGCCAGTAAGAATGGCCAGCGGTAAGGGATTCTACAATTCCCTCAAAGCGCACGAGCACCGCTATGACATTGCGACTGTCACATCTCAGCTTTCCCGGGTCAGCAAGAATCGCGTCAACAAACTCAGCGATTCACTAGCGAGATATATGCAGAGCAACGTGCCAGGGACTGTTAATCGTAGGGAGGGTCTGAGCGACTATCGAACGAATCCCTATGTATTGATTACCAGTGCGACCCTCATGGACTTGTCGGATCCGCAACGGTTTGCTGAATTCCTGTTCAACAACAAACTATACATGGGCTTGGAGACCTCCTTCGGGAAATCCATCGAAGGAATCCTCGTCAGCGAGTACCCTATCGGAGCAAGCAAGGCACATAGATGGACAGAGCCGAATGAGAAGATTGCTGAGAGCCATGCGCTTGCTGGATTGGATCGAGAGGACAAGGCCAAGCGAAGAACAGTGTCGGTGTGGCGTGAAATCGACAAATCCTGCATAGCGGGAAACCGTCGCTATCTTGCAACCATCAAGAGCGGACCCAATTGTATCAACGACACTCAAGTTGAGGCGATGAAGAACGCGATTGCCGACCATCATGAGACTTGGATGAAGATGACAAGAAAGAACCATCCGGGGGTAAACAGAATAGACATTGTGATTGGTCTCACCTATGGAACCGACAGGACGACGAACAACAAGGAAAACCAGATACTCGTAAAACTCCTTGAGCACGGATTCGAAGAGGAAGACCGAGCCAGGAAGCCAGGCGTCTTGATTGATTCGGAGAGCAGGTCGATTCGAGTTTACAGGCACATAGGCCAGGACTTTTGGGGCTTCATAGGAAATCCATCTAGCCCTTCCAAGACCCCGTTCGTATACCTTGAGGTGCTCTTGGCCCTTTCAGAAGCTCTCTCGAAGGGGTTGGGAACTAGGGAGTTTGAAGACAATGTCAATCGCAAGCTGGCCCAACTGTCCGAAGCAATTTCAAAGCTGGCCTTCCCCCGCAAACGCCTTCCATCATGGATTCGTAAGGGCTTCTCCGACGATGAGTTGTTTCTACTGGCGACAGCAATGACAGCATTCTTCGACGAAGGGATTTAATCAATGGAGAAGAAGCTCAGAGAGAAACTTCACGGTGGCAAGTTCCGAGGCGTCACCCCTGAGCGTTCCAGGATCATGCGCTCGGTCAAATCGAAGGAAAACCTCTCAACAGAGCGCCGACTAAGATCTGCTCTAGTGAGGGGGGGCATACGCGGCTGGAGGGTCCGCCCCTCTGATTTGCCGGGAAAACCCGACTTCTTCTTTCCCTTCTCGAGGGTTGCCGTTTTCGTGGATGGATGCTTCTGGCATGGGTGCCCGAAGTGTGGCCATCTACCTTCAAGCAACCGCGCCTATTGGGCTGCCAAGATAGAGGGAAATAGACAAAGGGACGCCCGCAATAATGCCGCTCTTAATTCCGTGAATATTCACGTGCTTAGGTTTTGGGAGCACACTATCAGAGACTTCCCCAATCAGTGTATCATCCTGATAGCGCGAGCAATCGACCAGGGTTCTGATAGCCCTTTACCCGTGCCATAGAAAATCCCTGACTCGTCGTCAATAACCTGCACTTCTAGGGCGAACATTGAATAGGACAACATGTCGCCATTTCTTGTCATCACAAAATTCGCATGCTTTTCCACTGCCGCGAATCATGTACTGGTTCTTCTTGCACTCCTCGCAGATTCGATATAGAACGTATACCCCTCCCCTTCGTCCTGAGACGCCAGTCTTCATATGGCGCAGGCCAGCCAGGTTGACTCCCGCTACAGTTATCTCTCCCTTAAGCATCTCATATCGATACGGATTTTGAGCCAGCATTTCCTCAATCTTGGTCTTGATCCTATCCTTGTCCCTCTGGTAGAATTTGAGATTATGCTCGAAAGTCTTGACAGGAATGAACTCAAATGGAGTCGAAGTCACAGATTCTCCCCTCGACAGCATCCTGTTGAGCCATCTTCAGAGAATCCAGGGCCTCCTTATCGAAAACCAGTTCCAGCGTCGCCTGCCAATTCTCGTCCAAGTTAAATGCCTTCCTCGCCTTTCTAGCGGAAAGCCCATAGAGAATCAGTTGCTTCTCCTCTATGTCACGAATCTTCATTATCTTCTTGAGCCTGGGAACGAATACCGAGATGTCGTAGACCTGTTCCTTCAGATCATCTGATGGGATTCCACCATAAAGCTGCGCGACCGCTTTGATTGGAACTATGAACTCAGGTTGCTTTGTCAGCAATTCCTCACATCTAGCTACGATTTCTTTCCCTGCGTCAGTGAGACTTATCTTGTCGCCAATTCGGGTAAGCATACCTGCTTTCACAAGCGATTTAATGTCATTTGCAAGGTCTTTTGAAAATGGACCCTTGTGCCATCTTAGGAAAGTGTAATTGAATGCTTTGAGCTTCTTCTGAACAAGTTGCTTTTGAGAGAGAAAGACTAGCTTCTGCGCCTTGAGATCATCCTCCACTCTACCCGCTTTGCTAGTTTCGCTTACAAGGTAGAGGAAAAGAAGATTGTTCTCTACCCTCTCACAGATGGTCTTTTCGGTCATGTCCCAACAGCAAGTATGACTATAATTACTTATAAATTGTGGCGGGCCACAGTGGCAAATTGCGCCAAAACACCTGAATTCCCTCGAACCACCCGACTTCTGACAACCTTCCCCACCCTTCGTTTTATTACCCGACTCTGGACAGAACCAGGGATGCAAGGACTATTTCACCAACAGGTGGTTGAAACTTCGAATCAACAATTGAATGGCTTCCTGCGCCTCGGCCACCACAGACCCCGTTTCAAATCCAGGTCGAACTATCTTGCCAAGCTGAGCCCATTCATGCGTTTCTCTGAGAAAGGGAACACTGCTGTCGGTCGTCTTCTTGGCTGCCTGTCTTGTATGAACGTAGGGATTTCTAAGCATCTTCCGCAATCTGTGAAAATCCTTCGCTCTAGTTGGAGAGACCCATCCTTCCGCTTTGGCTCGGTCGATCAAATGGTAGAAGGTAGCGCTACTAAGGGTCACACCCTTCGGAAAGTGAGCATTCTTCTCCCGACTGAATCTAAAGTGTGACCGAAGTCCTTCTTCAAGAGCCATCTGAGTCATGAGAATTGTGGCGACGTACGCCCCCGAGACCCAGCACCACCTCGCTTCCTCGTAGTATGCAGCTGACAAGGCGCTACCGATGAAATTCTCGTCCTCAATCGAGGAAAGCACCTTCTTCGTTCTCCAGACTCGTCCCCGGTGTTCAGACTCATTCAGTCTGCGAACGATAGAATCAGCTCTCTCTGTCTCTGATGATAGGTGCTTAGAGGGCATGGATTCACTCCTCCGTATAGTCGGGTACCCAGATATTGATAGGCACTATTGCCGCTTTACCCTTTCGAGTTTGTGGCTTGACTCATTCATGGGGTAGATAGGGTCTCCTGCAGCTTTCTTGAATGCCGCCACGTGGATACCCTTTCCTGCCCCTTCCTTGTTCTGAAGCCGCGTTACTTCATCCCTTGGCAGTTTGTATATGCCCTTCGTCTCGAACTCGTAGTCTAGTTCAACGAGGAGCGCGAAGTCATACTCATCTCCCCCGAACTTTCCAGTCCGTCCCTTCTTGATCGCCTTTTGTGGAACAGACCGTCTTCTTGTCTTGATCTGGTATCTGATTTCTCCGCCTCTAGCATCGTATCCATCACTCGGACACCACTGAAGCCCCAATGCCTCGCAGGCCGACAATTCTCCGATGAGTCCGCTGAATGATCTACCTATTGTACTCAGTTCCTTACCCGTCAGAGATTGGTTCTTCAACTGCTCCCTGGCAGCAAGCCTGAGATCCGTGAGCAGATTGAATTGCGTCTTGGTTAGTGCCATTACGGGACTCCCCGCACAGTCAGAGCCGTGTTCTTACTAATGCAACTGTTGATTCATGACTGCCGTCATCAAGCTTGCAAGATTTCAACAAATCATAGAGAGGAAACACTTATTATCAAGCTCATGCTTAGTTCAAACTGGAGGAGGTGACAAGGATGAGCAAAGGACACGGACGTTCAGCCAATGATCAGAGATCGGACAGCATGAACCCAAACAATACAGCATGCCACGCGTCTCAAGACAACAGAAGCAACCAATCCAATCCTACAAGTCCCACGCATCAGGCAGTCCAAGACAACAGAAGCCGTCAGATTCAAGAAGACAAGAAATGAGATTTCTGGGCATCAATCGAATTGACAAACTAGAGGGGCCCTCGCGGCCTCTTCAGCCTCTTTTTTGGTCTTCCCGACTTTTGGATCCAATACGCTTTATTCGTCCCCCAGCCGGATTTGGACAGAACCGCTCCATTGAGGGCGCCATCAGTCTGATCGGTTCAACTTCTTCCACAACATATCATCAAACTGCACTGGCATAAGGCGACTATCAGGTCTCTCATCAATGAACTTGCGAACAGTCGCCTGAATTGAAACGTAGGTACAATCATTCATCTCTTTTAGCGTGGTCGGCCATGACTCCGCATCTTTGGGGTACTGTTTCTTTAGCTCGGCCATCATCTTGGTGTCGACGGCTGCGTTGAGCCATTCCGAAATTCGTTTAGACTTCCCACACTCTGGCAAATGGCAATAGTAAACGATGACTTTCAACGCTACATCGAGGGTCTTCGCGATTTGACCGTAACTTGCGTTGTCGCCTCCTTTTGCCAGCCTTATCTCCTGCATTCCCCATTTGCAAAAATCTGAATGAATCATCCCGTACTGTTTTTCGGATTCTGCGCTGAATACTCTTTGAAGTTCACCCTCTAGCAGCTTCTTTCGTAGGATACTCACTGAGCCTTTCTCAAAGAGGCGCATCATTGCGGAGGAAGCTAGACCGATGTCGACTATGAGGTATAACTTGGCATCCTTGGGGTTGCTCAGCTCAAGGAGGTCCGTCATACTCCCCTCATGGAGGTCTTGTCTAATAGAAGCTGACCAATTTATGTGCAAAATGCCCGTCTGCACATAAACTGGCCCATTAATGTGCAAAGCCTGTGGACATGCTCTGTAGAAACCCTTGAAAAGTGACATCCTGGAAAGGTAGAAACGTCGGCACAGTATAGCCCCTCCCGGAAGCCAGCTAACGATCTGTCAAGGATCCTGGCTCCAAGGATGGGA